>WNGK01009546.1_pt1 | contig 25850 bp, 30 predicted proteins | sample 5400601 | NCBI WGS metagenome assembly WNGK01 (sample SAMN13153376, study PRJNA577476) | soil metagenome | isolation source: 60 cm soil or saprolite under Garry oak tree replicate 1 | place: USA:California | collected 2016-06-15
GGCACTGAGCGTGTCCGGGCGGACCGGGTGGCTCAGCGGCCGGCGATCTCGCCGGTGCGCTGCTCGCGGAGGGCGCGCAGGTGCACGGCGGCCCAGGTGCGGTAGGGCCGCCAGGCCTGGGAGACCTCGGCGAGGGTGTGGCCGGGCCCGTATTGTCCGGGGATCTCGGTGTCCAGCCGGGGTTCGTGCCGGGGCAGGCCATCAGGTGCATTTGCGCCGCGCAGCACAACCAGCTCGGCGGCGAACGGCCCCAGTCCCTTAACCTGCTGCACGCGCTGGATGGCCTGATCGGGATCGAGCGCCCGCAGCGCCGCGCCATCCAGCAGCCCGTCGAGGGCAGCTTCAGCGACCGCCCGGAGATACTCGCCCTTGCGGCCGGGAAGACCCAAGTCGAGCCCGAGAAGGGTGCGCGGCGCGGGGAACGCGCCGTCCTCGCCGTGGCGGGCGATCAACTCGCTGCGCAGCCGGGCGGCCTGGCTGATCCGCAGCCGCTGCGACAGCACCGTCCACGAGGCCGCCTCGTAGGGCGAATGGAAGCCGCATGGGCGCAGCCCTGGCAGCCGTGCCTGGGCGCCGGCAATCACCGGGTCCCGGCGGCCCACCTCTGGCCAGCCCTGCGCATCAACGTCGAGTGACAGGAACCGGCACGCCTGCGCCGCGGCCGCCTCCAGGTCACCGTCACCTTGGACCGCCAGCCGCGCGGCGCCCCCGGCCTGGGTGACCTCTGCTTCGGCGCGGCGCCAGTCGCCCTCGGTGCAGAACACCGTGCGCAGCGCCGGCCCTGCTGGCTGGCCTGCCAGCGCAGCGGGAGTGAAACCCTCCCAGAACCGCCGGCTCGTGTCCAGCGACCACGGCCCCAGGACCTCGAACTCGGCCACATGTTCTGCCATCGCCTGCTCCGCCCGATCGCCGATACCCGCACGGTAGCGGAGGGCACCGACATCAACGCCATGATCAATCGGGGCCGCGGCGCCGACGGACCAGCGCGCCGATCGCCCCAATCGGCGCGGCCGCATGCCACGCTGATCTCGGCTGCGCAGCCGATCAGATCGGCGGCTCGCAGGTCTGTGCTTGGTGACCGTGGGTGACTTCATAAAGTGGTGACGGCCAGCCGCCCGGCGGGCGGATGTCTCGCCGGGCGGTCTTGCTGACGCGCGGCGTTACCGGGCGGCTGCGGCGACGTAGGCAGCGACGATGTAAGTGGCGTGGCGATCCAGGAAACCCGGGCGCGGTCGTACCTCATGGTGGTTCTGGGGTCGGCGTGGGAGGCGGCTTCCTGTACGTCGCGCAGTGGCCCGCCGGCGTAAACTGGTGATGAACGCGTGGCGAAGTGTGTGTGGCCCGATGGGTTTGGTGATCCCGGCCCGGCGGGCTACTTGAGCGCTCCCGAACGCCGACTCTGTACCTTGCCAATACGTGTCCAAGCCCTTAGGCGCGTTATGTGGGTTAATCCCGGCGTAGTAATAGGACTAAGCGCAGGAGGCGCGCGTTCTGCTGGAGGTAGTTGAGACGGGGACGTCCTCCTGGTGCGATTGTGCGCGGGCTTGGTGTCCCAGGCGCAACACAGGATGTAACTGGTCAGGTGCGTGGTAATTAGGCGGCGAGGAGTTCGGGCATCCGGGAGGCTCATTTATAAGTCGCTGCCGTTGGCCAGGACACGGTGTGTGTCGCTGCGGGTCAACCGTGGCATAGGAGCCGGACGATGACGCGGTCGCCGGCGAGTGCGTCGAGGTAGGCCGTGGCCTGCCGGGCGTAGGCAGCCGATCGGTCTTCGCCGGGCAGCGAGCGGCTGAACGGCCCAGGCTGGTCGGCGTCGATCCACTGGCCGTCGGTGGTGAGCAGGGCGAAGGTGGCGATGGCCCACGCCGCAGCGAAGTTGAGGTCGGCCTGAGGATCGCGGGTGTAGTAGGAGATTGGATCGCTGTCGGGTCCCAGGATCCAGATGGCCGAGTTCATCGACGCCGGGTTGCTCAGGGAGTACCGGCGCACACACGGTGTGCAGATGGCGGAACTCCGGGCGTTCATTGACCCGATTCGCGACAGGTACGGCGTTCCGTATCCGCTTGCTGACCGGCGCCCGTACGTCGCGGGCCGTGAGCTCTTGCTCGAAGCCCAGGACACGGCCGGGCCCGATCCTGATTTCTGCCTGGTCGCGACCGTCCGGGGTCAGCTTGTCCTAACCCCGGTGGCTGACTCCTTCGTCCGGTGTGTGACCTGGGACGAGGATGTGGCCGCGGCCTGGCGCCCGCACGACGACCCACACTCGCCCGTGCGCATCAAGCCTGATACTCGTTTCGGCCGGCCGGCCGTGAACGGTGTCAGCACGGAGGTGCTGTGGGAGCACTCCGAGGCTGGTGAGATCGTGGGCGAGATTGCCGAGGAGTTTGAACTCCCGGCCGGCGATGTGCATTGGGCGCTCGCCTATGAGACGTCCGCCAGGGCGGCATGAGCAAGCCGGCGAGGCCGGCAACCGTCCGCTTCTACGTTGACGCTGACGTGCTCGGGCTCTCGAAGGTGTTAGCAGGGCTCAGGACGGACGTAACGTATCCGGGCGACCCTGGCGGTCCCGTGAAGGGTGGTCGGGTTCGGCCCGCTTGCCCTGTGGCCGAAGCGACGACACCCGATGCGATCTGGATACCAGAGACCTGACGCGGGCGGCCTGCGGCGAGCTTCGATGGCCAAGCGCCCCGGTCGAGCACTGCCCGATCCGCATCGTGCTGCCCGCCTCCATCTCCCCGAGACGCCGGGGTCCCAGGCCGACAGCCCGACCGAGTCGGCCCTGCCGCAGAAGCTCGATGACCTGCCCGACCGTGGCCGGGGGGTCGAACGGCGCGTTGTATGCGCGGGCGAGCGGGCCGAAAGCCGCCTTGGACACGACGGCCTGAAGACAGTCGATGGGACAGGCGAGTGTAAAGGTGTGACAACAACACGTCGCCGGCAGATGATCGCTCATCCGGTGCTCTCCATTAACGTGAGGTTGCTCACGCCGGGCACGTGCACGATGGTCATGCCACATCGCTGGTCAGTGGTGCGGGAACGAGCGCGGGACGTGATCGCCCAGAGAGTATCCGCGCCCGGCCAGGACTCCCACCCGGAGTCCCAGGCGAATGCCATCGGCCGTCCCGGCCACCCAGGGCGCCTGGTACCGGCTCCGCCCGGACGTGTGCGGGTGCCTGGCTCACCGCGCCATGGAGGAATATCCGGCTCCTGATCCCGGCGCACACCACTCCGTTCGCCGATGCCCTCGTAAAACTGTCTGGGGGGCGGGGGACCGCGGCGTGTGCTCGGCGTCGAACAGCCGGTACAGCAATGCGGCAAGTTCCCGCGCCGACGGTGCGCCAACCAGCCCACCCGATTCCGGCAGCGCCCACCACTGCAGAGTGGACCGCCCAAACCAGGCGGGCACCCCAGCGAAACGGCGTGCCAGCGCGGCTTCGCCGTCGCGGATCGCAGCCTCGTAAGGATCGCCGGCTGCCGCCGGAACCGCAGAAGCCGCGCCATCCCAGCGGACATCGGCCCAGACCAGCTTGCCCCTGCGGTCTCCGCACACCCCGGTGCGCATCGACAGGCCGCGCACCAGGAGCAGCCCGCGCCCATGCTCGGCGGCGTCTTCGATCACCCGCGGCTCGGTTGGCCCGCCGCTGTCGGCCACCGCGACCCGAACAACAGACTCATACCAGGTGATCTCCACTGCGAACCAGCCGCCCCGCCCGCTGGCGGAGCTGTGTGGCGCTTCGACTCGTGTAGGAGTCAGGTCGACCGGGTGAAGTCGGGCGAGGCTCGCTACCTGGTTCTTCATGCTGCGAGCTGCGGACGAGTTCGCCGCTGTCCATACCTTCGAGCAGGTCGCCGGTGGAAGTCACGGTTCAGTCCTTCCTGAATCCCGACGGCATCCTCGGTCGGAGTGTCGTGACTGGATGGAAGCCGATGAGGGAGCAGACTAGGAAGAGTTCAGATCGGCCGGCCTGTACTGTCAGATCGATGGGCTCTTCAACTGGGGGAACCTTGCGTTAGCCGGCTTTGCTCAGCGCGGTGCCATTTCCAATGAGCCCGACAGAAAGTATTCGTGATGAGTGACTTCCTCGCCGGCCTGCAGACCTATCTCGCTAGCGACGAGAGGGCGCGAGAGGTCGAGCTGGCAGATGCCAGTCCGGCGTTTGAACCTGCCGAATACGCAGGTCGCCTCGACCGTCTTCGCCGAGCGATGAGCGAGACTGGCGTCGATGTGGTCCTACTCACCCGGCCTGAGTCAATGTGCTGGCTGCACGGGTATACGGCTCGCTGGTATCGGCACGGAGGCCCACCCGAGTGGCCGGCGTTAACGACCTCCGTCGTGAGAGCCGATCGCGACGAGATCATTCATTTCGACTTCGGCGGCGAGGAAGAGCTGCTTTCCGCAACGTCGGTATGCCGCGACGTTCGCACCTATCCGGGCACGGCAGTTGAAGATTCGCTCGCGTTCCTTGTCCGGGAGCTGACCTCGGCCGGCTGGTTGGCAGGACTGGTCGGCCGAGAGCGCCGTGGTTTGCCTCCCGACCAGCGGACAGGTGAGGCGATCGAAGAGGCCATCGTGGCCGCGGGGTGCAAGATCGACGATGCCACGGCACTGATCGATCGCCTGCTCCACCTGAAATCGCCTGCTGAGATCGAACGCATCGAGGCGGCTGGGCGCGTCCTCGACATCGGGCTGAGAGCCGCCGTCGAGGTCATCGCTCCAGGCGTCACTGAGCTTGAGGTATGGGGCGAGATGATGCTGGCGATGGCCAAAGCGGGCGGCCAGCCAGCCGCCCTCCACGAGATGGTCGCCTCTGGACCGGTCTTCTTGCCCCACGCTATCTCGGGCCGACGGGCGCTACGCCGAGACGAGATCGTGTCCCTCGACCCGTGCGGTGTCGTCGATCGCTACCACGCGAACGCCGCTCGAGCCGTTTGGATCGGCACTCCTCCCGATTCCTTGGTAGAGCTCTATAGGCGGGCCGCCGAAGGTTTCCGCATCTTCTGTGCCGAGGCACGGCCCGGGCGGCACGTCGAGGAGGTCGGGAGGGCGATGAAAGCGTGGTATGAGGACTCTGGTATCTGGGATATGCGCTCGTGGTGCGGCGGCTATGACCTCGGCCTGGCCTTCCCGCCGGATTGGGTGGGTCCGTGGGAGTTCGACTTCGACGAGGCGGCGCCGGACAAGGTGTTCGAGGCAGGAATGGTCACGAACCTCGAATGCCTCTTCGGGACTCTCCTCGTCGACACAATCATCTACGCAGAAGACGGCACCCGCGTCCTCTCGACCGTCCCTCGCGAACTGCTCGTGGCAACCCCTTGACCAGGTGCTAGCCGCTCTCATGACCGGAGCCGGTCTCTGCCCTTCGACTCGCCAGCCGACAACAACCGTCCAGAAACGATGCGTTAGCCGCAACGACCCCGACGCGCCATAACGAATTATCCTGCGCTGCAGCCCGGCATGCCGCACTCACCCCGACTCGGCGATCGGCGATCGCCCTGGGATGAGTGACAACGCCAGGCAGCTCAGCTCGGCGGAGCCTCAAAACTACGAGTGAGCACGCCGATCAGCGCATAAACATGCGTGCAGGCAACGCACTACTTTCGGCATGTGCGGGCGTATCGGTGTCCGCTGCCAAATAAGTCGGCCCGTTGCCGTCGAATCTGGCCCGTTCCGTGTCTTTGCCAGGAACCCGGCCCGCAGCGTCCCGAATCAGTGGCAGCGATCTATCCAGACGTCGGCACCGCTCGCCGTCGCCATGCTCGTCGGCGCGAACACCCGAGCGAGACCCTCCTCAAGCGCAGCTATAGTCCGGGCCGGGTCAACTGGCAAGAACCTGCTCGAACGCGCTCACGAGCCGACTTGGACGACAACCGGCAAATTGATCGTTTGCCGTTCAATCAGGCCCGCCTAGTCAGACTGGGGGTGCTAGTCCGACTTATCTGTCGCGGGACAATCGGCGGCCGCTAGGGCCAGGTTCAGGTTCAGGTGGCCGGCCCGATCGTTGCCGGAGGGCTTCCCGCCCGGAGCCGCCGCAGTTAGTGAGCTGCGTCGTATTTGCTCATCACGTCGGCGCTGATACGACCGCGCTCTGACACCTTCAGGCCCTGCCCGGCGGCCCATGCGCGCACCGCTGCCCGGTCGGTCCTGGATCCTGCGCCGCTGGGTGTCTTCGCCGTCCTGCGCTGAGTGGTCCTGCGTCCGGCATCCATAAATGGCTGAAGCGACTTCTGGAGCCTCGCGCGGTTCTTCTTGCCGAGGTCGATCTCGTAACTGTGGCCCTCGAAGCCGAAGGCCACGGTCTCAGCATCGGGCGATCCGTCCAGGTCATCGGTGATGACGACGCTCACAGTCTTTGCCATGCTCGGAATGCTCCAGGTTCAGGGCCTTCATGTCAAAGAGACTCGCTACATTCGCGGCCTTCAGACCGCGACTAGCCTGAAAGCGAGCAGGCCGGCTATCTAGTGCCTGCCGGCTACCGGGAAGGTCAGGCTGAGATCGACGTGGCCGCCAAGACGATCGCGCTGCAGCCGCGGCATACGTAAAAGAGCACCGGCTTCTGTCAGGCTCCCCTTGCATCCGGGAACTCATGAAGGCCCGCAGAGGGTTGCTCTGCACGCCGATCTGGATGCTGCTCGCCATGGCGCACTCGCATCTCGGCCTGAGCAGTGTCAGGCGCCTGGTGCGGCTGCCGGCCTGACATGATCACAGATAAGGGCTGGCGGTTGCCGGCCGTCTGGCCTCGGGAGGAGGGGTCGATGCCGGAGCGCTTGTGCTGCCCGGTGGATGCTTACATGCTGCTGGAGCGCGACGCGCGGGTGCTCATGCTGCGGCGGGCGCCGGATGCCGCCTATGCGCCGTCGCCGTTGTGCCCAACTGGAGTACGCGCGGGTTCGCTGGAGGCGGCCTGCTGAACGATTTCGCATCTTGGCTGGTGATGGCGGGCTGATCACGGCGATCTGGACTGTCCAGGATTCCTGGAGATTCTCGCGATATCCGTGAGCCAGTCCTGTATTGTCGTTGCCTGTGCCGGATTCCAGGACTTGCCTGCTGTCGCTCGCGCCCCCGCCCCCGCCTCCCGCCGTCATCGGCGAGCAGGCACCGGTCACCCTGGCGGGCGAGCCTGGGCTGGCTGAGGTGGTGACATTCGGGCGGCAGCGGGCCGGACAGGCACCGCCGGATGATGGGGAGCGGTTCTTCGCGGACACGCTGGCGGAGTATCAGTGGGCGCGGGATGTGGGCGGGCTGGCGCCGTCGACGCTGGAGCGGCTGACCCGGCCGGTAATCGAGGTGTGCGAGCACTTCGGGCTGGTGCCGTGGCAGCTGACGCCCCGCCACGTCGACCAGTACTTCGCGGGACCGGGCAAGCGGGCCGGGGCGACGGTGCGGCAGAAGCTGAACCGGATCGACGGGTACTTCGCGTTCCTGGAGCAGCGGTATGCCGGGGAGATCGCCCGCCGGTTCGGCCGCGCGGTGGAATCGCCGGTCGACCCGTTCAACCGGCCCCGGCACCGGGGTGATTTCGGACTGCGGGTGCCGCCGTCGCGGCGGGCGCTGCGGGAGTTCTTCGCCGCGTGGCGCGCCGAACTGCCGGGCGCACGCAAGGAACTGGTCGCGTACCGGGACTACGCGATGGCGAAGATCGCCTATATCACCGGGGTGCGGGCCGCGGAGCTGTGCGGGGTGAAGATCAAGGACCTGCACTGGGAGTCCGGGCAGTTCGGCCGGTTCCTGGTCCGCGGGAAGGGGGGCGCGCGGGTCCGGGCCGCGGCTGCGGGAGGCGTTCATGTTCGCCGAGGGCCGGGAGCTGCTGTGGTGGTATGTCGAGGAGGTCAGGGGCGGGTTCAGCGACGACCCCGAGCATCCCGAGGCGCCGGTGTGGCCGTCGGAGCGGCTGCCGGGGAACATCGCGGCGCTGAACGCGCCGATCGCCCCGGCGGTGACGCCGTCGACGTTCCGCAAGGCGCTGGGCCGGGCGGCAGCGCTGCACCTGACGGGGCCGGTGACCGAGCTTTACCCGCATCTGTTGCGGCATGCGTGCGCCACGCACTATTACGAGGCGGGCACGTCGCTGTGGGAGGTGCAGAAGATCCTCGGCCATGACTGGACGACCACCACGGTCCGCTACATTTTGTCCGCCCAGGGCGACCCGGAGCGGGCCAGCCTGGAGGCGGCGGGCCGGGCGCGGCAGCGGCTGGCGATCGATACCGGGAGGCTGTGGTGAAGTGGAACCTGCGCTGGGCAGCGGCGCGGCGGGATATCTGGCGGCCCTCGGACCTGCTGACCGCGTTCCGCCAGGTGGGGTTCGAGCCGTCACTGAGCAAGGTGTCGGCGCTGTGGAGCGGCAAGCCGGTCTCGGTGCGGCTGGATGACCTGGACAAGATCTGCACCGCGCTCGGCTGCACGGTCGCTGACCTGCTGGAAGCCGAGCCGCTGGCCGACGCCGCACCCGAAGTCCGCGAGGCGGCCGCGGGCGGCGGGAAAGACGAGCATGCTGCGGGTGACCGGCCCCGGCCGCAGCGGGGCGGCGGGCCGCGCTCGCTGCCGCCGAACTGAGCCGTGGGCAAGGTCCGCCCGCGTCCCGGGCAGTGCCAGGGGTGCCTGGGCTGGGGCATGCTGGCGCAGCCGCCGTACTGCTCGCCGTGTCACCAGTGGCGGTCGAAGAAATACCACCAGCGCGGTGCCTGCCGGCGCTGCGGCCGGGTGGGGCTGGTCAACGCCGACGGGCTGTGCCCGCCGTGCATCGGGGAGATCCAGGAGTCCGACGCCGCCTGGTACTTCAACCCGGCACCGGAGCTGCGGCCGGTTCAGCTGGTGTTCATCCTGACCGGGTTGCGGCTGCCGCCCCGGATGCCGTTCGGCAGCTACCGGGCACGCTCGGACGGACGGTTCCATCCGCCGCCGTGGGCTCGCGCGCAGCTCCCGGCCGAGGTACTCGATGACCCGTGGTTCTGCCCGCCGGTGATGGCGGGGCAATTGCCGCTGTTCGAGGCCCGCCGGATGCTCACGATCGCCGGTGCCCGCAAGATCCGCGACCGCGTCCTGGCCGGCTGGGATCAGGCGGAGCCGGTGCTGGCGGCTTACGCGGCGGAACACGAGTACGGGCAATGGTGGCAGCTGACCATGGCAGCGGTTCTGCGCCTGGCCCTGGCCGTGCGCGAGGCCGACGGCAACCCGCTCATCGATGACGCCGTGCTCACTGTCCTGCCCAGGTTCGCCGGCGCCGCCGCGGAGATCCTGCGCCGGGCGGGCCTGCTGGACGCGTCGTGCGGCGGGTGCCGGGTCCGCGGGGAAGCCGGCACCGGGTCGGCCCGGGGCCGCGCAGCTGCCAGACCTGCGGGGCGTGGGGCACCCGCCGCCGATGCCAGGCGTGCCAGCAGTGGGAGGCCTCCGGTGGCTATCAGCCCGGCACCTGCCAGCGCTGCGGCCAGGTGCAGCTGTGGTTCGCCTTGCCCGTCGCCGGCGCGTCACCGGGATCGGCCCGGCTGAGGGCTGCCGGCGAGCCGGAAGCCGCGCCAGTGGTGTCACCGCACTGCATCGACCCGGCCCAGCAGGTGCTGTTCACCATGCGTCGCGACTGGGACCCGGTCCTCGGCTCCGGTCAGCTACCCTCGCTGACTGCGGCCGCGCAGCGGCTCCTGGACGACTTCAGCCGCGCACAGCCCAAACCGGGTGCCGAGGCTGTCCGGAAGCCGGCTCATGCGCTCCGGATACTGGTGGCCTGGCTCGGTGCCGACGCCCCGTTCCACGAGGCCGACATCCGCGCCCTGGCCGGCCTCCGGCCTGGCGTGCAGGTCCGGCGCGTGCTGACCTTCCTCGCGGCGCGGGACATGGTCATCCCCGATCCCGGGCGGCAGGCCGAGCCCCGCCAGCACGCCGTGCAGCGGCTGCTGGCATCCCTGCCCGGGCAGATCGGGCGCGAGGCCGGAATCTGGGTGCGGGTCATCCGCGGCCAGGGACGGGTGGAGCATCCCGCGCTGGCCTACAAGACCATCCGGAACTACCTCGCCTACCTGCTGCCCGTGCTCACCGGATGGGCGGGCCGGTACGCCTCGCTGCGCGAAGTGACCCGTCAGGACATCCTGGATGCCATCGACGCCCGCCACGGTCCGGTGATCCAGCATCGCATCGTCGCGCTGCGCAGCCTGTTCCGGGCGCTGCGCCAGGAACGGCTCATCTTCCGCGACCCCACCCGCGGCATCTCCCTGCCCGCCGCCGCCCGGCTGCCGCAGCCGCTGCCCGCCAGCCGCGTCGCCGGGCTCCTCAACCGTGCCAGTGGCCCGGCGGCACGGCTCGCCGTCGCCCTGATCGCCATCCACGCCGTCGCCGAGGCTGACCTGGTCCGGCTCCAGACGGCCGACCTCGACCTGGCCTCCGGCACGCCGACCATGAGGCGAGGCCATCAGAGGCGGATCATCTACCTCGATGAGATCACCGCCGCCCTGGCCAGCCGGTGGCTGCGCCACCGGCATCAGCGCTGGCCAGGCAGCCGCAACCCGCACCTGCTGGTCAACCAGCAGACCGCCGCCGACACCAGCCCGGTCGGCCCCACCATGATCTGGAACATGTTCGAGCCGCACGGCGTCCGCCCGGTCCGGCTGCGGCAGGACCGCATCCTGGATGAGGCCCGCCATACCGCCGACCCGGTCCACCTGGTCCGTGTCTTCGGCATCTCCGAGAGCACCGCCATGCATTACGTCTACGCCGCCCACCCAGGCCGCCAGGCGGTCATACCCAGGTTACGCACGCAACTCCGTAACGGTCCGGTAAGAGCCCGGCCCGCGCGGTGACCGCGGCCAGGCGTCGTTCGAGGTGTGACTGGGCCTGGTCAACGTCTCCGGCTATGCCGCTCATCGCGACCGCCGCCGTGATGATCACATCAGCAAGCTCGGCAAGCAGGTCATCACGAGACCGGCAGATCCCTTTCCGCTTGTTTCCCGTGGACGCCCAAGAACGCCTCGGCCGCTTCGCCGACCTCCTCCGTCAGCTTCAGCAGCCGCACCTCGACGGGAACGTCGCCGTGATAGGCGTGCAGCTTACCGACCTCATCCCACATGCTTTCCCTCCGCACCACTTTCCCGGAACTGCGTATCAGCACGCCGGATTCTCCTCCGCTGCACAACGCCAGGCGACTCGCCGCCCGGGGCGGGCTCTTGAGCCGGTGTATTCCAGCCGCTCGCGCCGCTGTCTTCTGCCTACTGGCCCTGGCCGTCGTTTCTGAGGTAGGCCAGGACGGCGAGAACCCGGCGGTTGGTGTCGTCGGTCTGCGGGAGGCGGAGCTTGAACAGGATGTTGCCGACGTGCTTGCCGACGGCTGCCTCGGAGACGACGAGCTGGCGGGCGATCGCAGCGTTCGAGTGCCCCTCGGCCATGAGGGCGAGGACCTCGCGCTCGCGGGCGGACAGCGCGGACAGCGGGTCGCGGCGGCGCCGCAGCAACTGGCTGATGACCTGCGGGTCGACCACGGTCCCGCCGGCGGCCACGCGGCGCAGCGCGGCGATGAACTCCTCGACGTCGGCTACCCGGTCCTTGAGCAGGTAGCCGACGCCGCGGCCGTCCCCGGAGTCCAGCAGGTCGGCGGCGTAGGCGTGCTGCACGTACTGGCTGAGCACGACCACGGCCAGCTTCGGGTTGGCCCGGCGCAGTTCCACGGCGGCCCGCAGCCCCTCGTCGGAGAACCCGGGTGGCATCCGGATGTCGGTGATCACCATGTCCGGGACATCCCCGGCGACTGCGGCCTTGAGCGCCTGGGCGTCGCCTACCACGGCGACAGGCCGGAACCCGAACCGTTCGAGCAGCCCGGCGAGGCCCTCGCGCAGCAGGACCCCGTCCTCGGCCAGCACTACCCGGATGACGGGGTGCTCTGCGGGCACGGCACCTCCACGCGCAGGACCGTCGGGCCGCCGGGCGGGCTGGACAGCAGCATCCTCCCGCCGGCCACGGCCACCCGGTCTGCCAGCCCGGTCAGGCCCGTGCCCCGGCCCGGGTCGGCGCCGCCGTGGCCGTTGTCGCTGATCTCGATGGTGAATACGCCGTCGTGCAGGCGGGCGGTCACGGTCGCGCTCGTGGCGCCGCTGTGCTTGGCGATGTTGGTGAGGGCCTCCGCCGCCGCGAAATAGGCGGTGTTCTCGATGTGGCCGGGCAGCCTGCCGTCCAGGTGAGCGTCGACGGTGACCGGAATGGGGGACTGGTCGGCGAGCTCGCCCAGGGCGGCGGGCAGGCCCAGGTCGGTCAGGACCTGCGGCTGGATGCCGTGGATCAGCTCGCGCAGCTCGGCCATCAGCTGCTTGGCCTGATCATGCGCGGCGGCGACGGTTTCGGCGGCGGGTGAGCCGGACGGCAGGTCCAGCCGGGCCAGGCCGAGCTGCATGGTAAGGGCGACGAGTTTCTGCTGGGCACCGTCGTGCAGGTCGCGTTCGATCCGGCGGCGCTCGGCCTCGAACGCGTCCGCCAGCCTGGCGCGCGAGCGCGACACCTCGGTCAGCTCCGCGCGCAGCCGCTCGGCGGACCCGCCGGCCAGCAGCGCGCGGGCCACCGCCGCGTCAGCGCCCGCGACCAGCGTCATCAGGTACGGAACCACCGGGAGCGTGACGATGCCGGCGATCATGTAGGGAACCGCCTGCCCTACGGTCGAGGCCTGGCCGACGGCCAGCGTGACCGGGCCGCCGCCGGGCTGTTGCGCGAGTACGAGAAACGGACTGGCGATGAGGGTCCCGCTCAGCAGCACGGCAAGCAGCGCCGCGATGCACAGCGCGGGCACCACGGTGGCCAGCAGGCACGCATAACCGGTCTCGCGCCACGCCGCCGGGTCGGCATACCTGGCCCGCAGCCACGATCCAGGCCCGGCTGCCGCTGCCGTTTTCCAGTGGCCAAGGCCGGACGGCCGGGTGTCGACCATGCGCAACCGCCAGCGCCCGAGTGCGGCCACCGGGATCGCGATCAGCGGCCCGAGCGCGGCAACCAGCACGCCGCCGAGCAGGACCAGCAGCACGACGACGCCGGCCTGGTAGCCGCCCGCCGCCAGCATCAGCCAGGGCACGGCCGGTATCGCCAGGCCCGCCGCAGCCGCGACCGCCACCGGCAAGCTGACCAGCACATAGCCCGCGGACCGCCACGGCCAGCTGCTGATCAGCAGCCGCCGCCAGGCAACCGCATCCAGCGCGGTCTGCGGGGCACTCGTGCGCATGCTTATCACGGTAACCGTACCCAGGCGGAACACGCGGTCACGCTGTGCGTAGTCACCGGGTATGCCTAGCCCTACCCGGATTCCGGCTACTAGGCGTAGTGACGCTCCGCCGGCCTGGTGGTTACCTCGATGAGCGTGAGACCACACCGGATACCTGCGCTTGTCCTGGCGGCTGCCGGGGCATCACTCGCCCTGGCTGCCTGCGCCAGCTCTGGCAGCACTACTCATGACCAGCGTGCGTTCAGCTTCGGCGGCACCCATCTGATCATTGACGACTCCTCGTCCGACCTCCAGGTGGTGCCCGGGAACGGCCCCGGCATCGAGGTGCAGCGGTGGCTGAGCGGGACCGCGGCCAGACCGGGCCACTCCTCATGGACGCTCAGCGGGGACACGCTGCAGCTCAGCATCGACTGTTCCGGGCTGGTGTTCAGCTGCGGCTCCAGGTTCGAGGTAGCCGTGCCGCCCGGGATGGCGGTCACCGTCAACTCGGGGTCAGGCACCGATACCGTCTCCGGCCTGTCAGCCCCGGTCACCGTCAACGGCAACCAGGGGGACGTGCACGTCACCGGCGTGTCCGGCCCGCTGCAGGTCAGCACCGGCTCGGGCAGCATCACCGCCACGGCGATCCGCTCCTCCGCCGTGCAGATAACGACTAACCAGGGGAGCGCGGACATCTCCCTCACGGCTCCGCCGCGGTCGGTCACCGTCAAGTGCTCGACGGGGAACGCGACGGTCAGGGTGCCGGCCGCCAGGCACCGGTACCACGTCCTGGTCAGCAGCGGCACCGGCAACGCCTCCTCGAAGGTGCCCGATGACCGGCAAAGCGGCAGCGTCGTGCAGGTGTCTTCCGGCAACCACGATGCGACAGTGCTTCCCGCCTCATAAAGGCCGCGGCATAGGCGGGTCCAGGAAACGCAGCAAACGCAGCAGACAACTGCAAGGAAGGCCAGCGGCACGATGACACTGGAACTATTCAGCAGCGCCCGGACGCGGATCCGGCCACGGGTAGCGGCGTTCACCGCGCTGTGCGGTGCGGCCACCGCGATCGGAAGCCTCCTGACCTGGGTCAGCGCACACGGCGCACGTCCTGCGATGGGGATGGGGCACACGTCGCTGGCGCGGATGCTGGTCTACTCGTTCGCGGACGCGGACTCGTTCTGGAGATCGGCTGCTTTCGCGGTCCTCATCCTCGGCGCGGCGATGGTGGCCGGCGCGCTGGCCGGCGTGCGGACGCTGACCGTGCTCGCCGGGCTGCTCGCGCTCGCAGCCGCCGGGATGTGGACCGGGCTGGTCGTGCATCACTTCAACACCCCGGGCCTGCCGAACTCGCATTACCTCAACCCGGCGAACCTGCCCTGGGCGGACCTGCGCGAGGGCGCCTGGCTGACGATCACCGGCGCGGTGCTCGGGCTGGTGAGCGCGTTCTGGCTGCGCCGCCGGCCGGCCTAGCCGGATTTACGAAAGGCATGAGCAGATGCTTGAGTTCTTGGATGTCGCCAAGGTTTACCGGGGCGGCGTGCGAGGCGTTGACGGGGTGACGATGCGGCTCGGCCCAGGGCTGGTGGGCCTGCTCGGCCCGAACGGAGCCGGGAAATCGTCGCTGATGCGGATCGCCGCGACGGTGACCCGCCCGACCAGCGGGCAGGTGCTGTTCGACGGCACCGACGCCGTGGCCAGGCCGGATGTGCTCCGCCGCAATCTCGGCTACCTGCCGCAGGACTTCGGGGTCTACCCGCACCTGTCCGCGCCGGAGTTCCTGTCTTACCTGGCCGCCGTCAAGGGCATCCCGGCACCGGCCGCGCGGACCCGGGTCGGCGAGCTGCTGGAGCTGGTAGACCTGGCCGGGGCGGGCAGGCGGCCGCTGGGCAGGTACTCGGGCGGGATGCTGCGCCGGGTCGGGATCGCCCAGGCGCTGCTGTCCGACCCGAAGGTGCTTATCGTCGACGAGCCGACTGCGGGCCTGGACCCCGAGCAGCGGGTGCTGTTCCGGAACCTGCTCTCCGACCTGGCCGACGACCGCGTGGTCCTGCTGTCCACGCACATCGTCTCCGACGTCGAGTCGGTGGCCTCCGACATCGCGATCATGGCCCACGGCAGGATCCAACTGCGCGGCAGCCCGCAGGACCTGCTGCGCGAGGCCGAAGGCCGGGTCTGGGAGATGACCGTCCCGCAGGACGCGCTCGCCCCGCTGCGGGAACGCCACCTGATCAGCCGGATGATCCGCACCGGCACCGGGGTCCGCATCCGCCTGCTCGCCCCGGCAGCCCCGGACGCTAGCGCGGTGCCGGTACCGCCGGACCTGGAAGACGCCTACCTCACCATCATCTACCAGTCCCCCGGCCCGGCCCTCGGGGCAGCCACGGAAGCACGCCGGTGAGCGCGCGGATCCTGGCCGCGCTGGCGGTCGCCGACTTCCGGGAACGGGCACGCCGCGCTGCGTACCTGGTCACGCTGGCCGCCGCGATCGTCCTCGGCTACCTCGCGCTGCCGCCAGCCTCCTCGCTGTACGTGGTCATGAACGCGGGTGGCTACCGGGGCATCTACAACAGCGCTTACGTCGGCATGGCGACGGCGCTAGCCGGCGGGCTGTGGCTGATGCTCGCCGGGTTCTACGTCGTGCGCGGCACCATCGACCGTGACCAGCGCACCGGCGTCGGCCAGATCCTCGCCGCCACGCCGCTGCGCAACGCCGGGTACCTGGCCGGGAAGTTCTGCAGCAACCTCCTGGTGCTGGCCTCGATGGCGGGGGTGCTCGCGGTCACCGCGCTGGCGCTGCAGCTGGCGCGCGGCGAGTCCAGGGCCGTCGGCCCCGGCGCGCTGCTGCTGCCGTTCGTGCTGTTCCCGCTGCCGGTACTGGCGGTGACCGCCGCCGCGGCGGTGCTGTTCGACGCGCTCCCCGTGCTGCGGGGCGGCCCGGGCAACATCGCGTGGTTCTTCGTGTGGATGATCTGCGTCATCGCCGGGGGCGGTGCGCCGCTGGGCGGGATGGGCGCCGTCACGGCGTCAATGCACGCGGCCATGACGGCCCAGCACCTGCCGCCCGCCGGGGAATTCAGCGTAGGATTCACCAAGGTCAGCTATCCACTGCGCACCTTCACCTGGCACGGCCTGGAACCATCCACAGGGCTCATCACCAGCCGGATGGTGCTGATAATAGTGGCAGCCGTCCTGGCGGCCCTGCCGGCGATCTGGTTCGGCCGGTTCGACCCGGCACGCACCCGCCCGCGCCGAAGCAGTGCGCCTGACGGCGAGACCCTGGGCACCCCAGCGCCCGCCATCGTGCAGGCGGCCCGCCTAACGCCGTCTCCGGCCTACAAGCCGCTGCCACCGGGCGGGACGCGGTCGGTCCTGGCCGCCGGGCGCCTGCTGGCAGGCGAAGCGCGCATCCTGGTGCAAGGAATACCGCGCTGGTGGTGGCTGGTCGCCGCCGCGATCAACGCCGCCAGCCTCGCCGTCCCGGCCAGCATCGTCAAACCCGCCGGCGCCAGCGCCGCGCTGCTGCTGTCCGCAGCTTGGATCTGGCCCGCCCTGATCTGGTCCCGGCTGGGCACCCAGCGCCACGAGAACGGGCTCGACACTCTGCTGGGCGCCTACCCAGGCGCATACCGCCAGGTAGCAGCCGAATGGGCGGCCGGGTTCCTGCTCACGGCACTGACCGGACTCGGTCCCCTGCTCCGGATGGCCGCGTCAGGTGACGGCCCGGGTACGGTCGCCTGGATAGCAGGGGCCCTGTTCATCCCGGCCCTCGCGCTCGTGCTCGGCACCGCCAGCCGCACCCACCGCATGTTCCAGTCCCTCTACGTCATCTTGTGGTACGCGGCAGTCAACCAGGTCAAGGCCGCCGACTACATGGGAACCGTCCTGGTCAACGGTCGCCCGGCCGGACCCTCGCCCCTGCTGTTCGCCGGGGTCGCGATCGCGATGCTCACGGTCACGTTCACCATCCGCGCAGCACAACACGCCACGCGGTGACTATCACGTGCGAATGCAGAGGAGCCTGACCGGAAGCGGCTTGACCCGAACCCCTCACTACGACCCCGCTCGCGCGCTAATCTCGCGCGGGTTCAGACTCAGCACGGTACGGGATTCTGCGAACTCGCGCGCTTCTCCGTCTGGCCATGTCGAGGCGGGCGAGGACGTGGTGCGCACGGCGATCAGGGAAACCGCCGAGGAGACTGGTATCGAGTTCCGGCGTGACCAGGTGCGGTGCGCGGCGGTGGTGCATCACCGCAGCCCGGGCGGCCAGGCGCGGATCGGCTGGTTCTTCGCCGCGGAGGCCGGCTGGGCCGGCGAGCCGGCCAACCGCGAGCCCGCCAGGCATGCCGGGCTGGCGTGGGCCGACCCGGCCGCGCCGCCGATAGACCTGGTGGCTTACACCTGGGCAGGGCTGGCGGCGTGGCGGGCGGGGGCGCCGTGGGCGATCCACTGGCAGGAACCCGGGAGCCCGGTCCACTACGATCCTGGCCGGAAAAGAAGCTAACCCTGCTCATGCACCGGCGGTGAGGCCGAGCCTGGTGACGCGGGCGGCGATCCACTGGACCCTGTCGGCGGTGCTCATGTTGGGCGGGATGTCGGTGACGCGCTGGCCGACGGTGGCGCACATGGAGCGGACGACGCGGTCGGCGGCGGGCTGCAGGTCCAGCACCTTGGCGCGGTAGGGGTCGCCGGCCTGGTGCTGGCTGAACTGGTCGCAGCAGTAGAACACGGCGTCGTAGGTGCCGGCCCAGGCCCGGCAGAAGGTTTCCATGGCGGCCAGGGTGGCGGCTTCGCGGCTGCCCGGCGGCGGGCAGCACGAGCCATGCGTAGGCGAGCACGTTGGCGATGGTCTTGTCGCAGATGATCATCGTGTGCTGGCGGGCGGCGCGGAGCTGGGCCGAGAGCTGGGCGGCGAACAGGTCCGCCTCGCATTCGAGGTCGAAGCGGCCCTTGCCGTGCACGACGATTTCCTCGATGAACGGGCTGTGCCGGGCGGGTTCCTCGACGCAGGCGACGTGGATGCCGCGCTCGCGGTAGTAGGCGGCCAGCGCGTGGGTGAGGGTGGTCTTGCCGGAGGCATGGGTGCCCTCGATGGCCAGGACGGCGCAGTCACGCAGCACCGGGGTCCCCCAGCAGCGCGCCCGGCCGGGTATGGATCATGTCCATGCAGAGGAGCCGTCAATATCGTCTTTCGATATGCGGATTGTCAGATCGCCCTGCGCGGCCAGGCGAGCCACGACCCCGTCCAGGTGCTCGCCAAGAACCGACTCAGCTTCCCAGTCCGGGCAGCGTAGCCATACATGGTGGCCGATGGCATTCCTCATCCGCCGAAGGCCGAACTCCCTGTCCGTGCTGACGACTGCTGCACCGTGTTCGGTGGCCCACACTGTCAGCGCGTCGTCGACTGCGGCAGCTAAACCGACCTGGCCAGCTGGGAAGCACTCATGCTTGCGGCGCCGCAGCATCCGTCCCACGGCGGCGTCGACATCGTGATCGAGGAGGAATCGCACTACCCGGCAGCGCTGAGCAGCCGGGACGCTTCGTCGACGTCGGCGGCCGTCAGGTCCGGGAATGCCGTCAAGATGGCGTCGGTGTCATACCCGTTGCGCAGATAGTCCTGAACGGTCGACACGCGGATGCGGGTTCCCGCGAAGACAGGCGCGCTGGCGTGCACGCCGCGCAGCTTGACGACCCGGCCAGCATCCCTTGCCGGGCGGGCAGCAGCCGAATTGATCCGCGCCCGGAGCGGATCAAGGCGAAGAACCTTCTCCAGGACGATCTGATCCGGCCGGAGGTCCCCTTCCCACGTCCCGTCCGGATGCTGGAAGTAGATCTCCCGGCCCACGGTGGCGAACGTCACCTCCCGGAGCGGCTCAGCGTAACCACGCGACCGCAGGTGCTCGACCACGCGCCGGATGTGCTGCAGCGACATGTCCCGCTCGGTGCGCAGCTCGGCCACGACAAGGAGTGACAGAAGGTCCTGGAAGCTGTAAAGCCGGACGGTGTTCCCCGGGCTCAGCCGCCGCTTGATCGACGGGGCAACCAGCCGGGTCTCTTCCCAGTACCGCAGCCGGCGCATCGACACGGCGGCGAGCCTGCGTGCGCGGGTGTCAGGAAACGCGATCAGTTCCTCGGTGGCTGGCGCCATCGCTCGCACCTTCCGTCGCCTGCCACGATCGTAAGCGGGAAACGCCCGCAGCGGGCGGTGACACTCTGCGGATGGGGTCGTGACACGGAGACCCTGCGGCGCCTCCCTGCGGCAACCGAACGACCCGCGGATTATGAGTCCGCTGCTCTAGGGTTCACGTAGGTCCGGGAGCGTCCTGACCTGGGCATATGAACCCACCTGGCAGCCCCTGGACCGCTATGAACTGCAACCAGAACTGCAACCACAGGGCCATGCCCAACATTGCTGGGTGGGTCCGTCTAGCGGGGCACTGGCCGGACAGGTTGCACTGATCGACGGATCAGAAGGGTCCCGGCGAAGGTGTTGCCCGAACGATCTCCTAAACAGTAGGTCGCGCCCGGCCGCGTAGGGGAGGCAGGTGATCTAGGCCGTCTCCCTCGTGATCGTCATTTGCGGAGCGGTCGGGGCCAGGCGCACCAGCCTGGCTTCGGCCGATTCATCCTCTTGCCGCCTGTCACAATCGTCCAGCACCTGGGGGCTGACGAAGACCGGCGTGCCAGTGATCGCGGCCAGATTCAGTGCATCACTTGGGCGCGCTTCGACAGACTGCATTTCAAGCGGACCCTCGACCTCGACCGTCGCGGCGTATGCACCCTCCTCCAGGCGATCGACCCGCACCTGGCGGACACGGCCCCCGAGGCCTCGCATCAGCGCCGCAGCGAAGTGATGCGTCATCGGACGGCCAGACTCCAGGCCCTGGAGGCAGGCAGCCAGGCTGAACGCCTCCGCCTCCCCGATCTCGATGACAAGGTGCCTGTCCCCGGACACCTCATCCAGCACCACGCACTGGAAGAGCTTCTCCGCCAGCGGCGGTCCGAAGCCGACGACCTTGGCGATCCGCATCTCGATGAAGCCGACATCGGTAGTCGTGAACATGGCGGCTTTCCCCTCTCGCTCCTTCGGCCAGACTATGGCCGCTGCCAACCGCGCCACTGGCTCGGCGATCACCGCAGGGCGTTGACGGTCACGTCGCCGGGGAAAGTCCGCTGGTGGTGACGAGCGCCAAGACGCCAAGGTGCCAGGCGTCATGCGCGGCCTCCGTTCCGCCGACGGCAGCGCAGCACGCTTGCAGGTCACGCTCCGACTCGGGGTATGCCACGCCTGAAAAGCGGACGGTCACGGTTCTAGCAGGCGCTCCGCCGGTACATGGGAGAGCAGCAACGCCGATGCACTACATGGAACGGACGCACACCAGCTCAGATGAGAACACCCTCGTCAGCCGAGGTACCGGACGAACTCGGACGGCTTCGCGAGTGACCGAGCCCGCCTTTTAGTCCGCAGGGCCGATGTGTCAGGCAGGGGTCGGAGCCCACGGCAAGTCTTCGCCGACTTCCCAGTGGGACAGGAATGGCGTGTTCCAAAGATGGATCAAGATGCCTCGTATGTTTGTTGGCTTTTGAGGAAGAACCGAAGTTCCCGCTTCTAGGGTTTCCCGAAGTAGCTGAAAAATTGACTGACCTGCTGGACACGTATAGCCGTTTTCATCGACCATCCCGCAGGTAATGATAAGAACCTCATTACAAGCCTTGTCCTTCGCCTCGATGCGCCTGCCCAACGCAGCGACGGCCTCGGACATATGCACCTGCGACTGACTAGAGGCGGAGATCACAATATCGCTGCTGCCACCGATACCAGGATTTACGACCACATTGAACGGCCCGCGATCACCGTAGATACCCCGCGTACCTAGCTGCATCGGGAGCCCACGGCTCAGATCCAGGTCCTCGCCTTCGAAGCCCTTGTCTTCCGCGAGCACGGTTTGGAGGTCGTTGAGCAACTGCTCGTGATCCCTGGGCATCGGCGGATCGAGCAGTTTGGCCAGCGTTACTGTCCGGCCCTGCAGGTGCGGGAATTCGGATGCGCGGGCACGCACACGTTCTTGCAGCTCTCTTCCGAACCGCCGCACCGGGGCGAGGTCTCGGCGCACGTCCTGCACCGTTAGCTCGGTCAACTCCGTTCCCCAGGTCCGACTGCCATGGACTAGATACTGGTCTGGAGGATCTTCACCGAGGCGCGCGCCGAGCGGATGACGCGCCGCTCCGACAGCATTGCCGGGATTCACCGGACCGGGTTAGTCCTGAGTCGGTCGTCAGCTGGTCGTGCAGGAGCGGGGCTTCCCGGGATGGCCGGGGCGGGAGCTGCTGTGTCACGCCCCGTCGATGCTGCCGGTGAGCGCGTCCAGCAGTTCCTGCAGGGTGCGGCAGGAGCCGGCGAAGCGTTCCGGCCCGACGATCTGCGACCAGTGCTCCTCGATCTGGGCGACCCGGTCGCCGGCATCATCGAGCGCCTGACGGCCGCGGGGGGTGGGGAAGATGAGCTTGGCCCGCTTGTCGGTGCCGTCGGCCCGGCGTTCCAGGTAGCCCAGCTCCTGCAGGTCGCTGACCAGCTCGGAGGCTGTGGCCAGGCTCAGCTGGGCGCGGGCGGCCAGGTCGGTGAGCCGGATTCCGTCCACGCCCAGGTTGCCGAAGATGTGCAGGTGCGGTTCGCGCAGGTCGGGGTAGCCGTGCCCGGCCGCGGGCTCGAACAACTCGGCGCGGAACTGCCGGAGCAGCCGCACCAGCAGCTGGCCGATGGCGAGCCGGTCAGCCGGCAGGTCCCTTGACGTCGCCATGATGCAGTGATAATACTTCGGGTACCGAAGCTTCGGCGACCGAAGCATTCTCGCGATGGGAGGCAACCATGAACGCTCCCGCGGGCACCTCAGCGATTGCCGTTCCCACCAGGCTCGGGCCGCTGCGCGTGCAGATGGCCGGCGCCGGCCCGCCCGCGGTGCTGTGGCACAGCCTGTTCGTCGACTCCACCACCTGGGCGCGGGTCCGGGAGCCGCTCGCCTCGGTCCGGCGGCTGCTGCTCGTCGACGGCCCCGGCCACGGCCACAACCCCCCGGTGGCCCGGCGGTTCACCCTCGACGACTGCGCCGGGGCCGCGACCGACGTGCTCGATCACTTCCGGATCGGCGGGCCGGTGGACTGGGTGGGGAACGCGTGGGGCGGGCATGTGGGCATCCCGTTCGCCGCCACCTATCCCGGGCGGTGCCGCAGCCTGGCCACCATCGGCTCCCCCGTCCACGCCCTCACCCCGGCCGAGCGGCGCAAGATAGCCCTGCTCTCGGGCGTGTACCGGCTGACTGGCGCGGTGCCGCCGCTGGTCAATCTCCTCACCGGCGCCCTGCTGGGACCCGGTGCCCGCGCCGCCGACCCGGAAGCCGCCGCGGTCGTCGGCAGCGCGTTCCGCCGGGCCGGCCGCCGGGGGATGTCCGGCGCGATCAGATCGGTCAGCCTCCGCCGGCCAGACCTGACCCCCCTGCTCACCACGATCAGCGCCCCGGTGCTGATCTGCGCCGCCGCCGACGACCCCAGCTGGACTCCCGCCGACGCGGCGTCCGCCGCAAGCCGCCTGCCGAACGGCGCGCCCGTCATCCTCCCCGGCTCCGGTCACATCGCCCCGCTGTTCGAAGCGGCACCCGCCCTGGCGGACCTGCTTACCGCCTTCTGGGCCGACCCCGCCGCGGTGGTCGCCCGCCAGCGGGCCGGCCCGACAGCCCCGGCGCCCCACCCGCCAGCAACCTGACAGCCAACGCAGCGCCACCGGGGCAAACTCCGCTCGCCCAGCAAATCCGAAGGCGCGGACGCCCACCACGCAGGCGCGCCGCAGCCACACCGATCGCCCACTCCGGTATGGCCTGGGTCGCCCATGACGGGCGCTAGCCACGCACCAGAACGGCGGCAGTGTGCGCCTCGTTCCAGGCGAGGACTGCTTACGCGGCATGAAGCGAGGCGTTCCGCCTTCGGGATCCCGATCGCCGACTCGGCACGGCCGAGGACCGTGTCTCCCCGGCAGACCGCAGCACGCAGATCAGCCACCCATGGCGGAACCGGCTGTCAAGAGGGCAGGATGAGCTGGCCCGATGGCCCTGCTGTGTGCGTGTCGGGCTGGCGTAGCGGCTGTTGTGCTGGCTTCCTCGCAGCTGCCGGGCTTGGGGCGAGCCGTTCGGATACGGCTGGCGGTCTCCTCGATCTGTGCGTCTGTGTGCCTCATGCTCGTCCTCTGCGTCAACCTCCGGCGAGGCAGATCGGACTGGTTACGGGGCGGCCTGTGGGGGCTCGGCGGATGCACGTCAGCTTCCGATCCTGGATCAGACGGCCCTGATGGCGTCGAGCGCGGCGTTTGTCCGGCTCGGCAGGGGAGTCCGTGGCAGTGCGCGCAGGTGGATGCAGACGCGGGCAGGTAGCGCCGTCGGCAACGGCGGAACGGCCACGAGGATGCGCTGCCATGCACGATCCGCCGCGCCAGACCCTGGCAGGGACGCTCAAATTAGCTGGCGGGCGCTGACACGGTCAGGAAGCGGCGAGCTCTAGGGCACGACCACGAGCGGCACTGGTGAGTGGCGGGCCAGGCCGACGGCGACCGAACCGACCACCCGGTGCGTGATGTGGGACGAACTCCCGACCACGATCGCTATGGTGGCGTGGGGTTGGGCAGCGCGGATGTCTTTGGCTGCCGAGAGGAGTTCTTCTGCGATCAAGCCCTGGCGCCGCTCGAAGCCCCAGCCCGCCACGCGGCCGCCCAGCTGCTCGCCGGCCGCGGTGCGAAGCTCCTGCTCTACGTCGTCGAAGCCTGTTTCCAGTTCGGCGACGGCACCGGGCGACAGCGCGGCCATGCTGGGCATATGAGCCACATAGACCACGTCGATGCGGCCCGTCCGGCCTTGCAGCAGTCTCACCGCGGCGTCGAGCGCCCTGCTGGCCGGAGGAGATCCGTCATAGCCGACGACAAGGCGCAGATCCGTGGTGGGCGGCGTGGTAGTGCTCATCGAGGGATGATAGCCCCTGTGCCCGCGCGCGGGCCTGCCCGGCATCCGGCCCACGGGAAGGCCGGCCCTGCACGGTCCACCTCGATGATCGGGCTTCCGGCGCGCGGTCCGGCCCGATCCTAGCGGAGCCCGCGTGCGTGGCCCCCCAAGTCGCCCGCGAGACGCCCTGCCAGGAAAGCCGGCCCGCAGTAACTGTTAGCGGACCGGCGTGGCCGCCGATCCGGCAACCGGGGTCACGACCGGCGAGCAGCTGCACAGGGCCACGGGAATCGCTTCGAACGCCGGCTGCGGGGCGGCGGCGGCGCGCGCTGGGGCGGGGGCCGGGGCGGCCGCCGCCGCCGCGGCGGCGGCGTTCCTGAGCTCGGCAAGCCGGTGCTTGGACGGCAGCAGGACGATCGCGAGGATGAAGCCGAGTCCGAGCAGCGCGGCCGACACGGCAAAGGCAATCGTGTAGCCGTGGGTGGCAGCGATGGCCGGCGCCAGCGGGCCCGCGTGGTGGGTGACCAGGTAGCCGGCCGTCGCGGTCAGCGCGATCGTGCTGAGGGCGGACGTCCCGATCGAGCCGCCGACCTGCTGCATCGTGTTGACCAGCGCCGAGGCCACGCCGGAGTCCTGGCGTGCGACGCCGGCCGTGGCGGTGTTGATGGCCGGGGCGAAGATCATGCCGAAGCCCAGGCCCAGGATCAGCAGGGCGGGCAGCACGGCGCTGGCGTAACTGGAGGTCACGGTGACCTGGGTCAGGTAGGCCATCCCGCCTGCGCCCAGCAGCATGCCGGCCGCGATCAGGACGCGCGGCCCGAGCCGGGGCAGCAGCGCGATGCTGGCCAGGTTGGAGCTGAGCAGGATGCAGCCGATCATCGGCAGGAACAGCAGCCCGGTGGTCAGCGGGCTGTTTCCCTTGACCACCTGCAGGTAGTAGGTGAGGAACAGGAAGGTGCCGAAGATCGCGATTCCCGATATGCCGACGGCAACATAAGAACCGCCCCGGGTGCGGTCCAGGATCACCCGCAGCGGCAGCAGCGGGTGACTGGAACGCTGCTCGGCGGCAACGAACCCGGCGAGCAGCACCACGCCCAAGACCAGGGAGCCGAGGGTCAGCGCGGCCGTCCAGCCGGCGGTCTCGGCGTGGGAGAAGCCGAAGACGATGAGGAACAGCCCGGCGCAGGCCAGCACGGCGCCGGGCCAGTCCATCGGCAGCCGGGCGGCCGGGCGGCTGCTCCGAATCCAGGCCAGTGCGCCGGCCACGGCGATCGCGGCGAACGCGAGGTTGACATACAGGCACCAGCGCCACGAGAGGTACTGGGTGAGCACCCCGCCGAGGATCAGCCCCACGGCGCCGCCGCCGGCCGCGACCGAGCCGAACACGCCGAAGGCTCTGCCCCGCTCGCGCGGGTCCCGGAACGTACTGACCAGGGTGCCAAGAGCGGCCGGGGCGAGGATGGCGCCGAAGGCGCCCTGCAGCGCGCGGGCCGCTACCAGGATCAGGAACGAGCCGGCGGCACCGCCGATGGCCGAGGCTATGGCGAATCCGACAAGTCCGGTGATGAAGACCCACTTGCGGCTGAACATGTCGCCGAGCCGGCCGCCCACCAGCAGCAGGCTTCCGAAGGCCAGCGCGTAAGCCGTCACCACCCACTGCCGGTCACCGTTCGCAAACCCCAGCGCACGCTGGGCCGACGGCAGCGCGATGTTC
>WNGK01001431.1_pt1 | contig 25844 bp, 18 predicted proteins | sample 5400601 | NCBI WGS metagenome assembly WNGK01 (sample SAMN13153376, study PRJNA577476) | soil metagenome | isolation source: 60 cm soil or saprolite under Garry oak tree replicate 1 | place: USA:California | collected 2016-06-15
TAGCCCCTGCCAGTCGCAACTCTCCTCCCGCCTTCTTCACTTGGCCGGCAGACATCACGATGATCCGAATTCCAGTGCTATCGATGTGCGTCACGCCGGTTAGGTCAAAGATAACCTTTTTCCGCTCCCCACTCACGAGGCTGTCGACGGCCTCTTCCAGTTGCTTGCCTTCCCTGCCGATCTTGATTCTTCCCGTTATTTCCAGGACAACAACGTCAAGGCGCAGGTGCGTGGTCTGAATCTCCAGCATAAGCCAAGTTCCTTTCCGATCTTCGAGCTGCTCTTAATGGAATCCGCTGAACATAACCCAAGAAATTTCACTGCAGCTTCGCGTACTCCTCCCGGGCCCGCTTCAGGATGGGGATGTCGGGGTCGGCATCTTTCCAGACGTTGAAGAAATCCTGATAGGTGCTTCGAGCCTTAGCCGTGTCGCTAGACAATGTATAGGCCCGGCCAAGTTGCAGTTGGGCCAGCGCGCCCAAAGGCAGGTTGAGCACGATGCCGCGGTGATCGAGAATCTTCTGGAACTCACCGGCGGCCGCAGCGCCGTTGTGAGCCGTCAGGAACGCGAGGCCGCGCACGTAAACCGGGTATAAGCCGCTTATGGGCACTGGCCCACCCAGTTCGTACGGGGCGGGTGCTTCCAGATCAATCAGTGCCTGAGATGAGTTACCCCTGTTGAGTTCGATGGCTGCCTTGATCGTCGGCAGCCAGTAAATCTTCAGCATTGTGTTGGTAGCTTCGCTTTTTTCTAACTGCTCGACGATCGCCTTCGCTCGTGCCGTCTCGCCTGCTCGCGCTAGGGTCATGGCGGCCAGCACTTTTACGTCTCGTCCCGGAGCCCTAGCCAGGGCAGCACCCACCTGCTGTTTGGCGACGGCAGTATTGCCGAACTCAGCCTCCCGCAAGGCGGCGTTGGCTTGCCACAGCGCAGCCGTCTCCTTGGAATCGGCCCGTACCGCGGCGTCCACCGCACGGCGAGAGAAGTCGCGGGCTCGAGTCAATCTACCGTAATAGGCTTCAGTATCAGACTGGGTCGAGAGCATCGAGTCTTCTTCCCCGGGCCGGCCGGCTGCCCAGGCTGCTTGCCGCTCCATTTCAGCCGCATCACTGCGCAGAAATGCAAGGTCGTACCAGGTGACACGAATCACCAACCCATCGAGTTTGTTGGCTTGGGCCTGCTGCAGCACTGACCGCGCGTCGTCCAGACGGTTCAGGTTCATGTAAATGCCAGCAAGATTACCGAACCCCGTCAGACTGGGCTCAAGACGCTGCGACTGTTCAGTCTCGGCCGCTGCCTTGTCGTATTGTCCGAGAGTGCTGTATATGTAACCCAAGTTGGTGTGCGGTACCAGATCCCGCGGGTAAGTTTTGGCCCAGAGTTCGTATGCTTCCGTGGCCTTTTCCACTTCACCGGTGACGTACTGATAGTAAAACGCGGAGATGCGGTACTTCTCGCGGTCACTCACGCGATCTCGGAGGTCATAGGCTCTCTTGGCATATCCGGCCGCCAGGCTTGCTTGCCCGAGGTTCGCGTACTCGACGCCCAGCCCGACATAGGCCATGGCGAAATTGGGGTCGAGTTCAATGGCGCGCTTCATGAACGGAATGGCCTCAGCATCGCCCTTCGTGCGCCCGGTGGTAATGCCCATGCTATAAGCTTTCAAAGCTTCCAGCGAAGGTGTGGTTGCCTCCACCGGGACATCGAACTTCTGGATGGTGGCCAGGGATTCACCAAGTTTTCCCCGCAGCGCAGAGGCCGCCGTGCTAAGCGCCTTCAACACGTCCTGCTTCGCGTCTGTTTGCTCCTGTTCAGTGGCCAGCGTATCTCCGCTGTTGCATCCGACGGTGTTCAGGCCAATCACGTACTGGCCTCCCAGGTTGGAAATCGACCCGAGGACGATCGCCTTGCTGCCCGTCCGAATACAAAGTTCCCGCGCCACATCGCGGGTGATCCGCTCTGTCGAGGGACGGCCCATCAAACGCAGCGTTTCTTCGACTCTGCGGTCGGAGAGAATATTGAGGAATGGTGATTGCCCGAGTTGTACCGACAACGCCTGCTTCAGTGCATCATCGAAGACGGCATCACCAGTCTTGTTGTCGAAATCCGCGAGCACCACGCTGTCTTTCTCGGTCAGCCGCTCTGTCTTCGTCGCCCCGGCTTCCGGCCGCGAGCGCAGGTAGAGGCCAGCGGCAACGAGTGCCGCGATGAAAACGATAGCCGTCGGAAGAAGCACTCTCCAAAGTTTGCTTCCCCCACTCGCCATGGCTGCCGGCGGCTGAGTGGCGTCCGACGAAGATGCCGCAACCATTGCTGGAGTCGAACCCGAAGACGGAATTGCCGGCGCCACTGCCGCCCGAGAACCACTATCCGACCCCACCGGCATCGCCGCGGAACTAGCCGCACCCGAACGTCCCGTGTCCGTTTCCCGTTTCAGCCGCTTCAAATCGGTCCGCATGTCGGCAGCGTGCTGGTAGCGCAGCTCTCGATCCTTCTCCAACGCTTTATTGATGATCTCTTCCAGCTTGGGCGGAAGGTCAGGATTCAGCCGTACTGGCGGAACCGGGTCACGATCCAGAATCTCGCGGAAGATGACCGCAGAACTCTCGCCGCGGAAAGGCAATGCGCCCGTCGCCATTTCGTACAGCACCGCACCGAAGGAGAACAAATCGCTGCGCGCATCCAGTTCTTTCGCCCGCGCCTGCTCCGGGGACATGTACGCCACCGTGCCGATGGCCGCGCCTGGGCTGGTCAGGTTCTCACCATCCAGCGTGCCCGAATTTGTGTTAAGGGCAGCCACCTGACCGGCCGAGCTTTTCGCCGCCGCAACCTTCGCCAACCCAAAGTCGAGAATCTTGGCGTGTCCGCGTTTAGTTACGAAAATATTCGCGGGCTTGATGTCGCGATGAACGATTCCTTCCGCGTGCGCCGCGTCCAGCGCGTCTGCGATCTCAATTCCGAGCAAAAGCAGCGTCTCCAGTTCAAGAGGGCGGTTGCCGATCAAGTGCTTCAGAGTCTGGCCATCCAAGAACTCCATGGCGATGAACGCCTGGCCGCTCTCCTCGCCGATGTCGTGAATCGTGCAGATGTTGGAATGGTTGAGAGCCGACGCGGCCTGCGCTTCACGTTGAAAACGGGAAAGAGCTTGGGTGTCTTTGGCGACTTCATCGGGCAGGAATTTCAGGGCGACAAATCGGTGCAACCGGGTGTCCTCGGCCTTGTAAACCACACCCATCCCTCCGCCGCCCAGTTTCTCGACGATGCGGTAGTGCGAAATGGTTTGGCCGATGAATTGGGATGGAGTGACCACTGAGCGGCAATAGTAGGTCGCGGCGGTTCACCAGTCAACGAGAACGTCCGAAGAGCAGGAAAGAGCGCGACATTAAAGCGACATACGGCGAAGATGTACCATTCACCGTCATGGAGGAGGGCCGCCAGCGAGTCATCGGAATCATGGCCGCAATTCTGGCAAGCCTGCACATGCGGACGGCTGACGATTTGTTTGGAGGTCCGCGAGGAAGCCCACGGACAGACAAGCTCATAGGAAAGGCCTGTTTCCAGGGGATTTCTTGGCGGAAGCGAGTGGGGGTCGAACCCACCGGTGACAGGCTTGCCTGCCACCCACCGGTTTTGAAGATCACCTAGTGTGTTCTGACGGGTTAGGAAAATTCTCTACTCTACTTGATTCTTCAACCAGTTACCAGAAATGCGTTCTGATCCGTTTTGTTCAACTCTGACCCGTTCTGAACATGGAACTATCACGTTTTTATCACAGCAGTTCTTCGCCAAAACGACCACGACCAAGGTCAGTGAGGGATATAGCGATGTTGCAACAGGGTCGAAAATCACTCCGCTCTTGCTTGGTTAGCAGGTTGAGAAGTTGTTAATTTTCATGAGGTTTCGCGGGCCGCAGGCCCTAAATGACAGTTATGATGCTTCCGCTGAGAAACGGGGAGCTATCAATGCGATCAATCGCCTCGATTCTTGCGTTCATTGCTATTCTTTCTGCGAAGCCAGCCCACACAAGTCGAGGTCCTTTTCGACAACGTGAGTCCCTGCGAAAACCGAAACCTGGGACCCACCACATCAAAGATATCGATCGAGGGCCACCATGGACTATAATGCGCTTTCCCCCGCCTAGTCTCCTAATCTGTGAGGACAAATGTTCATCAAAACGGTTTGGGCAGTGGTTCTGTTAGTACTTCTAGCCGTTTCACCAGCGGTTGCACAAAGAAAGTCAAACGCTCCACAAACCAAGTCGATCACCATTGGCAACTTTGAATATCTAGGCTCTGCCATAAGAGCTAATAGTAACGGCACAACAGGAGTCGTGAGTTCATACAAGCTGAATCTTGATGCGTCAGCTGTGACGGTAGATCCGATCTCCTTCGGAAATGTGATTTTTGTAGTCAAAGGAAGCAGTCTCAGTTCGCAGCAGGGAGGCTTCCCAATAATCACTACGGGTCCCGGGTGCGGGCAATCTGGCATACCTCTTCCGGCTCCTCCATGTAGTTTGCTTGCTCTGGGAGGAGAAGAGGGATTTGTTCTTCCACCTTGCGCAACAATAGGAACTAACCAGACGTTGGTACAGAATTGCGTTTCCGTAGCATTGCAATTGGTTTCAACGACAGGAAAGAACTTCAGCTTCCAACTCCTTGATGGAGAAACGTTCTGCACGAATGGAATAACAAACATCTTCGTACTAGCGGGAAACAATCAGGCTGCACTTGATCCACAGTGCGATGTAAACAATTTTTGTAAGGGTGCATCCGTTCCTGTGGTTTTACGCGCTTTGCCAATACAGAATTGCAGCCTGAGGGCGGCATCCTAGCAGTCAAAACGGAGGAACGCTCCCGGCGCTGTTGTAATCGCATTATAAAAGGGCGCCCCTCTTGGAGTAGGTTGTGATTGTTGAACCAGGCCATTACACGTTTTGAGCGCTGGTCAATGCATTATGAAGGAGCGCCCCTTTTCAGAAAGTCGAAGCTGGATGTGGCGTCGCCTCCGCTGCGCTGTGCAGGGCTTCGGTCTGCTGCGGCGGGGGGTAACTGCGGTGGTATGTCCGGTGCGAAAGAACAGCAGGAGAGCATAGGCAAATCGGCTGGAGAATGGCATTTTACCTTTGCGGGGAAAGATTGACGTTGACACGAATGACCTTCCCCCCAAGGAGGCAACTCAAATGAGTCACGACGTCAAATATATCGGAATGGACGTGCACAAGGAAGCGATAGTGATCGCCGTGCTGGAAGCTGTGACATAGTGCTACACCTCGCTGGAGTCAGTAAATAAGCGGGTTTGCGAGTTATTGAGAACGATCAATGGAGAACGTCGCCCCTCGTGGACTCGCCGAATCTCTTTCTGCACGGCAGGAAGTTCCAGGTGCACGCGCTCGATCATCCATGGAGCGCATTTCACAACCTGTCGCGCCGGAAGAATCTTTTGCGCAATCATCCTGCGCACCACCATCAAGCTGACATTGAAGTGCAGCGCTGCCTGCGACATGGTTACCCAATTCCGTTGTTCCGCTGGCGGACATGCAGGAATGCCGTTGCTATGGCGCACATGTTGCAGACGCTTTTCATTCCACGTGTTTTCGTTTCCTGTTCTGTACCCGAGACGGTTCAGGATACCCACGATGGCCGCGTCATCACACACCTGCGCGAGTTCGCGAACCAAGTCAATCAACCTCGCGCGAGTTGACAGTGACCGTGAGCAGGAATTTGTGAGATGTGCGCTCCTTAGCACCGCACAATGGGCACTCGATAGTCGCGAAGACATTCCACCTGCTCATGAAGTTCGCGCACGATTCATGGTTGTTGTGCGCGAGATGGTTGACAGCTTGCATTCGGATACTTGACTCAGAAAGTGCGGCCGGTGTACGCCCCGTGTGGCTGACGAATCATTGTCGCAATGCTCTAACGCGGTGGCGCGAGTTGTTTGGTCCAGCGCTCTCACCTTTCGTTTTTCCGAGTCCCCGCAACCCGGACGTTCACTTTGTGGACTACAAGACTGCTTGGCGAACAGCTGCCAAGAAAGCTGGGCTTGCTGACCGGCGCATTTATGATCTACGTTCAACATTCGCCAGTCGCGCTAATGTGTGCCACGCAACCGGGCTGACGGTCGCCCATCTGCGTGGTCATGCCAGCACTCAAATCCTGCCGACGTATGTCCGCCCCGTTGATGAAAATACGAGAGCGCTGATTGAGGCCATGGATGCCGCTCGAAAGAACCAGCGGGTCGGCTCAGGCTCCGTCAATTGACTCCTTTCACCCCGCCGCTATTTCGCTGGCCTGGAACTTGGTTCGCGAGAAATTTTTATCACGTTCTTATCACAGCAACCCAATTTTGACTTGGCGTCTCACTCTGAGACTCAATCGAGAGTCCAGCTAAACCATTGAAAACAAATGGCGGAAGCGAGTGGGAGTCGAACCCACCGACGACGGGTAGACCCGCCGTCCGCCGGTTTTGAAGACCGCGACGATCACCGGACCGCATGCGCTTCCGCGTGGCATTATCAATAAGTTACCTAATTACCTTTAGAGATTCGGGTCGTCGGCCAGCCCGCGTCCGCAGCCGAATCATAAAACAATATGGCAGGCACGAGGGGACTGACCGCGAAGACTGTCGTCAAACATTATTACGCGCGCCCGCTGCACGCGTCTCAGTGCGGACGGAAGCTTAAACTCGTGCAATGCGAAGACCTAGATTCCCGAGATGCGAATGCTCCAGTCGGAGCACGCCCTGGCTGTTGGTCCGCAAGCGCAGCATGTCTGCTAGAACTCCCGGCAACACAGCAGCGGGCGACGACGAAATATTCGGGCCAGTGAAACTAAGCTCGTAGATCGCGTCCGGCAGCAGGCCGGACGCGATGAGCGAATCGTTGGCCAAATCCGGCAACGACACTTCCCCTCCCTGAGCAGCAGAATCCGATGTACTGAATAAAACAAATGGGCCGGCCTCCGAGGCGGCACCCAGAAAATTGACCCCGTTGATCAACTCCGTGCGCTTCTTGCCCGTGGTACCGATGTTCCCTATCTCGAAAACGTGAAGGAAGAAATCTTCCTCGGCGGGAAGCGACGGCGACACTTCGATGCGCCACGCGCCGGTCACCACGTTTTTGCGGTTCGAAGGAGAGATTTTCGAGAAGTCGTCGCCCCAAAAAGTCTTCCACATGTGCTGAATCTTCGGGTCTTGCGGCAACGGGCCGCCCTCTTCCGGCTCAAGAGGCCAATTTTCGCCGGTTCCCCAAGGGCCGCCGTGGTCATCGCCTGGAGTGTAGAAATCATGGCCCGGACCGCCGCGGCGTGTGACCTCCCGCTCACGCGGCAGCAGAGAATGCACCAGCAATTCTCCCGAGCCTTCCCGGAAGCGGAAAGTTGAAGCCTGCTTGAATTCTTTCGCTTCCGGTGCGCCCTGCGCTGCGTCTTGGTCTACGCTCGGCTCGTTGACCCCATGCAGCAACCACGCCTTTTTGAAAGATGGGTGCGTGCTGACGACCCGATCGAAGACGAAGAGCAGATCCTGCGCAGGCGCATAGAGAACTTCGCGAGTAAATCTCTTCAGCTTTTCGTAGTGGTATTGGCCGGGCACATGATCCACTACGCGCATCGAGCCAAGATTCCACAGATCGCGAGTACGCTGGAAATCTTCAGAGCTGCGGATAGTGTTCCAGAAGCGGGAGGAGTCCATGCGCTGCCCGCCGTCGTTGGCCGCCGGCAGAAGATTCTGCGACCAAAAGAATTTTTCTGCTAGATCGTAAATCAATATGGAATTGTGAGCGACCGTGCGCCGGTAATAGTTGAGATAGTGTGGGCTCTCGCTGTCGGTATAGTCAGCCCCACTGTCAATTGCTAAATAGCCACTGTGATAGATCGTGATCTGGTTCTGATCAAGATGCTGATGTTTGGCCAGGTAAGGCCCGCAGTCGAATTCAATCCAGGTCGAGTCCGGCTTCCATCCACCGCGCATGACCAGATGTCCTACGCCTGAAAAATAGTATTGCCGCGCCAACTCATTCTCGCTGGCGAGCGATGGATCGCGGGGCGTGACTTCAGGGTCGTCCCAAAGGAACTCGAGAACCGGAAGGGTCCATTGTTTTGGGAAGAAGCCACTCTTGCGCAGGAACCATGCGCTGTAGGGATCCTTAAAGCGATTGACGGTATAGCCGAGAACGGAAGTGTCGCGCAAGTCCAGAATTGGATATTCGTTATCACCTTCGCGCGAGGGCGTGCCATCCGGGAGCAGTTTGTACAGGTAGGTGTTTCCAATATTCCGAAACAGCGAGTAGTGGTGCGCGGGATCTACACCGGTCGTCGTGCGCTGCAATTCAGCGAGCAGGGTCAGGCTGGCCCATGTGATCCGCATGTAGTCCATGGATTCGTGATAGCTGCCCTTGGGAGAGGCCACATTCGTGGTTTCGAGAACGTTGGCCAGGCACTTTGCCACCTGAGCACGCCACGAACTGCACCGATTGTTGCAGCCTGCGTAGCCTTCGAGTGCAGCAGAGACGAACGCGGGTAATGAGAGATAGCGCACGGCATAGTTGTGGTACGAGTAGTTGCCTGGATCGGCGAAGTCGGGGGTCGCAAGCATCGCCGAGGCCCCCTCCATCAACTCATCCGCAATCCGATTCTGTAATGCGGGCTCGAAGCCAGGATATCCAGAAAGCCAATCGAATGCCAGCGACCAGCGTGCGTAGTCAACCCACGAACGCGAAGGTTTCACCCCCTTGGCGATGTGGCCTGCGCGCATCGCGGCCAGAGCCTTCTCCGCAAAACTGTCTTGCCCGGTTAGTTGCCACGAGAGAGCCCACCCCTCCATATCTTCGGACGGACGCATTCCGCTCGCATACCTGGTTTTTAGCAGAGCCAAACCGGTAAAGGCATCGGTATTGGAGATCAACAGACGAGGGCGCTGGGCCGGGACTTGAGTGTTGCCCTTCGACACTGCGAGAACAATTGAGGTCCCCACGCCTGCCATGAAGTCACGCCGCTTCATTCTTGAATCGCTCCTTTGACCGCAAGTTGTGCCCGTGACGCAGTTCAGGCGGAGAGTGGTTCCCCTTTTTACACGTTGACGCAAGTAAACACAAGTACTCGCAAGCAAAAGTTGTCTATGGATATTGAGTCGCGGGTAGCAAGGACGCGACGCGGTGCTCCGACCCGCTTCCGTGGCTGGTTTCAGCTAACTCGGACAAGAAATCTCCCATTCGCCGTGGCTTTCTTTTATTTTCCTTGAATGGGGTGTATAAATACACGGGAACGCAAACCCAGAGGAAAGTACTCCTCCTGCGAGGGATCCTACTTTAATGATGACTGGAAGAGACTTCCGTCTCTTAGCCGAGCAACGCCGGCGCAAGATCCTCGAGCTGATCGAGCAAAAAGGACAGATCACCGTACGAGAACTGGTCGAGCGGTTCTCCGTCTCGTCGGTCACGGCGCGGGGGGATTTGGATGCCCTGTGCTCACAGGGCATGGCGGTTCGATCTCACGGCGGTGCAGTTCGTAAGTTGGGAGTGAGTCCGGACTCGCCCTCCGACTCAAGGGAGGCACAGCGCTATGCTGATGTGGCTCGTCTTGCAAAAGTCAGCGTGACGGCGGTTTCACGCATCGCGAATGGAAGTGCCAAAGTCGCCCCCTCGGTCCAGGCGACAGTCCTGGCGGCTGCTCGAAAACTGGGTGTAACCCTGACGGCAGGGAAGAGAAATCGCACCATCACCTTCATTCTTGGCAACCGGGACACGGTTAACGAGTTCCAGTCCAAAGTGCTGCTGGGGGCGGAGGTGTACTGCGCCCAGCATGACTGGGACTTGCACTTCATCAGTTTTCGTTGTGACGACCTGAACGCACCCTTGGGAAGCCTGCGTCTTCCCGAGGCGCTGATGCGACCTAATCGACCGAGTGGCGTCATTCTCACGGGCACACACTCTGTCAGTATTCTCGCGGCACTGTCGGAGAAAAAGATTCCGTTCTCTCTCGTGGGAAACAACATTGTCGGCGATTGGCGGCCGGAACAGTACGACTGCGTTTTCACGGACGACGTGCGGGGTTCCACTGACATCACCCGCTATCTTATCGCCCAAGGACACCGAAACATCTGGTATATCGGCAATCAGCGGCTTCCCTGGTTCGCGCGCTGTGCCGCAGGCTACCGCCAAGCCATGAAGGAGGCCGACCTTGAACCTCGTTTCAGCGAGATCAGTTCCGAGGATCGCGAGCTCGGATATCTGGCGGTGAAGGCCCTACTGGCCAGCGGAGAGAGACCCACAGCGCTTTTTGTAGGCACAGACCAGGCCGCTTCCGGGGTGTACCAAGCATTGCAGGAATCTGGAATCCGAATTCCCGATGACATCAGTGTTGCGGGCTTCAATGACACCATCGGTGAAGTGCTCCATCCCGGGCTTACCACGGTGCGCGAATTTCCCAAAGAGCTCGGCGGCCATCTAGCCGAATTTACTCTGCGGCGGATTCACGAACCAGACCTGCCCCCCCAGCAACTCGTGATGCCGACCGAACTGATTCGCCGGGAAAGCGTGCGGCATGTTTCATCCGGCCATACCTTGCTGACTTCCGTTCACCTTCACGAAAACGTCCTGTGAGACCCTTGGCCCGAACGTTTCTTCGGAGTCTATCAAGGCGACGAGGCAGAATGCTTCTCTGCTTCATGTTGGTCGTCTGGACAGCTGTAAACGCACTGTGCGGATCGACTCCGCCGCCGGAGGCGTTCTCGGTACTGCCAGTGGCTCAGAGTGGTCCGCAAATCACGCCCTACCTACAGTATCAAACCGAGTTGGCTTGGCGCGAAGACGGCCAGAGGATGAAGGTCTGGGACGGGATTCGCACTGAGCAGGACCTGCGGCGCGTGCAGAATGAAATACGTCAAAAGCTTCTGACCATGCTCGGAGGATTGCCCACAACAAGAACTCCGCTGCACCCGCGCGTCACCGGACACATTGCGATGGGCGGCTTTCACATTGAAAAGCTGATCTTCGAAAGCCTGCCGGGCCTGTATGTGACGGCGCTTCTGTACGTGCCCGACAACCACAACAGCGGCGAGGATAAAAAGCATCCCGCTGTTCTGGTGCCGGCCGGCCACGCAGAAAACGGGAAGGCACATTATCAGGCGCTTTGTCAGAGGCTGGTGCAGCGCGGGTATGTGGTCATCAGCTGGGATCCCGTGGGTCAGGGGGAGCGCAGCCAGTTCTGGGATGCGAAGGCAGGCAAGAGCCGCTACAACCGGATCTGCGCGGAGCACGCAGTGCTCGGCAATCTGGCATATCTCGCAGGCACAAACCTGGCACGTTGGGAAATTTGGGATGGTCTCCGCGCCTTCGACTACCTGCTGACGCGTCCAGAGGTCGATCCCGAACGCATCAGTATTACAGGAACCAGCGGAGGCGGCTTTCAAGCGATGCATATCGCGGCGCTCGAGCCCCGGATCAAGGTAGCCGCCGTCTCCTGCTACATCACCTCATTGCCCATGCGAATGCACAATCGCATATTCAAGGATCCGGACAGCGATCCTGAACAGGACTTGTACGGCATGATATCGAACGGCGTCGACCATGCCGGGCTTTTGCTGCTGGTGTATCCGCGCCCGGTCTTCGTTGCTGCGGCGACGCTCGATTTCTTCCCCATTGAGGGCACGCACAGGACTTTCCGGGAAGTGTCAAAGCTGTATAGCCGTTTTGGTCATGCGGATCGCATCGCGATGGCGGAGGGCTATCACGGTCATCAGTACTCCGATGAAAATCAGGAGGCGGCGTTTGAATTCCTCGATCACTTCCATCAGCTGCCGGAGAGACACGCGCTCGATCCAGCCAAAGATCTGGACGAGAAAGCCGTGCAGTGCACACACACTGGCCAGGTGATGCTGGACTTCAAAGATGCAAGGTCGCTGCTGGATCTGATCCGGGACTACTACACCGGGCACCAAACAAGACCGATTCAATCCATCCGGCAACTCTATCTCGGCAGCAACTATCCTGGCATTGCAACCTGGAGCACAAATAAATACGATGGCGTGGCCCCGGCCGAGCATGACATTGCGTGGGAGAGTGCTGGAAGCTCCCGATTCGAGGACATCTCCATCGATCGCTACGTTGTGCATCACAGTCGCAATGTTGTTATGCCCCTGTTGCACATCCACCGGACAGCGAACCAGAGTCATCGCTGGTTGCTGTGGTTCAGCAAAGATGGCAAGGCGCGCATGAACGATTGGCCCGAAATCACGAAATACCTGGACGCAGGCCTCGATATCGTCACTTTTGATTTTCGCGGACTGGGCGAGACGCGAATGCCCTACAAGGCGGTGTCAGAAGACGATCCCTCCTTGGCGCAGCTCGATTTCGACCGCGCCTATGTCAATCCGCTCTCCAGCGTGCTGGCGGATTATGTTTACAACTCGCTCTTGACGGGCAGACCCTATTTCTTGCAGATGATCGAGGATGCTGAGATCGCTGTCCGTTTCTCTCGTTTAAAACTGCACGCAGGAGACTTTTCCGTGGCCAGCGATGAGGAGGGATTCACACTGGCCCATGCAATTGCCAGAACACTGCCAGCGGTCAAACAGATTCCGCAACCCGGAGCGCAGATCATGAAGTGGTCCGATCTTGTAATCCAGGGGCGCGAACAGTGGCCCATTCAGTATCTGCTGCCGGGCGGGGCATACATTCACTAGCGGTCCGAAAGAGCGGTGTACGACGGCCGCCTCGTGTGCGGCTATATCGGGCGCACCAGTCCCAGTTTCGTTGCCCGCGTGTTGCGAACCAGGAACAGCACGAGAATCATTCCTATGAACGGCACAAGTCCCGCCACGATGATGATCGTGTCGAAGGAGTGCGTGGCCAGCGATTGATTTGCATCGGAGAAGTAACCGACTAATTTGAATGCAATGATTGTCCCGATGCCCGCGCTCATGCCGCTAAGTCCACTGACCGAGGCCACGGAGTCGCTCCGGTAGAGGTCGGAAGGCAATACGTTCGCAATCGTCGAGAACGCGGCATAGCAAAATGTCGCCAGAGCAAAAAGAAGAGTGATCAGCGCAAGGTTGACGGTAACGACCGTCGGTATCAGCAAAGTCACTCCGATCCCGCCGAAAACCACAAGAGCCTTACGGGCTGCGCCCAGCGTCCAGCCGCGCCTAATCAGATATCCGGACGTCGCTCCCCCGAAGAAATTACCGAGATCGGCGGCGATGAAGGGGATCCAGATTGCAATCAATCCGCTCTTAAGCGAAATCCCTTTCGCTACCAGATAGATCGGAAACCAGTCTGCAATGAAGAACCAAACGGGATCGGTGAAAGATTTCGCGATAATCACTCCCCAGGTCTGCGGTAGCTTCAAGAGATCGACCCATCGGGAACGAGGCTTTTCGAGGAAGGCATCGGGATCGGCCGCATCCGCGAGAATCATTTGCCGCTCTTCGTCGCTCACTCGTGGGTGATCCTTGGGCGAGTGGTAACAGCGGCGCCAGATCAGCAGCCACACGAAACCCAGCATTCCTGGAATTGCAAACGCGGGGCGCCATCCCCAATGGTTGTAGATTGCGAACACGATAAAGGGTGCAACCGCTCCTCCAATCGATGAACCGCTGTCGAACAACGCTGTGGCGAGAGCTCGCTCACGTTTCGGAAACCACTCCGAAACGGCCTTTGTCGCACCCGGCCAGTTAGCGGATTCGCCAGCGCCCAGAAGAAATCTGAACGTCGCGAAACTGTAGAACCCACTGGCTAAAGAAGTGGCCATCGAAACGATCGAGTACCAGAGGACAGAAAGGGTCAGCCCTCGCCGGGTGCCGACGCGATCCATCAGCCTTCCGCATACGCTCTGGCCAATCGAGTACGCAATGCGAAAGCCGATGAGCAAATTCGCGTAGTCCGAATTCGTCCAGTGGTAGAGCTGTTTGAGGTATGGCGAGAGCAGGGACAGGGTCTGGCGGTCGATGTAGTTGATGACCGTCGACGCAAACAGCAGCGCACCGATCCACCAGCGCAAGTTGCGAATGGGCCGCACGTTCAGCTCAGTGACTTGCGCAGATGCAGGCATACTTTGCCAGATTATGGCGCGGTGGAAACCTCCGGACGTAAGAGCGCAGCCGAATCCGTGTCGAGGTAGATAGTAGCATTGGGGTGGTTCCGCAGAATCGACGCCGGCATCATGGGGCTGATCTCCCCTTCAAGGCACGCCTTTACCGCACGTGCTTTCCGCGTGTCCGGGACGACCACGATGATCTCCTTGGAGCACAAGATTTGCCGCACGGACATTGAAATCGCTTTCTTAGGGACATCCGTCAACTTCGAAAACCAACCTTCATTCACCTGCTGCTGGCGGCATGCCTCGTCGAGATCAACGATGAGGTACGGGTCAGCGACCTGAAAATCCGCGGGCGGATCGTTAAACGCGAGGTGCCCATTCTCTCCGATTCCGGCAAAGAGAATATCCACTGGCTTCGACTGGAGTTCGGTCCCAATTTTTGTAACCGCCCCTTGTGGATCGCCATCACCGTCCAGCAGGTGATACCTGGTGATTCCGGCTTTGTGAATCAATCTCTCGAAGAGATAGTTGCGAAAACTGGCTGGATGGGTAGAAGGCAGACCAACGTATTCGTCCAAATGAAAAACCTCGACCCGGCTCCAATCGATGCCGGGCGCGCTGGTCAACGCAGCCAGGAATTCAAACTGAGATGCCCCAGTGGCGGCTACCAGACGGGCGCTTCCTTGATCGCCCAGCGTCCGCCGGAGAGAGCGCGCGGCATGATCGGCTGCTGCCTGGCCCAAAGAGTACTTGTCTGCAAGAATTTCTATTTTAGATTGCAACACCGGGTTCGTTTAGCCTCGTCATTTCCTAGTTCATGTTTCTAAGTGCAACTCGTACATTGTGCCCGCTGCTTCGATCGCTTGTCACCGATTGCAACTGGGTCATCGGACCAACGGCACAGCTTCGGCGTGTGCCATGCGCGTGAAGTGGTACGCCGGCATCCGGTCCGGGAGCAGCAGTGCCTTCTGAAAACCCCTGGTCCGCTTCCATTCCGTAAACACGATCAACGTTTCCCACGACCACCGAGGCGCTGCCGTCTCAACGCTCCTGGAGGAGTCGGCATTGTTATGGAAGGCGACTTCGACCGGCGACATGCTCACCCAGTTGTGGGAAACAGGAAAGTTAAACTCGGTGCCGAAAGCCGCCCAAGCCCCGCGATAGCCGACCACCGCCTTCTTAATGGAGGTGTTGGCGTAGAACATCGACTGCCCCGAGATTTTGTCAACGCAGGTGTAAAGGTGCCCGCCAATGTCAGGCAGCGCGGAGCATTTCAAGTATTCGTTTTCCAGATAGATGGCGCGCCAGTCGTGATTCACGCGGCGGCTGGTCAGATTCTCCCGCAGAACATACGGATAGTTGAACTTGTTGTTCGTGAACTGGTCGAACGGAGGATTCGGATCGGGCATCCCCTCTTCGTAGGTGGGCAGGACGAGCGTCCCTTCCCACACGGGCACCCGGGCCCGCGACAGAGTTGCCAAGATCAGGACGACAAAGAGATTGAAATAGCGTCGCATCTAGATTCGCAATATCCGGGCGGAGTTCTCGTAGTACACCTTTTTAAGGATCGTCTCCGGCAGTCCAATCCCGTAAATTCTCCAGCGGCCCTGCGGCGGGATTTTGGCTGGAGCGTAGTCGAAGTATTCGTCTTCGGTTTCCAGAAAGCGAAAATAGATTTCATACAGATTGTCGTTGAATACCTGCTGCGGGAACTCGTCACCATGCGGGGTCGCGTCGGTGGCGAACAGAATCCGGTCCTGATATTTATCGAAGAACTTGCCCGCAGTCCTCGGCTGGCGTCCGAGTTCTCCGATGCGCGCCGCGAGGTCGACGAACATGTTCGGATAGCGGTCGAGATTCTCCGACACGTTTTGCAAATCTTCCGCGAAGTTCCCTACGTGGAGCACGACAAACTGCGTCTTTGGGTGCCGAGCGATGACGCGGTTGCGAGCCGCAATCAACTCGTCATTCCTGGGGAAGTCCCCGCCATGGAACGACCAGTCCGGATGATTATTCAGTTCCTCGTAACGCTCATTGAAACGATCGGTGGGCGTAAAGAATGCGATCGGATCCGAAATATGAATCGCCACCGGAAGATTAAGCTGGCCACAGGCGTCCCACATGGGATCAAAACGCGCGTCATCAATTTTCACCAGCGAACCCGAGGTTATGTTTTCACGGAGATAGAGTCCCAACGTTTTGAGAATCTTCAAACCTCGTCCGCCGTCGCGATGCGCTTGCTCGATGGCCTGTGCCTGCCGCTTCGGGTAATCCGGTTGCTTGAAGCGGGAATAGAAGGGCTCGGTGAAGGTGTAAAAACGGCCGGGATAGGCACGGTCGTATTTGGCTACGGCTTCGGCAAGACCATGATCGTAGCCACCAGTCAGGTTGACCATAGCCCGAATGTTCTTGCGGTCCATCACCGCCAGCAGTTCTTGGGGAGTTCCCAGGTACTCGCGATCGGGCGAGAGTTCCACACCGTTCTCCGATTTTGTCGAGCCGGAGATGTGCGTATGAAAGTCGATGAGTGGAAATCTCGAACGATCGACGCGGGACTCGTGCACGTGGAGCATACTTCTTGGCTCGTACTGCGAAAGCTCCAAGGGCACGGCATGCGCCTCGTTCCCGGCCGTAACACCGGCGGCCCTGCCTACTTGCATTCCAGACCCTGCCACCAGACCCATTCCGTACAGCCATTGGCGCCGATTGATCACCTAGCTCCTCCGGCTATTGCCCAGGATCGAGCACTGGCGTGGCGATGTCCGCGCCTCGCTGTTGCTCATTGATCGCACCATGCCAGACACTTCCGCCGAACGTCGTGATGTAGACCTCATCGTGGTGCAGCGGATCGGGAATCACTCTATGCCCCCACTTGAAGTTAAATCCGGGAATGCGGGTCCAGTGCAGCCCGCGGTCTGCCGATCGCCAGGCCGACGATTCAAAGCCGGCCGCGTACAGCACATTGGGGTCTTGCGGATCAATGCCGACGTCGTAAATATGGCGATCCTTGTCGAGCACTTGCTTCCAGTCCTTGCCGCCGTTCTCCGAGAGAAACACCCCTCCGCCGTCTCCGTGTTCTCCGGTCGCTCGAGCCCAGGCAGCGAGGTAAAGACGATCGGGCGACTCTGGATCGATGGCGAGGCCATTCGGTCCGTTCGTTCCCTCAGGCAACGAAACGGGCAGCCAGTGCTCTGCTCCGTCGGTCGACCGGTACAGAGCACCATCGCCGGCATTGCCGATGCTTCCATCCTCCGACCGGCGCGCGATCACAACGTAGAGCGTCCCAATCGAGCTTCGCGCTAACCGCCACGCGAACGGCTCTTCTTGCGTGAACCCATTGTTCTTCAGGGCCCAGGTGCGGCCACCGTCTGAACTTTTGTAAACTCCGCGGCCAAAACCGGCTACGTACAATACACGCGCATTCACCCGGCTGGTGGGATCGAGCAGAATATGGGTCGACGCTGTCTCGTCCATCCCGGTATTCGACTTGGTCCAGTTCTTGCCGCCGTCATCACTGGTGCAGACGCCACCTTTGTAAGTCAGCACTGAGTTATGTCGCCACATCTTAGGACGAGGAAGATCATGAGTGTAGCTGTTGACGCTCCACATCCGGCCCCGCACCTTGGGGTCGAAGACGATCCAATACGTGGTGTTCATCCATTCTCTGGGCACTCCGGCCGTTGAACTGGTCCATGAGACGCCACCGTCTTCGCTGCGGAAGAGTCCGATGTCGGTGTAAGTGATGAACTGGTGTTTTGGATCGAACGGATCGAAGTGAATTCCGTAGCTCGTGGTGACATCGAGACCGAGGCTGGTCCAGCCCGCGTCATTTACTCTGCGTGAATAGACCGCTGCCCACGTTGCGCCTCCGTCAGCCGTCCGCATGGTTCTTCCGAGGTCCGTACCATAGGCCAGATTGGCGTCCTGTTGAGCTACCGTAAGGTTTAGAGGATTTTCTCCCCAACCTGGCCCGAAGCGCTCGGTGATCCAGTTGTCATTCACGTTCTTCGCCGCCACGTCGGATTCTTTCCAAACTAACTGCCAGTCAGCGCCCGAGTTAGTGCACTTGGCCACGCCCATCCAGGACTTTCCATCTAGCGTCAGATGATCGTAGGAGACATAAGCCGTCTCCGGATGACGCAGACTGGTAGCGATGGCGCGCACTTTCGCTCCCTCACCCGGCAGATCACTCTTGCTCCAGTTTGCGCCTCCATCCTTCGAGACAAAAATTCCCTGCTCCGAAGTGACATAAATGGTCGGCTGCGCGCCCGAACCAAAGCCCAGGGAAATATCCGACGCAGCCGCAGGCAGCGGGAGACTGCGCACGCCTTCCGCGCCAGTCACAGCGACCGTGTGATAGCTTGCCAGAAATAGCGTCCTTGCGTCGGCCGGGGAATGCGGGTCAACCCAAATCCGGCGAGGAAGATCCGGCAGGCTCGCGTGTTTTTGCCAGCTCTTTCCATAGTCGCGCGAAGTGAAGAGGGTGGGACTATTCTTCGTGCCGGCGGCCGCATAGAGAACCTGTGAGTTGGAGGAATCGACCGCTAAGGCCGCGATCGTGCTCAATGGATCTGGATCGGCTAGGATCTGTTCGTCGGAATGATCCGAATTCATCTTGATGCCCTTCACCGCGGAAGGACTGGGATAAACAAGATTCCAGTGTTCGCCGCCATCCGTGCTACGCCACAAACCCGTTGCATGGGCGTACATGGTCTTTGGATCCAGCGGGTCGAAGACAAAGAAATTCACGACGCCGCGCAGATTGAACATGCGCCAGGTACGTCCCCCGTCGTGGGTGATATAAGAGCCCGTCATGTCGCAGGAGACCAGCACGGTATTGGAGTCATGAGGACTGATGGTGGGATTGAACATGGCCCCACCGCCGCCCGGTCCGATGACGCGGAAGTTTCCCGGGCGTTCGCCAAAAGCGCCGACGGCGCACAGTACGACCAGAATTGCGAAAAGAATACGAAGCTTCATCGGTGCCTACTGATGTTGACCGTGGAGTGCTGCGGCATCGGCCACTCGATTCACAACGACATTGAACTCGCCGAGAAAAGCAAAGGGACCGCCACCGCCGCCGTAATCACCGTCAGGCGAGAGCAGGGGGTGGTTGAATATATTGTCCACGTCCGCGCGGAAGGAAGCGATGAACCGCTCACCCAAGTGGAAGTTCTTGTGGACGCCCAAATTCACGCCCCAGGTGCCGGGACCATACAACAGGTTCCGCTTGGCGATCTGAGGATTGTCAAACACGTCAGCTCCCAAGGGTGGAAGGGCGAACTTGCCCGAACATTAACTGGGCGGCGCCCAAAGCTGTTAGCAGGGTGAGAAATAGCGTAAAGCTCTTCACCGACTTCATCATAATGCTCCCCCCCCAAAAAAATGGCGGTGAGTTTTCTGTCGATGAGCTTTTATCATACTTGAATACTAAAAGTAAACAAAGAATAGGAAATGAAGAAAAATGAAGAAACAAAAGCCAAGAGGTGCCGGGCCCCCCCACTCCTCCGAGCTGCCTCGTACACGGGCTCGGACGTTACCCCTCAGTTTTCAGCAGAGTACAGAGCGAAGGTCTGAACCACCCGACGGATAACCCGTCTTCGAAAGGCGAATCCGGGCGCAATCCCTCGCCAAGGCAGCGAAAAAAAAGCCGAGAGTTGCCCAGCAATGACACAGATCTCCGTAGAGTCTTCGTCTCCTAAGCGACTCAAGCCCTGGCACTCGATCGCCACGTCATGGCCCCGGATCAGTTCGACCGGTATATCTTCGCCAATAACCACCTTCAGGAGTCCCAGCCCTTTTCGATCCAGTTCACCCAACAGGTCGGTTTCGTAGGCCCGCAGCGTCGGATCTGAAGACAAGAAGCACATCACCAGAGTGTCTTGGTGCACGTAGCTCATTAGGACCGTGGCGGAGGCCAAGGTAGCTCTCACACATGGTGCTGACCCGGCCCGCTGTCATTTCCAGCATTTTGAATGCAGCTTCGCGTGCTCCAGCAAAATGCGAACCGCCGCCCAGGAACAGGACACGCTGAAAAGGGGCCTTCGCCACCTCAGCCAGCGTCCCAAGATGCTCATGTATTAGTTCCGAGGCTATCCCGTCCCACCAGCCCCAGGAAGCGCGCGGCCAGCACCAGGTTTGTGAAGCTGCTCGTCATCACCAGACTCTTGTCGTTCGTAGGCTCGTCGAGCGTGATTGCCTTCACCTTGGGATCATCCTGGAAGGTGGTCGCCAGGTTTCCCGGGCGGTTACGTCTCAGCACCAGATCACGCGCCAGCGACACCATCAATCCGGGTCTGCCGACGGCGAGAGCAGCGCTGCCGCGCGTAAGGAGCGTGCTTCCTGGGATGGCCCGGGTATGGACGTCGAGTTCCCTCTGCAGCACCATGCGCACGCCGTCGCCGGCATAGTCAGAGCTTCCCGAGCCAGAGAAGGTGAGGCTGGAAATCCCTTCGATTAAATGGGACAAGGCAGGCGCCGATTGCTGGATTAGCTCGCCCGTACGTATCCACGTCGAGGGTTGCTGGCAGATTTCTCGGAGCGTATGGAAATGGCCTAGCCGGTGCTGCTCTTCCGGGCTTCGCGCCAGCATTTCGGCCGCGATCGGCTGAGACTTGGAAAGCGTTTGCAACCAATCAGCTTGCGGGAAGGAGGAAACCGACATCAGACCGGGCCAGCTTTTTTCGATGCAATAAGAAAGAATTAGAAACGCATGGTAGAGTAAACGAAAGCAAAGTGATAATCAAATACTTTCCAGAATTCACAGAAGCCTCTACCCGCGGGGCGCACAAGGCTGGAAATGACTGAAATTCATTGCAGCGGTGTTCTGTTTGATTTGGACGGTGTCTTGATCGATTCGACCCCTGCGGTTACGCGCGTCTGGCGGCAATGGGCCATGGAACACGGTTTTGATCCCGAGGAGGTTGTTGCGCGCGTCCACGGCCGGCCCAGTCTGGCCACGGTGCGGGAGTACTTACCGAATGCTGACCACGCGGCGGAAAACCGCGAGATTGAGCGTCGCGAGATGCGGGACGCAGACGGAATCATAACCCTTCCCGGCGCCCGCGAATTGCTGCTGCAGCTTCCAGCGAAGCGCTGGACGATTGCGACTTCCTGCACGCGATCGCTGGCTGAAGTCCGGCTGCGCGCGGCGGGTTTGCCGGTTCCAGAGCGGATTGTAACCTCTACCGACGTGACGCTGGGCAAGCCGCATCCAGAACCGTTTCTGAAGGCCGCTACAAAGTTGGGCTTTCCCGCGTCTGCGTGCGTTGTCGTCGAAGATGTTCCGGCGGGGATCCGCGCCGGCAAGGCAGCTGGGGCTACGGTCATTGCCTTCCGCACCACCGTCGAAGGGGCAGAGTTGCGGCGCGCAGGTGCCGATTTTATCTTGAACAACTGCGCCGATGTCAGCGTCGCGCTCAACGCCGAGGGGTTGACCTTAATTCTCAACGGCACCCGCGTGGGAAATCAACGAGGTTCGCTGTTCTATAGTTCATCGTAGGATTTCGTTCTCGCCTTTTAACAAGATTCCGCCCCGAGAGGAAACCACGGAAATGCGTCGCAGAGATCTTCTGAAAGGTGCAGTGCTGTTACCGGCGTTGGTTCGAGCCGGCGATTCTCGCCTTGGCCAAGGCTGCGACCTGAGCTTTGGTCCGGCCGCCGGAGAACGCCTGAATCAGGGTCCGTTTGATATCGACCAGGATCAGGGCTGGCAAACGGTGCTGTTTACGACCCCATCCGAACGGCCTCTCCGTAATCCTGGACTCGGACTGGTCGGCTACAGCTGGGAAGAGCGTGGGCCGTCGCTGGCGGCGCGGGCGGGCCGGGAAACACTCGAGCAGCACGTGGAGAAGATCTCAAGCCTGCCTCTCGTGGATGTTCTCTACATTCGTTGCGATTGGCGCAACGTGCAATCTCGCCCCGGACGGCTCGATCTCGATCCGGTTTGGGCCCTGACCATGGACGCAGCCAAGCGCAAAGGACTTCGCGTTGCGTTTCGAATTCAGCTCTCGAATACCTCATTCCAACCGGAACAAGTGGCTCTACCGCCATTTCTGCGCGAGCGCATTCCGTTGGTGAAAATCGGGCGGATCCCTGAAAAGGGCGACGGGGAGTACCGAGAGCCGCGCTATGACCATCCCGAATTTCAGAAGGCATTCGCGGAGTTGAACGATCTACTGGCGGCAGAGTTTGAGGGCAATCCTCTGATCGAGTGGATGGATCTGATGCAGTACGGGTTCTGGGGCGAAGGACACACCAGCAACTTTCCCAATCCTTTCCCGGACTATGTCACAGGGGAGCGAACTTTCGTGAACATGACGGCGCGTCAACTCGACACATGGAGGAAAACGCCGCTCGCGGTCAATACGCAGCCCGATATCAGCAACGTCGGCAATCGCACTGTGATTGACATGGCCGTGCGGGCAGGCGCGTGGATGCGATCGGACAGCGTTATCGTCGAGGAACCGATTCAGATCGAAGAACTAGCCAAGCGTCCGCCCTGGACGGCGGCCATACTCGAGGATGGTTACTTCCGCCAGTACGACACTCAGGCACTCAAACCGGATGCCGTTGGAATCAACATGATGGAAAATTACATGCTGCACGTTCTGGATGTACGGGCGAATTACTGGTCTCTGTGGACCGAAGCGGACAATCTGATGCGATACAACGAGATGTACCCTCGCGGATTCGAACGCCTCCGGACCAGCCTGGGATACCGTCTGCGGCCTTCCTGGGTGTGGCAACGAAAGAGATATGACACTTTCGAAGTGATCGCATGCGTGAGCAACCGTGGAGTGGCCGGGGTTCCGGGAGTCCTGTGGCTGCACTTGCAGAGTCCCGACGGGAAAATCAGTTTGAGAGGAGCGCTCGACGCCGGACATCCTCACGGCGGCAGCCTCCGGCAAGCGTCCTTTCTGCTTCCCAAAGGTTACAGCGGCAAGGTCAATCTTTCCGCCCAGCTTGAGATTCGCAGTGGTGTGAAAAAGCCGATCGCCTGGGCATGTGAACAGCCGGTCAATGCGGACGGCTCAATCACCGTGGAACTCAAGGGAGAGGACGATCGCGGCTGGCGAAAAGGGGTTTGATGCTCTCGCTTAAGAGTCGATTTCGCCGCAGACTTTTGTTAGGTGGCCGCCCCTGCATTCGCCGTTCTGGCGATCGCGAAGCAGAGTTCGACCGACGGAAAAACCTCGGCAATCGTGGGCTTTGGAACACCGCCGCTTAAGGCTTCAATAAACGCTGCGGCTTCGTCGTAGCAGCCATTCACGAAGTCTTCGGGCGTCTCGGCGGGGACCAGTTCAGCTTGAATTAGTCGTCCGTGCCGGAAGCAACTCCATCCGCGTTGCGGACCGAAGGGGCAAGTAACCGATGCGCGAAAGCCGTCGCCGAACAGATCATAGGTTTCTTCCACCATTCCCGCCGTGGGCAGCACATCGACGCGCCCAGAAATTCCGTTCTCGAATTGCAGGTCCAAGCCATACCACGCCGTTGTTCCTGCCGGCCTCTTCAAGGTGCGAAGGTCAAATGCGACAACCGGTCCCGCGATGTAGCGCAAAGCATCTACCGCATGAACTGCTGTGGCCCAGAGAAACTCCGCTTCCTGGCGCGCGTGCCGGGCGAGAGTGCAATGCACGTAACGAAGACGGCCGGCATGGCGGGTCCACTCGATAGCCCGGTTGAGGGCTGGCATAAACCGCCGGTTGACGGAAACCATGTTCGAGGTTTTCGTTGCGGCAGCGGAATCACGGAGCGCCCGCGCTTCGGCCAGTGATGCGCCGAGAGGCTTTTCCACCAGGCAGGGAATACCCAGGTTCAGCAGTTTGATTCCCAGTTCAGAAATGTTTTCCGGGGGCACGACGGCGATGCAGCCGTCGAGGTTTTCATGCCTCAACATATCGTCGACGTTCGGATAAGCCGCCAGAAAGCCATACTTTCTGCCGAAGCCCAGCGCGCGTTCGATTTGCAGGTCGCAAACCGCAGCCAGCAGGATTTCGTCGGGATGCGTAGCCTTATACCCCGCTAGCGGGATGGCGTGCCCGCTCTCTGAATGTGCTCCGCAGCCGATCAATCCAAGACGAATCATAGTTTGAGAATTACTCAAGCCGCGCCGGAAGGGGCAAGCCTTTGCTGTCAACCGTGAGTTTTTCGGCGTTCGCGGTTCCACGCACGAACCATAGAGATCCTCCCAGGGCAACCGTGAGTGCAGCGAACCACACAACCGTGACCCGCTGATTGGGCGGTACAGTGAGGAGCAGGACCAGGCTCAGCAGTCCGATGAAAGAAATCGTGCGGCTCAGAAAACGGAACACTGGGGCGGTGAAATCGGCGGAATCCTTCAATTCCGTGGCAACGTCGACGGGCGTATTCAGGTTCCTGAACAGCAGTGCCCGCCCGGGCGTATCTCCCCGGTCGAATAGCATGGTCAGGAAAAAGATTCCGAAGGACGCGGGAATAATGATCGCGACCTGCTGGATGAGCGACCAGTGATATTTGAAGGCACCCAGCATACCCAGAATCAGTCCGGTTGCGAATGAGGCCAGACCAGACCAGGGCGGCGTCCGGCGTACGACCAGCCCCAGCAACGCGGGAGGCCCGTAAGCCAGCGACATCAACGTGTTGAACGTCAGCATGATCTGGAAGACGCTCTGCCCGCTGGCAGCCATAATCACGGCGATCACAGTCGTCGCTCCCCCGATTAAAAGCGTTGTCACCCAACCCACGACCAACAGTTCGTGTTCTCCCGCGCTCTTGCGCAACAGCGACTGATATACATCCTTGGTGAGAATCGCGGATTTCACGTTGAACTGGGCGGAAAGATTGGCCATGGTTGCGCTGAACATGGCCGCCAACATGACTCCGATCAGGCCATGCGGCAGCAACGTCAGGCTGGCGACCGCGTAAGCCGCTTCGCTGGCATTGGGCAGGCCCATGCGGGGCAGTTCCGGATAAACTACGCGCATCGCCATGGGCGGAATGAACCACAAGAAAGCTCCGGCGAAAAACAGTCCGCAGCAGAGCAATGCGATTTTGCGCGCCGAACCCTCGTCGTCCACGCTGAAGTAGCGCTGTGCCATGGCGCTGGTGTTGTAGCCGAACGCGACCATGATCGTCCAGGAGGCGATGTAGAGCCAGCCAAACTCCCCTGAAACATGGAGCGTTTTCATTTCCGGCGGCAACGAATGCACCAAGCCGGTGACTCCGCCCACGCGGGCGAGAGACATCACGACGAGAACCATGCAAAACGGCATGAGGATGGAGGCTTGCAGAAAATCGGTGACGACCACGGCCCACAAACCGCCCAGCACGCAATAAAAAACGATTAGGGCGCCGGCTCCCAGAATCGTCCAAGTCACGGGGAAGCCGCAGGCGGAAGATACGAAGAGACTAAGACCAAACAGGGTGCTGGCGCTGGTAAACAGCTGGAACACGATCGTGGTCCAGGAGAAAATTTGGTGAGTAGCTGGGTTGAAACGGCCCGAGAGATATTCCATCACTGTCGTGATGCGGCTGCGCCGCCAGCGCTTGGCAAAGATGAAGTAGCCGAGCAAGAAACTCACAGCGTTCCCGATGTAGAGCCCGATGGCCGCGATGCCCGAGCGATAGGCGACACCGGCTGCCCCGGTGAAGGTCCACGCACTGAAGCCCGCCATGAAACAGCTCAGCCCGGCGACCAGCCAGGGAATGCGGCTTCCGCCACGAAAATATTCGGCCGCGCCCCGGTTGAAGCGTAAAACATAGAAGCCCACCCTCACCATCAGGAGCGCATAAAGGGCTATGACCACGTAGTCGACGGAGTTTGCGCTTGC
>WNGK01001548.1_pt1 | contig 25842 bp, 25 predicted proteins | sample 5400601 | NCBI WGS metagenome assembly WNGK01 (sample SAMN13153376, study PRJNA577476) | soil metagenome | isolation source: 60 cm soil or saprolite under Garry oak tree replicate 1 | place: USA:California | collected 2016-06-15
TCTTGTTTCCACAACACAACCTGATAAGAAGAAGTATGCGTGGAAAAGACGAGCAGCAGTTGGACGTGTTCAGCTATGTAAGCCCCGAGCAGCGAGTGCCGCAAGACCACCCCTTGCGTCCGCTGCGTACGATGACCGATGAGGCATTAAGCGAACTGCAACCACGGTTCAACAAGCTGTACGCGAAAACAGGGCGGCCGTCGATCGCGCCGGAAAAGTTGTTACGGGCGCTCCTCTTACAAGCACTGTACTCGGTGCGCAGCGAGCGACTGCTGATGGAACAGCTCGACTACAATCTGCTGTTCCGCTGGTTCGTGGGCTTGAACATGGACGACGACATTTGGGATGTGACCGTGTTCACCAAGAACCGCGAGCGCCTACTGGATGGGGACATTGCCGAAGCCTTCTTCCAAGCCGTGCTGCAGCAGGCACGGGAGCGGAGTCTGCTCTCGGACGAGCACTTCACGGTGGATGGAACGCTGCTGGAAGCGTGGGCGAGTGTGAAGAGTTATCAGCGCAGGGATGCCAAGAATGTGGTTCCGCCAGACGATCCTGGCAATGCGACAGTGGACTTCCACGGGGAGAAGCAGTCGAACCAGACGCACGCGTCGAAGACGGACCCGGATGCGAAGATGGCACGCAAAGGCAAGGGCAAAGAAGCAAAATTGAGTTACAACGGGAATCTGCTGGTGGAGAACCGCAACGGACTGATCGTAAACACCAAGGTGTTCGAGGCCAACGGAACGGCGGAGCGCGATGCCGCGCTCGTCATGCTGGAACAGATTCCGGGCACCCAGCCAGTGACCGTGGGCGGAGACAAGGCCTACGACACAGCGGATTTCGTGGCCGAGTGCAGAAACCTGAAAGCCACGCCGCACGTAGCCCAAAACCTGGAACGGCCCGGTGGGAGTGCGATTGATGCTAGGACGACGCAGCACCCTGGATATGCCATCAGTCAGAGGAAGGAATCTGGCGATGCAAGCGCCGTAAGTCAACCCCAAGCTGTGCTGGAAAAGGATTCCAGGCCGCAGTGGTGGCAACCAAAACTCTCCTCTTGTCACGAAAATCGCGAAACCTTGGACTGCTCTCTAAGTCGTGCCGTCGTTTTTCCGCAGCCTGCTAGGGGCAAGTCAATTGCGCCGTGCCGAGAACCGCCATGCAACCATAGGGCTGGCCAAACACTCCAGATGGGCACCCAGGAGGAGGGCCAGTAACCGCTAGATTAACCCAGGCTCCAACGGCATAGGTGCCGGATGCGCCAGCGGTGCACTGCGCCACGCCGTTCGTGTCGACAGCTTGACGGCACGACTGGAGTCGTACCCTTCCCGTTCCGGCTCGAACCGATTTGGAAGGATTCGTTTGCTCCGCTAGAATTGAATTGGTTCTGTGAGCCCATATGTCCTTGACTAAACAACAAGCGCTGGAGATGTTCGAGTCCGATGACCTGATCGGCATTGGGATGGAGGCGGATGCGGTGCGCCGCCGGTTGCATCCTGAGGGTACGGTCACCTACATCATCGACCGCAATATTAACTACACCAACTTCTGCACGGAGTACTGCACCTTTTGCGCGTTTTACCGGCCGTTGAAGGGGCCGGCGGCGAAGGAGGGGTACATTCTCGACTTCGACACGATTTACGAGAAGATTCGCGAGACCGTCGAACTCGGCGGCACGGGCGTGCTGATGCAGGGTGGGCTGCATCCGGATCTGAAGATTGACTGGCACGAGAAGATGCTGCGGGGGATCAAGGAGCGTTTTCCGCAAATCCATCTGCATTGTTATTCGGCGTCAGAGATTATTGCGATTGCGGAGTACAGTGCGCTCTCGATTCGCGACACGATTCTGCGGCTGCGCGACGCGGGGCTGGACTCCATTCCCGGCGGCGGAGCGGAAGTGCTGGATGATGAAGTCCGTTACAAGATTGCCCGCCTGAAGTGCTTAACAGACGACTGGCTCAACGTGCATCGCACCGCGCATCAGATCGGGATGCGGACGACGGCGACCATGATGTTCGGCGTGGGCGAGAACTACGAAAATCGTGTCAACCATTTCCAGCGGCTTTATGAATTGCAGGAAGAGACGGGCGGGTTCACGGCGTTTATCCCGTGGAGCTTTCAGCCGCACAACACGGCGCTCGGCGGGCGGCACTGGGACGAGGCTACGGCGGTCGACTACCTGAAAGTGCTCGCCATCTCGCGAATCTATCTTTCGAACTACCTCAATGTGCAGTCGAGTTGGGTGACGCAGGGACTAAAAGTCTGCCAGATGGGCCTACGCTTCGGCGGGAACGACGTGGGATCGGTGATGCTCGAGGAGAACGTTGTGCGCGCCGCCGGCGTGACCAACTGCACCACCGAAGAAGAATTGCGGCGGATCATTCGCGACGCGGGGTTCCGTCCAGCGCAGAGAGATACGTTGTACCGGCAGTACTTCCTGAACTGATTCAGACTTCGGGAATGAGAACCCAAGAGACCCACTTCTCGCGCAAAGAACGCGCGAGAAATGGGGCACCCGGCCCGTCGAAGTCTTCTTACGAGTTACTTCCGTGCTCAGTAACTCTGCGGCTTGCAACGATGTCCTGTCGCTCTGTGTTGTAATTGGGAACGAACCCCAGGGTTGAGGTGATCGTTTCAGGACCGTTATGTCTGCATCCGCCGCCACGCCGGCACTTGCCCACGAAGGGCCCACGGAGAAGCTCCGCTTCCAGCCGAAGTTCAGGCTGGTGCTGTGCCTGTTGCTCGCGGCAATGACGCTAGCGCTTTACAACGGGGTTGGCGGCCACGGATTCTCCAACTACGACGACGACCGCTACATCCTGACGAATGCGCATGTGCAGGCTGGACTCCGCTGGTCCACGGTCACATGGGCGTTCACGTCGCTGGAAGAGGCGAACTGGCATCCGCTGACTTGGATTTCGCACGCCCTCGATTGCCAGCTTTTTCAGCTCAATCCTAGAGGTCATCACTACACGAACCTGCTCTTGCACGCCGCGAATGTGGTGTTGCTGTTCCTGGTGCTTGCGGGGGTCACACGATCCGCTGGCCGAAGCCTCATGGTCGCGGCGCTGTTTGCGGTGCATCCGCTAAACGTGGAATCGATAGCCTGGGTGGCCGAGCGCAAGAATGTGCTCGCGATGCTGTTTTTTCTGCTGACGGTGTACGGCTATGGATGGTACGCGCACAAGCCAAGCGCCCGGCGCTACATTGTGATGGCGGTCTTGTTCGCCATGGGATTGATGTCGAAGCCGATGGTGATCACGCTGCCGTTTGTGTTGTTGCTGCTGGATTACTGGCCGCTGGGACGCATGCGTAGCTCCGTCGCCGCTCAAGTCAGAGTAGGTGACGGCGAGTACTCCCTGCAGCCTTTCTGGCGGCTATGGCTGGAAAAAGTTCCGCTCTTTGCGCTTTCGGCCGGCAGCGCGATCCTCACCATGGCCGCGCAAAGAGCGGGAGGGGCCGTCAGTTTCAACGCGGCGCAGGCTCCGCTGTTGCGCCTCGAGAACGCCATTCTCTGCTATACGCTCTACCTTGGGAAGGTGTTTTGGCCCACGCGACTGGCGGTGCTCTATCCGTATCCGCATGCGGTGCAGTCGTGGAAAGTATTGGCCTCAGGATTGTTCCTGGTAACGGTCACCGCACTGGTGATTAAATACCGCGAGCATCGTTACCTGCCCGTGGGATGGTTCTGGTATCTGGGGACGATGGTTCCGATGATCGGCCTGGTGCAGGTGGGGAACCAGGCCATGGCCGACCGCTACGCTTACCTTCCGTTGCTGGGCATTTTCGTCATGGTGGTTTGGGGCGCTGCGGATTTGGTCGGAGCGGAAGATGCTGCGCCAGATGCGGCGGGGCTTCACCGCTGGTCGCCAAAATTCGTTGGCACGGTCGCGGTCGGCGCCGTCACCGTCTTGGCGCTGGCCGCGTTGACACGCGTGCAGCTGTCGTATTGGGACGACGACCTCAAACTCTGGACTCACACGCTTTCCGTTACGGGGCCAAACTTCGTGGCCGAAAATAACGTGGGCGCGACTCTGGCCCAGCAGGGCCGCTACGAAGAAGCCATCGTACATATGCGGGCTGCGTCTGCCCTGGAGCCGGACGATTCGGTCAGCCAGCTCAATCTCGGGGTTTACGCGCAACAACATGGCGACCTCAAGCAGGCCATTGCGCGGTATCAGGCGGCCTTGCGACTGGCGACCGACCGGCGCGTCCGCGGTACGGCCTATGCCGGTCTCGGCCAGGCTTACTTCTCTCAGCGGGATTACGCGCGCGCCCGGCAAAACTTTGAATCGGCGGCAAAGCTGGATAAACCTTATCCGATTCAGCTCGGCCTTCTGGCACAAAAAGCGGGCGACTGGAACGCGGCGGCCCAGTGCTACGCCTCTGCATTGGCGGCCGAGCCCAGCGATGTCGGCTTCCTTCTGTTGGAACAGGCTCTGCGGAACGTTGGGCGCGAAAAGGATGCCGAACGCGCCCACGAGCTGGCGCAACTTCGTTCCAGCGACCTGCAAGAGGCCCAGAAAACGGCGGACGATCTGCTGCAGCAATAAGCGGAGGCCACGCGAGCAACGCGCCTATCGGCAGCTGCTATCTGGGGGTTAGATAAACCAGGACTTGGACTTCTGTGGCGGCGGCAGTATTCGGCTGCGTCGAGGGAGTTACGACAAGGCTGATGCGTTTGCTCGAATTCTGCTGATCCCATCGTGACCACGAAGTCGCGACGCTGTCAAAATGCTTGACTGCACTCTTTTCGATGGTCGCGTCGCCCTGATCGGCATAGATTGTGACTAGGGCCGAGCCGTTTGGGGGTGCGGTGGTTTTCGTCAGCACGGTGATCGTCGAGTAGTTTTCGACATTGATTTCTTCGTAAATCGGATGGTCGGTCGGATTCAGCTTGTCGAATTCGATGAGCTGCACTCCTTTCGAAATCTTGCCTTGTGCAGGACCGAAATAGGCGCTGAGCGACGCCAGAGATCCTCCGAACACCAGGGACATGGACAGCATCAAAAATTGACCCTTCAGATACAGCCGCCACTGGGCGCTGTTCGATAGATTCTTTCCCAGCTTGCGAAAAAATATTCTGATCAGAAGCCCGATCACCAGGACTGCGGCGACGGCTATGTAGATCAGATTCGTCGTACTCAAGCTTGAAATAGCACGTATCAAAGCAGGCCTTCCATAGCAGGATGTGAGGCTCGGTCAAATAGTCGTCACTGGGGTACCAGTGGCGTTGTTTCCTGCCGCTGCATTACTGGCGGGCGGCGTGGCGCTTGAAACGGCCGGGGTAAAAGCCAAGGGCTGATTGTTGGAGGAGCTCGTGGAATCTGATTTGCCGGTTTGGGAACCGAAGTAGAAGCCGAGAGCTGTTCCCGCCAAAGCCACGAGTGAAGGAAAAATCGATTGGGTTATGACGGTTCCGTCCAAGCGGCCTAATCCAACGAAGACCAATACCCCGCCGATGGCAAACGTAAGCAACCAGAGGAGGCCGCGGGCGAGATCGCCCCGCGTACCCTCTCGCTCGCGAACGGGATCGTAAGACTCCGACACTTGGTATGGGGAAGCGACGGCAGGAGCGCTCGCTGCCGCCACCTCGTTCGGGTCGCTGGTGAGATCCAAATGTTTTTCGGCATCAGCCATAGATCACTTCTTCTTGGGCGGAGTGTTGAAGACCACTTGCCGGACACTTTGATCCGGATTCTGAATCAGCAATTTATTTCCATTTTCCATTTCGTCTTGCAGAAACCGTTGGCCTTCGATCACCTGTCGTAAAGCCTCGGTGACCGTGGTGCCGCGCTTCTCGGCAATGCTCTTGATGGCTTCTACCGTCTCGTCAGGCAAATTGACTGTAACTTTTGTGGACATGGGGAACCCTCAAATCTAATTTAGTTTACGGCTTTTAGCCGTATCCTGTACATATAATAGCCGTATCGCAGTCACCCGTCAATCCCTACCAAGAAAACGTACTCGACTGTTCTAGAATCGGCGTCCTGCTCGAGGCTTCTTCGAGTATCGACCTTGATCGATGTCTTCTTGTGCGGGGGGGCAGGACTCTTGAGGCGTTTCCCCCAAGGTGTTTACCAGCCATTCGTTGTCCATTGCAATCTGCCGATAAATCCCTTAGCTTTTCTCGAACGCAATCGCAAAAGGAGCCGTGACCATGAAGGCCTCGAAAATCTGTGTCTTGCTGGTGGCGATGTTCCTGGTCGTGAGTCATGCGCAGGTGAGTACTCGCGATTCTGACAAAGTGCGCGTCCTCTCGCTTGAGAACTTATGGAATGAGGCGGAGAGGAACAAGGACGGCAAAGCGCTCGACGGGTTGCTCGCGTCAACGTTCGCCTACACCGATTCTGAGGGTTCCTTTTTGAACAAGTCGCAGTTTCTGGCGAGCATCACAGCCGCGAGCTACCATCCCGATCAGATTATCAATGAAGCAATGAGGGCGGATCCCTACGACCATGTCGTCATCGTCACCGGAATGTACCGCGAGGAAGGCGTGGAAAAAGGGAAGCGCTACGCCCGTCGCGGCCGCTTCACGGATACGTGGGTTCAGGAGAGTGGTTCGTGGATGTGCGCCGCCAGCCAGGAAACGCTCATCGGCCGCTAGGGGCGCGCGATCCCCGCACCCCGGTACTTTGGATTGTTATCATAGTAACGGGATGGGATTTCCTATCAAAGTCTGCGCGGTCTGCTCAGAAGAGTTCGAACTGAAGCCGGATAAGCCCGGCTTTGCCAACCGTTGTCCGGCTTGCAGCGAGCCCGAAGAGGCGGATCCCACACCGAAGCGCGGCGTGGATGCCGACGAGCGCAAGAGTTTGAAGGAAGCGAACGAGGCTCGCAGGCGGGCGATGCGGGATCTGCTCTATCGCAAGGATAGCTGAGGGTCCCCAATGCTGAGGTTAGAGGAGAGCGGCAGGTTGGCGGTTCAGCCCTGCAATGGTTAGAAGAGAGTCAAAGGCAGTCGGACAGGAGTGTCCAACCCACACTCCGCGCTGCGCGCGGCGGACAGCCGAGGGCGGCTTTCCCCACATAATCCTCTACATAGAACACTGACAGTCGCCTCACGACTTCAGACAGTTGGCAGGACTGACCTACGGGTTAGAATAGTCTGAAAGCTGGCCCACCCTCACGGCCGGTCGGAAAGCCGCTCCCGGGCCTTTCCAGTCTGAATCCATGAAGCTACGTTTTACTACGAAGTCAGTTTCCGCATGTCTGACGATCGCTCTATTGGGCGCGAGCGCTGTGGCGCAGGTTGCGGGCGGGGGTGCGGCGAAACCGGCGGGCCGGGCTGTGATTGAGGGCATGGTTACGAAGGACCCAGGCAACGAGCCGGTGAAGAAGGCTCTGATCGAACTCATTGCCGAAAACCAGGCAGAGGGCGGAGATTACACGGCCATCAGCGGGGCGGACGGCGGGTTTCGTATCGAGGGCATCGTGCCGGGACGTTACCATCTTTTCGCCGAGCGCACAGGGTTGCTCGAAGTTGACAAGCACCGGGCCCGCAGCGACGGGCGCGTTCTGACTCTTTTCGCGGGTCAGGAACTCAAGGATCTGCGGATTCAGTTGCAAGCTGCGGCGGTCATGCGTGGACGGGTGACTGACGAAGATGGAGATCCGTTGCCCAACGCGCAGGTGGCGGTGCTGCGGCAGACGTTCGCTTCGGGGCGGAGCCGCTGGGAGCAGGCGGGCGGAGAACGCACGAACGACCTGGGCGAGTACCGAGTGGCCGGGCTGCCTGCGGGGAATTATTACGTGTCGGTGAGTCCGCCGCCGGACTTCAAGAGCTTGATCGAAGCTGCGGGCGTAACGGGGGCAGAGCCGCGCGCTGCGAATGACAAGCCAGCGGCGACTTCTTATCAAACGACGTATTATCCCGGGACGGCGGATCGCAGCCAGGCGGCGCCGGTGCAGTTGCACGCGGGCGATGATTTTCCTGTGAACTTTTCGCTGACGCCGAGTCCGAGCCTGAGCATTCGCGGGTCAGTGGTGAATCTGCCACCGCGGTCTTCGGCGGCCATCATGTTGCAGTCGCGCGATTTCAGCCTGGTGCTGAATGGCGCGGAGATGCATCCGGACGGAAGCTTTGTGATTCGCGACGTCGCTCCGGGAGCGTACACGATTCTGGCGACCGTGGAGAACGCCGCGGTGCCGATGATGGCGAGGCAGGCGCTGCAAGTGGTTTCGAGCAGCGTCGAAGATCTGCGACTGGCGCCGCAGCCCGGGGGATGGATTCATGGCCGCCTGCGACTGGAGAGCAAGAGTGGCGGACGATTCAATGCCAGCCAGATTTTTCTTCAGTTGCGCTCGGCCGACGGCGACGATGAGGCGTCGGGCGCGTTCAGTATCGGCGATGGATTCTCCCACACGGCGCATGTGGCGGCGGACGGGAGCTTTGAATGGAAGAGCGTTCCGCCGGGAAACTATTTTGTGCAACTCGTGGGTGATGGCGGCGCGAATGCCGATTTGTTTCTGAAGTCGTCGCTGGCAGGGAATCGCGAGGTTGGCGACGCCGGCATCAGCGTGAATGGCGGCGCGGTTGTGCTTGACCTGGTAGCGAGCGCGAACGGTGGCGTCGTGGATGGAGTGGTCGTCGATCAGAAGGGCGAGCCGGTGGCGAATGCAGTGATTGTCGCTGTGCCGGAGACGCGGCTGCGGGCGCGCGTCGAACGCTATCGCAAGACGGTCAGCGACCAGAGTGGACGATTCACGCTGCACGGGATTGAGCCCGGGGACTACACGGTGCTCGCATGGGAAAGTGTGGACGGTGAGGCTTATTACAATCCCGAATTCTTGAAGAGTTATGAGGGGCAGGGAAGCGGGTTGCGGGTGGGCGAAGGGGATCGGAAGACGGTGCGGATGGAAGTAATTCCGGACCCCCAAGATCAACCGTAGATGTCGTTGTAACCAATTCGACGGTGGGGAACCATGCCTCGGTGGTGAAGCTCAGAGATTTCCGCGTCAGAATTTAAAGTCAAAATTCCCGCCCGTTCGACAAGATCAGGGCAGGCTCCGTCGCAGAGGACGCGACAAGGATGGGGCACCCAGCGCGTTACGACAATCGAGATAAGCCATTCCAGATCAATAAGTTAGCCGTGCATCCCTGCCTTGGCGCCAGCATCAAACTAATAGAGGGTAAAACCCTCTGTGAGGAGGCGTATATGAAGCTGGCGAGATGGAAAACTGTGGCCGGAAGTTGCTTTCTGGCGGCGCTTCTGTCTGTGCCCGCGTGGGGATCCTATGCAGACAAGAGACAGAGCGCGGTACCGGGAACTCTAAACTACGTGGAAGGTCAGGCGTCGATGGGGGATCAGTCCCTCGACTCCAAGGCGATTGGCTCGGCAACGCTAGACGCCGGGCAGGTGTTGGAGACGCGCGACGGCAAGGCTGAAATTCTGCTGACGCCGGGAGTGTATTTGAGGCTCGGCAGTCATAGCTCCGTGAAGATGATTTCAGGCAACTTGACGAATACGGAGGTTGCCCTCAACCAGGGCGAGGCGATGCTGGAGGTGGACCAGATCTATCAGCAAAACAATATCCGCATCAGCCAACCTGGAGCGACTACCCGAGTCGTGAAGACCGGTCTGTACGACTTCGACGCCGCGAACCAGCAGGTTCGTGTTTTTGACGGCAAAGCGGAGGTTTCGGCCGGAGACCACGAGGCTACCGTGAAGGGCGGACACGAAGTTGCCTTGAACACTGATGGGAAGATCAAGGCGCAGGGCTTCGACAAGAAGGACGTCAAACGGACCGACGATTTATATCGTTGGAGCAGTCTGCGCTCGGAATACGTGTCTGAGGCCAACGTCGACACGGCGCGCCTGTACGTAGCGAATGGCTGGTACGGGCCGGGATGGTGGGGGCCGGGATGGTATTGGAATCCGTGGTTCAGCGGGTTCACGTTCGTTCCGGCTGCGGGCTTTTTCTACAATCCGTTTGGTTGGGGATTTTATTCGCCGCTGCTGGTCTATCGCGCACCGGTTGTAGTCAGCCACGTTCCGCATGCGTTTAATGGATCGCGGCCGGTTGCGATCGGGAGCGGCTTCCACAATCACGCGGTGACAACGTTCAGAGGCGGAGCCCGCGCGCGTGGCTTCCGCGGCGCTCCGGCCATGCATACCGGAGGTGTTTTTCATGGAGGCGGAATGAGCGTTCGTCATTAATAAATAATTAGGAGAAAGTGGCTAAGAGAAATTCTTTCGGGTGCCCGTAATGCCGGCGTAATCGACTCGGGGTTCGCTCTACAATCGTGGAATGGACCACCATGCCGTCGCGGCCGTCAGCATTACGGGCACGTGCCTTGATGTGTTGGGCAGTCTCTATCTTGCCTATGACCTGTTGGGTGGACAACACGGTCCGTTGCGGCTGCTTACTCGTGCGGTAACGTATTCGATTGTCTTCGGGATCGGCTACGGGATTGGCCTTGGTCTCTTCTTTGGCTTAGCCGCCGGCATTACGACCGGCATTACCTTGTCGATTGAGTTCAATCGAGCAGCTCGTGGGCTCGATCATTACCCGCTGCCTTGGGAAGGACTGTTTTCCGCCATCCGCGGATTTGGCTTCGGAGCGGGACTGTACCGGATTTTGGGCTTGGGATTCGCAGTCGCATTTGCCGTTCTCATCACCGTCGGCCAAATAGCCGCCTACACTCGCGGCATGCGTCCCGCCATGGATTATGCGGCGTCTCGCCGCCCACGGCTTACGCGGCGCCAGTTTTGGGGAACGGTCGTCCGTACCGTCGGCTACATTGCCACAGCTCTGATCTGCAGCGCGTTCATTCATCACGTGGATCACGCCTGGTCCTTTGCGATCCGCGTAGGGCTGGTGACGGGAATGGTCACCGGTGTAGGGATAACAATCAATCCCTATATCGAATACTACGCTGACAACCTTCCGGAGAGGCGGCTTGGGGTGTTCGGCATTGGACTTATTCTTTGCGGCTTTGCGCTGCAGTCTCTGCAGTATTGGCTGGCATTGCTGGATGTGCGCCTGACTTAGGCAGCGGGTTCGCGCAGGGCGAAGACCGTAAAGATCACGCTAAGGATCGAGAACCCTCCTAATCAGTTCCTGCTACATCAAGGTCAAAGGCGGTGGACAGGAATGTCCGCCCCACACGAGAAAATGGGACAGCCAGTCTCTGTTTTCCTGACGGCTTTCCCTTCATTTCTCACTTTCCCGCTCTACCACCGGTGTTTCTCCACGACCGGAGAGTCCGGGTCGGCGGCTTTGGTTTCATCGCCGTGGATTTTGCCGTCGTTTTCGGCGTAGAAGGAGCGGTGCTGCGCGTCGAGTAGCTTGGGCGTCAGGGTGAGGAGGAAATTGTCTTTTTTGCTCTTGAAGCCCACCGTGTAGTCGCCTCGCTCGGGATTCACCATGCGCTGGGTGAAGGTTCCGGTGTGAACCAATTGGGTGAGCGAAATGGCATAGTGACCGTATTGCTTGTTGAACAGCATCTGGGCGCGCATGACGACCCGCATGTAGGCAAGCGCGGCGAATTCGGAGTCGGAGCGGGCAGGATCGCCGTGATACTTGGAAGTGTAGGTGGGAGCAGTCTGCGCCGGAGGCGCGCTTTGATCCGGAGGGGCGGAAGACTGTTGCGCGACAAGTGGAATTCCGATGGCGAGCATGAGGAGGGCGATGAGAACTTGCAGGGAGTGTTTCGTCATTATGAGTCCTCGTTCTTAAGTCCGTTCTTGGATGCGTTCGTTGGAGCGAAAGAGATTCCGTATCTTACCTCTTGGAGTTGCACGCCACCAGGAAGGCTTTCGATTTTAGTTTTGTTGTCGAGAGTCCATCCGGCGAGTTCATAGAATCGCCGAGCGCGAGTGTTGGATTCAAGCACCCACAGAATTGCTCCGGGATATAAAGCGGCGAAGAGACGCGCAGTGGCCCAGGCAAAGAGAGTGCGGCCCACACCCTGATTCCAGCGGTGGGATTAACGTAGATGGCGTAGATTTCGCCGGCCGGATCAGCATGCCGCTCCGGGCCCAAAGCAACAAATCCTTCGACGCGCGCGTCGGTTCCCGCAACCCATATTTCGTGCTTGGGAGATCGTGGAGCGGAGATCTCGGTTCGCCAGAATTCGGCACGGGCCGCGAGTTCCTGGTCGAGGCCGTTGAGGAAGTGATCAGGAAGCTGGCTGCGATAGGCCGCCTGCCAACTTCGGATGTGCACCTGTGCGATGGATTCTGCATCAGCGGGCACGGCTTTGCGTACAAGGGCGTCCATGTGAAGCGTTTGTGCCGAGAAAGAGCAGTGATCCCGTTCACTCCGGCGAAAAGCAGCGCCAAATGCAGTTTCGCAGCGAGATTTCATGTTACTCCCGTAATTTCCCTTCGGTCACCTTCTCTTTGCTTTATGCCGAATTATTACTATGCTGAGTAGAAGAATCTAACCCTACAGGGAAAACTATGAAAGCAGCAGTAGCCAGAAAACCAGTAATCAAAATCGCGGTGGTGGAAAGCGACCCATTGCGCTTTGTTGGGTTCCGCGCGTTGTTCGACTCTGAGCCCGAGTTCGAACTCATCTCCGCGGCACTGCCCGAGATCAGCACGCTGCAAGGCGTCGATCTCATCCTGCTCGGCAACCGCAACGGACAGAACTTGTTTGACGTGATGGCCAGTCTGAAGGCAACGCGGCCGGATCTGCGGATCATCGTGACCGGTTCCGGCATTGACGAAGAAACCATTCTGAAAGCAATTGCATCGGGGGCCAAGGGTTACGTGGACGAAGCGGCCACACCGGCGGAGTTCGCGCAGGCCATTCGCATCGTGAACCAGGGATCGGTCTGGGCTCCGCGAAGAGTGCTGTCCATGTTCATTGAGCGGGTGTCGTCGTCGCCGGGGCGGATTTTCCCGGCGGGCCGGGTGACGTTCACCGACCGCGAGAAGCAAGTGCTGGAGATGCTGGTGGCCGGCCGCTCCAACAAAGAGATTGGCGCTCAGTTAGGGATCGAGGAGCGCACGGTGAAGGCGCATGTGGCGAAACTGATGCGTAAAGTGGGCGTGCAGAACCGGATTGCTTTGTCGGTGCATGCGATTACGCATTCGCTGGTGACGGCGAAGTAGAAAAAGCTTGCGCCCGCGGGCGACACGCCCCCGGGACAGCCGGCGAGACGCCGGCGCTACGACGTAACTTCGGGGCACTTACCTTCGTAATCTTGTGGGGGTTGAGGGTGTGCGGCATACTCGCCTCACCTACCACAGAACCTGGGAGACGGGGTTGAGAGTGGCGATTAGGGTCACTACTTTCAGCCCCGCATTTTTTTGTCCGCTTCACTCCTTTTAGCCTTCCAGCCGATTGTTCCTGAATTCCCCTCTTCCAGGAGAACCTCCCAACTCAACCCTTCGTGAGCCAAGACTTCATTTACAATTTGACTACCGGATTCCAGTAAATCTTTGTGTGGTGAGGAAGTATGAAAAAGCTTGTGCTGCTGACCCTAATCGTGTCGTTCAGCTCTTTTACGTTTGCGGCGGATGATCAGGCGAAAGCGTCGAAGGCCGCTGATCGGGTGCAGGCGGCTGCGGACGTGCTGAATGAAATCGAGTCGGCGCCGGACTCGGGCATTCCTCAGGAAATTTTGGGCAAGGCGGAGTGCGTCGCCGTAGTTCCGTCGATGTTGAAGGGCGGATTCATTGTGGGCGGAAAGTACGGGCGCGGACTGGCCAGTTGCCGCACTCCGAAGGGATGGAGCGCGCCGGCATTTTTCACCGTCACCGGAGGCAGCGTGGGATTTCAGATTGGCGGGCAGGCGGTGGACCTGGTGATGCTGATCATGAACAACGATGGCATGCAGCATCTGCTGTCGAGCCAGTTCGCGCTGGGAGCTGACGCATCAGTGGCGGCGGGGCCGGTGGGCCGTCACGCCGAAGGCAATACCGACTGGAAGATGCGCGCCCAGGTGTTGACCTATTCGCGGGCGCGCGGAGTCTTTGCCGGCGTGAGCCTGAGTGGCGCGGTGGTGAAGCAGGACAAAGACAGCACTCGCGAGTTCTACGGGCACATGATGACTTCCAAGGCGGCGCTGACGGGCGAGGTTGATCCGCCGGCGGGGGCGAATGCGTTTCTGACTACGCTGGCGAAGTGGGCGCAGGATGCGGCGAAGTAGAGTCGGAGTGTACAGATGAGTGCCCCTACGATTGCTCCTCCGCTGGCGGGAAATGTGGTCGGGCCGGTGGGCGCGAACTTTGTGGTCGCCGAATGGAAGGATGCGGGCGGACCGCCGGGGCCGCCGCGCTGGATTGCTCCTCTGCATCTGCATCGCAACGACGATGAAGCCTGGTATGTGCTCGAAGGCACGTTGTGCGTGCGGGTGGGGAAGGACGTTGTGGAGGCGCGAGCAGGCTCTGCGGTTTTTGTGCCGCGGGGGACGCCGCACACGTATTGGAATCCGGGTCCGGGGCTGGTCCGGTATCTGCTGGTGATGACCTCGAATATTTATTCGCTGATTCAGGATATTCATGCGATGACGGAGCGGTCTCCAGAGGCGTTGCGGGCGGTGTTTGAGAAGCATGACTCGGAGCGGGTTGATGGGTAGGAAAAGCGGTCGAGCTGCGCTCGACGGACAGGCGGGGGCGCCTGTCCCCACATAGGGCTCTTCCACACGGCTCTCCGGCTGGCCAAATGGCTTCGGTTGCCTTCCTGGTTTCACTAGCTCGTTTGACAAGCAATTTTGCCGGGTGATACGGTCACGCTTCCCTGATGCGGCGGAAACTTGAATACGCGGCAGCATGGCCGTTCATCAAGATCCTGGGTCTGATGCCGCGCCCTCTTTCGCGCGCGTTCGCCATTGGCCTCGCCCAGGGGGTTTATCTGCTGCATTTCCGGTTGCGCCAGGTGGGGATGCGCAATCTCGCGATGGTGTTTCCAGAAAAGGGTGTGGCCGAACGAAAGCGCATTCTGCGTGGAGTTTTTGCTTCACTCGGCCGGCAATTGGCTGAGCTGTGTCAGTTCCCGCGATACACGGCGGAGAACATCGACGAGGTTGTCGTGTACGACGGCCTGGAGAATTACGAGCGGGCTTATGCGCGTGGCAAGGGCGTGTTGTTTCTGACGGGGCACTTTGGCGGGTGGGAGCTTTCCGCGTTCGCGCATTCTCTGCATGGTCACTGGCTGCACGTGGTGATGCGGCCCATGGACAACGAATATCTTGACCGGCTGCTGCAGAGTTATCGGACCATGCATGGCAACAAGACGGTTGCCAAGGACGATTTCGTGCGCGGACTGCTGGCGGCGATGAAGGCGGGGGAGACGGTCGGAATATTGATGGACACGAATATGACTCCGCCGCAGGGAATCTTCGTGGACTTCTTTGGTATTCCGGCCTGCACAGCGAGTGGACTGGCTCGGATTGGTCTGCGCACGGATGCGGCGGTGGTTCCGGGATTCACGATCTGGGATGAGACGCTGGGTAAATACCGGCTGCGATTCGATCCGGCGCTTGAATTGGTACGTACTGGCCATCTGGAGGCCGACATCGCCGCCAACACGCAGATGTTCACCAAGGTGATTGAGGATTATGTGCGGAAGTATCCCGAGCAGTGGTTGTGGGTACACCGGCGGTGGAAGACGCGGCCGGAAGGGGAACCGCCGCTGTATTGAGGGCGCGGCACGTCTTGGCCGAAGTGGTTCGCGTCGCATTTGCCAGTCGCCCGCTGTCCGGTCATGGACACTTCGCAGCGAAACCGGACAAAACAAACTATTCTCCACGCTCTGTTTCTCGCCGGAAACAGACGACTTGCGCGCACCTGCGGTTGGTGATTGACGTGCAAGTTTTCTTCTTTACTCTTCTCTTCATTTCTCAAGGGGACGATGCCTATGCAGACCTTGCTTCAGGACTTCCGATTCAGTCTTCGCCAACTGTTCAAAAGTCCGGGATTCTCCCTGACCGCAATCCTGTCGCTGGCGCTGGGCATCGGAGCGACCACTGCTGTTTTCAGCGTGGTGTATGCCATTCTGATGAATCCCTATCCCTATGCTGACTCGGACCGCATGATACACATGCGGCTGCTCGACAACGCAGGGCAGCAGCGGGGCTTCGGAGTGACCGGGGCGCAGTGGCAGGAAATTCGCAAGTCGCCGGTGGTCGAAGACGCCTTCATGGAGGACGACTGGAGCCTGACCGTCACCGGGCACGATCTTCCGGAAGACGTGCAGGGCGTCTATCTGACGTCCAACGGCTTTTCGTTTATGGGCGTTCCGCCGACGCTGGGACGCGGATTAATGCCCTCCGACGCGATCGATGGGCAGGAGCCTAATCCGGTCGCGGTGCTGAGTTACAAATTCTGGCAACGGCATTTCAACGGCAACCGGGCTGTGGTTGGTCAGAACCTGCAGCTGGTGCACAAGAATTACACGATTGTGGGCGTGGCTGCTCCGCGCTTCACCTGGGGTGACGGCGATGTCTACCTGCCGCTAAAAGTTACGCAGGATCCGATCAAGGCCTTTTATGTCGGGATTCGACTGAGGCCCGGAGTATCGCACGACGCGGCGAATGCAGCGTTGGAGCCCTTGCTCCGGCAGTTCGAGAAGGAAACGCCGAAACACTTCCCCTCCGGTAACTTCCGCCTGCACGTGGTTGGCCTGAACGAGCAGTTTGTTCAGGAGCTGGGTGGGACTCTCTACCTACTGTTCAGCGCGGTGGCATTGCTGCTGGCGATCGGCTGCGGGAACGTGTCCATTTTGCTGCTGGCGCGCGGTACGGCACGACAGCATGAAATGGCAGTTCGCACGGCGATTGGGGCCAGCCGCGGCCGCATCATCCGCCAGCTGTTGACCGAGTCGCTGCTGCTGTCGGTGACCGGGGCGGCGCTTGGCGTGTTCATGGCGTACCGGGCGCTCGCGATCATTATCGACCTGCTGCCGAAATATTCCTTCCCGCATGAGGCATCGATCCAAATTAATGTGCCGGTCCTGGCCTTCAGCGTGGGGGTCGCACTGTTCACCGGGATTCTGTTCGGCCTGTGGCCGGCGCTACAGCTTTCGCGGCCAGAGGTGAGTCAGGTGATGCAGTCCAGCACGCGCAAGATCGCCGGTGGATTGCACGGGCGCACGACTCACAGCATCCTGGCCGCTTCGCAGGTCGCTCTGACTCTGATCATGCTGGCAGGTGCGGGCGCTGCCATGGAGGGCTTTCTGCGGATGGTGCATACGCCGCTGGGTTACGATCCACACAACGCAATGTCGGTCGGAATTCCGGTGCATGACGGCGCTTATCCAACCTGGGAAGCGCGACTGGCCTACTTTGAAACACTACGCAACAGGGCTTCTACCGTGCCGGGCGTGACTATGGCTGCGATTTCAAGCAACGCGACTCCTCCAGCGAACGGGTGGCAGACAGGGGTCGAGATTCTGGGCAAGGCGCGGACCGACCAGCAGAAAATTCGCGTCAACTTCGTGAGCCCGGGATATTTTCCGATTCTACGCATCGGGCTCGCGCAAGGAAGAATTTGGGACGAGACGGAAAACCACCGCGCCGCTCATGTCGCCGTGATCAACCAGACGATGGCGCGGCTCTACTTCCCCGATGGCGACGCATTGCAGCACTCGCTGAAAGTGCCTGAGATGAAGGCCGAACTGCCGTACGCGACGACACCGCCGGGATCGGACTCGTGGCTGCAGATCGTGGGCGTCATCGCCGACAAACGCGACGATGGATTGCGGAATCCCATTCTGCCCGAAGTGTTTGTACCCTACACGCTGTCGATGCGGATGTGGACGCAAATACTGGTGCGCTCCGAACAATCGCCGCTGAAGCTGCTGCACTCGGTAGGAGCCGAGGTGAACGGGGTGGACGCTGAGCAGCAGATCAACGGCCAGGTGCAGGACCTTGACCACTGGATCTCGGGCCAACAGGAGTACGAGCAAGGGCAGTTTGTGGCGTGGCTGTTCGGCGCATTTGCCCTGCTGGCGCTTTCGCTGGCGGCGGTCGGGCTGTATAGCGTCGTTTCCTATTCGGTCGCGCAGCGGACAAACGAGTTTGGCATTCGTATGGCGCTGGGCGCACGACGCATGCATGTATTGCGGATTGTGTTCGCCTCGACGGTCGCGAGCGTGGGCAGCGGAATCACAGCTGGCGTCGTCTTGACGCTGGCGCTGAACAAAATACTCGCGCGATGGGCGGAGGGGAGTTCCCGCGATCCGCTGGTGCTGCTGGCGGTGATGATCCTGCTGAGCCTGGTCGCGGCGGTTGCGTGCATCGGGCCGGCGCGGCGGGCGGTGAATGTGGATCCCATGACAGCGCTGCGGTATGAGTAAGAGCCCAGAATCCGGCGCGTGTGATCAAGGTGATTCTGGAGAAGAATTCGGGGATTGCAGCCTGATCGATGCCTTGGGCGAAGCCGTCACCTCTCCCTTGAGGCTTTGTTGGCTACGATTGCCGATGAGGTTTGCCGGCTTTGACTCCCGCGAACAGAAATATGACATTACTCTGATTAGGCCAGTTCCGGGCTGGTAGATATCAATATCATTGACGCGATATAGTGATATCACTATAATGGAGCTGCGATGGCCGATGAGCCGCCCCTCAAGCCGGTGATCTGGGTTGGTACGAGCCTTAAGGATCTGCGTGCGTTTCCGCCACCCGTGCAGGATCACATGGGGTATGCGCTATATGTTGCGCAACGTGGCGGCAAGCATCAGGACGTGAAGGTCCTGCGCGGCTTTGGCGGAGCAGGCGTTCTGGAAGTCATCAAAGACTACCGTAGTGATACTTTCCGGGCTGTGTACACCCTGAAATATGCGAGCACAGTTTTTGTCCTTCACGCCTTCCAGAAGAAGTCGAAGAGCGGACGGGAAACACCGCGCCGGGATATGGAGCTTCTCCACCAACGGTTGCATGAGGCCGAACAAAATTGCGCGAGGGGGAAAGCAATGAGTCACAAGAAACGATACGAAACTGGAAGCGGCAACGTGTTCAAGGACATTGGCGTGCCCAACGCCGAAGAGCACCTGATCAAAGCCCAGCTTGTATTCAAGATTGATACGATCCTGAAGAAACGCGGACTCAAGCAGGTGGAAGCGGCTGACTTGCTCGGAGTCCGCCAGCCCGATGTCTCGAAGATGCTGCGCGGCGACTTCCGCCAGTTCTCGGTCGAACGCTTGCTGCGCTTCCTGGTGGCGCTGGATCATGATGTGGAGATTGTGGTGAAGCCGCACCGGAGTCGGGGCGATGCGGCGGCGATGCAGGTGGTTTAAGGCAGGGAAAGCGACTCGACATGGACACGGAGAACTATTGGCAAAAGTAATCGTCGGGATGACCATCTCGCTTGACGGTTTTGTAGCCGACCAAAATGGCAACGCGGGTCGCCTCTATCCCGACTTGGCGGCGCTCCGAGACACCGCTTATATGAAGGACATTATCGAGGAGACTGGTGCAGTCCTGATGGGGAGAAGGACGTTCGAGATGGCAGATCCCGACTCGTACGTCGGCAACTACGAATTCCAGGTGCCGATTTTCGTGCTGACCCATCACCCGCCGGGCGTTGCACCGAAACAAGACGAGCACCTGACCTTCACGTTCGTAACCGACGGTGTGGAATCATCAGTCGCCCAAGCAAAGGCTGCCGCCCGCGACAAGGCAGTGCAGGTGGTCGGCGGCGTCAGCATCGCCCAACAGCTCCTGGATGCGGGACTCGTCGACGAGCTTCAGGTTGATATCATGCCGGTATTTTTAGGCGGCGGTCTCCGGTCGTTTGAAAGCTCCAGCCTGGAGCGCGTCCGGCTCGAGAAAATCAGGTTCGAAAAAATCCAGCTCGAGAAAATCCAGCTCGAGAAAATCAGTGTGCAGGAAATCGGCGCGAGAACAAGCCTCAGATTCCGCGTGAAGCAGTAGTCGACCTTCTGAGTTGACTTCAAGGGATGCAAGCGCAGAGTTTATCGAACAAGATCGCCACTCAACGGGAGCCAATAAAGTCTTCGTGCTCACTTATGTAATGGCCTGTGGGTGTTGAAAAACTCCATTTTTCTTAAAACAGCCGAAATTTGGGGGATAGAACAATGTCTAGAAAACCGAGAACGTCGGTCATACGGCGTCCTAGCGCGATTGTATTTTCGCGAATTTCGTGGGAAGGAGCTTTTCCAACAGCCAAGCCTGATTACGTCAATCGAGCCGACTCACAGATTCTCCGTGCGATAGAATCCCCACGATGAAGCAGAAGCGATTCATTGGCTACCCTTCTTCCATGGTGCGGGGAAAGATTGCGCCTGCGAACGCGTATTACAGAACTCGGAGCGCAATCGACCCCTAGGCATGTAAACGATGGGGGACGGTCCTTCAACTTGACCTCCAGGGCGAGCTTTGGACTATAATTGCACAGGTCAGTTTCCGTGAATCGCTGGCTCAAACTTGTTGGAGTGCTGCTGATTGCGGGGATAATTGTTGCCGTCGTTTCCCCTGAATTTGACCCGCAACCCACTGTAGCAAGCGTTTCCAGAGCAACTCAAAGACCTCATCTTGCAGTTGTATTCGCTGTCATCAAGGCAGCAAGCGAATCGGTACAGCACTCTACATCTTCGTCGCTGGCGGTTTTGTTCCACCACTCCGGCGATTATTCCGCCGACCTTATCGCTCTCCACTGCACCCGCCTCTGCTGAGTTGTTCAGCAGTGTGGTAAATCCACGTCGTCCCTTCGACTGGATGAACCTGGGGCTGGACCGCGGCCGATCGACGCTGGACATCCGTCACAAGTTCGCGATGTCATGGATCTATGAGTTCCCCAAGCTCGTTACTGAAAGCGGGATGCTGAAAACCCTGTTGCACGGATGGCAGTGGAATGGCACGTATCTGGCGCAAACCGGCCCCCCAGTTTCCCTCCTCGCCAACGCCGACGCGAACGCTAACGGTGACGCCGCCGGCGATCGTGGAATCCTTAATCCCGGTGGCATCGGGAACCTCGGCACCGACGTCAATCTGGTCTGCGTGGGTGCGGGCGGCACCACCAGCATCGCTTTGATTGATGTGGGGTGCGCCGGGGGCAGCGCCAATGTTGCGGGTTATCTTGCCCAGGATCCGAATGCCCGATACGTCAAGGCCGAAGTGGGTGCTTTCCCTACCCTGGGACGCAACAGCTTCGGCAGCCCGGGAATAAACATCTGGAACATGGGGCTGTTCAAGAACACGAAGCTGACCGAAACGGCAACCCTGCAGTTCCGGGTAGATACCTTCAACATTTTTAACCATCGCAACTTCTCTCTGGCACAACCAACTGTTTTTCAGACGGTGTGCTGATTGGTACCGTTAACAATGCCTTGAGCACTACCTATTCGAATCTCACTTCTGACCTGTTCCTGAATCAGCAGCAGTTCACAGGCGGAAAGCGCGACATGCAACTGGGCGTGAAACTGATCTGGTAGCGAACGCCGAATTCCCTGGGTGGGGAGCAGGGCACCCCCACCCTTCGGTTTTTGAAGGGTGGGATTCCACAGTCGTCACCCACTCGGGATCTTTCGCAGACTTGCGGGTGCTGAAGCCCGGATCCTTTTCTGACGGCTTACGCGGCATTGAAACGCCGCTCTCACGGTAGCGCCGGCGTAGCTGCTTCAAGAACTTTATAGCCGCTGTCGATGAGCCAGTCTCTTAACGGTAAGGAATACCTCATACACTCCGTTTACGTCGTTCGCTGACACTGAGTAGCTGACTGGGTTTCCAGCCATGGCTCGAAAAGGCTCGCTGTATAGGTCGGCGGCTCCGGGCTCCGCACTCGGAAGATAGTTTAACTGCAGCTGCTGCTGTCCTGACTCGTCGGTGTAATCGAGGTAAGGAATCACATCCCGGTTCTCGCCTCCTGTAGAGAGAGTTGTCATCACGACATAGGCCAATACTCGAAACAGCCCGTCCCCCGGCGGTGTGAAAAGTGTTGTGGCTGGAATAGCTGCGGTCTGATTTGTCTTCGAAACTCTCGCCACGATGATGTCCTGCTCGCCGCGTGACAAAGAATCCACAGGGCTGGCCTGTTGCGAACCGCGCCTTCCGGTAAAATCGAATCTTCTTATGAATACTTTTGAACAAATCGCTGAACGGGAGCGGCAGTATTTGCTGCAGACTTATAACCGGTATCCGGTCGTGCTGGCGCGCGGCAAGGGTGTGTTTGTTTACGACATTGAGGGCAAGCGCTATCTGGATTTTGTTTCCGGGCTGGGGGTGAATGCGTTGGGGCATGCGCATCCGCGGATTGTGAAGGCGATTCGGGAGCAGGCGGCGAAGCTGGTGCATGTTTCCAATCTCTATTACCACGAGTATCAGGGGCCGCTGGCGGAGAAGTTGTGTGCGCTGGCGGGCAGCTCTCTTGGAAACGCCCGGGCGTTTTTTTCCAACAGCGGGACGGAGGCGATCGAAGGGTCGATCAAACTGGCGCGGCTGGCGGGACATCGCGCGGGCGGTGAGGCGAAGAGCCGGCTGGTGGCACTGGAGGGGTCGTATCACGGGCGGACGTTTGGTGCGTTGTCTCTCACCGGGCAGGACAAGCATCGCAAGGGATTTGAGCCGCTGCTCGAAGATGTGAGGTTTGTGAAGCAGAACGATCTCGAAGGGCTGCGCTCCGCCGTGAATGACAATACGTGCGCGATTGTGCTGGAGCCGATTTTTGGCGAGGGCGGAATCTACGAGTGTTCGGTGGAGTTTTTGCAGGAGTGCCGCGCTCTGGCGGATCGTCACCGGGTGGCGCTGATCTTTGACGAGATTCAGTGCGGGCTGGGGCGCACGGGGACGATTTTCGCGTTTCAGAGTTTCGGAGTGACTCCGGACATTGTGGCGATTGCCAAGCCGATTGCGGCGGGGCTGCCGCTGGGGGCATTTATTGCGAAGGAAGAATTCGCGACGGCGATTTCGCCGGGACAGCATGGCACGACTTTTGGCGGCGGTCCGCTGGCCTGCCGCGTCGCGCTGGAATTCCTGGCGATCGTAGAAGAAGAAAAGCTGCTGGAGAATGTGAATAAAGTTGGGGCGTATCTACAGCAGGAACTGAAAGGGCTGGTGGAAAAACGCGCGGCGGCGACGGGAGTTAGGGGGCGGGGATTCATCCAGGGAATTCAGCTGGAGATTCCGGCGCGTCCGATTGTGGATGCGGGGCTGGCGGAGGGCGTGCTGTTCAACAGCACGCAGGACACCGTGGTGCGATTCCTGCCGCCGTTTCTGATGGAGGAGAAGCACATCGACAAGGGGATTCGGGTGTTGAAGAAATTGTTGGGGAAGAAGAGGAAAGCGGCGGCGTAAGGGTCCTCGTTTGACCGAATCAAAATCCCCACCCTAACGTCGCAAAGAGCGCGACGCTAAGGTTGGGGCACCCTATGTCGGCGAGAATTCCCCAAGAGGCCGGGGTCGCTGTACTCGTGCACGAGGTCCCTTCGGCTGCGCTCAGGGCAGGCTCTTCGACTCCACAACCATTTCGCTTCGCGAAATGGTTGCTGCGCTCAGGATGACAATCCCCTGGTGCGCGGCCAAGAAACGAGAAGCGGGCGAAAAAACGGGGAGCCGAAGCTCCCCAAGTGAAGCGACAGAGGCGTTGTTTCATTTAAGTAGAATCCGGCAGTGAGGAAAGAGTTGTCCGGGCGGGAAGATTCTTGTGATGAATGAAATTCAGGAGATGCCGCCTGGCGCTATTCCGGCCACGGGCGAGGGCGTGGAAGAATGTTGGATGAATCTTGATGGGGCCCGCATGCGCTACCTGCGCGCGGGATCCGGGCCGGCGCTGATTCTGCTGCATGGACTGATGGGTTATTCATTCTCCTGGCGCTACACGCTGCCTGCACTGGCGCCTTACGCAACTCTTTACGCGCCCGATCTGCCGGGGGCGGGATTCTCGGACCGGCCGTGCGGGATGGATCACTCGATGCAAGGCACGGCTCGCCGCGTGTTGAGATTTGTAGAGAAGCTGGGACTCACGTCGTTCGACATGCTGGGTACGTCACGAGGCGGGGCAGTGGCGATGGCTGCGGCGGCGGAATGTGTGAGATCCCGGGGCTCCGGGCCCAGGCTGCGGCGGCTGGTGCTGGTGTGCCCGGTGAATCCATATTCTTCGCATGGGCGTTGGATGGCGCCTTTCTTCGCCACCAATTTTGGCGCGGCGCTGTTTCGCTTGGGGTCGCAACGGATGCCGTTTCTTTATCCTTACTGCCACGGCCGGCTTTACGCCGAACGCAGCAAGATTCCGCCCGGGACTCTGGACGGCTATAAGGCACCGCTGGCGATTCCGGGATTGTTCGAGCATGGGTTGAGTATTGTCCGCACATGGACATCGGATCTGCGGGAACTGGAAGCGCTGCTGCCGGAACTGGCGTCCGTTCCGACACTGCTAGTGTGGGGAAGCAAGGATCCGGCGGTGTATGCTTCGTCCATGGGGCCGCTGGCCCGGCATTTTGACAATGTGCGGACGGTTGTGTTCCCGGGGGTGGGGCATCTGCCTTATGAGGAGTGTCCGGAGGACTTCAATCGGGCGCTGATTGAATTTCTGAAACAATAAAGCAGGTTGCTTGCGGCGAGTGCGAGGGCGAGGCGCCCCCGCGACAGCCGGCGGGACGCCGGCGCTACTAAAATCATGACCCACTCCATTCTCGACCTGTTGCGGAATGCGGTGGTGCACTACGGCTATTGGGCGGTGGCTGCGACTCTTCTGTTGGAGAATGCCGGCGTGCCGGTGCCCGGAGAAACCATTCTGCTGCTGGCGAGTTTCCTGGCCTATTCCCAGCACGATTTGAGTCTTCCCTGGATCATTGTGGTGGCAACCATCGCGGCTACGCTTGGCGACAACATTGGTTATGCGCTTGGCCACTACGGCGGACGTCGGCTGCTGGCCCGCTATCAGGCCGTCTTCAGGATTCAGGACACGACTGTCGCGCGCGGAGAGAGCCTGTTCGCGCGGTACGGCGCGGTCACAATTCTTTTTGCGCGCTTCATATTCGGCATGCGGATTATCGCGGGCCCAATGGCGGGAGTGCTGCGGATGCCGTGGCGAAAGTTCGCGATATTCAACTTTCTCGGGGCGGGCTTGTGGGTGACGGTGATTTCCGGTGCAGGCTATCTGTTCGGCCAGCATTGGGGCCGGCTGGAGCAGGATATCGGACGGTTCGATATCGCGGCGGGGATTCTGGCAGTGCTGGCGGTGGCGTTTTGGTGGTGGCGAAGCCGGCGCAAGCACTGACGGAGAGCGCGGCATCTTTCGAGTAACGTATTGCACATATTGCGAAACGGCAGGCCCTGCATGAGAGGCTATACTGCGGGTGTCGTGGGGCTTCTTCGAGGCTGGTTAAACAAGGTAGGCCAAGCAATGTCTCCAGCAGTCGTTGTCAGGTAGTTGAATCACGCAGCGCCATCACACGGCTTGCGTCCGAGCCGGAATCGGACGAGGAGGAACGCATGAATAAGATTGGATTCTTGACTCTGCTCATCATGGCAACACTGCTCTTTACGCTGGCCTTCCCAGCGGCGGCAGCCGGACCAAAAGCGCCGGCGCCCCCTGTGCCGGCTGTGGCTCCGGCACCCGCGGCGCCTGCGGTTGCCCCGGTGCCGGAACGGCATCCGCACATCGACGAAGCCCTGGAGTCGATGCGCGCCGCCAAACATCACCTCGAGACTGCGGAGCATGATTTCGGCGGCCACCGCATGAAGGCGATCGAGCATTTGGACCGGGCGATTCGCGAGGCCGAAATCTGCATGTCAATGAGGTAAAGCGTACGGGATACCAAGAATTGAAAGGCAGCGTCCTGGACGCTGCCTTTTTTCTTGTGTGCCAAGCATGTTCAACAGCTCGGAGGTGAAAGCCCTCTACCCAGTCTGATGGAGACGAAGGGTTAGTGAAGCGCAAGGGTGGAATAACACTCGCCGCGAGGCGGGGCCTGAAAGAAGGGTGGAGCAAA
>WNGK01001584.1_pt1 | contig 25838 bp, 24 predicted proteins | sample 5400601 | NCBI WGS metagenome assembly WNGK01 (sample SAMN13153376, study PRJNA577476) | soil metagenome | isolation source: 60 cm soil or saprolite under Garry oak tree replicate 1 | place: USA:California | collected 2016-06-15
CGGAGCGAACGGCTTGGCTCTCGCAACCCTACGTCGGGATCCCAAATAACTATGTCGGATTGCAGCTTTCGAGCCGCGAGCAGCTCTACGAGACTGGGCGCAAGGCGCACGCGGCGGGTTGGCAACTGGCAACTCACGCCAATGGCGACCTGGCGATCGACCGCATTCTCGGAGTCTACGAGCAGATCCAGAAGGAACTGCCGAAAAAGAACCCCCGCTTCCGCATCGAGCATTGCACTCTGCTGACTGACACTCTGATCCAGCGCATGCACGCTCTGCAGGCGATTCCCGCGCCGTTTTCCTGTTACGTCTATTTTCATGGTGACGTTATGCATTTTTACGGTCAGGAGCGTACTCAACACATGTTCCCGATGCGCAGTTTCCTCGACGCTGGATTGCGTCCCATCGATTCGTCCGATTACACCGCCAGCCCAGCAGATCCTATGATGTGGCTGCAGTCGCAACTCACCCGCACGGACATGAAGGGCAATGTCTGGGGCGCGAATCAAAGGATTACCCTGCAAGAAGCGATACGTTGTGGCACGGTCAACGGTGCGTACGCGGCTTTTGAGGAAGATCTGAAGGGATCCATTCAGCCGGGGCAACTGGCGGACCTGGTGGTGCTTGCTCAGGATCCATTCAAGACCGATCCATCAGAGCTCCTGAAGATTCAGGTGGAGCGTACCATGGTCGGCGGAAGCTGGAAATATGAGTCTTGATCGAGACAGGGACGCTCGCATCACGCCTCACGTGCCGCATTCCTAAACTCCGGACGTATTGTCGGCAAACAGGAACTTATATAGAGCCTGCCCTAGAACGGCAGTGCAGAAACCCAACCACGGCATTTATTCCCCAGCGATTCCCGCCGTGGAACAGTCCGATGGTTCGATTGGTTTGGTAATCGGCAAGGAAAACCGTGAGACAAATCCGGCGGAGACTCCGCCGCGTCAGACCTATTGTACGAAATTAAAATACGTCTGTAACTTACTGATAATAAACTAGATATTGGTGGAGGCGACGGGAGTCGAACCCGCGTCCGAAAATGTTACTGGTCAAGAGACTACATGCTTAGTCGTGTTCATGCCCCAGGCATTACCCTGGGACGTTCGCGGTCCGCGCTCAGAACCGACAAGAAACGCGTCCCGCTAGCCTGTGATCTTAGCCTCCCGCCCCAGACGTAGACGAGAAGAGCAGCCCGCTGTATGACGTCCTTCGGAGGCCCACGGGCGAAGCCTCCTCGGACGGCTGCCTAAACTAGTTAGGCTGCGTATGCCATCTGTTGATTGGCAATTATCATTTTGCCCACGATTACGGGTGTGTGCACCCCGGCATGCCTCTTGGCCGCAAGCATCTCCGTCGAAGCCGTGACGCCCCCACTGGACTAGGGACTCCGCTCGGGGAAGTCAAACCCCGAACGTACCCCGTTCCGGTCGCTGTCTGTTGGATGCGATGCGAGCCCGTTTAGGCTCTCCGCCTACATAAGGGTTCTGCAGCGCCGGCATCTTGCCTCGCTGTCGTCACTCTCCTCAATAGGCCTCAAGGAGTAGGCGTCAATGCTCGTTTCCGATCAATGTCTATTCAGGTCAACGGTAAGGAGTGTGCCCCTTCGTTACCTTGCCGGTTTTTCTTTCATCGGTCATGCTCGGGATGCATCAATCGACACCGCTTGCGGGATCGTACTTGCCACCCCCACGGTCCCCGCGGGAACTCACACGAAGACAACCACGACCTCAGCCTGCCTGGGGCGCCTAAGCCCGTAAATATCCCTTCGACACTGGAAAGGATCCTGTATGGAAACTGCGGCCAAGAAAGCTCTGCTGCCTGTCGCTTCCGCGTCCAAGCCAGTTCCAACCCCAGCCCTGTTGCTGGCCATGCTAGGCGTCTCGACTAAAGTGAGCGACCTGATCCTGTCGCCGGGAAGTTTTCCGATGGTGGAACTCTCCGGCAAGTTAACTCCGGTCAAAATTTCTGGAATGGCCCCGTTAACTCCGGAAGATACGCGCCGTATCGCCTACGAACTGATCGAGGACAACAAGCAGGCCACCGACTCATTGCAGAACCTGGGATCGTGTGACATCTCGTATCGGGTGCCGGGGCGCTGCCGGTTTCGCGTCAACATATTTCAACAGCGCGGCAGCCATGCCATCGTAATGCGCGTCATACCAGGTCATTCCCACTCTTGCCGAACTGAATCTGCCCCCGCAACTCGCCGAAATCGCCGACCTCCAGAACGGGATCGTCCTGGTAACCGGTCCAACCGGATCGGGGAAATCTTCAACCTTGGCTGCGGTTCTCGATCGCATCAATGAGACTCACACTTATCATATTTTGACGATTGAGGATCCCATCGAGTTCATGCATCGGCACAAGCGGTCGATCGTTCACCAGAGGGAGCTGCATAGCGACACTCCCAGCTTTGCTCTCGCTCTGCGAGCTGCATTAAGACAAGCTCCCAAAGTGATTCTCGTCGGAGAGATGCGAGACAAGGAGACCATTGAAATCGCACTGGAGGCGGCGGAGACGGGCCATTTGGTTCTTTCCACTCTGCATACCATTGACGCCTCGAAGACCGTCGAGCGCATCATCGGAGCCTTTCCGATGGGGGAACAACAAATCATTCGCAACCGCTTGGGGAAGAGTTTCCGCGCCATCATTTCCCAGCGTCTGATACCGCGGAAAGATGGAAGTGGACGCGTGGCGATCGTCGAAATTCTGAAATCAACGCTTCGAACCCGCGATTATGTAGAAAAAGGCGAACCGGATGGCAAGACGCTGCTGGAAGCGATGGTCGATGGCGATACCGATGGCATGCAGCATTTCGATGGCGAGATCGAGAAATTCGTCCGCGCGGGCGTCATGGACGTCAGTACCGGACTCGCTTATGCCACGAATCCGGGGAACTTACGACTCGTGCTGACGGATATGCGTAGTGCTCCGACGGCAGAGTAGCGACTTCAGCACGCTATATTGATGAGGGAAGGGCACGGCTTGAAGCCGCCCGCCGAAACGCTCCACGGATTACGGCTTTAGCCGCTGAGGGGAGGCCGCTAAGAGATTGCTGTCCCCTCGTTCCCATCATATCCTGCATCGTGCAGCTTTTTCGCGCATCTGTAGTACGACAGCGCTCTAGGATTTCCTTGTTCGAACCACTCTGTTCGATAATGACTTGGGTTGACTAGCGATGATTTCATACGTCCAACAAAGGGCCGTGCGACTAGCGACAGAGCGACGTTGTCAGGAGAACTTTTAGTGAAGTCGCATTGTCTTCCATTCGCGCAAATTCCGCACACCACGCGCCTCTTCACCGACTTCCTGGAATATTCTCCCAACGTACAGCCGTTCTATCCCCGATCTTCTCATTTCACCGAGTGGCTGAAAGAAGAAGCCACAAAGATCTCCTACGACTCGTCGCGCCGCGAGCGCGTCACCGCCATTCTTGAACGCCAGAACAGGTCCTGGGACGCGTCCCCGAAAACGCTGGCCAATCTCGAACGCCTGCGCAACGGGGCGCTTGCGGTCGTCACTGGGCAGCAGGTTGGACTCTTCGGCGGACCAATGTTCGCCATCTATAAGGCACTCACTGCGGTCAGGTTCGCCGAAGAAGCGACCGCCGCCGGAGTCGACGCGGTCCCGGTTTTCTGGCTGGCAACCTACGACCACGATCTGGCCGAGGTGAACCACGTCTCCATTCCCGGCCAGGACGGTGCTCTGCAAGTGCTCACCACAACGAGCCACGACGTTCCCGGAGCGCCCGTCAGTACAGTGCGACTTGGCGACGAAATTCTTCCTCTCGTTGACCAGGCTGTGACCCTGCTTGGCGATTCCGAGGCGGCGCAAGTTCTTCGCGAAACGTATCGCCCCGGCGAATCCCTAGGCACAGCCTTCGCCCGCTTCTACGCTCGGATCTTTGCAGAGTGGGGCGTAATTCTGCTCGATGCCTCCGACGCGGAGCTCGACCGCGTCGCCGCGCCCATTTTTCGCGCCGCCGTTGAGCGCGCTGACGAATTGGCTGCCGCTCTGCTAGCGCGGGGCGAGGCGCTCGAGGCCGCAGGCTATCACCAGCAAGTCAAGGTAACATCGTCCTCGGTGCTGCTCTTCACAATGCAGGAAGGTGTTCGTACACCGATTCACCGTCGGGGCAACGGCGACACCGCGAAATTCTTGATCGGCAGCGACCCCGGGGCCGAGAAGCTTTCGCAGTCCGATCTGATTGCCCGCATCGATGCGCATCCTGAGCTGTTTAGCCCGAACGTGCTGCTGCGACCCATCGTCGAGGATTATCTCTTACCCACCTTGGCCTACACCGGCGGCGCCGCTGAGACCGCTTATTTCGCGCAGGCCGGAGCGGTATACGAAGCTCTTCTCGGCCGCGTCACGCCCATCGTCCCGCGCTTCTCGGCCACCATCGTGGAACCCAAGATGCAGCGCCTGATCGAGCGTCACGGTATCACCGTCCCCAACGTGTTCACCGATCCTGATGCCTTGCGCCGTCAATTGGCGGAGCGTGGACTGCCCGAGGACCTCCAGGCCGCCTTCGACGCCGCAAGAAAGTCTGTGGACTCGCATCTCTCCAGCGTCAAAGAAAAGCTCGTGAAACTCGACCGCACGCTGCTGGATGCCGCGGAAACCGCCCGCTCGAAAATCGAATACCAACTCGAACGTCTCCAATCCCAGGCGGCGCGCGCAGAAGCGCTGAAAAGCGAACTCGTGACTCGTCACGCCGAAACGCTGAGCCAGGCACTATATCCCGACAAGGGACTGCAGGAGCGCGGCATCGGCGGCATCTACTTCCTGGCTCGCTACGGTCGCGAATTCCTGCAGCAGTTGCATGACGCCATCCAGCCCGATTGCCACGACCACCAGATTCTGGAGCTGTAGCTCCTATTGGGGACTGCACAATATTGCGACGCCCCATCCCCATGTCATTTCGAGCGCAGCAAGATCTGTCCGCGTGCGGACAAATCCTGCGGAGTCGAGAACCTGCTTTTCTGCCCGTCCAACAGCAGGTTCCTCGACTGCGTTCCGCCATCCGCGGTGCGGATGACGGAACTCCACTCGGAATGACAGATTTTGTGAGGTGTCACTATAGTCCGTGAACCTCAATAAGTAGCACTGTCCTTCCGAATCATGAGTCCTGCTACCGCGGCACTTGCCACTGACAGACCAAGGCAAATCAACATGATGATTCGAAATCCAGAGACAAACGCTCGCTTGACGAAATCCTCGACGGCGGACTCGGTGCTGGAATCGAGACCCGCCGGAGCCTGTAAGCCCGCGAGTTTGATCCCGTCTCCTTGAATCTGCTGCAGCAGGTCTTCCGACAGCGAGAGATGAATCAAATTGCTGCTCAGTTGAGAATTAAAGACCTTTACCATCACAATTCCCAGGACAGCGATCGCCAGTACGCCCGCTACGCGCGCCACGGCGTTGTTGATTCCAGAAGCCGCACCCACTCGTTCTTGACTTACCGAATTCATTACGACGGTGGTGAGAGGCGCTACCGTGACCGCCATCCCAAACCCTAGAACCATTACCGCTGGGAAGAACGTCTTCCAGTAGCTCTGTCCAACGGACGGCAACGCGAATAGGGCAAATCCAAAAGCGACAATCAGGGGACCCGTGATTAACGGAATTCTTGGACCATAGCGCGCGACCAACCCGCCGGACCAGCGCGAGAGAAGAAACATGAGCAATATCAAGGGAAGGATCGCGGCTCCAGTTGCCGTGGCGGAATAGCCCTGCACCTGAATCAGGTTCATCGGAAACAGGAAAAAGAAAATTCCAATTGCGGAGTACAGGAAGAGCGTAAGCAGATTCGCGCCACTGAAGCTGCGTGACTCGAACAACGCGAGCGGGAGCATCGGTGAAGCGACCTTCGCCTCGACGGCCGCGAAAGCGATCACACAGGCGAAACCAACGATCAACCCACTGAGGACCAGAGGGTTCCGCCAACCCACGTTCACCGATTCCATGAACCCTCCAACCAGGCCACCGAGTCCAATGGTGGCCAGCACTGCTCCTGACCAATCGATTCGGCCTGCACTGGCGCTGCGACTCTCCGGAATTCGCCAAAGCGAAATGGCGATTACAGTGGTTGCCAGCGGGAGGTTGATAAAAAATACCCAGCGCCAGGACGCATGCTCGACCAGCCATCCGCCCAGCACCGGCCCAATAGCTGTCGTGATCGCGGTGAAGCCCGACCATACTCCGATCGCCTGCCCACGACGCTTCTCATCAAAAGCCGTGCTGATAATTGCCAGGCTGCCGGGCACGAGCAGCGCAGCTCCCACCCCCTGAATGCTCCTCGCGAGGATGAGCTGATGAATGGTCGAGGCGGCGCCGCAAATTGCGGAAGCTACTGCAAAAATCACGACACCAGCTACGAACATCAGTCGCCGCCCAAACAAGTCGCCCAGCGAGCCTCCGACCAGAATCAACGCACCGAGAAACAGTCCGTAAGATTCGACCACCCATTGCACGTCCACAACTGTCGCATGAAAGTTAGTTTGCAACGCGGGCAACGCGACATTCACGACTGTGCTGTCGATGAAAGCCATACTGGACCCCAGAATGGTCGCGACCAGTATCCAGGTTCCGGCTTCTGGGCCGCAGGGAACTCCGGCTCCCGCTGACCGCATGACAGCATCGCAAGGCGTTCTCATGCAAGCTATGGATGCCAAACGGAATACATTGGTGCAGGATTCTGGGGTGCAGGATGCCGGCGCTACTTGCTTTCGCTGGTTGCCAGATAAGTTCCCAGGCCGATCATGATCGCGCCGGTCACCGTTCTCTGCCGGCGGCGGAAGGTCGCCGACGAGCGAATGCGCTCTCCCAACGGCCCAGCCAGCGCGATCACAATCAAGTCTGCCGTCGTGTTCATCACCACCGAGATCGTTCCCAGCGCCACGAACTGCAGGAAGACGTGTCCGCTGCCGCGGTTCACGAACTGCGGTATGAACGACAGAAAGAATAAGGCAGTCTTGGGATTGAGAACCTCCGTTGCCACGCCCTGCCACAGAGGATTGCGGGCTGGTTTGATGTTTTCCGGAATCTCATCAGCGTTGCTCTTAGCCTTCTCTTTCCACGCGTCAAGAATCATCCGCACACCCAGAAAGCACAGGTAAGCCGCGCCCACATACTTCACCGTCGCAAATGCCACGGCCGACTTCGCCAGCACAATCGACACGCCCAGCGCTGCCGCGAATACATGCGCCATCCCGCCCAGAAACGTTCCGAATGCGGACAGCACTCCCTCGCGCTTTCCGCCCGCGAGACTGCGCGCAAGGACATACAGCATTCCAGGGCCGGGCGAGATCGCCAGCAGCACAGCCGCCGTGAGAAAGAGCAGGAATCGAGTGGAATCGAACATAACCTTTGCCGACCTCGTTGTTTCCTGGCTTACTGCTTGAGCCAATCTTGCAAACCTGCGAGCGATTCCACGCGGGGAGATTCGCCCTCGCGATACGCTCCCGCCACGTCGAAGAGCACAGCGTGCATCCCCGCCTTGCCCGCGCCAACATAGTCGATGGAGTACACATCGCCCACGTAAAGGCTGTCGGCTGGTTCGGCCTTCATCTCGCGTAATGCCGCTTCGAAGATCGCCGGATGTGGCTTCTCGTGTCCCACGTTCCCCGAGTCCGTGATGCTCTGAAAGCAATCCGCAATTCCACAACGCTGCAACACGGCGTCGATTTTGCCATCAGAATTCGAGATGACTGCAATCTTGCATTCCTGCCGAATACGTTCCAGCGCATCGCGCGTGCCCGGCAGAATCTGGTCCCAGTTCGCCGAATTCTGCGTGTTCGCGATCAGCGCATCGCGTATGCCGCCATCCACTGGGTCGTCCACGCCATTCGTTCCTTGTAGCAGATACGTGTGGAAGATCCACCAGAAGCTGTGGTCGACCTTGCCTGAGTTCATGCCGAGATCAAATTCCTGCTTGGTGCGCCGCTCCAGCGCCTGCCAGTCCTTGAGCGTCGGATGCCGGTCCTCCGGCAGTGGCGCCAGGATGCGGGCGCGATTGGGAAACAGCAGAGTATTGCCCACGTCGAAGAAAATAAAGCGGCATTTTGCCATGAATCCATATTAACCAAGGCGCCAGAATCCGGCGCGGTTCTTGCCAGGCATCCTCTACGTTTTCTGTCAATGAACCGAACCGGGAAAAAGATGTAATATCCAATGCTGGCCCGGCGAATGAGCGGTGCGGGCCTGATTTCAGCCCATGGCGCTACCTGCTGCAGTGTCGTTGATCGCGGGCTTCACTCGAACCACGCGGACCGTACTCGTGGTCTATCCGGTCGCTCGGGCTTACGCTGCGGTGTTCTTCGGTGTGGGTGTGACACTTTTCTATCGCGGTTCGCGGCAGGATGTTTACAACATCCTGTGGGCGGTCGTGTTCGGCTTTGCCACCCTCAACATTATCAGCCTCGCAGCCCGGCGCCTGGAGCCTACGCGCCGCGGCCTGACCTTCGGGGAACTGATGGCCGTGATGGTCGTCCTGTTGTCAATCTTCCTGTTGGGATGGGAAATGCTGAACACCTTCCACATCTTCCCCATTAAGCTAAGGCGTTGAAAAGGAAGGGTCAAAGTTTTCCACAATGTTCCTGTCAGGAACGTATGTACGTACATCTGGATACGTATAACGCTGGGACCACGGCGCCGCAACCTGTCGCCCCCACGGTGGACCCGGTTTTGCGGTATGATTCGCTCAATGGCGAAGAGTCCCCCAAATTTCGAAGTGACCTGCCCATGCTGCAGTGCGGTGCTCAAGATCGACCAGGAGACCCGCTCCGTCATCGCCCACACAGCGGCGGTGAAGCCGAAAATGTTCAACGACATGGAGGCTGCGGCCAAGGCGATGCGGGAGCAGGACAGCCGCCGCGAGTCGATCTTCCAGCAATCGGTCGAGGCTCAGAAACATGCCTCCGACCTTCTCGAGAAAAAGTTTCAGGAGGCCGTGAAGAAGGCCAAAGAGTCTCCCGACACCGGCAAGCCGATTCGGGACTTCGATCTTGACTGATGTGCGCGACCGATTGTTCCTGTTGACCGTTCCAATATGAGCTGTCCTCTTCTTCTCGGCCACCGGGGCGCGCGCGCCCTTAAGTCGATTCCGGAAAATACATTTGCCTCCTTCGATCAGGCCCTGGCCGATGGCTGCGACGGCTTTGAATTCGATGTCCGCCTCACCGCCGATGGAGACGCGGTGGTCTGCCATGACCCGAAAGCCGCCGGATTTGAGATTTCCCGCGCCACGGCGAAGCAGGTTTCCCAGTTGCCCCGGCTACGGGATGTACTCCAGCGCTACCGCGATTCCTTCCTCGACATTGAACTGAAGGTCAAAGGTCTGGAGAGGACTACACTCGATCTGTTCCTCAGGCACAAGCCGCGCCGGGAATTCGTAGTCTCATCCTTTATTCCCGGAGTGCTGAAGTCCCTGCATGCGGAGGACGCCACAATTCCACTCGGCCTGATCTGTGAGTCCAAGACTCAACTGCGCCTCTGGAGCGAACTTCCGGTCCAGTACCTGATTGCCCATCAGGAACTGGTCGACCCAGAACTTATCCGCAAGGTAAAAGGCGCCGGGAAGAAAGTCATCGTCTGGACGATCAATGCTCCCGAGGACATGCGGCGCTTCGGAGATTCGGGCGTAGATGGCATCATCTCCGACGACACGAGCTTGCTTTGCCGCACGCTCACGGCGTAGATGCTATCTCGTTGAAGGATGAGTCGATGACGATCGATCTTCACGGATATCATCCGGCAGAAATAGTGTGGAACGGCGTCCTGGCGAAAGTAGTACAGCAAGCCTGGGAGATGGGGGAGCGGGAACTAATTCTGATCCACGGGCACGGCCGCAACCGGGGCATCACGCCGGGCTTCGTGAACACCAATACAGGCTTTTTTGGGCTGCAGATAAGAAGTGCCTTGCGTCATGATAAAGATTTGCGCCGGTGGATTCACTACACAACACTGGACTGCAGCAATCCGGGCCTTACCCTTGTGTCCTTGAAGCCCAACCGCTCTCCGATCCGAACCTCGTTGGATTCCAACCTGCTGCCGGATTAGCTGGCGTGTCGTTCTGAGGTTCTTACTGCGCCCCAGCCGCGATCGCGCTTCCTGCCGACATCGCGGCTTTCGATTCCTTGATGCCGGCCTGGATGTGCTGCTCCCAATCGAGATGTGGAATGGGAGACGCTGCCGCAGTTTGATAGAGAGCGAACGCGTCCTGCGGGCGATTCAGACGCTTCAGGCAAAGTCTTGCGGCACTGAGTTGGGCAGTCAGCGCCTGGCGCTCCGTTGGATACGCTTGGGCGAGCTGCTGATATTCCGCGAGAGCACGGTCGAACTCTTGCATTTCCTCCGCGCACTTGCACAGTTCGAGCCAGGCCGCCGCGGGCATCTTACTGCCACCGGAGTCAATGAACTCGGCATAATCCTGAAACGCTGCCTCGACTTCGTGCGCCTTCAGATGCAAGGCGCAGGTCTTGGCGGTCGCATCGAGGTATTCCTTCGTATTGTTCTGCCGCGTGTGGATCTGGCGCACCAGGTTCCAAGCGTCGAGCGAGTTCGGCTTTACCGCGACGTAGTTCGTCAACAGGATCAGCGCTTCCCCGAGTTGGCCGTGCTCCATCATGCCGCTGGCCTGTTCGAGTTCGGCATCATTTGTCCAGGCCAGTTTGTCTTCAATGGCCTTATTTGTTTTCTGCTCGATCCCGGAATGCTGGATCGCCAGAGCGGCCATTGCTCCAAACAGAAATCCGCCAACGTGCGCCCAGTGCGCCACGCCGCGGGAGGAGCCGAACAGCGACCCGTAGAAGATTTCGACTCCCAGCCAAAGCGGCAGCAGCCAGTACGCCGCGGCCTTAAAACGATACAGCTTAAAGAGGAACAGCCAGGCCATCTCAATCTTCATCTTGGGGAACCGCACCAGGAACGCTCCCATCAAGGCGGCCACAGCGCCCGATGCGCCAAGCGTTGGAGTGGTGCTCCCCGGATTCGACCAGGCGTAGAACTGCAGCGCGGCCATACCCGCAATCAGATAGAACAGCGAGTACAGCCAGCGTCCCCACACGTCTTCCAGCACAAATCCCGCCAGCCAAAGGAACCACATGTTTCCTATCAAGTGCAGCCAGCCGCCGTGCAGAAAATTCGCCGTCAGATAACTGATGGCCGTAGGCTGCGCCGGCACGAACGCATACTGCTCAACAATCGACGTCTTCGATAGGCTCACAAACTGAGTATTGAGTGCGTCCATCTCGCCCTGCAGCTTTGACGTATCCTCCACCATTCGGATCTTCGCGTCGTAGGCATTGATGACGTCGCGATACGGATTCTGCACCTGCTTCCATTGCCCAGGATGACTCTGCTTAAATACGTCCACCAGGTGCTGAGACGCGGATTGCATCTTCAATTCGGGATGCAGGGCTGCGAGAATCAGGATGTGCGACTTCACCTCGCCCAATTGCGGCGCCTCGTCGTCGATGGCCGACATGGTGAAGAGAAACACCGCCACATTGATGGCGATCAATGCGAGCGTGACCACGGGCCAACGCCGGGCCTCCATATTCTCGTGCTTGATGGGAATCAACATCGACCGCGCCCCTGTTACCGGGAAATCCCGACACACTCGCGCCAGTGTAGTTTCGGCCGGCTGCCATTCCCAGATGACTCACGGTCGTGGCCAATCTTTAGTAACCAGCAATCTAGTAGCGCCGCCATCCTGCCGGCAGTCGCGAGGGCACCTTGCCCTCGCGGCTGCGCGGCGCCAACCCCGTTTCCATTTCTATGATCTAGTCTGATCCTCCTCGTCGACGCATCGGCGGGGATTCGATCAAGCCCGATCGCCTGCGATATACTTCCCAAACCTTCAGCTTCTACCAATAGAGGATTGCTCCGCATGGCCGTTGGCGTTCGCACCCTGGATCTGCGCAAGGTCTATAGCTCCGCTCCACCACTTGGTGCGGGAGGAGGCTTCATTTCGCGCGCCGACGCGAAGGGTTCGAAGCAGCCCAAGGCGCAAATCCCGGCGCTCGACGGACTTTCCCTCGAGATTCATCCGGGAGAGATTTTCTGCCTGCTCGGCCCCAACGGCGCCGGCAAGTCGACCACGGTTGGAGTCTTGACCACGCGGGTGCGGCCAACCTCGGGCCAAGCTTGGATCGGCGACCATGATGTATGGAAGGAACAGGCGGAGGTCAAGCGCCTGATCGGGGTTGTGCCGCAGCGTCCGAATCTGGATTTTTCTTTGACCGCCCGCGAGATTCTGGTTTTTCACGGCGCCTACTTCGGAATTGGGTCGAAGCAAAGAAACGAGCGGGCTGACGCCCTGCTCGAGAAGTTCAAGCTCACCGAGCGCGGCAACCAGATGGTGCGGGGCTTTTCCGGTGGCATGATGCAGCGCCTGTCCATTGCCCGTGCCATGATGCACGATCCGCAAGTTCTATTTCTCGACGAGCCCAGCGCCGGGCTCGATCCTCAGACCCGGATTCTGCTGTGGGAGATCATTCGCGAATACCATCAGGCCGGGAAGACCGTCCTGTTGACGACCCATAACATGGAAGAAGCCGACGCGCTATGCCAGCGTCTGGCCATTGTGGACCACGGCCGCATGATTGCTCTGGGAACGCCGGCTGAGTTGAAGGCCTCGATCCCCGGAGGATTCTTGCTGCGGCTGCGCTTCGGGAATCAGACGCCGGACCTGCTACAGCGCTTGCAATCGCTGGCGGGAGTGCGTGAGGTGCGCGCCGCCAACGGCACGGGTGCCGACGTCTACGCCGACCGCGGTGGTTCTCTGATTCCCGAAATCGCGAACCTTGCTGTCAGTGCAGGCGCGGAATTGTCCGACGTTCATATTTCCGAGCCGAGTCTCGAGAATCTTTTCCTGCACCACACCGGAAGGAGCCTGCGCGATTGAACTGGAAACCATTTTTCGCCATGCTGGCGCGCGACGGTCACGTCGCGCGGCGCAACGCCATCCAACTCCTGATGCAGACCTTCCTGCAGCCCTTACTGTTTGTTTTCATTTTCGGCAAGGTGATGGTCGGCAGCGGCTATATGCCGGCCGCGTACAAGAGCCTTCTGCTGCCCGGCATCATCGCGATCAGTATGACCTTTACCGGAGTCTGGGCGGTTGCCATGCCGCTGATCGCCGAGTTTCAATGGACGCGCGAAATTGAAGACCGCCTGCTTGCCCCGATCAGCGTCGGCTGGATTGCGATCGAGAAGGTGATCGCTGGAATGCTTCAGGCGCTGGTGGCGGGATTGGTGGTGATCCCGCTGGCGTGGCTTGTGCTTCGACCCGGAGTGGAGATCAGCATTGGCACTCCGTTAACTTTCGCCGTGATCATTGGCTTGGTAGCGGGTTTTTCCGCATGTGGAGGGCTGGCCCTGGGCTGCAGCATCAATCAGCAGCACATTGGATTGATGTTCAGCATGGTAATGACGCCCATGATCTTTTTTGGCTGCACCTATTATCCATGGAGCGCGTTGAAGACTTTTCCTATCCTGCAAAAAGTTGTGCTGATCAATCCGCTGGTCTATGCGAGCGAAGGCATGCGGGCTACGTTGGCTCCGCAGTTCTCGCATCTGTCAATCACGGTCGTTATCCTTGCGCTGCTCTTCTTTGACGTCCTGCTGCTGGTGGTCGGACTGCGGCAGTTCGAGAAAAAATCGGTGACTTAAATTCCCACGGTCCCGGAGGGACCACTGACGATAGCCCGCCAGTTCGCTGGCGGGAGCAGCCGCGAACCATGGAACCGCGTCCCGGAGGGACGCCTGAAATCCGCGTGACGTTCTCTCGTTCAAAACGTCGGACCATCTGAGACGATTCAAGCATCCCTACGGGATGCGACTGTTGAGATATCGATCGAACCCGGTGTTTGAAACGCCGGGCTACTCTCAACCGTCCCTCCGGGGCGGTGATCTGAGACTTCTCAATCCAGCACGGCCAAAATCATGACCGGAGTCGGCGACGAGAATTAGGAGACTGCCAGAGTTTTGCGTGACGGAATCCGAATACGTAGAGCGGCGCTACGGTCTAGTCGGCCGCGGCTTCCAACGCGGACATTCCACGTGACGGCTGCTTCAGGAATGCCGTGCGCTCCATCTCGAACGATTCCAGATTTGCTCCCAAGTCCTGCTCCTTCCATCCCAGCACCGCGCCAATGCGGGCTGCCGCCTCGCGGCTGCAGGATTCCGACCAGCACGCGCCCAGCGCCACTGGAACCCGGCGCAGCAGCACGTCGCCCAAGCTGACGGCAAACTCTTTGCGGTAAGCCTCCACCACTTCGGCCACAATGTGCGAAGTGTGCGGACAGATCGGCGAGCGCAGTTCCGCGCTCACCAGCGCCATGCGGGCAATGTCCATGGCACGCTGGCCATGCCACTCCATCATGCCTCGGGCGGTTTCTTCGCTCACCGATCCGGCCCGCGCGATTTCGAGAACTTCATGATCGAGCATGGGATCGAGCGAACTTCCGGGCCCCATCGCGACCATCTTCGGTTCTGCGACGGCAATGCCAATCTTGCGCGCGCATTCCCGCGCCAGCGATGCGGCGGTGGTCAGCTTGCCGCCTATCACTGAGATCAACCTCGCCGCTCCGTCCGTCGTATGGTCGTGCAGGAAATGCCGCCGCGTTACCGCTGACGCCTTATTCCCCGGCGAGTTCGGCAGCGGACGGACGCCCGCGAACGCATACTTGATGTCGTGCGCGGAAATCTTCGCCTTCGGAAATAGCGTGGCGACCGTGCGTAGCAGATATTCGATTTCCTCGCTGGAAGGCGCGGTCTTCGACGGATCGCCTGTATCCGGAACTTCGGTGGTGCCGACCAGCACCTGCTCATTCCAGGGCAAGACGAAAACCGGCCGGCCATCCGCCGCCTCGGTGTAGAGCGCCGCGCTCGGCGCCCCTGAGAATCTCGGCAGAACAATGTGCGATCCCCGCACCCCGCCCAGCATCGGCTTGCTGGTGCGCACCGAAGAGCGCTGGCAAACGCGGTCGGCCCACGGACCGGTACAGTTCAAGATCCATCCCGCCTCGACGCGCTCGTCTTTTCCCGAGATGCGGTCGCGCAAGAGCACTCCCCGCGCCCGGCCCTGCGTCACGTTCACCGCCAGCACTTCACAATGATTGCGGACGACGGCCCCTGCGTCGGCGGCCTCTGTCATCCACTCCGCCACCAGGCGCTCCGGAAACTCGCACTGCGCGTCTTCGTAGTTGAAGATCGACCACTGATGGCCCGCGTCGAGCGCCCGCTCCACGCGTTTCAATTCCATCTCGCTCAGGTCGGCGGATTTCCTTCCCGCAATCCGCTGGTAGAGCCACAGACCGGCACGCACCTTCATGGCGCTGCGCTGGCTCTGCTCGTTCAGCAGAAACAGGAAGTGCATGGGATGCACCAGGTGCGATCGTTCGCGCAGCAAGCGCTCGCGCTCTCGCACCGACTCGCGCACCAGATCCAGTTCGCCGTGTTCCAGATAGCGCAAGCCGCCGTGAATGATGCGCGTCGACCGGCTGGTTACCCCCGAGGCAAAGTCGTTTTGCTCGACCAGCAGCGTGCGCTTCCCGGCGCGGGCGCATTCGCGCGCCACGGCCACGCCGTTGATGCCCCCGCCAATGATCACTACCTGGAAGGTCTGGCCCTCCAAAGGCGGTCGAGGTTTGATCGCTAAACTCATGTATTTAAATTAGATGCAAGCGACAGGTAAAATGTTTGCGGGATTGCCATATCGGTACAGACACGCCCACCCGTTCTGATTCTGCACCCGCATGCCAAGGACATGAAGGTAACGGTAGTTCACATAGTACGCGGGCCGATTCCGTGTAAGCCTGCGTAAGAACATGGTACCGGAAGTAACCGCAAGTAGCGCTGGCGTCTCGCCGGCTGTAGCGAGCCGCATCCTGCTCTCGCATTAGCGGCCTAGACCGCTCTCAGCGTGCGCGGGCGAGACGCCCCCGCTACAGCCGGCGGGACGCCAGCGCTACTTCGGTGCGCGTCGCAGCGCTCCAGTCGGTTTCTTGCGGTGTTTCCCGCGAATTGCCTCACGCCTACACCGTCATTTACATTGGTTGCCGCATGTCCTCCACGGGAGAACGTTTCGAGCGAGCGGTCGCCATCATGGAGCGCCTTCGCGCCCCCGGCGGTTGCCCCTGGGACCGCGAACAGACGTTCGATTCCATCAAGCCGTATACGCTGGAAGAAACCTACGAAGTCTTAGAAGCAATCGACAATCGCGACTGGCCTGAGCTCGCCGGCGAACTCGGCGACCTGCTCTTGCAGGTGCTCTTCTACGCCGAAATGGCGAAGGCGCAGGCTTCCTTTTCAATTGACGACGTGCTCGATCGCCTCTCCGCCAAGCTGATCAACCGCCATCCACATGTGTTCGGCGACGTGAAGGCCGACACCTCGGCCGAGGTCAAGCGCAATTGGGAAGCGCTCAAGGTCGAAGAGAGAAAGAAGCGGCAAACCAGCGGCGCGGAAGGAGATACGCCTTCAGCGAAGCCCGAGAGAAATTCCATTCTCGCCGGAGTCTCTTCCGCCATGCCCGCACTCCTCGAGGCCTACAAGCTCAGCTCTCGCGCCGCGCAGGCGGGATTCGACTGGCCGAATGTCGAAGGCCTGTTCGATAAGCTGAACGAAGAGACCAACGAACTGCGCGAGCAGCTCCAGGAAGTCCCAGCCCCCGGTCCGCGCCCGCAAGGCCGCGGCATGGCAGGGTCGGGACGAACCGCCGTCCCCGAGGATCTGCAAGTGCGCCTTCAAGATGAGGTCGGTGACTTGTTTTTCGTCCTCGTCAACATTGCGCGCTACCTGTCGCTTGATCCCGAATCCGCTCTGCGCAAGACCAACCGAAAGTTCAAGCGACGCTTTCAGTGGATGGAGGCCCGCCTCCAGGAGTCCGGCCGCTCCGCCGACCAGACTTCGATGGAAGAACTGGAATTACTGTGGCAGCAAGCGAAGGCGGAGGAGAAGTTGGCATGACCACCGATTCCATCGTGCTTCGCCGTTGTCACGGCATCGAGGAGCTCCGCGCCTGCGTCGCGCTCCAGAAAGAAGTCTGGAATTTCACCGACGCCGAATTGGTCCCGCTGCGCATGTTTGTCGTCGCCGAAAAAGTCGGCGGACAGGTGATGGGCGCATTCGACGGGAACGTAATGGTCGGCTTCGCACTATCGGTGCCGGGCACACGGACGGGTCATGTCTATCTGCACTCCCACATGCTCGCCGTAAGAAAAGACCATCGCAATAGCGGCCTCGGTCGCCGCCTGAAGTTGCTGCAACGCGAAGACGCACTCGCCCGCGGCATCGAGTTGATTGAGTGGACCTTCGATCCCCTCGAAATCAAGAACGCCTATCTCAACCTGGAAAAGCTGGGCGCGATCGCGCGCCGTTATACCATCAACCAGTACGGCATCACATCGTCGCCGTTGCAGGGCGGACTGCCCAGCGACCGCCTGATTGCCGAGTGGTGGCTAAAGTCGAAACGAGTCGAAACGCTCCTGGCCACGGCAAAAAATCCTTCCTTCGTCAGTGAGGCGAGCATCGAAGTACCGGCGCAGATCTATGACTGGAAGGCTGCGCCCGAAACCCGCGGCAAAGCGCAGCAAGTGCAGGAGCGCAATCGCGAAGAGTTTCTGCGCGCGTTCTCTCGCGGACTCGCTGTACTCGGCTACGAGCGCGACTCCGAAGGCAACGGCAAGTTCTTGCTGGGACGCTGGGACGAGAAGTGGTCGTATGCGTCGGAAGGGTGATGTAGAGTAGCGCCGGAATTCTGCCGCCGAGACGGCGGCGCTACAAAAAGCCGGCGCTACAGTGCCACGAACTGCTATGAAAATTGAAGCCATCACGCTGCGCGAAATACACATGCCCCTCGTTCACTTCTTTGAGACGAGCTTTGGCCGAACCTACAGCCGGCGCATCCTCCTGGTCACCGTCCATAGCGAGGGCGCCGACGGCTGGGGAGAATGCGTGGTCGGAGAAGATCCCTTCTACAGCAGCGAGTGGATCGAAAGCGCCTGGCCAACCCTGACGCAGTATTTAATCCCCGCGCTCCTCGGACGGCGTATTGACTCCGCCCGCGAGTGCCCGGCGCTGTTCGCGAAGGTGCGCGCCCACCGCATGGCCAAGGCCGCGCTCGAAAACGCGCTCTGGGACGCTGAAGCCGCCCAAAAGCAGTTGCCTTTATGGAAACTGCTGGGCGGTACTCGCCGCGAGATTCCTTGCGGCGTTTCCATCGGCATTCAGGATTCGATCGAACAACTGCTGGAAAAAATCCAGATCGAACTGGCCTCCGGCTACCGCCGCATCAAAATCAAGGTCAAGCCCGGCTGGGATGTGAATGTGCTTGAGCGGATCCGCTCGCGGTGGGCCGACATCACTTTGAGTTGCGACGCCAATTCCGCCTATACACTCGACCAGGTCGAGCACCTGCGCAAGTTCGACCAGTTCAATCTTCTTATGATCGAGCAGCCGCTCTGGGATGACGACATCTACTATCATGCGCGTCTGCAGAAGGAACTGCGCACTTCGATTTGCCTGGACGAATCCATTGTCAGCGTGCGCAGCGCCGCTTTCGCCGTTGAGACCAACGCCTGCCGGATTATCAACGTCAAGGTCGGGCGCGTCGGCGGATTCTCGGAAGCGCTCAAAATCCATGATCTCTGCCAGGCCCACAACATTCCAGTGTGGTGCGGCGGGATGCTCGAGACCGGCATTGGGCGCGCCCAAAACATCGCTCTCTCCACTCTGGAAAACTTCCGACTGCCCGGCGATGTGTCCGCTTCAAAGCGCTACTGGAAGGAAGACATTATCGACCCGGAAGTGGAGGTCTCCCCGCAAGGCATGATTGCCATCGGCGACCGGCCGGGAACCGGCTACCGCGTTAAAGAAGATTTGATTGAGAAGCTGACCGTAAGAAAAGAAACACTGCGCGCGGGATAACTTACTGCGGAGTCTTCTGCGCTTCGGAAGGTTGATCCGAATGGTTGTTGTGCGCCAGTTTGTCCTGCTCGGTTTTCAACATCTCCACACCCTGAGCAAAGGTCAGATTTTCCGGCATCTTCCGAAAGTCGCTCAACACTTCGTCGGATTCCATCTTCAGACCCTTGAACAGCAGGATCTTACCTGTCATGTTCAGCTTTATCTCGGTGATGCCCCACGCCCCGTCGCCTAAGCCCAGATCGGCCTGCTGCACGAGGAAGTGTCCACCTTTGTCGAGATGGCCGATGATCCCCCATCCGAACGTGACTTCGCGGAATAACGTGCCGTCCATCCGCGCGATGCGCCGGGCCGCCTTGTCGATGAGCAGTTCTCCTTGCATGCCCTCCAGTACCTGCTCGACGCGTGAGGGCGGGGAATACTCTGGGTTGGGTCTGAACTTCAACTTCACCAACTGGCCTCCAGACACGCCCAGTCCGGCTTCGCCACTTTCTGCGCCGGCATATTCATAGCGGAACGCGTCAGGCAGTGCTTTTACGATGCGCAGCGTCCGCTCTTCGTCCTCTTTTTCGCGCGCCCGCTTCTTGCGCAACTGATCAGGATTATTTATCAGCCCCGCCAGATGGTTGATTTCCCCCTGCTGTTGTTGCGCGCTCAACGGGTGGTCGTCGACGGCAATCAGCATTGCCGCCAGGGCGTCTTGGGTTTCCACATAGAGCCGGGTTTGAGAACCTTTAGGGGTTTGTCTGCGCGAACGAAACATGTGCAGAGCGTTCGGGTGGTTCGCCGCTTCAACTTCATTCGCCACCGTGACCCGCACCAGTTCGCCGGGTGAGATCTCGGGCGCCTTTGCGTCCTGAGCAGAGATCGTAGCGGCTGCCCTCAAAGCCACAATCGCACCTGTTCTCAACAGACACGCCACCAGCCGCCTTTGCCCCGCGCAACCCATCTCGTCTTTAGAGTAGCAAGCTGCCCATCAGGTTGCAGTTTGTGTTTTCCTGAACATTCTGCCATTGCTGTACCGCCTCGCTTGCCGCACGCTCTCTTAGTTGGGTATAGTCGAGAGAAGCGACGCGGCCGTTCCCGTACCTGCCTTCCCAGTTGTCCTGGCAGTGCACCATCCCGCTTCCTTAAGGAGAACATCCATGAGTGCTCCGTTGTCGGCAGATTTGGCGCAGATTGGCAAATCGGTAGTCATCAAAGGCGAATTGTCGGGCAGCGAAGACCTCTACGTCGATGGTCAGGTCGAAGGCAGCATCGCCCTCAAGAACAACAGCTTGACCGTCGGTCCCAACGGCTCGGTGAAGGCCACGGTTGAGGCCAAGGGTGTTGTGGTACAAGGCAAGCTCGAGGGCAACGTGCAGGCCAGCGACCGCGTCGAATTACGCAAGTCCGCGGTGGTCACGGGCGACATTGCGACACAGCGGATTTCCATTGAAGAGGGCGCCTACCTGAAAGGGAAAGTCGACATTCAGGGCAAAGCGGAAAAAGCGGCAGGAAAGTAACTCCCGCGCGGCCCATGCGGTGAGTTAAAGTGTTGGTTTAGATGTCGACACTTAGATGTCGATACAAGGTCTTAGAATTGCAGTCGCCTCTGGCATGGCGGCGTGTAAGGTCTGATGGCATCAGTTACCCAGAATTTCATGAAGCTCTTTCGCGGCTCATCGGGCGGGGCAGAGGCGGCAACTCCACAAGCCGCCCAAAAACTCACGCGCCGTTCCAGCGGTCTTGGCGAACTCTCCCGCGTGTGGGAAGCGGACACTCCGCTGTGCGTTCTTGATCTCGGCTCCACGTCAGCGTCGAACATCCGGTTCTTTACCGAACGCAGCCACAAGATCTATAGCGAAGATCTTCTTGTCGCTTCGACCGAGCCCAGTCTGGTGACCAAAGACGAGCAGGGGAATGTCATCCTCGACAGCCGGCGATTCCTGGCCGACAACCTGGTCTATCCCGCGGCGCATTTCGACGTAGTGCTCTGCTGGAATCTGCCGGACTACCTTGATGAAAGTTTGGTGCGTCCGGTGATGGGACGTTTGTGGTCGGTATTAAAACCTGGAGGCATGCTGCTGGCGTTTTTCCACACCAAAGATGCCGGACCGGATTCACCGTGCTACCGCTTCCACATCGTCGGCAAAGACACGCTCGAAATGCAGCGCATCGTGCTCAAGCGCGAAGCGCGCCGCGGACCCACCGGTGCGATCCACACCGCGATCACCGACGGCTTCCGCCTGCAGCGCGTCTTCAACAACCGCCACATCGAAACCCTGTTCCGCGACTTCGCGTCTATCAAGTTTTTCCTCGCCCGCGATAATGTCAGGGAAGTTTTAGTCGTGCGTTGACGGGGAATTGCTCATTGTCGATTGATGATTGCTGATTAAAAACCTTGCGCAGTGGTGGATTCGGTTCTTCAATCAACAATCAGAAATCATCAATCAGCAATTGTCCGCAACCTTCCACGCAATCACACCCATGCGAAACAGAAAGTGGCGTGAAATCTCAATCTTGTGCGCGGGATCGACCGATGTAAGAATCTGCCGCATCTCGTCGGGAACGTAAGCTCTCTTCACCGATGCGAGTCCGTCAACCCGCGACACGTAGGTCCGCATCCAGAGGAAGCCCGCATACACCAACGCAAGATGTAGGGGATGGCGCACCAGATCGTTGATCAGGACCGCGCAGCGGCTCACGCGCAACGCCTCTTGTGCAAAGCGCGCCAGCTCCGCGGGCTCCAGGTGATGAGCGAACAGGCTGCAACTGACCAGATCGAAACTGCAGTCGTGGAAGGGAAGCGCGAGCGCGTCCGCGACTACGGCGCGGTTTCCGCCCAGCAGATGAGTGCGGACGCGATCGAGGTCAGTCACATCCAGCGTGATTCCCTTGTGCGCCAGTTGCCGGCCGGCAGTCTTGGAGACATCGCCAAATCCAGCGGCCACTTCCAGTACTGAGAAATTCTTGCTTCCAGTTGCGGACGCGACGCGCTCGATTAGCTTACGAGTCGTCGAGACTCCGCCGAACCAGCGGTTGATGCGGCACAGGTCCCGCAGCGAAGTTTCGGCCTCGAGGGGTGGGCAGGCGTCGGAGTCGAGGATTTCCGCTGTGTTGATGCGCTGCATGGCGATCAGTGTAGACGACCGTATTCTCTCTAATTGTCAAAAGGAAGTAATGGCTCGAGGTCAGGTTGCCGTTGCTACCATAGCTGTCGAGCTTCGCTCGACGGACAACCGAGAGCCTGCCCTGAGCTTGCCGAAGGGGAGACTGTCCCCACATAGTCTCCTCAGGGAACTACCGCGAGCACGGTCAGACATCGGCCAGTTCTTCTTCCAGCAACTGCTTGTTATACAGGTCGCTGTAGTAGCCGTTCAAGGCCAGGAGTTCGTCGTGGGTGCCGAGTTCGACGATGCGTCCGCCGTGCAGCACGGCGATGCAGTCGGCATTGCGGACGGTGGAGACGCGGTGGGAAATGAAGATGGTGGTGCGGCCGCGCATCACGTCGCGCAGGTGGTTGAGAATCTTGTCTTCGGTGTGTGTGTCGACGCTGGAGAGTGCGTCGTCAAGGATGAGAATCTTGGGATTGCGAATCAGGGCGCGGGCGATTGCCGTACGCTGCTTCTGGCCGCCAGAGAGCGTGATGCCGCGTTCTCCGACCATCGTGTCATAGCCTTCGGGAAAGCTTTCGATATCAGTCGCGATGTTGGCTGCGTCGGCGGCGTTGTGAATCTCCTGGTCGGTGGCTGAGTCCACTCCCAAGGCGATGTTCTCGCGGATGCGGTCGCTGAACAGGAAAGTTTCCTGCGGCACGAATCCAATATGTCGGCGCAGTGATCCGACGGAGTATTCGCGAATCGGGCGGCCATCGATCAAGACGGTTTCCGGCGCGGCGTCATAGATGCGCGGGATCAGGCTTACGAGTGTGGTCTTCCCCGATCCTGTTGGGCCGACGATTGCCAGGCTGCTGCCTCCGGGGACGCGCAGGTTCAGGTCGTGCAGCACCTGCTTACCTTCATAGCTGAAGTTGAGTCCGCGGAATTCGATCTCGCCTTCGATCTCACGATCTTGTGCGCCGGGAGCGTCTTTGATCTCGGGTTGCTCCTGCATGATTTCGTTGATACGAATCAGCGACGCGGTGCCGCGCTGAAAGATGTTGATGACCCATCCCAAAGCGATGATGGGCCAGGTGAGCTGCATCATGTAGGTGCTGAAGGAAACGAATTGCCCGACGCTCATGGAACCGGAGAGAGACAGCGTGGTCGTGATTGCGGGATGCGAGTTTCCTAGATTCGTAACCAGCGTCACATGCGAGAGTCCGTGGATGACTTCGCGTCCGCCGAGCCACAACACGAGCACCACGGCGCAGCCGAGCATCAGTTCCAGCGTGGGCCAGAGCATGCCCATGAGCCGCACCAGGCGCAGGCTGCGGCGGATGTATTCCTGGTTCTCGGTTTCGAAGGCGCGAATCTCGGCGTCTTCCTGTACGTAGGCGCGGATGAGACGCGCTCCCGAGAAATTCTCCTGCGCGCGCGCGGAGATGTCGGAGAACATGGCCTGGATTCTTTCGAAGCGATCGTGAATGCGGCGGCCGAAGGTCTGGATCACGACGCTCACGGCAGGCAGCGGCAGGAATGTGTAGAGCGTGAGCCAGGGACTGATGGAGATCATGAAGGCCAGCGCGCCCGCGGTGTAGACGATGGTGTTGGCCGAGTACATGATCGCGGGTCCGAGTAGCATGCGGACCGCGTTCAGGTCGTTGGTAGCGCGCGCCATAATGTCGCCGGTGCGATGGCGCTGGTAGTAGGAGTACGACAGGCTTTCGAGGCGAGTGAACAAATCGTTGCGCAGGTCGAACTCGATGTCGCGGGAAACGCCGATCACGATCCAGCGGGTGAGGAACTGGAAGATTCCCTTGGTAGTGGCGATGGCGAGCAACAATCCGGCGTAGACCAGCAGCTTATGGCGAGTTACTCCCGCATGCAGATCGTCGGCAGCCTTGCCGAGCACCAGCGGAAAGAGGATCCAGATGCCGTTGGTGAGGAAAACGCAGAGCGTGCCCGCGACGTATCCGAGGCGATAGCGTTTCAGGTACGGCAGCAGCGGACGCAAACTCTTCAGCAGCATGCAGGCTCTGTAGATGAAATTTTAGCAGGCGCGATGCTGGCTTTCCGGACCGTGGAGGGTCGAGGGATATCTATCAACATTTTTTTTTGTGGAATCTGGCAAAATCCTGATTCTATTGCGCTTATGGGGAGGAGATGTCGTCTCTTCCGGGCAAGATATTGCATCAATAGGACTTACCGGTAAAGTATTGTGAACTAAAGGGTTAGCGGGGCAGATCTGGGTTGCGAAATTCGCGTCGGATGAGAGGTGATTTGGGCGCACAACTCCATTTTGCGCCTTCCATATCCTCGGTCAAGGTTGTCCGTCACATGCAGAAGAATTATTCCTGTGCTGAGCTGTGGAAAACCAAGCAAGAAGGTAGGGACCGTCCCAGAATCGGTCAAAATAGTAAATATTGATTCCATAACAATGTGGGCTCCCAGGCCCGAGTAGACTTCGGTGGTGCCAACCTATCAAAGTAGCTCGGGAGAGAGGAGCCGAACATGAGGATTATGCGGAATTATGCCTTTCACAAACCACCCTGCCTCATAATGTGCGCTATCGCACAATAGAATCAATCGCTTGCAGAAGTACCAGTTGTCGTATACATTTCTCCGTACCAGCCGCCCCCTCTTGTGAGGAGGTCCGCTCATGACTGGTAACGACAATTTTCAAGTGACCTGTCGCATCTGCAACAAACCCCTAGAACTTGGAATCGACACGGCTGCGGACGAAGACGGCAAAGCCGTTCACGAGACCTGCTACGCCAAACAAATCACGGACGCGTTACGCAATCCGTCCGCATCGACCGCCGCCGATTAAATTCAAACTGCGCGCTACAGGAATATTGCAGGTGAGAGAGCGGTGCAGCGTATTATAGTTTCTCCGCCATGACATCAGAAGAACGGGAGCGGATGAACGAGTTATGCAGGCAGATTCAGGCGGAGACGGATCATCGGGAGTTCTCCAAATTAGTGCTCGAACTGAGCGTACTTCTTGAACAACGTGGCAACCAGTTGCAAGAGCAACAGCCTAATCCTAGCGGTTCTTCTCCGGCTTCTGGTAGTGGCTGAATTTGAAATTCAGCCACTACCCCGGCTTCTTCTTCTCTATCAAACCCACATACTGGAGTGATAGCATGAGAAGTGATTTACGGTCTTACGGTTCAGAAGTTTGGACACTTCCTGGAGTTTCGCTGTCCGCAGTGTGCCGGTCGAGCATACTCGCGGCCTTTGATTCGCCAATCCGCTCCGCTCCTCAAAATCTATTGCGAGATGCACCCGGACAACTTCGGTGAATGGGCCTCGGAAGCCGCGATGCAGAAGGAGAAATTGGCGCTAGCTAAACGGATTGGACTGGAATAGCGTATAGCGTGAACGCCGGGACTGCTACAATTCCGTCTCACATTAGGCTTTGCGAGGGCGGAGGCAGTAAGCCGAGGCAGTAAAGTGAAGTGCATCGCCGTACTATCCGGTAAACCCCCGTTTCCGTCCGAGGAAACTTTCCAAGCCGCTAAGGGACATGGGTTTCGGTGTATAGACGGATGCGTACACTACCAGCTATTCGTGCCCACGCACATTCCCTACGAACTGTTGGACTCGTTCCAAGACCTGGGTCGGAAAAGATGTCTCTCTGACCATCCGAACCATCCGCAGCAGTTTTGAAATTAGCGTCTAGTACTTCGACCACATAGATAGTAAAACATGTAGATACTTGTTATAAATCATGTCCGAGCTTATAGCTGGGACATGAAGGAGCGATCTGGGGTTCGGTTGTCCCAGCGGGAACAGCAGGAGTTGCGGCGCTTGTTG
>WNGK01001434.1_pt1 | contig 25829 bp, 23 predicted proteins | sample 5400601 | NCBI WGS metagenome assembly WNGK01 (sample SAMN13153376, study PRJNA577476) | soil metagenome | isolation source: 60 cm soil or saprolite under Garry oak tree replicate 1 | place: USA:California | collected 2016-06-15
AACCTTCCGGAGCGGACCCCAACGCGATCATCTGCGCCTTGATGGCCGGATCGATCGTGTAGCGATGATTGGAATCGGCCCGTTGATTCCACAGCCGGTACACCGGAATCGTCGCGAGCGGGCACGCGCCGGTCAATGCGTCGGGCAGCGCGATAAAGAAAGCGCTCGGCGTCTCGTAGACGTATCCAAAATAAAGAGGATTGGACTGTTTCAACTGGAGCAGCGCAGCGCACTCGGCGATCGAAGCCGAGAGGAAGTGCGAATCGCCCTCCTCGGGCGGGATGTAGAACCGGCACACGGGCTGCGCGCCCGGTCCACCCGATTCCGCCGTCGCGTACGCCGCGAAGCTCTGCCCGGTGCGGGTCCAGCCCGGAATACGCTGCTGGTCAAGCGCATCGATGTCCGGTTGCAGCGAGCTCACGAAATAGTGATCGTGCGCCGCGTCGTAGTACTCGATCACGGTCACCGGCAGGGGCGGAATGATCGCGCTCGCTCCGGCGAAGTTGGTGGCGACGTTTGGTGTCGGTGCCCCGGTCCGGTCGATGCCGTAGACTCCGTCGGTGGGTAACGAGGCGTAGGTCACCTGATCGACACCCGATAGGTTGACCGTCGCGCCATCGGTCGCGAGGAACCGGTCGGGAAAGACGTAATCCGGGGCGATGATCCCGAGCGCGGCGAGTCCCTGCGAGGCGATCAGCACGCGGCGGTTGGCCGTCGCGCTGCTCGGAAGGTCGGTAAGGAACGTGAAGAGCTTGGTGTACCCCGCGTGATTGACCGCGAGTCCGCCGCCGGACAGAGCTTGCTGGCCGTTCAAGCCCGCGGTCTCGCGCAACACGACGTACTGCACCGCGCCGTCAGCGTTCGAATAGATCGTCTCGATCTGAAACGTCGTCGCCGCTGCCCATGCCGTCGTTGCCGACAGGCCGAGCGCCAGCGCCGCGCATGCACGCAACAGAATACTCATGTCTGCTCCCTGTTTGCCGTGCCGCTATGCTGCGGCATTCCGGTGTTACGATACTACGATCTATCTCGCCGTTTCCTATCTTGCCGGAACCATGACGAGTCGGTCATTGCCGGATTCCGCGCCCCACACCTCGCCCGCCCGGCCGAGCATCTGCCGCACATCGGCACCTCGGCGATCCGACGCAAAGCTATCGAACTTCTCGGTGACCGGATCGAACTTGACGATTGCGTTGGTCGACCAGTCGGTCAACCATACCTTGTCCTGATCGTCGACCCACACGGCATACGCGTGCGCGGTACCGGGAAGCTTCCATTCGCGCCAGGATTTGCTTGCCGGATCGTACATGCCGACCTGTCCCGTGTTCCAGTAGCTCACCCAGATGCGGCCGCGCGAATCGGACCATACGCGGCGCGCACCCTGGTCCTTGGTCGGCGGCTCGATCACCGTCGCCGCGCCGGTCTCGATGTCGACTCGTGCGATGTGATTGCCCGCAAGCGATGCGTAATACACGTCGCCCGAAGGCGTGGTCGTGATGCCGTAGGGTCCGCGACCGCGTGGCGCTTTCCACACTTTCACTTCCGAGGTCGCGGGATCGAGCCGTCCGTAATAACCGCTCTGACCCGTGAACCAGACGTGACCTTTCTTGTCGAAAGCCAGGGTATTGAGGTTCACACTACCCGTGTCGGCGGGTAGCGGCCACACCTTCACCGCACGGGTTTTCGGATCGACGCGCACGATCGCGTTCTGTCCGCCGTCGGTGATCCACGGTGCGCCATCGGGTCCGACCACGACGCCGTGAGGCGCCGAGCGCGGCCCGAGCGCGATCTCCTCGAACTTGCCCGTCTTCGGATCGAGGATGCCGAGCTTCCCGGTCGTCTGTGCCGTGTAATAGACCGGAGCTCCCGTTCCCGGCGCAGCCGCAACGTCGTGCGGATGCGCGCCATGCGATACGTCGAAGTACGCCTGCGCCGCGCGTACGAGGGGCGAGACCGTCGTCGCGGTCAACAGGAGGATCGCCGCCGTGAACCATCTGCCGGCTGTCATGGGATGTCCTTTGCCAAACCTCCGAGGGGCGCTGCACCCCGGCATTCGATGCCCTATTCTACGGCGGAACCGCAGCCCGCGGGTATTCGCTGCGGCGGCGCAAGCGTGCACGATTGCGCCCACGCCACCGCGGTATTCGCGTACGATCTCGCCGACTCACCGCTTTTCCCGCGAGTCTCATTGCTCTCTGCAGCAGCCTGGCGCCGCTCGCGGGGCTGTCGTCGCGGTGTCCTCGGCGCGCCGCAGCGTCAATGTAGAAGGGAAACGATGTCACCCAGAATTCTTCGGGCTGGTCTGATTACGCTCAAGCTGCTCCTGCCGCTGGCAGCACTGGGCTACGCGGGCACGCTCGCGTTGATGTACGCCACACAGGAGCGGCTCATCTTTCCGGGCACGCCGCTGGCGGCGGATTACCGCTTCCAGTTCGACCAGGATCAGCGCTTCGAGGAGCTCCGTGTGCCCGTCCCTGGAGCGACGCTCGACGCGCTGCACTTCATGCAAGACAAGCCGCGCGGGCTCGTATTCTTCGTTCACGGCAACGCCGGCAACCTCGCCACGTGGACCACCGGCATCGACTTCTACCGCAGCATCAACTACGACCTTTTCATCTTCGACTATCGTGGCTACGGCAAGAGCACCGGCCACATCGAGAGCGAGGATCAGCTCGTCGCGGACGTGCGCGCCGCATGGGACGCGATCGCGCCGCTCTATGGCGATCTGCCGATCATCATTCAGGGCCGCTCATTGGGGACCGGCCTCGCGGCGCGTCTCGCGCGCGACGTCGACCCGCGACTGCTGGTGCTGGTCTCGCCCTACACCAGCCTCGCGGCGATGGGCCAGCGCGTGTATCCGCTCGTGCCGAGCTGGCTGAACCGTTACCCGATGCACACCGATACGCTGATCGGCGATATCCGTTGTCCGATCCTGCTCGTCCACGGCACTGCAGATGCCCTGATCCCGTTCACCGAAAGCGAGCGGCTGAAGAGCCTCGCGCGGGCGCCGATCGAGCTCCTCGCCATTGCCGGCGCCGGGCACACCGACCGCTCCGCCGCGTATCTCAACGGCCTCGCCAAGCGGCTCATCGCGGCGGCTGGAGGCTGATCCTCTCGGCGCGACGCGCTATCGTTTGCGCTCTGGCGCGGTCACGCCACGAAAATCCAGTACACCAACCCCGCAATCAGCGCGTACTTCACCGCGCGAAACACCGTCCGGTTCTTCCGCTTCAATCGTGTAAGCACATCGCTCCCACGCCCGAGCAGCGCGTAGATGCGATTGGCCGCGCCCACGCGCTCGTTCTCCACGTTCTGGCTGGCGGAAGCGCGAATGATGTTGCGCGACACCCAGCGGTTGACCGCCGTCATCCAGCGCGTTTTCAGCGGACGCTCGACGTCGCAGAACAGGATGATGCGCGTGACATCGGTCTTGTTCTCGGCCGAGTGGATGAAGGTCTCGTCGAAGAGCACGTCCTGTCCGTCGCGCCAGGAATACGGCTCGCCATCGATGAAGATCCGACAATCGTCGGAGTTGGGACAGACCAACCCGAGGTGATAGCGCAGCGACCCCGCGAACGGATCGCGATGGCGGTTGAGCTTTCCGCCCGGCGGCAGGAGCGCGAACATCGCGCCATTCACCGTGGGCAGCGACTCGAGCAGCGCCACGGTCTTCGGGCAAAGGGCCTGCGCCGAAGGCAGCGCATGGCCATACCACGTCAGATAGAAGCGCTTCCAGCCTTCTTTGAAGAAGGAGTTGAAGCCCATATCGTTGTGGCCGGTCGCCGCGCGGATCTGTCCTTCGCCCATGAGCCCGAGCGCCTCGTCGCGTATGACCTGCCAGTTGTCGCGCAGCTTCGCGAGCTCCGGCAGCTTCTGCACGTCGATGAAGGGTTTGGACGGCACCGCCGAAAATAGATACATCAGCGTGTTGTACGGCGCCATGATCGTCGAGTGATCCTTGAGCTGGCGCACGAAGGTATGCCGGACCCGGCCGCGCAGGTGCACATACAGCGCTGAGCCGACGAACAGGTACACGACGATGAATTTGGGCGCAACCAGCGTCCAGAACAGCTCCGGCACCACTGACTCCTTCGCGACAGCCAGCTTACGTACGCTGGCCGAGTGCAATTATACTGCGCAAGCTCGACGGCGCGGTCGCGCTGCCGGTCGTCACCTCCCCCGCCTTGCTTACCACCGACTCCAACGCGCTGCTCGCGCATCGATCGTTCGTCCGCTTCTGGATCGCGCGCCTGACCGGAGGGTTCGCCAACCAGATGCAGGCGGTCGCCGTCGGCTGGCAGGTGTACGCGCTGACCGGCAGCGCGCTCGATCTGGGGCTCGTCGGGCTCGCGCAATTCCTCCCATCGGTCGCGCTGCTGCTGATCGTCGGCCACGTCGCCGACCGCTACGATCGCCGCCGCGTCGTTGCGCTGTGTCAGCTCATCGAGGCGAGCGCTTCAGTTACCCTGGCGGCGCTGAGTCTCGGGGGCACGATCACCGAGCACGCGATCTTCGCGCTGGTCGCGGTGATCGGTGCGGCGCGCGCGTTCACGTTGCCGACGCAGCAGACGCTGCTGCCGTCGCTCGTTCCGGCGACGCTGCTGCCGCGGGCGGTGGCAGCGAGTGCGAGCGCGGGCCAGACCGCGATCGTCCTGGGCCCCGCGCTCGGCGGCTTTCTCTACGTCGCCGGGCCGGCGGTCGTCTATGGTCTGTGCGCGGTGTTCTTCGTCACGGCGAGCGTGCTCAACGCGACCCTGCGCGTCGAGCGCCGAAGCGCCCTGCGCGAACCGCCGACGGTCTCCACGCTCTTCGCCGGCATCGCGTATATCCGCCGCCGACGCGAGCTCCTGGGCTCGATCTCGCTCGATCTGTTCGCCGTGCTGTTCGGCGGCGCCGCAGCGCTATTTCCGATCTACGCACGCGACATCTTGCATACGGGTCCCTGGGGACTGGGTTTCCTGCGTTCGGCGCCCGCGGTGGGCGCGCTGTCCATGGCGGTATGGCTCGCCCACCATCCGCTCAGGCGGCGGGCGGGACGCAAGATGTTCGCCGCCGTCGCGCTGTTCGGCATCGGGACGATCGTCTTCGGCCTGTCGCGTTCCTTTCCGTTATCGCTGGCGGCCCTCGTCATCGTTGGCGCGGCAGACATGATCAGCATCGTCGTCCGGCAGTCGCTGGTGCAGCTACGCACGCCCGACGAGATGCGCGGGCGCGTCTCCGCCGTCAACTCGATGTTCATCGGCGCATCGAACCAGCTCGGCGAATTCGAGTCCGGCGTCACCGCCGCCTGGTTCGGCACCGTCCCCGCGGTCATTATCGGCGGGGTCGGCACCCTGCTCATCGTCGGGCTGTGGATGCGCTGGTTCAAGGAGCTGGCGGACGTCGATTCGCTGGCCAATGTCCAGGCAAATGAACGGTAAATGAGTGGCAAACAAGCCCGGCGAGGCGCCGGGCACCTCGAAAAAGCCGAGGAAAACGCGGCGGCAACGCTTGACGGCAGGTATTTTAAGCTTAATATATTTAGGTTGTAGATATTCCGAGCCGATCGATGCGCATCGTGTGTATAGGCGGCGGGCCCGCCGGGCTCTACCTGGCGCTGCTGATGAAGAAGGCCGATGCGCGACACGACGTCACCGTCGTCGAGCGCAACCGCCCTTACGACACGTTCGGCTGGGGCGTGGTGTTTTCCGACCAGACGCTTGGCAATCTGGCCGACGCCGATCCGCAAACGCATGCCGAAATCCTCGATGCGTTCTGCCACTGGGACGATATCGAGGTCCACTTCAAGGGCCGCACGATCACCTCCGGGGGCCACGGCTTCTGCGGCATCGGCCGCAAGCGGCTGCTGAATATCCTGCAGCGACGCGCCGAGTCCCTGGGTGTGCGGCTGGTCTTCCAGACCGAGATGACCGACGAGGCCGCCTTCGGCAGTTGCGATCTCGCAGTTGCCAGCGACGGTGTCAACAGCGCGATCCGTTCACGCCATGCGAAGGTGTTCCAGCCGGAGATCGAGCGCCGCCGCTGTCGCTACGTCTGGCTGGGCACGCGACGACTCTTCGACGCCTTCACGTTCGCCTTCGCGGAAACCGAGTGGGGCTGGTTTCAGGCGCACGCGTACCAGTTCGACCGCGACACCAGCACCTTCATCGTCGAGACGCCCGAGGAGGTATGGAAGGCGGCCGGCATCGACCGCATGGAAAGCGCCGAAGCGATCGCGTTCTGCGAGCGTCTGTTCGGCGAGTATCTCGCCGGCGAGCGGCTCCTGACCAACGCCGCGCATCTGCGCGGATCGGCGTGGAGCAACTTCCTGCGCATCGTCAACAAGACCTGGGTCTGCGAGTCTGCGCCGACGCCGATCGTGCTCCTGGGCGACGCCGCACACACCGCCCACTTTTCGGTCGGCTCGGGCACCAAGCTGGCGCTGGAGGATGCGATCGCTCTGGCGCGCTCGCTTGGGCAACAGCCGAATCTGATTGAAGCGCTCAAAGCGTACGAAGCCGAGCGAACGATCGAGGTGCTGAAGATCCAGAACGCGGCGCGCAACTCGACCGAATGGTTCGAGAACGTCGAGCGCTACACGCGGCTGGAGGCCGAGCAGTTCGCGTACAGTCTGCTCACGCGCAGCCAGCGCATCTCGCACGAGAACCTGCGCCTGCGCGACAGGGGTTACATCACCGGCTTCGAGACCTGGTTCGCGAGCCGAGGCGTGCCGAAGACCGTCCGGCACAACGCGGTGCCGCCGATGTTCACGCCGTTCACGCTGCGCGGAATCACCGTTTCGAACCGGGTCGTCGTGTCGCCGATGGCGCAGTATTCCTGCTCGGAGGGCACGCCCGACGATTATTACCTGGTGCATCTGGGCAGCCGCGCGCACGGCGGCGCCGGATTGGTGTTCACGGAGATGACCTGCGTTGCCCCCGATGCCCGCATTTCACCCGGCTGCGCCGGCATGTACAAGCAAGAGCACAGGGCCGCGTGGACGCGCATCGTCGACTACGTTCATCGGCGCACGCCGGCGAAAATCGCCATGCAGCTTGGCCACGCGGGGCCGAAGGGCTCGACGCAACTGGGCTGGGAAGAGGCCGATGAGCCTTTGGTCGCGGGCAACTGGCCGCTCTTTGCCCCGTCCGCGGTGGCCTACGGTCCGCGCAACCAACTGCCGCGGGCGATGACGCGCGCCGACATGGATCGCGTCAAGGCCGACTTCGTGCGTGCCGCGCAGTGGGCAAACGAATGCGGATTCGACTGGCTGGAACTGCATTGCGCGCACGGCTATCTGCTGTCGGCCTTCATCTGCCCGCTGACCAACCGGCGCGACGACGAGTACGGCGGCAGCCTGGAGAACCGCTGCCGCTATCCGCTGCAAGTGCTGCGCGCGATGCGCGCCGTGTGGCCCGACGACAAGCCGTTGTCGGTGCGTATTTCAGCGCACGACTGGGCGCCGGGCGGCAACACGCCGGACGACGCGGTGGTCATCGCGCGGCTGTTCAAGGCGGCGGGCGCCGACCTGATCGACGTCTCCTCCGGCCAGACGACTCGCGAGGCGAAGCCGGTCTACGGACGCATGTATCAGACGCCGTTCGCCGACAGGATCCGGAACGAGATCGGCATCGCGACCATGGCGGTCGGCGCGATTTTCGAGCCTGACCACGTCAACAGCATCATCGCCGCCGGCCGCGCTGACCTTTGCGCGCTGGCACGGCCGCATCTGGCCGATCCCTACTGGACGCTGCATGCCGCCGCGCAACTCGGCTACGCCGACATGCCGTGGCCGCCGCAGTACCTGAGTGGCAAGGCTCAACTCGAACGCAATCTCGCCCGCGCGGCGCAACTGGCGCAGGTCGAGCAGGCGGAGGCAAATGGGTAGCCGATGAAGATGGCGGCCGATCCCGAATCGCGCGTCCATGACGCGCACCACGACGCCCTGAGACTGTGGTTGCGTCTTTTCACCTGTGCGCAGTTGATCGAGCGTGCGATCCGCGCCCGGCTGCGACGTGAATTCAACACGACACTGCCGCGCTTCGACCTGATGGCGCAGCTCCAAAGAAATCCGGGCGGACTCAAGATGGGCGAGCTGTCGAAGCGGCTGCTGGTGACCGGAGGCAACGTCACCGCCATCACCGATCTGCTGGTCGCCGAGGGGCTGGTCGAGAGGTCGGCGATCGCCGGCGACCGGCGTGCGTTCGCCGTGCGGCTCACCGCCAAGGGCCGGCGGGCGTTCGGCGCCATGGCGCGAGCCCACGAGCGGTGGGTGATCGAGCTTGTGGCTGGCGTCGGCGCCGACGACCGCGACGCGCTCTACGGTTTGTTGGGCGACCTCAAGGAAACGTTGAAGGCAACCCCGAAGCGGAAATTGCGGCTGATGCAGGCGGCCGAGGAGAACGCGCGATGAGCATGAAACGCGAGATGCGACCGTACGCGCAGTACCGGGCGCAGCATTTCTTGTGGCAAGCCGAGAACAAGGTGGCGACGATCCTGCTCAACCGGCCGGAGAAGAAGAACCCGCTGACGTGAAAGAAGCTGACTCATGAGCGCCGCAGGGCCGCTCCAAGGCGCGAATGGCGCCCCCGCTTTTGGGGGCGGCGCAGCGGCCGAATTGGCCAACGAGGCCGCAAGCGTGGGGGTCCAATGAGCTACACCGCGCATGCCGACACCTTCGCGCGCGACAATCTGCCGCCACGCGAGGAGTGGCCCGCGCTTATCTTCGATCTGCCGGAGCTTCAATACCCGGATCGGATCAACTGTGCGACCGAGCTGCTCGATGCGGCCGTGGCGCGCGGCTGGGGCGAGCGTCCCGCGATTCGCGCCCCGGGCGGCCTCGCCTGGACGTACACGCAACTGTTGGCGACCGCCAATCGCATCGCCAACGTCCTGGTCGATGACATGGGACTGGTTGCCGGCAACCGAGTGCTGCTGAGGGGGCCGAACAATCCGATGATGGCTGCGTGCTGGTTCGCGGTGGTGAAGGCCGGCGGCATCGCGGTCGGGACGATGCCTCTGTTTCGCGCGAAGGAGCTGACCGACATCATCACCAAGGCCAAGGTCTCGCATGCGCTGTGCGATGCGCGCCTCGACGCGGAGCTCACGAGCGCGATGCCCGTCTGTTCGACGCTCCGCCGCGTCGCCTACTTCGGGGGCGACGCGCCCGATCGAATCGAGCAGCGGATGGTGGCCAAGCCGCCGACGTTCGCCGATGTGACTACCGCCGTCGATGATGTCTGCCTGATCGCGTTCACTTCGGGAACGACCGGCCGGCCGAAGGGCACGATGCACTTTCATCGTGACGTCCTGGCGGCCTGCGACTGCTGGCCGAAATCGACGCTCCACGCGACCCCTGACGACCTTTTCGCCGGCAGCCCGCCACTCGCATTCACTTTCGGTCTTGGCGGCCTGCTGCTGTTTCCGCTGCGCATCGGCGCCTCGACGCTGCTCCTGGAGAAGCCCGCGCCGGAGCTGTTGCTGGCGGCAATTGCCGAGCACCGCGTCAACGTCGTGTTCACCGCACCGACCTCGTACCGCGCCATGGCGGCGCAGGTCGCGCAGCACGACCTCGCGAGCTTGCGCAAGTGCGTTTCGGCGGGCGAGGCGCTGCCGGCCGCCACGCGCAAATTGTGGAAGGATGCGACAGGCATCGAGATCATCGACGGCATCGGCGCGACCGAGCTCTTGCACATCTTCATCTCGCACGACGAGGCGCACGCGAAGCCCGGCGCCACCGGCAAACCGATCCCCGGCTACCGTGCCTGCGTGATGGACGACACCGGCAACGCGCTTCCGCCCGGGCGCGTGGGAAGACTCGCCGTCAAAGGCCCGACCGGCTGCCGCTATCTCGCCGATGCGCGACAGAAGGAGTACGTCAGGAACGGATGGAACTACACGGGTGACGCGTATCTGATCGACGACGACGGTTACTTCGTCTACCAGGCGCGCACCGATGACATGATCATCAGCGCCGGGTACAACATCGCCGGGCCCGAAGTGGAGGGCGCGCTGCTCGCGCATGCCGCGGTCCGCGAATGCGCGGTTGTCGGTTCGCCGGACCGCGAACGCGGCGAGATCGTCAAGGCATTCGTCGTGTTGAAGGCGGGTTGCGAAGCGAGCGCGTCGCTCGCGCACGAATTGCAGGAGTTCGTCAAACGCGCCATCGCTCCGTACAAGTACCCGCGTTCGATCGAATTCGTCAGCGAATTGCCGCGTACGGAAACCGGGAAACTGCAGCGATTCAGGCTGCGCCAACTCGAGCGCGAGCGCTTCGATGGCAGCGGGTGAAGCGATACTGGGTCGACTGTTCAGCGTCGCTCGGTAACGAGCGGCAGACAGAACCGAAGGAGCAAGCATGGAGATATTGCAGCCCCCGGGCTGGGCGGCGCCGCGAGGTTACGCCAACGGCATCGCGGCGAGTGGTCGAATCGTTTTTGTCAGCGGCCAGGTGGGCTGGAACGCGCAAGGTCGCTTCGAGGCGACCGATTTCGTCGGCCAGGCACGGCAGGCGCTGGCCAACGTCGTCGCGGTGTTGGGAGAGGCCGGCGCCCGCCCGGAACATATCGCCCGGATGACCTGGTACGTCGTGGACAAGCGCGAGTACGTCGCGAGCTCCAAGGCGCTCGGCGCCGTCTATCGCGAAGTCATCGGCAATCACTATCCAGCGATGACTGCCGTCGAGGTCGCGGCGCTGGTCGAGGACGGAGCCCGGGTGGAGATCGAAGTGACTGCGGTGATCCCGTAGCGAAAATCAGAGAGCAGAAGCGACTTTTCAGTCACCGGTGTTCATCTGCGAGCCAACCGCGAAAAGTCGACTCTGACCCTACATTTGGGCTAGAGGTGCTTCCGTAACGCCTCGCCGTCCGGGCTGCCGAGCCCCGTGCAGGGATCCCAGCCGGCCTTCGCCTTGTACGCGCCGTTGTCGCCCTGCACGATGTCGAGAAAGCCCTTGCCGGCCCCCAGCGCGTAGAGCTTGGGATGGAGGAACCCGAGCCGCGAGCCTTTCGCCTGATTGAGCCGCGCCACGAGCCCGGCCCACAACGGCGCAACGGCGCTCGTCCCGCCGACAACGCTGGCTACACCGTCGACCAGGATCTTGTAGCCGGTCTCGCTGTCGCCGTTGCCGGCGACGTCGGGGACGCCACGGCCCACCTTGCCGCCGGGATTCGCGGACTTCGGAATCCCGGCGCTCTTCTGGTAATCGGGCAGCTTGAAAATCTCGCTCACGCCGCCGCCGGTCGCCCAGCCATCCTGCGTGTTCCACACCGTCTCCACTGCGATCGCCCCGTTCTTCGCCTCCAGATGCGTGCCACCGCACGCGAGCACGTGCGGACTCGACGCCGGAAAGTCGACGTTGGCGCGTGTGCCCGGCGGATCAGTGTCGCTGGAGCCATGATCGCCCGCGGCAGCGCAGATCGTGATGCCCAGAGCGGCCGCGTCGATGCAGGCGGCGTCGTAATCCTTCAGCGACTGCAGCGTCGAATCCTTCTCTCGCGAACCCCAGCTGATCGACACGATCGACGGCCGACGCAGATTGTCGTGAATTGCGGCATAGAGCGCATTGGTGAAACCGTCGTCCGTATTCGGCGCGAAGTACACGACGAGCTGCGCGCCCGGAGCGACCGCGCCCGCAACCTCGATGTCGAGCACCACTTCTGCGTCTGCGCTGTCGGGTTTTCCGGTCGGCGCGTTGTGGGCGCCGCCCACCGACGCGGCGACGAGGCTCGGCGGCTTGATTCCGAGCTTCGAGAAGTACTTGTTCAGATCGGCGGCGCGATACCCGCCGCCGAACTCGAGGATCGCGATCGTCTGCCCCTTGCCGTCGAAGCCCTTGGGAAAGTTGTACAGCGCTGCGACTTCGAGCGGCGTGAATGCCTTGGCCGTCGCGCGCGGTGCAAACTTTCTTCCGCCGGGACGGGCGAGAATGCGGAAATGCGGCAGCACATGCGGCCGGTTGTCGAGCCCGAACACGCCTTCGACGATCGATGCGAGCTCGGCGGGGATCATCAGCTCGCCACTGCGGATGCGAAATGATTGCCGGCGTACGACGTAGCGCTTGAGCTTGGTGCCGAACGCCGTCTGCATCGCCTCCACGGTGCCGGAGAGGTCGACCGCACGCTGGGCGAGGCTCACCCGCGGCACGTCGAGACCGTGTGCGTGCGCGAACGCCTCGACCCGCGCCACGTCGGCGGGGTCGGCGCCGTGGCGCGCGCGGAATTCGTCGTAGTCGAGGGCCTTGGGGTCCGGCGTATCGTCGGGCGAGGGTAACGCCGACTTGCGTCGCAGTCGCAGCGTCACCGTGAGCTGCTCGTCCTTGCGCGCGGGGCCGACATACCGGCCCTGCCTGAACGGTGCCTTCCGGCTGCCCTTGAGCACGACTCGGCGCGACTTCGCTGATCGTGTGGCCATGACGCTCCCCGCGAACCATCGTCATGTCAGTAGACAAGAGGGACCCCGGAATTGCAACCGCCGTGCCGGAATCAAGCGACCCAAGGCCGCCTCGACCGGAGTTGCGCCGGCCGGGCGGCCTTGGGATTTACAGGAAAGAAAAGCTGCGAGGCTCTGCGGCCTGCGTCAATCCCAGTGGCCTTCCTGGAAACGCCAGCGCTCACCGCGCTGCTCCCAACGATGCGGCACCCAGCGATGACCTTCCCGCTCTCGGATCCAGTGGCCTCTCACCCAGACGTGATGCCCGTGGTCCCAGCGATGGTAGCCCGGTGCCCAGACATAGCCGTGCCGCGGCGCGGGCACGACTTCCACCCGATCGGCCGGCGGGGCGACCTGGATCTCGACGTCGTAGCGTGCAGCCTGACCGGCCACCGGGATCGCCGTCGCGCCGATCGCCAGCATCGCACCGATGATAGTTCTGCGAATGTCCATGGTAGCTCCTCGAAAGTGTCAACGCGCCTGGCCGTCGTCGAGAGGCGACACGCCCACTCGGAGGACCGTCGGCGCCGTAGTCAATGGACTGGACCGTGGCTCGGCTCGTTCGCGGCGAAGCGGGTCCGTGAAAAAGAAAAGGACGACGTCCTATACCGGTGTCGGTTCCTGTCCGACGAAGCGGCACCGATTCGCGATCCGAGGGGGCGACCGCTGCCGTAGCGCATCCGAGTGCGGGCCGGCCATGGCAGCGTGCCGTACAATGACGCGGGATCATATGACCATTGCATCGGCGACCTTGGCTGAGCTCAAGCGTCGCGCGCGGGACGCCGCGACCCGCGCGTACGCTCCGTACAGCCGCTTCCCCGTGGGGGCTGCAGTGCTCGCCGCCGACGGCACGATCCACGCCGGCGCCAACGTCGAGAACGCATCGTACGGCTTGTCGATCTGCGCCGAGCGCGCAGCGATCTTTCAAGCGGTCGCGCAAGGCACGCGCCAGATCGAGGCCATCGTCATCTACACGCCGACGCCCGTCGCGACGACCCCCTGCGGCGCCTGCCGCCAGGTGATTCACGAGTTCGGCCCCGGTGCATTGGTGGTTTGCTGCACCGACGACGAGCAAGCGGAACGCCATTACGCGCTCGCTGAGCTGTTGCCCATCGCTTTCGCGACGGACGCTCTCGCGGGACGCCGCTGACGCGAGCGTGGATCCGGTGGCCCTCGCCAGGGAACGCGTGGACACGCCCACGAGCAACGCCGCGCTGGTCCGGAAATACGACGCGGTCGCCTACGCCGCGCAGTCGAATGCGCTTTCGCATCCGGACCACATGGCGGTCGTCGCGACGTTGTTCGGCCTCGAGCCGGCGGATGTCGCGACCTGCCGTGTGCTCGAGCTCGGGTGCAGCGATGGCGCCAACCTGCTGCCGATGGCAGCGAACCTGCCGGGCGCATCGTTCGTCGGTTGCGATCTGTCGCCGCGCGCCATCGCCGCTGCGCGAAGTGCCGTCGCCGAGCTCGGGCTTCCCAATGTCGCCCTGTTCGAGGGCGACCTGAGCGCGCTGCCCGAGACCCTTGGCGATTTCGACTACATGATTGCGCACGGCGTCTACTCCTGGGTTCCCGCGCCCGTGCGCGACGCGATGTTCGAGCTTGCCCAACGGCGCCTGAAGCGCAGCGGCATCCTGTTCGTCAGCTACAACGTCTATCCGGGATGTCATGTGCGCCAGGCCGTGTGGGAGAGCCTGCGCTTTCACATCGAGCACATCGAGGGTGCGTCCGCGCGACTCGGGGCAGCGCGGGCGTTTGCCGCGGCGCTCGCCGAGCCCGGAACGACTCAGAATCCGATCGATGCGCTGCTGCGGCAGGAGTTCAAGCGGATCGCCCAGGTCACCGATAGCGCCCTCTACCACGACGATCTCGCGGAGCCCAACGATCCGGTGCATTTCCGCGAATTCGCCGCGCATGCGGCGCGTTACGATCTCCGCTTTGTCGCCGAGGCGAAGCTCTCGATGACCGCCGCCGACGCGTCGCCGGCGATGCGACGCTTTCTCGCCGGGCGTGACCGGCTAGAGGTCGAGCAGTTGCTCGACCTCGCGCAAGTTCGCCGGTTTCGGCAAAGCCTCCTCAGCCGAGCCGATTCGGCGACCGGATTCGCGATCGCGCCGGAGCGCATCGCGCCCATGCGGATCGGCGCGTCGGTCTCGCTGCTGCGCAAGGCCGCAGAGGGTAAGCCACTCGTGGATCCGGGAGAGCCGGGCGCGCCCGCGGGCGACGAGGCGAAGACGCTGCAGAGTCTGTTCGAGTGGATGATCGCGATCGCGCCGGAAACCCTGCCTGTGTCCGAGATTGCGGCGCGGCTGGACTGGCCTGCGGCGGCCGGCAAGCGGCGCTCACTCGACGCGATCCTGACCGACGCCTGCGTGCGTGGCTCGTTGCGGCCGACGTTGCACCCGCCCGCACTCGCCTCGGTCGCTGGCGATCGCCCGAAGGCGAGTGCCGTCGCGCGCTGGCAGGCCAGGCGCGGGACCGCGGTCACCAACCTCCAGCATGAGACGATGCAGGTCCGCGACGCCAACGCGTTGCGCCTGCTCGCGCTCCTGGATGGCAGCCGTACCCGCGGCGAGCTCGCCACGGCGATGGCGGACGCGTTGCCCGGCTGGGAGCAGCCTCGGGTGGCGCAGCGCATCGACGAATATCTCGCGCAATTCGGCAAGCTCGCGCTGCTCGTGCCGTAAGCAACCTAATCATCACCGCTGATCCGGCCCCAACGGGCTCGACCAATTCCAGAGGAGCAATGCACCCATGAGCACACACAACAAGACGGCAGTCGTTACAGGCGCCGGCACCGGCATCGGCAAGGCCGCGGCAACGGCGCTGTTGGCCGATGGCTATCGCGTCGCGTTCGCAGGGCGGCGCAAGGAGCCGCTGGAACAAGCCATCGCTGCAGCCGGCGCGTCGGCGAAGAACGCCATCGCCGTTCCTACGGACGTGAGCGACCCGGCGTCGGTGCGCGCGCTGTTCGCGCGCACGAAGGAGGCCTTTGGGCGGCTCGATGTGCTGTTCAATAATGCGGGTGTCGGCGCGCCCGGGGTCAACCTCGAGGACCTCACCTTCGAGCAGTGGAAGACGGTCGTCGACATCAACCTGACCGGCGCGTTCCTGTGCGTGCAGGAGGCGTTCAAGCTGATGAAGAGCCAGGATCCGCGCGGGGGCAGGATCATTAACAACGGCTCGATCTCGGCGCATGCGCCACGGCCGAACTCCGCGCCATACACCGCGACCAAACACGCCATTACCGGTCTCACCAAGTCGGCCTCGCTCGATGGACGCAAGTACGACATCGCGTGCGGGCAGATCGACATCGGCAATGCCCACACCGACCTCGCGGCGCGGATGGCGAAGGGCGTTCCACAGGCCAACGGCACGATCGCCGTCGAGCCGTTGATGGACGTGCGGCACGTGGCGAGCGCGGTGTGCTATATGGCGAGCCTGCCGATCGATGCGAACGTCCAGTTCCTTACCGTGATGGCGACCAAGATGCCGTTCGTGGGCCGCGGCTAACGACGGCCCGGGCTAGTCGAGGGTTAGAAGCCTCGCGGAAGCGTCGCGAGCAGCCCCGAGTGCGCGAAGGCCCACAGCGAGCCCCGAGACAGTACAGAGAAAGTACGGCGAGGGGCGAGCGAGGAAACCACAAAGCAATCGGGGCGCGCAGCAGCGTCCGGGAGGCTTCTACTGGCCGTGGTCGTTCGAGGGACCTATTGGGCACTGCGGGACGAGCCCCCAATAGTTCGGGCAGTATTGCAGACGCAGCCGCTGCTCGCACGCGGCCCGGCTGAACAGATCCTCGCGCGCGCAACGCGAGAGCCCATCGTTCATCGCCTGCCAGGGGTCGGAGCGAGGGGCTTCGATCGCGCTCGGCGGCGGCGCCGGCGGACGCGCGATCGCCGCCGGCCCGGGCGGGGGTGGCGCCGCGACCACGACGCTCGCGGCGTCAGGCCGCAGCGGCTTGCGCTGCAGCGACTTGCCAGGCGTGCTCTTCGCCGGGGCAAGGTCGTTCAATGCCTTCACGTTCAGCCGATCGTCCGGGGCAACGCCTGCGCCGACAGGAGGCGGGAGTGCGGCGACTGCGGGGGGCGGAACTGCGCTCGACGCGCTAGCACTGACATCGTCGTTGGCGCGACCATTGTCAGCACTGCCTCCGGCAAGGACCTTGACCAGAAGCACCCCGATCGTCGCGGCCATGGCGATGCCGATGAGCAGCCAATGCACCCCGAGCGTTCGCGGAACCACGTGAAGAGGCAATGCCGCCGGCGCTTCCGGGGGCGCGGTCGCGCGCTCGGCGGCCGGCGCGACCGGCGGATGCGGGCGCACCGGCTTGGGTGCGAACCGGGGCTCGGCGACGCTCGGCATTCCTGCGGCTGCGAGCAGCGGCTCGGTGACCGTCACGGCGAACGCGCGCTTGCGCGCGGAGGCGCAATCACGGCAGATCTTCGCCCCCGGCGGGCACTCCCTCCCGCAGATCTTGCACTTCATCGATCGCCCTCTTCCGGATCGCAACAGTGGCCACGCCCTTGATTTCTTGGCCGATCCTTATGATAACGTCATTACGCGGCGGCGCGACAAGGCCTAGCCCGTTGCGCTTTGGCGATCGACCCAAGCAAACGTTGTGCCGTAAGGAACCTCCGGACAAGAGGTTCGCTAGCGCGGAAAGGCCGCGATCCGGCGTGCCTCGCCGGTCAGCTCCAGGATGTGCAACCCCGTGTTCGCCCGGTCAACGATATAGATGTAGCCACGGTCGTCGACCTCGACGTTGTTGGTCTGGATCGCGACCTTGCAGCGCTCAGTGCCGTCGATCTTGATGCAACGCGGCTCTGTCTTCTCGGTGATCGCCGGAATGAAGTACGCCACCTCGCGTGGATGATACGGATCGCGGATGTCCACCGCGCGAACGCCGGCATTGAAGTACGCGAGAAACAGGATCCGCTTGTAGTAGATCGGGGTGAAGTTCTCGTTCGACGAGTGCGTGCCGAACCGCCCGCCGCGCGTGCAGAAATCGCCGCTCGCCTCCGGCACCGTAAAGCTCGCCACGCCGAACGGGCGCGACTCGGAGGTGATGTCCGCGATCCAAAGCATCTGCCGCGGCTCCTGGCACTCGTTGACCAGCGATTCGTCGACCACCGCGACGAAGTCGCGCATCCCACCTTCCTTGTCGTGCGCGAACTCGGTTACCGCCATCTTGAGCAGCGGAAAAGCGGTGTGGGCGCCGACATTCGGCGGCAGCACGAGGCGGCCGACCTCCGGATAGAGCAGATTCGCCGGCGTGGGGTCGGGCGGGCCCTCGAGAAGCTTTTTCCGATCGACGATCTGCACCATGCCGTTCCTGTTCGTGCCGTAACCGAAGTAGACGCGGTTGCCCGAGGGACCGGTCGAGATCGGACCGTGCAGTTCGACCGGCACTTCTCCCGTGGCGCCCGGCTGTTGCCCCACGAGGCCGAAGTTGCGGATGAACCGCGGCTTGGCGGGATCGGAAAGGTCGTAAACCTGCGTCATGCGCCGCGTGCGCCAACCCGTTGTGCCCGACACGAGGTACGCGATGCCGGTGTCACACTCCCACCAGTTCTTGTGCGTGCCCTGCAATGGCCCCAGGCGCGTCACTAGGCGTGGCTTGCCCGGATCGCCGACGTCCCAGATCTCCTGATGCGAGTTGCCGAACGGGCGCAGCAGATAGACCTTGGCCGGATCGCCGTGCGGCAGCTCGCTGCCCGCGCACACGCGCACCATCTGCGCCCCGCCGCTCTCGCCGACACCCTCCTCGCCGGGGATGTGCGCCAGCAGCCGCGGCGCACGCGGATCGGTGACGTCGAGAATCGACGTGCCGTTGAACTCGGGACTGCTGGTCAGCGGGTTGAACGGCTTCGCCGCGCTCTCCGTGCCGCCGTGGTGCCCCACATAGAGAATCCAGCGCCCATTCTGCTCGCGCACCAGCGGCTGATAGGCGCTGCGCGCCTGCAGGTCGTGGAAGCCGACCAGCGCCATGTCCTTTGCCTCGGACGCGTCGCCGATCTTCGGAGCCCCGCTCGCGCTCATGCAAGCGCACAGAGCGAGCACACCAGGCAGCATGTTGCGGGTACGCAGAATCATCATGAAATTGGTACAGCAAAGACCCCGTTACGCGTTTTACCGGATCAGGGAACGTCGCCCGCCCGGGCTCGACCGCGCTCCGTGATCCGCAAGCTTTCGCTCACTGCCCGTGGTCCCTCGTCGGCGCGGCCGGGCATTGCGCCACCTGGCCCCAGTAGCCCTCGCAGTAGCGCGACCGCGTTCGCTGCTCGCAGGCGAAACGCTTGAAGAAGTCTTCCCGCGCGCAGCGCCCCATCGCATCGGCGTACATCTGCCAGTGATCGGGCTCGGGCGCGGCGACGGGCGCAGCGACCACCACCGGCGCCTTGGCGGGCGCCTTGGGGGGCTGCGGTGCCGGGGTCGGTGGCTGCTCACCGGTCATCGGTGGGGGCTTTGGGGCCCTGGGTTGTGTCGCCTTATTCGGCGTCGATGGCCTCGTGCCGGCCGGAGTGCCCGGCATCGGAGCTTCCGGCGCCGTGGTCACGCCCTTCGCGGACTCTGCCGGAGCTGCCGTTTCGGTCGGCGGGGTTCCCGCGCCAGGCGCGACGGCGTCCTTTGGCGGCTCGGCGGCTGGCGTCGGCGCTTCCGCGGGCTTCGCCGGCTCGGCGGTCGCTACTGCCTCCTTCTTCGCGCCCCCGGCGAGCATCCGATAGCCGAAATAGCCGCCGGCCGCGAGAATGACGACCAATGCGGCAGCGGCAACGATGAGGCCGGACTTGCGGGGCGACTCAGGCCCGGACGCCGCTGCCGAGGCCAGCGAGGTGGTGGCGGACGCTGCGGTGTCGGGCGCCGCGGCAGGAGCGGGCGCCGCGGCCGCCGGGGGCGGAACGAAGGGCGCAGGCGCAGGGCGCGCGGCGCTCGGCTGCGGCGTGGAGGTGGGCGGCGCCGCTGGCGGACTCGCCGGGGTGGTCAGCGTCGCCTCGGCCAACACCGCGCTCAGCATCACGCCGCAATGCACGCAGAACTTTGCGCTTGGCTGATTCTCGTTGCCACAAGCGGGGCACTTCATCGACGGTTCCTCCCTCGGGAATCCTGGTCGAGGCTTCCAAACAGAAGCCCCGCGGGCGACGCTCTAGAAAATCCATCGCGGCCGACCTGCCCGCGGAGTGAAGTCTATTATCGCCCGATCGTCGCGCGCCTGTCACTCCACGGCGCCGACGCTGCGTTCGTGCATTTTCCACGATGATCGTCCGCGCGTTGCGCGCCGCCAGGCGCAACACTCTTTACATCGACCCTAAACCACGCGTGGCGTTTTCAAAAACGTTGGAGACCTTGTCCATCGGTCGTTCGTCAAGACGAGGCTTGCGGTAGACTTCGGCTGCTGCCAGTAGCGGTTGGTGATGGCCTTGTCGGCGCGGTGCCGCGTCATCGATCCAGCCGGGAAGGGAGGATCTGGCTTGTCGATCTACGCGCTCAAGCCGAGATTCCAATCGCTCTTGCGTCCGCTGACAGCGATGTTGGCGCGAAGCGGAGTCACGGCGAATCAGGTCACGCTTGCTGCCGGAATCGTCTCGATTGCCCTCGGTGTCTTCGTCGCGCTGAATGCCCCGGCGCGATGGACGTTCGCGTTGATCCCCCTGTGGATGTTCGTCCGCATGGCGCTCAACGCCATCGACGGCATGCTGGCGCGGGAGTTCGCCCAGAAGAGCCCGTTGGGCGCGTACCTGAACGAGCTCGCCGACGTCGCGTCCGACGCTGCACTCTATCTGCCTTTCGCGTTGCTCCCCCCGTTCGCGTTCCCGTGGCTCGCGCTGGTCGTCTTCCTCGCGGTGCTCACCGAATTCGCCGGCATTCTGGGCCCGACGGTCGGCGCGTCGCGGCGTTACGACGGACCGATGGGCAAGAGCGACCGCGCATTCGTGTTCGGGGCGCTCGGGCTGTGGGCCGGCCTCGCGTTACCGATGCCCGCCTGGCTCGAATGGCTCATGCCGGTGCTCGCCGGCGCGTTGGTGCTGACCATCGTCAATCGTGTGCGTAACGGCCTGGGCGAGTTGCAGGGAGTCTCGTCACGTGAATGACGTGAGCAACGTAGCGGCGACTCGGCAGGTGCTCGAAAGCCGCTTCGCCACCCACGACGGCACGGAGCTCTTCTATCGGCACTGGCCGGCGCGAGGGCCGCGGCGTGGCGCGCTGATCCTGTTTCACCGGGGGCACGAACACTCGGGACGCATCGCGCATCTGCCCGATGAGCTCGATATTCCCGATTTCGACTTCTTCGCCTGGGATGCGCGTGGCCATGGTCGTTCGCCGGGCGTGCGCGGTTTCAGTCCCTCGCTCGCGTGCTCGGTGCGCGATGTACAGGCGTTCGTCGACCATGTCGTCGATCGGCATGGGATTGCGATCGAGGATATCGGCGTCATCGCGCAGAGCGTAGGTGCGGTACTCGTCGCCACCTGGGTGCACGACTACGCGCCGAACATTCGCTGCATGGTGCTCGCCTCCCCGGCCTTCAAGGTCAAGCTCTACGTTCCGTTCGCGCGATCCGGTCTCGCCCTGCTCCACAAGCTGCGCGGCGACTTCTTCGTCAACAGTTACGTCAAGGCCCGCTTCCTGACACACGATCCGGTGAGAATCGCGAGCTACGATGCCGATCCGCTGATCACGCGACCCATCGCGGTCAACATTCTGCTCGGACTCTACGACACCGCCGAGCGTATCGTCGCCGACGCGAACGCGATCGTCGTTCCGACCCAGCTCCTGGTGTCGGGCGCGGACTGGGTTGTCGATCACGCTCCGCAACATGCATTCTTCGAGCGTCTGGGTAGCTCCGTCAAGGAGCGCCACGTCCTCGAAGGGTTCTATCACGACACGCTCGGGGAAAAGGATCGCCGGGTTGCCCTCGAACTTGTTCACGACTTCATCGTCCGGATGTTCGCCGCTCCGCTGCAGCGACCCGATCTGCGCGGCGCCGACCGTGCCGGATTCACCAAGGACGAAGCGGATGCGTTGGCGGTGCCGCTTTCGCCGCTCACGCCACGCGGAGCGTACTGGGCGGCGACGCGAGCCGCGATGCGCCTCGGCGGCGTGTTCTCCGAGGGCATCCGCCTCGGGCACGAGACCGGTTTCGATTCGGGCAGCACGCTCGACTACGTCTATCGCAACCATCCGACGGGCACGACTGCGCTCGGCAGGATGATCGACGCCAACTATCTTCAGTCGATCGGATGGCGTGGAATCCGTCAGCGCAAGCTGCACATCGAGGAGCTGCTGCGGCGGGCGATGGAGGACGCGCGGGGCGCAGGGCTGCCGGTGCGGATCCTGGATATCGCGGCGGGCCATGGCCGGTATGTGCTCGAGGCGATCGATACTTCGGCGGCACGCCCCGATTCGATTCTGCTACGCGACTACAGCGAGCTGAACGTCGAGCACGGCTCGGCGCTGATCCGTGCCAAGGGTCTCGGCGGCATCGCGTCGTTCGTCAAGGGCGACGCGTTCGACCGTTCGAGCCTCGCCGCGGTCGCGCCCCGCCCGAGCATCGGCATCGTTTCCGGTCTCTATGAGCTGTTTCCCGACAACACGCGGGTGTGCGCCTCGCTTGCCGGAATGGCCGATGCCATTCCATCGGGAGGATTCCTGATCTATACGAATCAACCGTGGCATCCTCAGCTGGAGCTCATCGCGCGCGCCTTGACCAGCCATCGCGGCGGTGCCGCCTGGGTGATGCGCCGGCGAACGCAGGCGGAGATGGACCAACTCGTGCGCGAGGCCGGGTTCCGCAAGATCGACCAACGTATCGACGAGTGGGGTATTTTCACCGTCTCGCTGGCACGCCGAGTGGGTTCGTGAAGCGCGCCGCACCAACCTTGATGCGTGAGCCGCTACCCTGGAAGCGCGCGCTCGCCTGGCTCGCGTTCCTCGCCCCGTTCTTCTTCACGACCTACGGGCTCGCCAACTGGGCCGCCTCGCTACGTGTCGACGTGCCTGCCATCGTGTTCGACTGGGAGCGCGCCATTCCGTTCTGGCCATGGACGATCGTGCCCTACTGGATCATCGATGCCCTGTACGGCGTCTCGCTCTTCCTTTGCGCGACCCGACGCGAACTCGACACGCACGCCCGACGACTGCTGACCGCGCAGGTGATCGCGGTCGCGTGCTTCGTGGCGTTTCCCCATCGCTTTACGTTCGATCGACCCGACCCCGGTGGCGCATTCGGGGCGCTGTTCGACGTGCTCATGGGGTTCGACAAGCCGTTCAACCAGATTCCGTCGCTGCATATCGCGCTCGCGGTGATCCTCTGGATGTTGTATTCGCGCAAGGTCACGGGCGCAGCACGCCTCGTGGTCGATGTTCTCTTCGTCGTCATCTGCGCCTCGGTGCTGACCACGTATCAACACCATTTCATCGACATCCCGACCGGCCTGGCCCTGGGTTGGCTCTGCGTCTGGCTGTGGCCCGACGAGGGCGTCGACGCACCGTGGGCGACATGGCGATCGACCCTCGACCCGCAGCGCTGGCGCCTGGCCGCGATCTATGGGGCAGGCGCGATCGGGTGCGCTGCGGTTTCGACGGCCGCGGGTGGCTGGACGCTGTGGCTGCTCTGGCCGGCGCTGTCACTGCTGCTGGTGGCGAGCTTCTACGCCGCGATCGGCGAGGCGGGATTCCAGAAGCGCGCCGGCGGTCGGCAAAGCCTCGCCGCGTGCTGGCTGCTCGCGCCGTATCTTGCCGGCGCCTGGATCAACTCGCGCGCGTGGACGTGGCGCGCGCCGCGCTGGGCGCCGATCGTCGATGGCGTGTGGTTCGGCCGCACGCCGACCGCGCGCGAGCTCGCGCGCTCGACCTTTGCCGCAGTCGTCGACTTGAGCCCCGAGTTGTCGCTCAACGTCGGCGGGCGCCCGATCGCGGTGGTCCCGGTCCTCGACCTCACGACGCCGCCCACCGCAGTGCTGGTGCGTGCCGTCGCGGCCATCGAACGGCTGCGCGGAAACGGCCCGGTGCTCGTGTGCTGCGCGCTGGGTTACTCGCGCAGCGCGTGCGCAGTCGCCGCGTGGCTGCTGGCCACTCACCGCGTGGCAAGCGTCGATGCCGCGGTACTGCGCGTGCGCGAGGCACGCGCCGAAGTCGTGCTCGGCCCGCGTCATGCGGCGGCGCTGCGCACGCTTCCAGCCTATGTAATGGCATGACGGACGGACCAGTCGGCCCGGGCGGCGATGCGGCGCTTGCCTTGCGTTTGTCGATCACCGCGCACGCGCTGACCGCGGCACGCACACTGGACGCGCTTTCGACCGGCTTCACGCTAATCGCGGCCGCGGCGCTCGCCTTCGCGGCGGTGCTGGGCATTGCGCCGCTGGTCGCGGTCGCCGCGCTCACGCTCTGTCTGGCGCTCGGCCTCGCGGCGAAGTGGACCGCGATGCGTGCTCGTTTCGATCGAAGATTGCTCACGATGCTTGCCGCCCACGCACGCAGCGGGACTCTCTCCACCCACGTCTTCGATAGCGTCATGATCGAGCTCCAGGTCCTGCCGCGAGCCAAGGCAGGGCGCGATTGGCTCTTGCGCTGCGGTCGGGCATTGCGCCTGCCGCTGCGACTCGGCGTGCTCGTGACGCTTCAGGCACTGCTGATCGCCGGCGCGGGCTGCAGCGCGTTGCTGGCCTGACGCGCCGCCTGCGCCATGATCATCGATGCGCTGGGCGGACGTGTGCTTTGTGGCTTCGTCAAGGCGCTGACCGGCGCGCGCGTGCGCTGGCTCGGATGCCCACCCGCGGCCACCCAGCGCGTGTACTACGCGAACCACACGAGCCACGGTGACTTCGCGCTGCTCTGGGCGTGTCTGCCGCCGGACTTGAGGTCGCGGACGCGTCCGGTGGCCGGCGCGGACTACTGGGGCGAGCCGGGCATCAGGAGTTACATTGCCAACCACCTCATCCGCGCGGTGCTCATCGAACGTGGCGGAGGGTCCCATGCCGAGAGCCCCATCCGACCGATGATCGTCGCCATCGAGTCCGGCGACTCGCTGATCGTGTTTCCGGAAGGCACCCGGAACATGACCGATGAGCCGCTCCTCCCGTTCAAGAGCGGGATCTATCATCTGGCACGAGCCTGTCCGCAGGTCGATTTCGTGCCGGTCTGGATCGAGAATTCGCGCAGGGTCATGCCCAAGGGCAGGTTCGTGCCGATACCTTTGCTGTGCACCTTGTCAGTAGGTGCTCCGCTGCGGCCGGAGGCCGACGAGGCGAAGGCCGCGTTCCTCGAGCGCACGCGCAACGCGTTGCTGGCGCTGATGCCGCCGCTCCAATGACCGCACCGCAGGAAACGTTCGCCATTTTTGCCGGCATTGGCGCGACCCTCTTGCTTGCATCCGTCATCGGTTTCCTGCTCAAGAAGCGCGGTGCCCATGGGCAGCCGCACGGCGCGATCGACAACCTGAACGCGCGCATCCGGGCCTGGTGGGTGATGGTACTGGTGATCGGGCTCGCGTTCGTCTTCGGCAAGGCCGGGGTCATCGTCCTGTTCCTCTTCGTGTCGTTTTTCGCGCTGCGCGAATTCATGAGCCTCACCTACACGCGGCGCGGCGATCATGACGCGCTCGCGACCAGCTTCTTCATCGTCCTGCCGCTGCAATACTGGTCCGTCTGGATCGGCTGGTACGGCCTGTATTCCATCTTCATTCCCGTGTACGCGTTTCTGGTCCTGCCGATCCTCTCGGCCCTGTCCGGCGACACCATGCGTTTCCTGGAGCGCGCAGCCAAGGTCCAATGGGGACTGATGGTCTGCGTGTTCTGCATCTCGCACGTACCTGCGCTGCTGACGCTGGACATTCCCGGCTTCGAGGGACGCAACCTGTTGCTCATCGTGTTTCTCGTCCTGGTAGTCCAGTCGAGCGACGTGCTGCAGTACATCTGGGGAAAGCTTTTCGGGAGGCACAATATCGCGCCCGCCGTGTCGCCGTCGAAGACGCTCGAAGGGCTCATCGGCGGTGTGGCCAGCGCCACCGCCATCGGCGCCGCGCTCTGGTGGATCACTCCGTTCAAGCCGTGGCAGTCGGCGCTCATCGCCTTGGCCATCAACGTCATGGGTTTCCTGGGCGGGCTCGTCATGTCGGCGATCAAGCGCGATCGCGGCGTGAAGGACTGGGGGGACATGATCGAGGGACATGGCGGCATGCTCGATCGTCTCGACTCGGTCGTCTTTGCCGCGCCGGTGTTCTTTCACATTACGCGGTACTGGTGGACCTAGCGCGTCGCTGAATACGAAGTCAGGCCCCGGCCACGCCCTTGGGGTAGGTGCGCGCGGTCCGGCCGGGACGTCGCGATTCGCGATCTGGGCGACCCTCGATTGCGCAGCGCTCGTTGACGCGCGTCGAGCTTCCTCGGAGAATCGCTAGCGCGCTTATTCTGAGGAGCCCTTGATGA
>WNGK01003156.1_pt1 | contig 25822 bp, 28 predicted proteins | sample 5400601 | NCBI WGS metagenome assembly WNGK01 (sample SAMN13153376, study PRJNA577476) | soil metagenome | isolation source: 60 cm soil or saprolite under Garry oak tree replicate 1 | place: USA:California | collected 2016-06-15
CCCTAGGCCGAGGTTGAACGTAAACATTGTTATAGGGGAGCTGTGCGCGGAATTTGACGCCTCGCGCGGAGTTTGTACCTTTTTGTGCCCACGCGAAAATTCTTCCACTGGCGTAAGTGCTTGATTAGGAATGGCGGGGACGACGAGACTCGAACTCGCGACCTCTGCCGTGACAGAGTGGCAGTTTGCTGGAACTTAGTGAAACTTGACGGCGCTGACAGCCCGTCATTGGTATTCTAAGGAACTCTCCGCAACGACTTATTGGACCCTAATCAGACCCAGGTTTTTTATTTCACGTTTCCTGACAACAACAATTTTCATCGAACACCGAAAGCACACACCACCTCCCCCAGTGCCCGAGTGAACTTTACCTCTTTAATTCCTCGAGCAGCCTCTAACGTATGACGTATTCCCTTTCCAGCAGTTCAAATTCCCTAGCAACACCATCGAGCTCGAAAGAGATGGAGTGTACATCACGCAGTTAACTGGGACCGGCATGCAACCTAAATGTCCGTTGATACATCCGACTGCAAATGACGTCCTCCTAGAAAGCGCGGAACGACACGAACGGTAGGGTATTAGCATGAAACCCTTGCGATTGAGCCTCGCGGTCCCGATCCTGACGTTAGCGACCCTAGCCCCGACCTCATCCCTATCTGCTCAAGAAGAGAACGGTATATCCCTGGCGATTCGCTTTACTGATGGCACGAGCCGGTTTCACGTAGGGGAGGTCATTCCTGTCGAACTGTCGTTCAAAGCTCCCATCCCCGACACGTACGATATGGAAATGCGCAACTACGACCGGAGCGGTCGTCTGAACATCGAACAGTTTCACGTCACGCCACCCGGTCGGGACCCTCTCGAGCGCTACTACTCCATCGGAGGATTTATGGGGGGTGGCCTCGGAGGTTCACGCGCGCTCTCCAACGAGCCACAAACGATGCGCGAAGACCTGAATGAGTGGGTCGCGCTGGATAAACCCGGGCATTACTCCCTTTACGTAACATCCGATCGCGTTACACGTCGCACGCAGGGCAAAGATGAACCAGTCCCGCTGCGATCCAATTCCTTGGAATTTGATGTTGTAGCCGCAGACGCAGCCTGGCAACAACAGACGCTCAGCACGGCAGTGTCAACACTAAGTATGGCTTCGGGTACAGACGGTGAGAAGACATCGGCGTTGAGAGTTTTGCGATTCTTGGATACTCCAGCATCGGTGCATGAACTCGTGCTTCGCTTGGGGACACAAGGGGACCGCAGCGAATGGAACGAGGTGGCAGGGCTGTCAGGTTCGGGCTATCAGAATTTGGTGGTACGGGAGCTTGAGCAGCAAATGAGTGCTCCCGACGTAGCCTTAACGAGCAGCTATCTAAGTATCTTGGCCAAACTCAAGCTTCAACTCGATCACGAGCCCCTTCCGCCCTACCCACAAAAAGATACCAAGCGGCAGAAAATCTGGAACGAACGAATGCATGCTCAGGATGAGGACCTCAAAGGGCTACAGGACGGGCTTTATGAGAAGGCAGCTGCAATGGTCTCCATGAAAAGAGGGAGGGCCAGAGCGGAGACCGTACAAACTTTGCTGCTGCGCCCGTCACGTGAGCCCGGCGACGTCAAACCACTCGCGGGTCTTCCAGCCGAAGAGGTTGCGGCAGCGTTCCTGAATTTATCGCAGGATCAGCAGTGGGGTCTACTGATGAGTTTCTGGGAGCGGCTCAAGGACCCCGCCATGATGGCACCTCTCAAGAAAGTAGTAGAGCAGCCGAACATGAACCATCAGATGCTGCGTGACCTGGCACTGCATTGCCTCTACGATCTAGACCCGAGTGAAGCTACACCGGTATTCCTAGCAGAAATCAGGAATCCGCACTTGGACAATGGCATGTTCACGGTTAAGGGGGAAAGTCTGGGTCTGCTGCCGAACGAAACGTTGCCTCAATTTGACGAGATGCTTGCCGCCCGAATCGAGCAGAAGGAAAGTCGCACGATGGGTTTGGACGCGCAACTGATCGGGCGTTACTCGACCAAGGCCATTCTGCCGAGAATTAGGAGTATTTACGACACCGCGGCTGCCCGCTGGGACTGTGTTATTGAGGACGGGTTCGTGTTGTATTTCCTGCGGGTGGACCCCGATTACGGCGTCAAGCGCTTGGCGCTGGCTCCAAGCTTTTGTATGACAAACTCCCTGCCAACTGTCATCAAAATGCACCGCTGGAGTGAAGTCGAACCTGGAATCATTGCGTGGCTTAATGGATCGGATCTCAACCGCGCGCGCCAAGCTGCCGAGACACTAGCGAAATACGGCGGTGCGCAGTCGGGGAAAGCCATGTGGGAGCGTCTGCGCAAATTTCATGAGCAGTGGTCGGAGCGGGGGAATGAGCTGGTTATGCGGCCTGGAATACGAAACGACGCCAATGAAGCCGTGAGCTTCCAATTTGGTTTAGTCGAAGCGATCGGAAAGGCGCAGGCCTGGCTTCTAACAAACGAAGAAATCACGGAATTGGAAAATCTGACGCTTGGGCAAGAGCGGGATAACGTAAAACAGTGGCACTGGAGTTCGCCGGTCAATCTGAACGTCAGTTTCTTTGGCGATAAAATCATGGCGAATATCAACCAATACACCACCATGGACCTCGCATCACTGAAGGCCAAACTTGCGCAGTATCCCAGTGGGACGAAATTGTGGCTGAATATTTTTGGCGCGCCCGAACGTGTGGTTCCCATACGGGCAGCCATAACCGATATAGCGGCGGAGCATGGATTCGAGGTGGCTGAGCCGGAAAAGTGAGAGGGGCAGCTTTGCGTCCAGCAAGTTTTCGAAATGCCGAGCTAAATCGACCTCCATAATTGCTATTCGTAACATGATTCGACCTGTGGGGTAATCCGCCATGCAGTCCGCTAAATTCCGGTCGACATCAAGGCATTGCTTTATCGCTTTTTTCTGCGTGTGTATCTCGGCCATTCCAATCTGCCGCTCTTATCCAACTTCCGTTTGGCAGCTTGAGACGCTTGGTTCAACGGCCTCTATCCTTGCAACCGTTAAGGTCCAAAATATTAGTCGTCCGCCTTCGGAACCACAATCGATGAAGCGGACGGTTCTCGGCCGCGCTGAGCTGTTGGTCCTAAGGACCTTTCCTCTATCGGCGATACGCTCAGGGGAACACATACAATTGGATTACGAACAGCTCGCCGATGAAAGTTCACGCATGAATGGGCCAGATGTGCCGCCGCTTCATCCAGGCTCGACCTTCATTGTGCCTCTCAAGTCGAATCCGAAACCTGCAAGTGATGCCTGGCGCCTGATTGCGGACGAGGGGATCGGAACGGTTATCCCTGCAATCGAGGGTGAGGCTCCATTCCCGATGCAATCAAAGAGCGGTAGGGAGTATCTTTTGCAGGAAGTTGCCTCGGCTCTGAGCAGGGGGACGCGTGAGGAGATGCCGAGGGAAGCATCATACCTAGCTTTTCAGACGACCAACGGCTATGCGTTCGAAATGACGAAGCTGTTAGCCATAGCGATGAACGGCGACACTGAGCGGTGGGCACTCGTCACGGCATCTCTTGTCAGTTCACTAGGAATACCAAGGCCAACAATCGCTGATTTTGCTTCCGGGAAGTACGGAATGAATCCGTCAAGTTGGCCAGGTTCCCTCGCCGAAACAACTGTCCAGAGGATGGCGAGGCCAAACGATGGCAAAAACGAACTAATTCACACATTTCTGAACGTTTCTGATCTTAACGAATGGGGAACCGGGGGCGCTCTTCAGGAATTCGCTCGGGAACCTAGTCTTGTGGAGGAACTCCATTCTATGCTGGAATCGTGGCGGCCGGGATCACTTTACGTTGCCTGCGATGTCATGAAAGCCGGTCAAACCAAGATTGTCGCAACCGCGATGGCGACTGCTCTTGGGTACGTGAACGACCCATCCAAGAGCCATTCAGAAATACAAGCTGCGTGTTGGGTAATTCGGGATTTCGGCACTGACGCGCAGTTCAATCAACTAGTGCGTGCGATCAGGAAATACCGGTATCAAGATCGAAAGCATTACGACGAGCTTTGGCGAAATACGGTCTGGTCAGACAACGATCGAGAGCGGGCCGTGCTAGAGATTCTTCTGGCTGACCAGCGAAAATATGATTCCAGTCAAAGCTACAGCGATATCGCGAGGTATGAACTGGCTCGATTACGCAAGCCCAACCCAAGCACTCAGTAAAGGTGCAGCATGATTTGCGTGGCAAATCCCCCTTCAGACTGGCGCTCTCGCTCCGTTGGATATGTCGCGTCCACAGCGTACCAATCGGAACGGCTTGGCAACGCCTTTGTTCGCCGTCCTGAAGGCGCACTCGAGAAGTTTCGTGAATCAATACTGAGAGTCTGTTTCTTTCTCTTCGTCTGTTTTTCTCTGTCCGCGCCGCTGGCTAAGCCCCAAACCACGCAACCCTCTGCATCGTCAATCGAAACGATTGCAGGCGGTGAGCCCACGAGTGTACCGGGCGTCGACTTCGGCTTTGCGTCGGTGTCAGGTTTGGCTGCCGATACAGATGGCAGTATCTACTTTTCAATTCAAGCCAAGAGCCGAGTGTACCGCCTGGGGCTGGACGCCAAGGTAACGGTATTCGCCGGCAATGGAGTCCGTGAGAAGAATGTCGACGGTGTTTCTGCAGGTTCGTCGCCGATCCTCGATCCTCGAACCCTGGCGGTCGATATCGCGGGTAACTTGTACATCGTGTGTGCGAATGCTCTCGTCCGAGTGGACCGCAAGACTGGACTCCTTTCCACCGTGTTCTCGATACCCTACAGCCAGCCGGGCTCACCGGACTCCATTCTGGACATCATTGACATGGTTGTGGGACCTGATGGCAACTTGTACTTCAGTGATGGCGCAGACCATCGGATCAAGACTTACTCGTTTTCATCTGAGTCGGTGAGCATCCTTGCCGGGAATGGGATGCGCGGCCCAACGCAACCTGGAGTGCCCGCGATTTCGAGTCCTTTGAGGCATCCTCAGGCCGTCGCCGTTGGATCAGACGGAACAATCTACTTTTCGACGCTGGAGCCTTACGTTTTCTGCATCACGCCTCAGGATGGGAAGCTGCAGGTAGTAAACATTGGGCTTCCGGAGCAGCAGACGCCGCTCGGCGAATACGACATTCCAAGCTACATCAGCGTAGATGAGCAGGGCCACCTATTCGTGGCGCAGGCGAACCGATCGCGGGTCCTTCGTATCGTGCTCAAGACTGGCGTCGTTTCTACCTACGCGGGCACAGGTGCCCAGGGATTCAACGGCGATGACATCAAGGCAGATCGCTCCAATGTAACCGGTCCAAGCTATGTCCTTTCAGACCCGGCAGGGAATCTGATCATCGCAGAAAATTCGCGTATCCGCAGTGTCGACTCATCTACGCGGTTGATTTCGACCAGAGTCGGCAACGGTTATGCGGTCACGGATGGTGCCCCGACCGTTGCTCGTGATGCGAAGCTCTGGGAACCTGCAGATGCCACTCCAGCGGCTGATGGCAGCGTGTACATCAGCAGCAGTTTTGATAATCGGTTGATGCGCCTCGATCGCAATGGTGAGCTCATAACCGTGGCCGGCGGTGGAGAATTTGTGAGAATCGGTACGCAGCCGGGGTCGTCCACCGAAGTCGCCCTCACCAACCCGCAAGGCATCTGGCTTGACAAAAACAATGAGGTTTTTTTCTCAGACGATGACAATAGAATTATTCGCCATCTCAGCCCGGATGGTGGCAAAGTAACAAATTTCGCAACTACGCCAAAGGATTTTCACTCGTTCTCTGGGATCCTCCAATATGCAGGCGCTTTGATCGCCGATGAGAATTACTTCTATCTCTCAGACCCAAATGGAGGTTGCGTCTGGCGCACCTCGCGGAGCGATGGCACCGTGGGGCTCTACGTTGGCACAGCACCAGACCGGCACGGACGCGCCAGAGGCGGTGGCCTAGCGGGGCTGGCTGCACCCTCGGGGCTCGCGCTTGATTCCGCAGGAAACCTCTACATCGCCGATGGATACTTCGAAGGGAAAAACGGCCGCATCCTTCGTGTGGATGGTGCAACCCGCAGCATTACAACGGTTCTGTCCAATTTGCGGCAACCGTCCGGTCTGGCCTTTCAGTCGCCCGAAGTTTTGTGCTTTTCCGAATCGGGCACCCACCAGGTTCGATGTATGAATCTCGAGAGCCACACCGTCAAAGTTGTTGCAGGGACTGGTGAAGCTGGTTACAGCGGCGATGGTGGCCCGGCTGAATGCGCCCAACTCAACCGCCCCTTCGGAATCAGCTTTGGTGAGAATGGGGACCTTTATATCGCCGACACAGGTAATCAGCGCATTCGGCGCGTGCGCATGGGATTGACAGCAGCACGTTGCCATCCCTGAAAGGTGATACAGTGAACCTTGCGCGACCCCAGATTTTTTTCTGGGTTTGCTGTAAGCGCTTGAAAAGATGGCGGGGACGACGAGACTCGAACTCGCGACCTCTGCCGTGACAGTGAGCGATTCATAAGTACTTGCAAGCACTTACAAGAGCATGGACGGCATCCTAAGTCATTGCAAGGAAGTCTTAGACATTGTTATTGTGTACCTCGATGTGCACCACGCTTTCCGAGGATTCCGAACCCGTGAACTACTGAAAGGCCCATGCCTTGACGTGCCTTATTTGACAAAAGCTCTTGATGGTCTCGGAAGCTGAATCCATTTGCATCAATTCGAGTGCTGCGGACACTCCCGCAAGTCAAACAAAATTCTTACCGTTCTCATTTTGTTATCACGCTCGACATTTACATCTTCTCTTGACACATCAGGGGGCAAGATCGTCCGGTTTATTTTGAAGAATTCGTCCAGCTTGGTCCTGTCAAAAACCTCTCCGGGTTTGGGGAGCGATTCCATCAATTTCTCTCGTGTCACAGCATTTACGCCCAGAAATTCAATGCTTCCCACATGGTATGGCACCTGCTGGTCGATTTTAACCACCAAGTCGACGGTCTTGCGGTCTTCCTCAACCTCAGTGTCCGGCTCTGGAGTCATATCCACGTAGCCCTCTCGCCCATAGACCAGCGCGAGGTTTTGCAGACCAGATCGGACTTTTTCGACACTGAACAGTTCGCCTCTTTGAAGTGGAATGAGACCTCGCAAGACCTCGGGCGATATTACGAGAGGATAGCCGCTATCTGTGGATACGATTCGGATGTCTCCCATTCGGTATTGCGGTCCGGGCGTGGCACTGATAGCCACAGCAGCACCGACGTCTGCCTCTTCGCTCCATAATACCGTTAGCTTGGCTATCGCAGTAACTTTGAAATAGCCCCGATTTCGGAGTGCTCCCCTAACAGGAACTTCTGCGATCTCGTTCGCCAAATCTTTCTGGTAGGCACTGTCCGCATCCGGCTTGAACACGCGCCTTCGCAGCTCCGCCGAAATCTCCTCTTGAGCATCCGCTGGAATGTCGTCATTCGGATCAAATTCCACGCGGGTCACATGTACTCTGACCTGAGCCGGCGCTGGTTGCATCTCGCGGATTTCTTGAGCCAATGTGGGATACGGCAGGCATTTCTCCAGTCTCTTCGGCAACTGTCCGAACGCACATGGAAGGCAAGCCAGAAACAAAGCAGCGACGGGAAGCAAGCTGCGTGGCAGCATGCAACAAATATAGGCCGGTGCTTCCCAGTCTTCAAGAAAACTTATAGTAGGGGATTGGCCGAGATGGTGGGGATCTTGGAACCCAACGCCCCCCATCGCAAATTCTGGTAGTGGGTCAGTTTGAAGACCATCGGGTAGGAGTTGCGCGAGAGCAACCTTACGACAGGAAGTAGATGGCAGCTCAATACGCGCACAGCCAGGAATGGCTGTGGCACGAGGAACGACGGGACGGAAGAAGGCCGATCAGGAGACCGGCGTTCTCGGCTGGTCAAATTTTTTGCCGTTTCCAGTAGCCGCGTTTGAAGAGAAGGATGCTGACGGCGGCCATGGAGGCTTCGGCGACGACCACGGACCAATAGACGCCAGGAGCGCGCATGCCGGTGTGGATGGCCAGAAAATAGGCCAGGGGAATTTCGAGCATCCAAAAGGCGAAAAAATTGACGATGGTCGGCGTGACCGTGTCGCCGGCGCGCGGAAGAGGCGAGCGGAAGGACGACGGGGTCGTGGGTGAACAGGCGAACAACCGTGTCCGCGAAAAAGACCAAGAGGACACCGATGATTCCAAGAAACAGCATGTTGTAGAGCCCGGTGCGCCAGACTGATTTTTCAGCGCGCTCGGGTTGTTTGGCGCCGAGGTTCTGACCGACGAGAGTTGCGGCGGCGTTGCTGAGTCCCCAAGACGGAAGAATCACGAAGATAAGAATGCGGATGGCGATGGTGTAGCCGGCAAGCGCGGCGGAGCCAAAGACGCTGACGATGCGGACGAGGCCGATCCAGCTGGTGTGCGCGATGGCGAATTGCAGGATGCCGGTGAGCGAAACGCGCAGCAAGCGGAAGAGTACTGAGAAGTTTAGATGGATTTGCTTGCGGAGGATGCGGATACGCTCCGAACCGCGCAGCAGGCGATAAAATTGGTAGGCGACGCCGATGCTGCGTCCAGTGAACGTGGCGAGGGCGGCGCCGGTGACGCCGAGCTTCGGAAATGGGCCGAGGCCGAAAATGAGGCATGGGTCGAGGACTAGATTGATGATGTTGGAGACCCAGAGCAGGCGCATGGCGATGGCGGCGTCGCCGGCTCCGCGGAAGATGGCGTTGTTCAAAAAGAGCAGGAGTATCGCGCCGCTGCCGCCGAGAGCGATGCGCGCGTAGCCGGAGCCGACCTGGACGATTTGCCGAGATGCTCCCATCAGGCGGAGCAGTTCCGGCGCGAAAACGAGGCAGGGAATGCCGACGAGAGCGGAGACGGTGAGGCCAAGTGCGATGGCTTGCACGCCGGCGACAGCGGCGGCTTTGGGATCTTTTTCGCCGATGCGGCGCGCAACCATGGCGGTCGTCGAGAGGCTCAGGCCGAGGCCGACGGCGAAGACGAGGCTGAGCAGAGACTCGGTGAGGCCAACGGTGGCGACGGCGTCCGCGCCAAGGCGTCCGACCCAAAAGACGTCCACGACGGCGAAGAGAGATTCCAGCACCATTTCCAGGACCATGGGGATGGCAAGGAGAATGATGGCGCGGTTCAAATTGCCGACGGTGAAGTCCTGGTGCGAGCCACGGAGAGCTTCGCGGATGGAACTCCAGAACGACGGCGTAGGTGCAGCAACGGGTTGATCGAGTGACGACATAAATAGACGCATGCTTTCTGCGCCGGCGCGATTCTAATGGAAACGCGCGGGCGCGGCCCGAGAAAACCTAGTTAAGAAAGACAAGGAGAACGGAAATCGCCCAGGAGGCGATTAGAACAAGACAGCGACGAGAGCGAGGAACATATTTCACCGCCGGCGTGATTGAACCTGTGCCGATAAAGTGATTGTATACGGTCGAAGAGCAGGGAAGCCATAGATATTTAGGGAGAGTGGCGGGCCGAATTTTGGCCCAGTTTGTCACGAACAATAAAGTTCAAACTGGCCCACCACCCAAATTCTGGCGGGCTGTCCCCAATCGAAGCGTAGTGCTATCCTCCATGGGCCGATCTTGGCCTTGGGTTGAACAGGATTTTTGACATGCCTCACATCCGCTTCACTGTCCATGCTGACTGTGACAGCCAAGAACCATGCCGCATTGTGCCCGCGCTGCGAGGCGAAATTTTCGAGTTCGAAGGAGAATCTGACAACGAAATCAGGATCGGTCAAATCGACGCGTACCTCGTTTTGCGAGGTCGTGCGCTGAACGAGCAGGAAAGCCTTTTTGAGGCGATGGATTCCATCGATTCGTCGGTCTTCGAATGTTATGAAGCATTGTTCGATCCCGAGACGGATGACTGGAATCAGTCTGTACAAGACCTGTACAAGGACCAAATAATGGGGCTTGATGTTTTGTTCATTGAAAGCATCCAACTCAACGCGAATTATCGGGGGAAGGGAATCGGTGCTCAAGTCGTGCGGGAAACGATTGCGACTTTCGGAACACACTGCGGACTGATCACTTGCAAGCCTTTTTCCTTGCAGTATTCCAATTGGGAAGATGAGGAAGACATCGAAATGCAGCAACAGCCCGGCATTGAAGAGAAGAGACTCGCTGATTTTGTCAAGCTTGCCAGATTCTGGACCGACTTGGGTTTTGTTAGGCTGGATGATTCTGACTTCTATACGTACGCTCCCGAATTGATCCAGCAACCCGGTCCCGCTTCCGACATGGCCCCCTCTCCGGTTGTCAACCGAGTTCCTCGCGGTCGGCGTCGTCGCCAATTTCGATAGAGTCGCGTCTTACTTGGTTCATCTTTTGGTTTCGGCCCTGACCTGCTAAGTGCTGCCAGGTCAGGCGTTTCCAGTTTTTTGTTCCTAGCTTCCCAAGCTTCGGACGTGGGTTCGATTCCCATCGCCCGCTCCATAACTCACGATGATTCTATTGTCCTTACGCCGCTAAACCAACTGAATACGGCAACAAAATTGGGGTTTTTGGTCCCATGATGGTCCCAACCGAATGAATTGGTCCCAATGTGCCTCAGTCCGAAGCGTAAGACTCATGTTTGTTGTGGGCTGAATTACATCAACGCTGAGAATTCTGGTAAAGTGTCTAAATACTACCCTTCTCGAAGGAGGTCCTCCGCGATGCTGTCCCAATCTCCGTTTTTCAAAGTAACTCTGGCGGCGGTTCTACTGTCGAGCTTTGCACGAATCGCAAACGCGCAGCAGCCAGTTTCGCCACAAGCTCCCGTTACGTTGTCCGAGCCAGTGCGCGCAACACTCTATCCAGAAGTAATCTGTGCGCACTGCATCGTGCCCGAATGGGACCGCAGCTATCTTCTCCATCGGGAGTTCGACACTGACCCCGCACTCGTCACCATGTACGACAGAACCGGAAAGAAAGTGCTTCAAGCGCGTGTAGTGCCTCAAAACGCCGCAAAAGTTTCCCTGATTGCTACGGGTGCCACGCACGCTGGCGGAATTCTTGCCGCTGGCGGTAGCATCATGACGGATGGCTCCGGTCACAGATTCATCGCCAAAACCGACTCCGCGGGGCGCACTGTGCAGTTGGTGGACACGGGCCGTTTCACCACACGGCGCGTGTGCGAGGCTTCGGATGGCACCGTCTGGGCCCTCGGCTACGACCTGGACATCCATGATTCGCCCGACGCGGATAAGAACGTCTTGCGCCACTATAGTTTCGAGAAGGGCCTGCTCGGGACTTTTGTTTCACTCGATTCCATCTCTAAGTTTCCCGATGACTATTCGGCTATCGCCAGTCCAATGAAAAGCTATCTGCGCTGTGGCAAGGACCGTGTCTTGATTTACCTCGCACCAGCTGCCCAGTACATCGAAGTGGATGCTTCCACGGAAAGGCTCACGCGCTGGAGTGTGGATATGTCATCCGTTGTTGGCTCCAATACGCGTGGATTTGCCGTCACCGATGAAGGAAGAATCTTCCTCGCTTTCGTCAATGACCCAGACCCCAATGGCGAGCGCAAGCACGGGCTTTACGAATTGAAGGCTACGCCGGGCAGTCCCATCGCTTCCCTCACAGTTGTGGACGGAACAGTTACAACTTTCGATTCTCACAAGGCTGTGCCGGACGGGACCGTCCTGCGCCTCTGGGGTGCTGATGGAAATTCCGTGGTTGTCAGCAGACAGGGAGACGACTACTGGGGACTCTCCTGGGCAAACGCGGCTCCCCAGTAGTGACTATCAAATGCCGTTACCGGAATAATCCGGTTATCCGACGGCCGTGGTCCACTCAATTCCGCGTATTTGTCAGTGATGGGTCCGAGTGAGATAAAGAGCAAACTTCTCAGTTATGTAGAAAACAAAATACAATTCCAACACCCATAAGGCTGCGAAGGCGATACCCGGAAGCTCCTCAATGATTTGCCGGGAAGCAAAAAGAATCGTCAGATGCATCAACGTTGCAAAGAGGAGCCATGCGAGCACTCGAACGAAGGTTTGTTTTGTCTGGCGTATTCCCTTGAGAACAACATACCAAATGAGAGCAGTCGTATAAACCGAACGGAATGCGAACCGCGACGGCACCCACATTTTCCGGGTGTGGCTGTCTGCGTAAAAAAAATCTGCTGCAAATAGTGCAGCGATACTAAGGCCCACCGTCAGGTAGATGATATTGTCTCGAGTGCTCGGCTTCATTTAGATCTAGAAAATAGGAATTGCGGCTGCACATTCGCCTTCTCGAACATCATACTTCTAAACACGGAAGAGCAGCGAGGACCAGGGCCAGTCGAGCCAACTTCTCGAATGCTAACGTCACTGGGGGGTAGTCCCTGGGGTAGTCCCGGCGGCGCACTCCGAAAGGCCAGCAGAAGTGCACTTCAGTACCAGACTTCAGGCGCAACAACGGCTCGCTTCAGCTCGGAGGGGTGCAGTGGACTTCACCTCGGCGCTTCACTCATAGCTTTGATTCGTTTCACCTTGTCGGTAACGCGAACTTGTAAAAAGCAAGAGAAATAACCCGTCAAGAGGAATCTCGGAAGGACGCGCCCAAATTCGGATGAGGCCGCGTCCCAGAGCCGGAGTTTCGGAGTTGTAAGGCAACGTCCATTACACACCGTAAGGGAGAAAGTAAGGACAAGGATCAAAGCCGCCGCAATACAACGCAAGACGGTAACCTTCCCAGGTTCATGATGAGCAGGGCATCGAAGGCGTCTTGGACGGGCATGCTTAATTCAGTGATGATCCTGGTTTTCCTGACTGTGGCTCCCTCGTGGCTTCGCAAATTTCCCGAAAAAAACAAACTTTCTGATTGAGGTTTTCCCTTTTCGAGGCCTCTTAATAGTAGGGGGTTCGATTGCTTCAAAGAGCCTCGATCGCTGTTTGCAGTGTGGGAAGGTCAACGGCGCACCCGTGTCGGACGCCATGGAAGTGCTGGAGGGAACCTCCGGGTGGCCGGTCCCCTAAAGAGAAATGGCAAATCACAAAGATTCTCCGTGAGGATTTCCTCTCTCGAGGGCCTCTCAGTATATAGGGGGGAGTTCACGTTGATATTCCCCGTAGGCCCGGTCAAGCCGTTTCATCCGCAGTTTCGGGGGGAGCGTTTGGAAGTTGCTTCGATGGCTGCAGGAGGGTCAAAGATTCCAGGAGTGGTCCAAAAACGAGGATCAAAAACGATGGGAGCCCGGGCACGCTCCGGTGTCGGTCGCGATTTGCCTTTTACATTTTTTGTTTCCGAGATCCTCGACGGTCTAGAGCGGGAAGGATCCTAATGAGATTCAAAGGCCTTTTCTCGCGCGGAAAGGTGACGGGTGCGTGAAAGACACGCGTAACCATCCCCGTCACCGTTAACGTCACCCAGGGGCGAGGCGAAATTGTTGGGAGCATAGAGGTTGAACATGGCGCGACGCGCAGTTTGGACGCGGGTAATGCACCGAAGTGGTCTGGAGCGACCCCACTTCGTTGCCACGGAAAGCATGGCGGTCGCTCCAGCCCACGAAAGGGAAGCAGGCAGCAAGAGGCGGCGTGTTGTGACACGCGGAGCAGCGAGAATCCAGTCGGAGCCAGTGAAGAGGGTAAGAATTGCTCACTACATTTTTTGCTTTTCGAATTTCTTCACGCCATGAAGCAGGTAGCTGTCAGAAAAGGAGAGGTATGAGCGACATGACGAATGCAAAAGTCACGGATAAAAAAAGACTAAATCGGGCGGTAGCGACCCCACTTTTTGGCGGTCCATCCGCCCAAAAGTTTCGTGGGGTCGCTACCGCCCCGTCACGCAGGAAGCGTGACCGTGTAATGGCCTCGTGCAGGAGTCGGAGAATGCAGGTTGTAATGCGGGATGTAATGGATCGCGAATAACGAAAGGAGTTCGGACACATGGCACTACTCAAAGCACCGTCAAAGCAACCGAAGACTACAACCCTGCAGGTCCGCCTGGAGGAAGAAGTCAGACTTAACCTGGACAGATATGCAGAATTCATTGATGCGAACCCGTCCTACGTCGTCAGCGAGGCCCTCAAGCTGTTGTTCAAGAAGGACGATGAGTTCAAGCGCTGGGCAGGCCAGCACACCGAAGACCGAAGCCAAAAGCAAATCCAAGGAGAACCTCTTTCAAAGACCGAGTAATAAATATGAAATCCCGTCCAACACAATTCGGTGAGCGCGAGAATACAGCGTCCTCAAGACAGCATGCCTCGCGTCTTGCAGTACATTCGCCGTTGCAAGAATCATTGCGAGCTATTGAAGGACCTCGGGACCTGGTCGAAGCAAGACCCTTGGCACCGGATGATTTGGAAGTCTTTGAGGTAACGGGCGCCGACACGACGAACGAAACCACAGGCGAGAGAAGGGAAGGAGTGGCTGCTTCCGGTAGGCTTGTGGCTGCAGAGGCAGCGCATGGCAACAAGGACGCGCCATCTGTCGTTGGTCATGGTGCGAGTAGGAGAGCCCCACACGTCCAAAGCAATATCGAGTTTGAACCCTTGCTAGATGTGGCCGAGGCGGCCAGGCTCTTGCGGATCCATCCGAAGACACTCCGAGTCAAAGCAAGGCACGGCATCATCCCCGCCGTCCAGATTGGGAGAGTCTGGAGATTTCGGGCCTCCGCGCTGAACCGTTGGTTAGAAGGGATCTCAAGATAAAAGGCCGGCATCACGGTCCGGATGATATGCATCGACCTGCCACTACGATTGGGATATTCTGCATTGGGCTGTCAGTGCCGTTTAAACAAGGGAGGAACTTTGTTTAGACGGACACGCTATCAGCAAGGAAGTCTCGTTCTAGAAGAGCGGAAGAGAGGTTCCGCCGTATGGGTATACCGCTGGTGGGAGAAAGACATCAACGGAAAGCCAGTACGTCGCAAACTACAGATCGGAAGTTTGGGGCAGTACCCAACCGAGTCCGTAGCGCAAGCGGCAGCGGATGCTCTTCGGCTGACCATCAACAATCCTTCCAACCGCAGGAATCTTCGTCAGACAACCGTGAACATTTTGTGGGAGCACTATTGTCGCGAAGAGTTGCCGCTAAAGGAGATGTCCACGCAAGACGCATACAGTTTCTATGCAAAGAACTGGATACTCCCGCGGTGGGGAACTGTGCTGCTGGAAGAAATAAAGACCGTCGAGGTGGAGCGCTGGCTACGAGCAGCGGAAGTGGCGGATGGGACCAGGGCCAAGATCAAATGCGTGTTGTCGGCTCTGTTTTCACACGCCGTTCGCTGGGAATTCTGTGGTCACAATCCGATTTCGTCGGGGATTCCGGTCGGAAGTGGAGGAAAGAGAGGTCCAAGCACTGGCGTGCGCGTCAGTGCGAAACGTCAAGAAGCGCCCCTGGTTTTGTCATCCGAGCAAGTGAAACTTGGTCTGACGAAATTAGGATTTCGAGACCAGTTGCTCGTGTTTCTGGATGGAGCGTTGGGCACACGTCGAGGCGAACTCGGTGCCCTGCGCTGGTCGGACTGCAACTTCGACGGCATGAGCTTCAGCGTTCAACACTCGTACTACTGGCGCAGAGGCGGACATCTGAAAGCGACAAAAACGGAAGCGTCGGCCAAGGTGTTGCCGATGCATCTGGCGCTGAAAGATGCGTTGCTGGAATGGAAGTCGCAGACCGAATACAAAGGACCTGGGGATTTCGTTTTCCCGTCCCTTCGCTGCAAAGGGAAGAAGCCGCTGGACCTTGCCGCGGTTCTCAAAAAGAAGATCCAACCGGCTTTTGCGAGCGTCGGCATCCTAGGCGTGGGCTGGCATACCTTTCGGCACACGGTTGGGACGATGCTGGCAGATATGGGAGAACATCAACTCACGATCCGCGACTACTTGCGTCACAGCAATCTCCATGTGACGAACAAGTATCTTCAAGCAACGCCGGAGAGCAAACGCTCGGCGCAAGGCAAGCTGGTGGATGCCATCTTGCCGGGCGGTTTGCTGTCGGCAAGCAAATCAACTCTCGTTCAGTAGTTAGTGCTGAAGGGCGCGTTCTAGGATTCGTTCGAGGGAATGCGCGGCGGGCGGAGTGCTTCGAGGCTTATTGGACCCAAACGGACCCAGATTTTTTTCTGGGTTTGCTGTAAGTCATTGAAAATATGGCGGGGACGACGAGACTCGAACTCGCGACCTCTGCCGTGACAGGGCAGCGTTCTAACCAACTGAACTACGTCCCCAGCCGTGGAATCAACAACTTAGCCTAAAACCTTGCAACTAAAGCCTTTGCAAGATTCGCATACAGCGCACCGTTCGCCTCGGTTGCCCCTGACTGCAAGCTTTCCTGGCAAAACCTCCTGTAAATCTCCTGTAAAAATCAGTGCGCTCATACGGGTTTCATACTAACACAGATGCATCAAAGAGGCGAACCACCATTCTGACTCGTGGGTAGGCAGCCGACTCATGCCAAGCATTCGGGTCAAAAATTAAATGGTCAAATTCCTCAGCGCGCCGAGTTGGGGTCCGCCGGTTGGGTGTTCTCTTGGTCGCTTCCGGTGGGAAAGAGAGGCAACACCGAAGTGACGACGGTCACATGGGACTGTGCCGAAGGGCACAGCGTGAACCAGTGGTGGGGTTTACTCTTGCGAGGAAGTTGTTTGTGCAAGCGATGAACGGCATAACGCAAACTCGGATTTCGTGGCACAGGCTGGTCACCATAGTTCTCGCGCTCATGGTGATGACAGCGCCGGTATCAGCCTCTCTTTGCGCGACCGGTGATTGTTCCGCTCAGAGTTCAAAGGTCGAAGCCAGGTGCAGCGGAATGGCCATGCCCCGGAATGCCAGTGCGATCAAGGCGGAATCTCGGGTCGATTGCTGCCAAATCAGCCAGGGTCTTTCCGCGACGTTCCGCCAGAGCACTGACACGGAAAAGGCTAGAGCCAAATTCTCTCCCGTTCCTCTGCCGACGGGTCTCCCGACTGTGATTGCAACACGTAGAACGATTGCGCGTCCTGTCGATAGCTCACCGCCTCAAGACGTGCAATCCCTCTTCTGTACCCTCCTGATCTAAGCATCCCTGTCATTGATGCCCTTGGTGCGGGTTCGTCTGTCTGCGACCCCGCGGCGACAAGAACTCTTTCCGAGATGAGGGGATTTGAGATGAAACTCCGAGTTGCATTGAGTGTGAAATTTCTGGTGGTGATCCTCGTGGTTCCCGCGTCACGCGCGCAAGAAGTTCAGACGCCGACAACGCAAGAAGTCGTAACGCTGCCTCAACTCTTGGCCGAAGCGGAGCGGGTACACCCCGCCATCAAAGCGGAAGTGCAGATGATCGAAGCGAAACGGTCGCGCATCCCGCAGGTGAAGAGCCTCCCGGACCCGACGGTCCAAGTGGGGTGGATGGGAAACATCCGCCCGTTCAGCGTTCAGCGCCTCGATCCCTCAAGCTATCGCGGCATCAGTGCGATGCAAGAGTTTCCGTATCCGGGAAAGCTGAAGCTGCGTGGACAAATAGCGGAGAAGGACGTCGAAGCGGAACACTGGAATCTGGAAGCAGCGCGCCGGCAGGTGAAGGCCGATGTGAAGTCGGCTTACTACGAACTTTGGGCCGTCGACCAGGCTCTCTTGATTACGCAAAAGAACAAGGAGTTGCTCGAAAAACTTGCTCGGATTGCGGAGGAAAAGTACAAGGTTGGAAAAGGACTCCAGCAGGATGTGATCCGCGCTCAGCTGGAGGTGAGCCGGATCCTGCAAACGTTTACGACTTTGAACCAGAGGCGCCGCACTCTCGTCGCAAAACTGAACAGCCTGCTTCTTCGGCCCTCCGACACTCCTATCGAATCGCTCGCACCAGTCCAGAAGACAGAACTCAACTATTCCCTGGAGGAATTGGCGGAGAGGGGCGTTGCCAATTCTACCGAGGTACGGCGGCAGGAACAGCTCATTGAACAAAGCCAGTACGCCGTAAATCTCACACGGAAGGATTATTACCCGGACTTTCGCGTCGGTTACGACTACTGGCAGCGTCCGGACATGGCGGACATGCACGGCTTCAACGTGGGCATCAACATACCGATTTTCTACAAGAAGAAGCAGCGCGAGGAAGTACGCGAAGCCACGTTCGGAGTAGAAAGCGGAAAGCAGAGCCGCGATGCAATCCGCACCTCCCTCCTCTTTCAGGTAAAGGAACAGTACCTCCAGGCGAAAGCGTCGGAAGAATTGCTCGCGCTTTATACGAAAGCACTGGTTCCGCAATCAGCGCTGGCGCTGGAGTCCTCGATGGCCTCTTATCAAACGGGCGCGCTCGACTTCGAAAGTCTGCTCGCGAATTTCCAATCTGTCCTCGAATACGAAGTCAACTACTACCAAGAGCTGGCCACTTACCAGAAGGCCCTGGTGAATCTCGAGCAGATCACCGGCGTTGAATTGGCGAATTGAGGGATGAGACATGAATCGAAACATCAGAATCATCAGGATTGCAGCAGCGACCGTAATTGCTGGCGCGGCGCTGCTCGTGGTCATACATTACAGGGTCGGCCTCGCAAAGTGGGTCCTCGCGGGCTCCGTGGAGCGGTCCTCCGATGTCCACGCGGCCCATACAACCGCTCCAGCTGAGAAACAAATTCTCTACTACTACGATGCCATGAGCCCGGAGCACCACTACGACAAGCCAGGCAAATCGCCAGACGGGATGGACTTGGTGCCTCAATACGCCGACGAAGACGCCGGCATGGAGAACATGCCCGCGGGAACCGTGCGACTTTCTCAATCGAAGCAGCAGTTGATTGGCGTACAGACCACTGTGGTACAGCGCGAGAAGCTGTTTCGCACGATCCGCGCTGTGGGACAGCTCACCGCCGACGAGACGAAACTGGCCCACGTCCATTTGAAGGTCAGCGGTTGGATCGAGCAGGTGTATGTCGACTACGTGGGGAAGCTAGTCAAGAAAGGAGAGCCACTCTTCACAATCTACAGTCCGGACCTAGTCGCCACCGAACAGGAATACCTGATTGCGCGGCGGGGCAAACAGAATCTTGGGAACTCCGGGTTTCCGGAGGTCGCCCAGGGAGCCGATGCCTTGCTGCGTGCCGCACGCGAGCGTCTGCGCTTGTGGGACATTTCGGACGACCAAATCAAGAAGCTCGACGAAACCGGAGAAGTGACGAGGACACTGACCTTCTACTCACCGATTGATGGATTTGTACTCGATCGCAAGGCGTTCCCGCAAACCAACGTTACACCGGATATGGAGCTGTACACGATGGCTGATCTCTCCACGATTTGGGCCACGGCAGAGATCTATGAATTCGAAGTGCCTTACGTGCGCGTCGGCCAGCAGGCGCAGATGCAACTCAGCTACTTTCCGGGGAAAAAATACTCCGGGCGAGTGACGTACATCTATCCAACCGTTGATCCGCAAACACGCACGATAAAAGTCAGACTGGAGTTCCGCAATTCGGACTTCGAGTTGAAACCGCAGATGTTTTCCGACGTGATGCTGAACATCGACTACGGCAACCAGGTGGTTGTGCCGCAGGGAGCGGTGCTTGATTCCGGTGAACGGCAAACCGTTTTTGTAGCCCTTCCAGACGGATATTTCGAGCCTCGAGAGATCAAAACCGGGGCCAAGGTGGACGAGAAGGTGATCGTTCTCTCTGGATTGACGCCCGGAGAAACAATCGTCTCCTCGGGAAACTTCCTGATCGATTCGGAGAGCCGGTTGTCGAGTGCCATGAGCGGGATGAAGCACTAGGCGGCCAAGGAGAATGACAATGACAAAGCAGGCATGGATTGCAACAGCGGTGGTGCTGGCGATGGCGGGGCTCGTCGCTGGTGGTTATCACTTGATGGCCAACCGGGAAGGACAGTTTTGTGGCTTTTGCACCGCTCGGTCCATCCGAACACCAAGGTCGTCGCGGAAATCGACGGCCGGCGCCGAACGGTTTGCTGTGCCCGCTGTGCGATCAGTGAGGCGTACCAGGAAAAGAAGCCGCTGCGGTTGATTGCGGCCACCGATTACGTCTCGGGTAAGGACATCGATCCGAAGCAGGCCTACTTCGTTGAAGGCAGCCATAGGGTGCTTTGCGCCCATAACGAAGCCATGGTCGATGAGAGCAAGCATGTACAGCCGATGACCTACGACCGTTGCTTTCCGGGGACTTATGCCTTTGCTCACCGGGAAGATGCAGAAGCATTTGAACGAGAAAACGGCGGGACAGTTTTGCGACTAGACAAATTACTGCAGGGAGTCAGCGGCCAATGATGAATCGACTCATAGAAGCTTGCGCGCGTAACAAATTCCTAGTCTTCCTTTTCACTGGCGTGGTGGCGATGCTCGGCTGGTACTCGCTGAGCAAAACCAAGCTGGACGCGATCCCCGACTTGTCCGACACCCAGGTGATCGTCTACAGCAAGTGGGACCGCAGCCCTGACATCATGGAGGACCAGGTCAGCTATCCCATCGTCTCCGCACTGCTGGGCATGCCCAAGGTGAAAGACATTCGTGCGTTCTCCGACTTTGGCTATTCCTACGTATACGTGATTTTTGATGAAGGGACCGACCTTTACTGGGCGCGTTCTCGCACCCTGGAGTACTTGAATTCGATTTTGCCGAGGCTCCCGCAGGGGGTTCAGACGGAGTTGGCGAAGGACTACACGTCCGTTGGTTGGGTCTATGAGTATGCGCTCGTCGATAAGAGCAAGAAGTATAGCCTGGCGGACATGAAGAGCTTCCAAGACTGGTATCTGCGTTATGCCCTGCAGTCTGTTCCGGGCGTAGCGGAAGTAGCCCCCATGGGCGGCTTCGTGCGCCAATACCAAATCAACGTCGATCCCAACAAGCTGTTGGCTTACAAAATCCCGATCAATCGAGTAGTCGAGGCCGTAAAGGGCAGTAACAACGATGTCGGCGCGCGATTGGTGGAGTTCACCGGGCGGGAATACATGGTCCGCGGGCGCGGCTATATCAAGTCCGTCAAGGACATCGAGGACTCGGTGGTGGGTTACAACCCCGCTACCGGAGCGCCGGTGCTTGTGCGGGATTTGGGAACGATTACGCGCGGCCCGGAGTTGCGCCGCGGAGTTGCGGAGCTCGACGGTCAAGGCGAAGTCGTCGGAGCGGTTGTGATCATGCGCTTCGGCGAGAACGCCAAGAAAGTCATTGAGAGCGTGAAGGCCAAGCTGGACGAAATGAAGTCGACTCTGCCGCCGGGTCTCGAGATTGTTCCTACTTACGATCGTTCTGAGCTAATTGACCGCTCGATTGAAAATCTAAAGGGTACTTTGATCGAGGAATTGATCATTGTGAGCTTGGTCATCGTGATATTTCTCTGGCACATCCCAAGCGCCATGGTTCCCATTATTACGATTCCTCTGGCTCTCCTGTTCTCCTTTATTCCTATGCACCTGATGGGTCTGAACGCCAACATCATGTCGCTGGGCGGGCTGGCGATCGCGATTGGCGCGATGGTGGACGCATCGATCGTGGTGGTGGAACAGACCCACAAAAAACTGGAACACTGGCAAGCCAAAGGCCAGCCAGGCGATTACAAAGACGTCATCATCGGCGCCATTAAGGAAGTCGGAGGCCCGAGCTTTTTTGCCTTACTGGTAATCGCGGTTTCTTTTCTGCCGGTCTTCACCTTGGAAGCGCAGGAAGGCCGGATGTTTAAGCCGCTGGCCTTCACCAAGAATTTTTCCATGGCCATCGCCGCAGTTTTGGCGGTCACACTGGTACCGCCTCTCTTGCTGCTATTTATCCGGCTGAAGAAATTGGCGTTCCGGCCGTCTTGGCTGGCCAATGTCACCAACGCGATAGCGGTGGGCAAGATCCACAACGAGGAAAACCACCCCATCAGCAGGCCACTGATGAAGATTTATCACCCCGTGATCGAATTTGTACTAGAACACAGGTGGAAGACCATCGCGGCTGCGGTGCTCGCCATGGCAGTCACGATCCCCGTGTATTTCCGTTTGGGCTCGGAGTTCATGCCCCCACTCGACGAAGGTGTTCTGCTCTACATGCCCACGACCCTGCCGGGCATGTCGATCACGCAAGCCAGCCAGATTCTGCAGACGCAGGACAAGGTGCTCCGGGGTTTCCCCGAAGTAGAACGAGTCTTCGGAAAAGCTGGACGAGCCGAAACCGCGACCGACCCGGCCCCTTTCTCCATGATGGAAACGGTCGTAGTTCTCAAACCCCACATGGAATGGCCAAAGAAGAAACGTTGGTATTCCAGCTGGGCGCCCGAGTGGATGCAGAGAGCCTTGCGACGCGCGTGGCCCGATCACAAAAACACCCAGGAACTCATTTATGGCCAAGGTGGTCTCAACGACGCCATGCAGTTTCCGGGTATATCAAACGCCTGGACGATGCCGATCAAGGCTCGCAACGACATGCTGACCACCGGGGTGCGAACTTCGCTAGGCATCAAAATCCTCGGGTCCGATCTCAGCAAGATCGAAGAGATTGGCGAGAACATCGAAATGGCGCTCAAAGGTATCCGCGGTACCACCAGCGTATTCGCAGAGCGCACCGCAGGCGGATACTTCCTGGACTTTGATCTGAAACGAGACGCACTGGCGCGTTACGGAATCACCGTTGGCGATGCCGAAGAGGTACTCATGTCGGCGGTCGGCGGGGAAAACGTGACCACCACCGTCGAAGGGCGGGAGCGGTACCCAGTTAATGTTCGGTATCTTCGCAACTACCGCAGTGATATTGGCGCCTTGGAGCGTGTATTGGTTTCCACTCCGCAGGGTACGCAAGTCCCACTGGCCCAGCTGGCTGACATCCGCATGCGGACCGGTCCCGGCATGATCCGCGATGAGAACGGCCGGTTGAGCGGATATGTGTACGTGGACGTCTCTGGGCGAGACATCGGTGGGTATGTCCAGGATGCAAAGAAGGCAGTTCTTGAGAATGTAAAAATACCGGCGGGCTACCAACTCGTGTGGAGTGGCCAGTACGAATTCATGCAACGCGTCCGGGAACGTCTAAAGATTGTAGTACCTATCACACTCTTCATCGTGTTCCTGCTGCTGTACTTCAATACCGGCTCGATCGTAAAAACCTTCATCATTCTTCTGGCCGTTCCGTTTTCCGCAATCGGTGCGATCTGGCTGCTCTATTTGCTCGGCTACAACATGAGCATCGCGGTTTGGGTGGGTCTGATCGCCTTGCTCGGCGTGGACGCTGAGACCGCGGTCTTTATGTTGCTGTACTTGGACCTCGCCTACCATGATGCGCAAAAGAAAGGACAGATGCGGAGCTGGGACGACCTGCGCGAGGCCATTGTTCAGGGCGCGGTCAAACGGCTTCGTCCCAAGGTCATGACTGTGGCCTGCATGTTATTTGCTCTGCTACCGATCCTGTGGTCGGTGGGAAGCGGAGCCGACGTGATGAAGCGCATCGCGGCGCCGCTGGTCGGCGGAATATTGATTTCCTTTTTGATGGAGCTGGTCGTCTATCCGCCCATCTTCGCCATCTGGAAGTGGAATTTCGAAGTGAAGCCCGAGATGCGGAAGCTGGAATCTGCGTCTGCATAAGGATGATTTCGATGATCTATGCGTGTGAAGTCTCGAAAGAACCTGGGATTCAAGGCGTTTGTGGGCTCTTTGGAAAAGGGACTGTCGGCGGAAGCGATTCCGAGAGATTCATCTTGGCACTTAGGGGAATTGTCGAACGGTTTCAGGTCACATGGGGAGTGACGCCGCTCCACGGGTCCGACTGCGGAGAGAGTGTTGAGATCGGGTTTGTTCTTGACCTGAACGGGACGCATAAGCCGGCTGCGAATCATGTGGGACGGACTTGCCGACACTGCACCAATTTGATGCTGGCCCTAAAAATCATCGGGGACTGGCTCTTGCCGCCGCAAGGAAAATGTTCATTTTGTGAGGTGCAGGCGTACAGCGACTTCGTTCGTGGCGGGCAAAAAGGTCAAGCAGATGCGTCCTCGACGAGGGCGCTTCGTCTTGTGAGTCATCTAGGCACGCGATGTCAGTTGGGAGCATGCCACCTTTGGTGCATGACAAAGATGAAAGCACGGCTGAACAGGATTGGATCGGTCGAACGAGGAAGGAGTTCGATTTCTACAGAATAGACGGAGTCATGAACATGGAAATTCAACGAGAAGCAGGGGCATCGCAAACGGGAAACGACACGAGCACTCCTACGAAACTGAAGGAGCTAGTGCAGTGCTTTCGGATCTGTTGGGAGGCCTTACCCGATTACTACTACGTACAAAAACAAAAACGCCCAGATCGGATTCACGCTCGAGTTGACGGGTACGCATGAGCAAGGGGTGGAACATCCGCTGCCTGGGTGCGAGCACTGCCGGAAAGTGTGGCGTGCATTGAAGGCCATCGCGGATTGGATCATTCCACGCGAAGAACGTGACTCCGATTACGACATCGTTCCTTTCGATCAGTCCATCCATTACGACGCAGGGCGAAAGTTCCGGTCGGACGTTTCGCTGAGAATCTGGATACGTCATCGCTCCGGGTTCGACCGTGAAGTGGATGCGTGCGAGGTCCGGTGCCTCGGCGAAATGACACAGCGGCTCGCGACGATCGGTGCGCGCAAGACGCAATGGGAATCGGACTCGGGTGCGGACCAAGGCGAACTTTTTCGAACAGCAGACCGGAGACATCTATGGCAAATGAAAGCGCAACAAGATCAGTGAGAGTAGCCTATTTTTCGATGGAGATCGCGCTGGAACCGGAGATCCCAAGTTACAGCGGAGGTCTCGGCGTCTTGGCGGGAGACATCTTGCGCTCTGCTGCTGATCTCGGGGTTGTGGTTCGCCAAAACTCTGGCCGACCCCTAATCTTGGCCGCTGTAACATTGTTACTGTGATGATTTTGGCGAGGGAGAGGTAGGGAAACGTGCCTGAAGAGAGTGCTATACTGTGCGTAATGGAGATCGTATGAGTTCGAGGGACAGCGTGATCGTCAAAAATCCAAATATCCTGAGCGGAACGCCGGTTTTTCGCGGGACGCGAGTACCCCTCCAACTTCTGTTCGATTCCCTGGAGCGGGGCCACACCCTTGAAGAATTTCTCGAAGGGTATCCGACCGTTTCACGCGAGATGGCCATCGCCGCGCTGGAAGAAGCTCAACAGCTGCTGTCGGCCCAGGCATGAATGCGCGTTCTCCTCGATGAGTGTGTGAGCGAAGGACTGCGCAACTACCTCGCCAGGCACGAATGTCAAACCGCCCGGTATGCTGGCTTCGCGGGACTTGAGAACGGTCAGCTCTTGACTGCAGCCGAGGCCGCGAAGTTCGACGTTCTCCTGACTGTGGATCGCGGATTTGAATACCAGCAGAACCTCGGACATCGGAAAATTGCGGTCATTATTTTCTGTGGTAAATCCGTCCTCTTGGAAGACCTCGTTCCTCTCATGCCCGTTTGCCTCGCTCACCTCGAGTCCATCGAGCCTGGCCAGGTCGTCAGAATCGAAAACAGCGGAAGTGAAGCGAGAAGCTGACTTGGCGGTCGGCACCACACGTAGAGCACATGCTCCGTGCAAGGGGGTTCGAACTTGGTGGGTTAACCGATTGGGATAAGAGAGAGTCCGGAATGGAATCGGAAGTGACGAACATTGAGTAAGCGTGGTAACGGAATATGAAGAGATCGGGCAAAGCAATGACAATGCCCCTGGCTGGCTGCTCGCCTTCGATTCGTTCGGCAAGCCCAGCGATCAGACCTGGACTTCACTCGGTCGTGACAGTGTAGGATTCTAACCAACTGAACTACGTCCCCAGCCGTGGAATCAACAACTTAGCTTAAAACCTTGCAAACAAGAGGCTTGCAAGATTCGCATACAGCGCACTGTTCGCCTGGATTGCCTGCAGTAGCCCTTCTTCCTGGACGAAC
>WNGK01002337.1_pt1 | contig 25795 bp, 20 predicted proteins | sample 5400601 | NCBI WGS metagenome assembly WNGK01 (sample SAMN13153376, study PRJNA577476) | soil metagenome | isolation source: 60 cm soil or saprolite under Garry oak tree replicate 1 | place: USA:California | collected 2016-06-15
TGGAACTGGGTGCGCTGGCTGCCGCACTGCGCGCCGCGCGGCGGCGAGGACTGCGTGGCGCTCGTCGGCACCGACCCGGACTCCGCGGCGCGCCGGGTCAGCGAGCTGGTGACCGAGGTCACCGCGAGGCTGGGCAGCGCGGGCGAGGGCCCGCTGGGCCTCGGCGGCTCCGGCGATCAGGCGGCGGCCAGTAGCGAACTGGGCGCCAAGATCCTGGTGGTGCTCGACGGGGCACGCCAGCTGCGCCGCATCCCCGGCATGCCCCAGGTGCTCGCCGCCGCCAGGAAAACGGGCGTCTACGCGATCTGCATCGACGAGTCGCACCGCGTCCTGCCGGAGGAATGCGCCGCCGTGCTGTCTTGGGACATACCCGGGCAGGCCGCGGGCAACAGCGCGAACGGCGTGCACTACGGGCCCGGCGGTTGGGCGACGGCGTCCCACGGGCACGCCCCGCTGCGGGTGCGGCCGTTCCTGATCCGCGGGCACGGCTCGGTGTTCGGGCACGGCGGACCCGCCGTCCTCGCCGATCAGGTCTCCGTCGGCTGGGCCGACCGGGTGGCCCGCGCGCTCGCGCCCGTCCGCGACGTGAGCCGGGACGACGCGGATTCCGCGATCCCGGACTCGGCGCGCCTGCTCGACCTGATCCACATGCCGGACCCGTCCGCCGACCTGGTGCTGCTCGCCTGGCAGCGACGCGGGCGGACCACCAAGGTGCCGATCGGGATCGGCGCCGACGGGCCGTTCATCCTGGACCTGAGCGCGGACGGCCCGCACGGCCTGGTCGCGGGCACCACCGGAGCCGGGAAGTCGGAGCTGCTGCAGACGCTGATCGCCGTCCTCTGCGTGGCCAACCGGCCGGACACGATGACGTTCGTGCTCATCGACTACAAGGGCGGCAGCGCGTTCAAGGACTGCGCGAGGCTGCCGCACACGGTCGGGATGGTCAGCGACCTGGACGGGCACCTAACGGTGCGCGCGCTCGACTCACTCGGCGCCGAGCTGAAACGGCGCGAGGAACTGCTGCTGCACGCCGGGGCCAAGGACATCGAGGACTACTGGGACACCAAGAAGCTCCAGCCCGACCTGGAGCCGATGCCCCGGCTCGTGCTGATCATCGACGAGTTCGCCGCGATGGTCGCGGAACTGCCGGATTTCGTCACCGGGCTCATCGATATCGCCCGCCGCGGCCGTTCGCTCGGCGTGCACCTGCTGCTCGCCACGCAGCGGCCGGCCGGCGTGGTCAGCGCGGACATCCGGGCCAACACCAACCTGCGGATCGCGCTGCGGGTCACCAGCCCGGATGAGTCCGCCGACGTCATCGACACCCGCGACGCCGCGTTCATCGGGAAATCCACCCCTGGCCGCTGCTATATCCGGTCGGGGGCGGCCAGCCCGGTCGCGGTGCAGTCGGCGCGCATCGGCGGACGGCGGCCGAGCGCGGGACCGGTCACCGCGAGCGCGCAGGTGGTCCCGATGCCGTGGCGCGGGCTGGGCAAAGCCCTGCCCGCTCCCACGTCGGCCGGCGGCGACGAGGAGTCGATGGCGACGGACCTGTCCGCGCTGGTCGATGCGATCGCCACGGCCAACGCCCAGCTCGGCCTCAGCCCGCAGCGCAGGCCGTGGCTGGAGCCGCTGCCGGAGCTGATCACGCTCGGCGAGCTCCCGGCGCCTGAGCCCGGCCGCCCGGACGTCCCGCCGATCCCCTACGGGCTCACCGACCTGCCGCTTCGGCAGGCCCGCGCGCCGCTCGCGCTCGACTTCACCCACGCCGGGCACGTAGCGGTGGCCGGCGCGGCGCGCACCGGGCGGTCCAGCCTGCTGCGCACGCTGGCCGGCTCGGTGGCGTCGCTGGCCTCCCCGGCCGACGTGCACATCTACGGGATCGACTGCGGCACCGGCGCGCTGCTCCCGGTCGCCGACCTGCCGCACTGCGGCGCGGTGGTGACCAGGGACCAGGGCGACCGGGTCGAGCGGCTGCTGAGCAAGCTCAAGAACGAGATCGCCCGCCGTCAGCAGCTGCTCGCGGCGCAGGGGTTCGCCGGCCTGGCCGAGCAGCGGGCCGCCACCACCGGGGCCGGCCGGCTGCCCTGGATGCTGCTGCTGCTCGACTGGTGGGAAGGCTACGTCGCGACGTTCGAGAACCTCGACTACGGCCGCCTGATCGAGACGCTGCTGCAGATCCTCCGCGAGGGCAGCGCCGTCGGCCTGCGCGCCGTGTTCACCACCGACCGGACGGCGCTGATCGGGCAGACCGGCACCATATTCGGCCAGCGGATGATCTTCCGGATGACGGACCGCAGCGACGCCTCGCTGGCCGACATCGGCGAGCGCGCGCTGCCGGCCCGCCAGCCCGAAGGACGGATCATGTTCGCGGCGAAACCGAACCCGCTTGAGGCGCAGATCGCGCTGCTCGACCCCGATCCGAGCGGCGTCGCGCAGGTGGCCGCGCTGCGCCGGATCGGCGAGCAGGCGCGGCAGCGGTTCGGCCGGCCGCCAGGCGAGCAGCGCCCGCTGCGGGTCGACGCGCTGCCGCCGCGGATCACCCTCGCCGAGACGTACCGGCTGGACCCGGACTTCGTCCCGCCGTCGCCGATGTGGGCGCTGGCCGGCGCCGGCGGGGACCAGCTTTCCCCGCAGGGCATCGACATCTCCGATGAGGGGCCGGGCGTCGTGGTCGCTGGACCGGCCCGCAGCGGACGGTCCACGACGCTGCTGACGATGGCGCGGTCGCTGATCGCGGCGCAGACGCCGATCCTGGTGATCACGCCGCGCCGCTCGCCGCTGCGCGCGCTGGAGGGGACGCCGGGTGTGGTCGGCGTGCTCGGCGCCGATTTCGACGTCGAGTTCCTGCGGGCCGAGCTCAACCCGCTGGACCGGTACGTGGTCCTCGTCGACGACGCGGAGATGCTGTTCGACGCGCCGAACTCGGCGGTACTCGAGCGGATCATCGTCACCGGCCGGGATGCCGATCACGGCCTGATCCTGGCCGGCACCACCGGCGACCTGGGTCGCTGCTACACGGGTTTCATCCCGGCCGCGCTGAAATCACGGTGCGGCGTGCTGGTGACGGTGGACACGCCCGATGACGGCGACCTGTTCGGCGTGCGGCTGCCGCGGAACGCCGCACCCGGCCCGCTCGGCCGCGGCCTGATCCTGCGGCCGGGCCGCATGGCCCCGATCCAGCTCGCGATCGACGAATAACGCTAGCTGAGCGAGCCAAAGAGCCGCGGCGGCGACTGGACTGAGGAGCGACGAGGGAAGGAGCCGCCTCAAAGCGGCCCGGAGGCGAGCGAAGCTAAAAAAGCTTGAGCCCAGGCCTGCAGGGCGGCCACCACCGACGGGGCGAGGACCTGGTCGTCGTCCGCCGTGCCCGCCGGGTGCAGGAGGTGGTTGACGCCGCTGAGCAGGCGCAGGCCCGGCCCGGTCGTGCCCGCCGCGGCCAGCGCGCGCACCAGCGGCGTTATCGTGCTCGGCGGGACGTTCAGGTCATCGGTGCCCTCGGTGACCAGGACACGGGTGCCGTGTGGGAGCCTGGCCGCGACGCCCGGCGGGTAGACCGCATCATCGCTGCGGACGTAGACGGCGTTCACGGCGGACAGCAGGATCGGCGTGAGCAGTTTCACCACCGCGGGCAGCAGACCGGAGGTGGCGACCGGGCGCCCGGCGCGGAATCCGGCGATCGCCTGCTGCACGGCCTGCGCGTTCTGCCGGGCGGTCGCGGCGGTGATGCTGTCCTGCGCGACCGCGGCATCGAGTTGCTCGTCCGTCTGCAGCTGTACGAGGCTGAGGAACCGCTCGTCCTGCGGCTCGATCAACGCGAGCCCGGCCGGGCGGGGCGCGACCGACTCCGCGACCAGCAGCGCGTACATCCCGCCCTCGCTGTGCCCGGCGACCAGCATCCGCCGGGGGTCCGCGGCCGGCTGGGCGCGGAGGAAGTCGTAGGCCGCGTCGGCCTGACGGATGAACGCGGCCAGGTCGATGACCGACGGATGGCCGGCGAACGCGCCGGCGCCGGTCTGCCCGCTGAAGTACTTGTCGAACCGCAAGGTCATGATGCCCGACTGGCCGAGGACCCCGGCGATCAGCTGCAGGGTATGCGGCTCGAGTCCGGCCGCGGCGTCGTCCCCGTTCCGGTCGGTGGGACCGCTGCCGGCCAGCAGCAGGGCCGCCGCCAGGTGCTGACCGCCGCGGTGCGCGGGTACGTGGAGCGTTCCGTAGGTGGTGGTGCCGTCCACCGTGAACTGCACGCTCCGGTCGGCCGCCGCGACCAGCCCAGACGGCCCGGCGCCGCCGCCGTTCTGGGTGGCCCCGTTCTGGGTGGCCCCGTTCTGGGTGGCCCCGTTCTGGGTGGCAGAGCCGCAAGCGGCCAGGCCCGCGCAGATCACCGCCGCCGCGGCGGCCCGCAACATGTGCATGCCTGTCTCCCATGGGACGTGTTTCGAACCAACCCCGTGCCCTTTCCGTAATATGGTTGCATAGCGCCACTTAACCCATACTGTTCGCCCAGTTACAGGGCGTTACTGAGGAGAGCTGATGGCAGTCTTCGGCGACCGGATCTTGCGCTGCACGGACGGTCACATGTTCGTGTCGAGCGAGACATCCCGCTTGTTCGGTTCGGTGCACCTCGGCCCCGTCCGGCGGATGCAGTGCCCAGTGGACGGGAAGATCGTGAACGTGTCCAGCGTGCGGGAGAGCAGCCTGACGCCGGAGCAACTCGAGGAAGCTCGCAGGTTCCAGGCCTGAGACGCCGGAGGCGGCCCGGAGGGCTGCCGACCGCGGGCACGGCGAGTCCGGGTCGGCCGGGCAGGCGCTAGGTCGTTCGGTCGATTTGTTATGTCCGTAGTCGGCGGGAGCGGGACGGCCGATCATTGTTCCTGCCCGCCAGGGGGTGGCGGGCCCTGAATGCGCAGGTCATTGTCCGGTGCGGGTGACGGTGCGGCGCTGACCGGCCGTGCCGTCATGGGTCGTGCCTGTTCCGGAAGTCCTTGGCGGCGCACAGGCTGAGGCCTACGGTGTGTCCCGTAGATCATGGGACAGGTGAGGACAGCGCGGCGCCGCCGGGCCCGCGGCCAGCCTTCCCCAGGGCCCCGCTCGCGCCCGGGGAACCACGGCGATGTGACACTGACGTTGCCCTGACCACGGCGATGTCACATCGCCGTGGTAGCGCCCGGTGCCCGGAGCGGCGCAGGACGGGACGGGCGGGACCTGCGGGCCGCACGGTGCGCACGGTGCCCGGCGGGATCCGGCGGCGGGCGGCGGGCCGGGCGGCGCCGCGCCGGTTCGCGCCCCTTGACGGCACCGGGCCGGGCTAATATCGCGCTGTACCGGAATACCACCGAGGCCATCAACGCGGTCATGTACTCGCTGCTCACGGAGTTCCGCGACGGCGACAACGTGGTGACGACGACGATGGAGCACAACTCCAACTATGCCCCGGTTCGCGCGGCGGGTGGAAATACCGCCTGGCGCGGTTCGATCCGCTCACCGGCGAGCTCGACCTAGATCACATGGCCTCGCTGATCGACACGCGCACCAAGCTCGTTTGCTGCACCGGCGCGTCGAACTTCCTCGGCACCCGGGTTCCGCTCAGAGCCGTCCGCGCGCTGGCCGACGGCAGCGGGTACCCGCAGCCCGGCGGTGAGCGGCGCTCGTACCTGCTGGTCGACGGCGCCCAGCTGGTGCCGGGTTCGTTCGTCGACGTGCAGGGCCTGGACGTGGACTACCTGGCGTTTTTCCTTTCACAAGCTGCTGGCGCCGTTCGGGGGGAGTGCTGTACGCCAAGGAGCACCTGCTCGATTCCTCGCTGCCGTTCCTGTACGGCGGTGACGTGATCGCGGAAGGGCGCGTGTTCCCTGATCGGGTCGAGTACAACTGCCTGCCCTGGGAGTATGCCGCCGGAACGCCCAGCATCCTCGGCGCGATCGTCTCTGCGCAGGCGCTGCGCATCGTGCTGGACCTGGCGCTGGCGCCGAAAAGCCTGGCGTACTTCGGGACAGGCAAACCCATCGACCGCAGCCCTGTCGAGTCGCCATGGATCGCGTCTCGCTTGGAATCGCCAGCTGACCGCCGGGGCGCTCGACGGGCTCGGCGCCATCCCGGGGATCACGATCTACGGACCCGCGATGCGTTGCGCCGCACCTCGCTGATCGCCTTCAACCTCGCCGGCCGTGATCCGGTCAGCGTGGCGGAAGACCTGAACCGGGCCGGGTGGAGTCACGCGCAGGCTGCCACTGTGCCACGCTCGCCTTTTCCCCGCTCAGGGCTTGCGGGCCAGGACTCTCCAGCCAACCGGGCTCGCGCTGACGGCGGCATCACGCTCGAAGGCCTGCGCATGCCGGGCCAGGACCTCTGGCTCGATGAGCTCGAAGCCGTCAAGCAGGCGCGTGATCTCCGCCGGGGTGCGCGGGTGCAGCCGCTCGCTGGCCTGCTCGTAGATCTTGTACACGCGGTCGGCCACGTCCTTGTCCACTTCTTTGTCCTGCACACGGCCGGGGACGATGTGGCTTATCACCAGGTAGCTGCCCGGCGCGAGCGCGTCCCTGATAGTGGCGATGATCCCGGCGGGGTCGTCATCGCCGGAGATGAGAAGTGCAAGATCGCGAGCAGGATCACCGCGACCGGGCGGCCGAAGTCGAGGTGGCCCCTGATCACCGGATCTTCCAGCAGCACGGCAGGCTCACGCAGGTCCCCCCGGACGGCGACGGCGCGGTCGGGCCTGGCCAGCAGGGCGTTCGCATGCGAGATGACAACCGGGTCGTAGTCGACGTAGGCGACGCGCGCTTCGGGGTTGACCTCGCGGGCCACCTCGTGGACCGCGCCCCGGGTCGGCAGGCCGACGCCGATGTCAAGGAACTGGCTGATGCCCGCCTCCGCCGCCAGGTAGCGGACGGCTAGCCGGAGGAACTTCCGGTTCGTCGTGGCCTCGGCCCGGGTCACGGGGACAAGCTGCATGATCTACTCGGCGGCCACCCGGTCGGCCTCGAAGTTGTCCTTGCCGCCGAGGTAATAGTCATACATCCGCGCGACGTTGGGGATAGACGTGTCCACCCCTTCAGGGAGACGTGGCATCTTCGGCTGGCCTGAGGCTTCCTGGCCGCGATTTCCGGCCGGCAGTTTCCGTGATCGGCAGGCTCCAGTCTAGACCGGCCCAGCCCTCCGCTTACTTCCAGGAAAACGTGCTGACCGCCGGACAGCCGACCGTGCGTGGCCGCACCGACCACCCTACCCGTCCCCTCGGTACAGGGCGGTCCGCAGCCGACGGGCGCCAGCACTGCTCATTTCCGGAGAATATCCCGGGCTAAATCCAATCTGCGCGGACGGTGGCGCCGAATCGGGGGCATCAGCGGTGCCTGGGGAGGGCACCCATTCGCCGAAAGAAGCAGCGATGTCCCGATCCACCGCGGCCCGTACCGGGGCCGCCGTGCTGCTCGCCGCGAGCGCCGCCCTCGTCGCCGGGGGACTTGCGAGCTTGACCCCAGGTCAAGCCGGAGCCTCCAGCCACAGGGAAGCCCCGCTCATCTCCGGGCAGCCACAATACGACAACACCGATGTGTACGCGTTCGTCAGCCCCGACAAGCCGGGCACCACCACGCTGGTGGCGAACTGGCTGCCCTTCGAGGACCCGGCGGGCGGCCCGAACTTCTACAAGTTCGCTACCGACGCCCGTTACGACATCAACATCGACAACGACGGTGACTCGCAGACCGACCTTACTTACCGCTTGACCTTCAAGGACCACTACAAGAGCACGAACACGTTCCTCTACAACACCGGCCCGGTGAGGAGTCTGCACGACCCTAACCTCAACTTCACCCAGACCTATGACCTCACCCTGATCAGGCGGGTCCACGGGGGCGCGGTCTCCGCGCAGAGGCTCGCGTCGGACGTGCCGGTGGCGCCGTCCAACGTCGGCAAGGCGTCGATGCCCGACTACACCGCACTACGCACGCAGGCGGTGCGACCGCTGGCCAGCGGTGGGCAGGTATTCGCCGGCCAGGCCGACGACCCGTTCTTCCTCGACCTGCGGGTCTTCGACCTGCTGTACGGCGGGAACCTGTCCGAGGTCGGCCACGACACGCTGCACGGTTACAACGTGCAGACCGTGGCGCTGCAGGTGCCCTCGAAGCAGTTGGCGCCCACCCAGCCGACCATCGGCATCTGGTCCGACACGCAGCGGCGGACCGCCGCCGGCGGGTTCACCCAGGTGTCGCGGCTCGGGATGCCGCTGGTCAACGAGGTCGTCATCCCGGTCAAGGACAAGGACAAGTTCAACGCGTCCATCCCGTGGCACGACGCGCAGTTCGGGCAATACGTCACCGACCCGGAGCTGCCCAAGCTGATCCAGGGCATCTACAAGATCCCGGCTCCGGCGGCGCCGCGCAAGGACCTGGTCCAGGTCTTCCTGACCGGTGTTCCCGGGCTCAACCAGCCGCCGAACGCGCGCCCGGCCGAGATGATCCGGCTTAACACCTCGATCCCGCCGAGCAAGGACCCCCAACGGCTCGGCGTACTCGCCGGTGACAAGGCAGGCTACCCGAACGGCCGCCGGCTCACCGACGACGTGGTGGACATCTCGCTCCAGGTCGTGGAGGGCAAGCTACTCGGCGCGAAGATCCCGCCGCTCGGCGACGCCGTTAACGCCAACGACAGAGCATTCGGCGGTACGTTCCCGTATGTCGCGCTGCCCTGGTCGGGTTCCGATGTCAAGGCCTCCGGCTCGGGCATCACTCCGGCGGCAGCCAGCATGGCCGGCGACTCGCGGGCCACCCCGCTGACCGGCGGTGCGGAGGCTGCGGCCAAGGCGGCGCAGCAGAAACCCGCCTCGTCCCCCGTGCTGCCGATGGTCGCGATCGGCGTGGGCGCGCTGTTCCTCGGCGGCAGCGGCGGGCTGTGGCTGATGCGCCGCAGGCTCCCGTCAGCCTGATCCCTGCCGCTTTCCCCGCACAGGCCCGGCCGCGCCGCCCGGCAGCGCCATCCCGGCGCAGCGCGGCCGGGCCGACCCACATTGCTCGCACCGGAGGTGAACCCGTGCACACCCCGATCACCACTGCCGCACCGGTCGTGCGACCGGTCCGGTCACTGGCCGGACGGCTGGCCCGCCTGCTGCTGACGGCCGGCCTCGTCGCGGCCCTCGCTGGAGGGCTCACCTTCGGCGCCGCCCTGATCAGCGGCCGGTCCGGCCCGCCGCCAGCCACATACCCGGATTCCGCCGCGGCCTTCGAACAACTTTCCTCCACGAGCCTCGCCGCGGGCATCGGCCACCTCCAGCAGCACCTGCGGGCGCAGCCGCGAGATGCCACCGGGTGGGCGACCCTAGGGCTTTCCTACGTCGAGCAGGCCCGGCTCACCGCCGATCCGGCGTACTACCCGAAGGCCGCCGCCGCGCTGGCGGAGGCGCTGCGGGTCAGGCCGGCCGGCAACGACTCGGCATACGCCGGCCTGGCCGCGCTGGCGGCGGCCAGGCACGACTTCGGTACCGCGCTCCGCGAGGCCGACCGGGCGCTGGCCATCAACCCCTTCGGGGCGCGGGCGCTGGCCGTGCGGATCGACGCGCTGGTCGAACTGGGCCGCTACCCCGCGGCGATGGCGGCGGCCAGGCACGCCGACAGTATCGCCCCCGGCATTCCGGTGTTCACGCGGCTGGCGTACGTCAACGAGCTCTACGGCCGGACCGCCGAGGCCCGCCGGGTGCTGGAACTGGCCCTGACCTCGGCCGACGACCCGGGCGACCTGTCGTACGTACACGCGCAGCTCGGCGAGCTGGCCTGGAGCCAGGGCCAGGTGTCCAGGGCCGGCGGCGAGTTCGCCGCCGCGCTGCGCGCCGACCCTGGCTACCTGGCCGCGCTGGAAGGCCGGGCCAGGGTTCGCGCGGCGGCCGGTGATATCACGGGCGCGCTCCAGGACCTGCAGACGGTGGTGAACCGGCTGCCACTGCCCGGTTACCTGACCGAATACGGCGAGATGCTCACGTCGGCGGGCCGGTCCGCCGAGGCCGCCCGGCAGTACGCGGTGGCCCGTGCGTGGGTGAGACTGGCGCAGGCGAGCGGTGTGGCCACCGACCTGGAGACCGCGCTGTTCGCCGCCGATCACGGCGGCGAGGCGGAGGCGCTGCGCGCGGCACGGGCCGAATGGGCCAGGCGGCACAGCGTCCACGTCGAAGACGCGCTGGCCTGGGCGCTGCACGTCAATGGCAAGGACGCCGAGGCGCTGCGCTATGCCGAGCTGGCCAACGGACTCGGCTACCGCTCCGCAATGTTCCGCTACCACCTGGGCATGATCGAGAAGGCGCTGGGCCGGACCGCGGACGCCCGCCGTGACCTGACCTCCGCTTTGCGCCTGAACTCGCACTTCTCGGCCCGGCACGCGCCGCTGGCGAAGGCGGCGCTGACCTCGCTGGGCGGTACCTCGTGATCCGGTACGTGATCAGCGGGATGCTGGCCGGGTCTGCGCTGATCCCGCAGCACCCGCTGGGCAACTTCACAGTGAACCGGTACGACGGCCTGGTGGCCGCCCCGCACGTGCTGCGCATCGACCACGTGCAGGACCTGGCGGAGATTCCGGCCGCCCAGGTACTGGACGGTCGGCGGGTCGGCACCGATCTGCACACCTGGGCCGTCCACTCGTGCGCCACAGCGAGCCGGATCTTCAAGATCGCGGAGTCCGGGCGGCCGGTCCGCGCGGAGGTCCGCACCGTGGCCGCCCGGACCCGCCCCGGCCAAGCCGGGCTGCCGACGCTGAGGCTGGAATGCACGATGACGGCCCCGCTGGCCGACCGGCCCGGCGGCGTGGTGGTGACCTTCCGCGATCCCGGTGCCGCCGACCATGTCGGCTGGCACGAGATCACCGCGGCCGGGGATCGGATGACCGTCTCGCGAGCTGATGTTCCCGCCACCTCGCGCAGCGCCCGGCTGACCGTCTACCCGAAAGACATGTTGAGCTCGCCGCTCGACCAGCGATCGGCGTCGTTCACGGTGACCCCCGGCGGCCCCGCGCTGGCCGCCCCGGCCGCGCCCGGTGGCGCGGCCGGGGTGCTGCCACGGGGCGTCGACCAGCTGACGCAGTCGTTCACCGACCTGGTGGCCCGGCGTCATCTGACTGCGGGATTCGCGCTGGTCGCCCTGCTCATCGCCGTCGCGCTCGGCGCGGTCCACGCGCTGGCCCCCGGTCATGGCAAGACCATCATGGCGGCCCAGGCGCTCAGCCGCGGCCGCCGCGGCTTGCGCGACATCCTTACCCTCGGCCTTACCGTCACGGTCACCCACACGCTGGGCGTCCTCGTCCTCGGACTGCTGGTAGCCGGCGGTTCCTCGGTCGTGACCCCGGGCCTGTTCCCGTGGCTCGGCGCCGCCAGCGGAGCCCTGGTCGCCCTCACCGGCTGCACGCTGCTCCGCCGCGCCCTCCGCCCGCCACCCGGGCACGGGCACGGGCACGACCACGGGCACGGGCACGACCACGGGCACGGGCACGACCACGGGCACGGGCACGACCACGGGCACGGGCACCCTCACGTGGACGTGCCGCGGCGGGGGACCGTGGTGGTCATGGGGTTCGCGGGCGGGCTAATGCCCAGCCCGTCGGCGGTCGTGGTGCTACTGGGGGCGGTGGCGCTGCGCCATGCGTGGTTCGGGGTGCTGCTCGTGCTGGCGTACGGGCTGGGGCTGGCGGTGACACTGACCGGCATCGGGGTGTTCATCACCGGGTCGGGGCGATGGCTGGCGGCCCGCGTGCCCGGGCTGCGGGACCGCGCGGGGCGGTTCCCTGCGCGGCTGGTGCCCGCCGGGTCGGCGGTACTCGTCGTGCTGCTCGGGGTCGCGCTGGCCGTGCGGAGCCTCGCGACGGTTCTGGGCTGACCGTATCGCCTGGGAACCGGGCCGCCGCGGCGGCATCAGCGTGATCGTCGCAGGGAAGGAGACCAGGAAAGGCCGGACCGTTCGGGCCTTACCGCTCGCCGGTCCGGTCGCAGCTGTCCCGGCCGAGTTCTGCGCGGTTCGCATGTACCCGAGCCATGACGAAGCAACTGTCAATTGCTGACTTGACAGCGCGTCAGAACACCCCGATCTGTCCGGTCTGACCCGGGCAACGAAGATCACCCATGATCACACGAGTGGTCCCGGGTGCTCAGCCATGCGGGCTTCCACGCGCGGCTGCCGGGCTGGCGGCGATGCAGGCCTGCTTGCCGGTGTGCCGCCAGCCCGGCGGCTGGCTGGGCGAGAAGGGCTCAGGAATGAGTTACTGGGCCAGGTAGCGGGCGAGTATGAGGTTGACTCCTCCGCCTGGGATGAATCCTTGCCCGACGACCAGGATCTTCCCGTCTGGCTGGATGAGGACGACCGATGCCTGGCCGCCTCCGGGCAGGTTTGCAGTCCGGGTACCGCCGGTGCCGAAGGCCGGGTCGAGGCTTCCGCTGGAATTCAGCCGGGCGACGGTGAATGCCGTGCTGCCGCCCGCCGAACGCAGCCCGGCGGCGATGATCTGTCCGTTGGGCTGGACCGCGAGCGCCTGAACGGCATCGGTGGCGACCGTGTTGTCTGCGCTGAAGTCGAAGGCGGGGTTGGTGAATCCGGGGTCTACCGCCCCGGTGGGCAGGTACCTGACTACCTTGGCGTCGATGTCATGACGGCTGAACCCTGCGCCCCCCGATATGGCGAGATACTTGCCGTCAGCCTGGAACACCGAGGAGGTGCCCCTGCTGGACGCGATCGTGATTGGGGACGGGGTCACCTGGGATTGGAGCGCGCCGGCCGCGCTGAACTCGGCCGTCGAGGCGCCGTTGAGCGCGAAGATGTGGCCGACGGCGTCCTCGGCCAGCGCGGTGATCCCGCCTATCGCGGTGACGGCCACCATGCCGCCGCTGCCGAAGGTGGTGTCCAGGCTTCCGTCGGCGTTGTAGCGGGCCAGCGCGCTCTGGGCCGGGCACCTCCTGGCGCATTGGCTGGCCAGCCCGCCGACAAGGATCTTCCCGTCGGCCTGGATGAGTACCGAGTCGGCCGGGTTGGACACGCCGCCGGCCTTGACCCCGACGAAGTTCGTGGTGACTTTGCCGCCAGCGCCGAAGCTGGCATCCAGGATCCCGTTCGCGTTGAAGCGGGCGACGGCGAACTCGCTGACGGTGCCGTCGGCGCTTTCCGCAGTGCCTGCGACCACGATCTTGCCGTCCCGCTGGAGGGCCAGGTCGTTGGGAGAGTTGATGAAGTTGGTGAACGCGGCAGTGGTACGCCCGCCAGCACCGAAGCTGTTGTCTGGAGTTCCGTTGCCCCGATAGCGGAGCACGCCGAAGGCCTCAGTGGCCGAGGGGTCGTTGTCGAATCCCGCGATGACCACGATCCGGCCGTCCGGTTGCAGCGCGGCATCCGCGGGGAACGGGCCGTTGTAACTTGTCGTGACGATCCCGCCGCTGCCGAACGTCTGGTCAAGGTCACCCGCCGCAGCGTGCGCAGCGGTGACGCCGGCAAGCACGCCCAGCACGGCCAGGAACGTCACCATCCCCGAACGCGACATATTCATCTGCCATCCTCCCTGCGACACGGCACCCGCTCCGGACAGATGCCCACTACCACCGGCACGTGCCATGCCGCCGTTCGGTTCGGCGGGGAAGAAAAGCAGCCCGAGCGGCAGGAGCCGCAATTGCGGCCGCCGCGGACGGTGACCGGCCAACGGACGGGCGGCGGCGCGGGCGGGAATAGAGGGACACCGCGAATGGCATCGCGTAGGTTAGGGCGATCTTGACGGCCACGACCGGCGTCAGGTGGCCGCCGAGCACGACGTCGAGCTGATTGATGGCGAAGGGTACGGTCCCGGCCCGCCCGTCCCGGCCCTTCGGCGCCTGCTCGACGCCTGCGCATCAGCTAACCAGGTCAAACCCAGCGCGAACAGTGACTGACGTCCGCAAACCGCTCACGCATGGACGTGGCTGATCCCGCCCCAGCGCCGACGCAGCTCACGAACCCGTCCAAGGGACCGTCAACGGGATGACGCGCCGCCCTGGCGTTCAGTTCTGCCTGTCACCGCCGGAAGTGTAGGCGCGCACGTCGGCGACGCTCCACCAGCTGCCGCTGGACGCGCTCAGGGTCATGCGGATGTACCGGACCGGGGCGCCGCTCAGGTCAGCGGTGGTGAACTGCCCGGTTCCCCGGCCGGCGGCTACGGCGGTGGTCCAGTTCACGCCGTCGGTGCTGGTCATGATCGTGTAACCGCGCGGGTAGTCGCCAGTGGACACCCCGGTGTCGAAGACGACCCGCCGGGCGTCGATCGCATGGCCGAAGTCGACCTGAAGGTACTGGCCGGGGGCCTGCCCGGCGCCGGTGGAGTAGCGGGTGCTGGCGTCGCCGTCCACGGCGTTGGCCGCCACGTCGCCGGTGCAGCACGGGTCGGCCGGGCCGGCCGGGTTCGCCGTCGCGGTCCAGCCGCCTGGGCTGACTTGGCGCAGGGCATACGTGCCGGGGACCTGGCCGCGCCACGTGAAGGTGGCCAGCGCCCCGCCGGGCAGGGTGTAGGTGAACGCCTGGTCGCCCTCACGCACGGCGAAGGTGCTCGGGTTGTCGTTCTCGTTGTGCGCGACCAGGACCGTGCTGCCGTCTGGGTTGCGGAACGCCACGTCCATGACCTGCCCGTTCCAACCTGTCGTGCCGAACGAGGTGCTGGCGATGCGCACCGCCCCGGGCTGCACGAAACGGGCCAGATGACCGAGCGTGTAGTACTCGGCATTATCAGTCACGCTGTCACCGGGGCCGACGGTGACGATGCCGGTGCAGGTGCCGCAACCGCCCACATGCGGACCGCCGGACGGGTCCAGGGCCAGGTTCCAGTTGATGACGGTCTCGGCCCAGTTGCGGGTGGCGCCGATGATCAGGTTGCGGGCGTGCCACTTGAGCGTGTCGGAGAAGGTGTTCGCCGGATCGGCGGACTGGCTTCCCGAGCACTCGGTGAAGTAGATCGGCTGGTCAGGGAACTGGTTATGCAGCGTGGTCATCGCGCTCGGGTCGCCGTAGTAGCAGTGGTAGGCCACGCCGGTGATGTATTTCGCGGCCGGCGAGTTCAGGACGTTCTGCGGGTAGGCGTTGATGTCGGCGGTCTCGTCCGGCGGGGTGGCCGCGATGTCGTTGGGGTGTTCGGCCCAGTTGTGGTCGTAGGCGAAGATCTGGGTGCGCAGGCCGGCGGCGCGCAGCATAGGCCCGAGCGCCCCGATGACCTTCTCCTCCTGGGAGGAGGGCATATCCGTGCCCGGGTAGCCGGAGGGGGTGCGGTTCTGCGGCTCGTTCTGCACCGTGATCGCGTTGACCGTGACGCCGTTCTGTTTGTACGCCTGGACGAATTTCAGCAGGTACAGCGCGTAGGAGCGGTAGACGCGCGGGTCGTCGATCAGGCGTCCGCCGATCAGCGAGCCATTCGTCTTCATCCACGCGGGCGGGCTCCACGGGCTCGCGATGATCTGCAGCCGGGGGTTGATGGCCTCGGCCTGGCGCAGCAGCGGCAGGATCTGCGCCTGGTCGTGCCCGATGGAGAAGTGTTTTTGCTGGTAGTCGGTCTGGCCTGCGGGCAGGTCGTCGTAGGTGTAGTCCGCGGTGGCGACGAAATCCGAGGCACCGATCGGCTGGCGCAGGTAATCCAGACCGTCCCCGGTCACCGGGTCGAACAGGGACCGCATCGTGGCCGCGCGCACCGCCGGGGACAGCCGGTATAGCACCGTGGCCGAGGAGTCGGTGATCGCCCCGCCGAAGCCCTGCATCCTCTGGAAGGACAGGGTCGGGTCGACGACGATCGCCGGCGCGGTGACCGGGGCGCTGCTGAACGCCACCGTGCCCAGATCGCGGAGCTTGTCCGCGCCGTCCGGAGTGGTCACCCACACGTGCGCCGACACCGCCGCCGGGCCGCTAGCGCTGGGCGCGGCGGCGGAGGCGCCGGCGGCTGCGGTCGTGGCGGTGACGGCCGCCAGCGCCGTACCCAGCGAAGTCACGATGAGTCTGATGCGGGACATCGTCGTCCTTTCCGCGCGGAAACCGGCTCGAGCGTGATGTAACAAAGTGGAACAAATATGAAACCCTTTTACCACGCGTAGCGAACCAGCACATTCTCTGGATGTCAAGAGCCTGGCGGGACTTTTCCGGGCTAGCTCCAGGTCATTATGCTGCGGCCATGAAACGCGCTCATGTAACGAAATGGTGAGCCGCCCGCCGGGCCGGCGGGTCACCGTGCGCGACATCGCCGCGCACACCGGCGTGTCGATCGCCACCGTCTCCCGCGTCCTGAACGGCCGGGCCCATGTCGCGCCCGAGACCCGCGAGCTGGTAGAGCAGGCCGCTGAAAGGCTCCGTGCGCGGAGCTTTTCAGCGGCCCCCCACACGGGTTCGGCCCGCACCGCGCAGGGTGCTGTCTACGTGCGCTGCCCCTACATCCTGACCGATTACTTCGGGCTGATCGTCTCCTCCATCGCAGAGACCCTGGCGCTGCACGGGCGCGCCGTGGTGCTCGACGCGGGGACGGCCGAGCAGCGGGCCACCGTCCTGCCGTCGCTCCCGTTGCAGCCCGGCATCGCCGCCGCGATCGTGATCTTGCCGCCCGAGCCCAGCGAGCAGCTGGCCGCGCTGCGCGCCCGGAGATTCCCCTTCGTCGTGGTCGATCCGCGCACCCCGCCACCCCGCGACATCGCCGCGGTCTCGGCCGCCCACTTCGCCGGAGCGCGCAGCATAACCGCGCATCTGGTCCAGCTCGGCCACCGCCGCATCGGCATGGTCGCCGGGCCGCACAACTGGCTGGCCGGCCAGGCTCGCCTGGCCGGGCACGCCTCGGCGCTCGCCGAGGCGGGCGTGCTGCACCCAGCCGAGCTGACCCGGGCCGGCGAGCCGACCGTAGGCTTCGGCCACCAGGCTGCCGGTGAACTGCTCGACCTGCCGCAGCGTCCCACCGCGCTGGCCTGCTTCAACGACAAGACCGCGGTCGGAGCGCTGGCCGCCGCATCCGAGCGCGGCCTGCGGGTGCCCGAAGACCTGTCCGTCACGGGCTTCGACGACATCGACCTGGCCCAGGCCACCAGCCCGATGCTCACCACCGTCCGCCAGCCCCTGGCCGAGATGGGCCGGATGGCCGTCAGCCTGCTGATCCGGCTCCTGGACGGCCACCAGGTCGACGCCCTGCACGTCGAACTCGCCACCGACCTGATCGTGCGCGGCTCCACCGGTCCCGCCTGACCGCGCACCAGTCGACCGCGGTCCTCCCGCCCTTGGGCCTAGCCGCACCGATGGAGCATTGGTGCCGGTGCGAGTGTGGGAGGCGCGCTCGACCGCAAATCATTAGACATGGTGGCTTCGGCCGAACAGGGTTGGCGTGTGGATATACGCATCCAGTGTCTGTGCATCGACACCGGCGACCCGGCCAGGATCGCTTCCTTCTGGCAGTCTGCGCTCGGCTGGCGGCGGACGTCCGAGGAGGAAGATGAGGTCGTCCTCGAGCCGCCGGAGGGGAGCCCTGAGAATGGCATCGTCCCTGACCTGCTATTCCTGAAGGTCCCTGAGGGCAAGGTGGTCAAGAACCGGCTGCATCTGGATCTCCGGCCCGGTGACCAGGCCGCCGAAGTCGCCCGGCTGGAGGCACTCGGCGCCCGCCGGGTCGACGTCGGCCAGGGCAAGGTCAGCTGGGTGGTCATGGCCGACCCGGATGGTAACGAGTTTGACGTGCTGCGACCGCTCACCGCTGATGAGCTTGCCAGCGGCTGATCCGGCCCCATGGGGTCAGATGAGCGCGGAAACGCCTGGCGCAATTGCGTGGGACGTCTCCGCTACGTCTCCGCGGAGACGCTCCAAGCTTGGTCACACCGAAGAGGCGCCCGGCCTGCATCCGATATGCGGCTGAGCGGTCATGCCCGGGGTTACGGGGCGGCTGGGTAGGTCATGCTGGGCCGGGCTGGTGGTGTACTGGCTAGGTGGTCGTGCCACTGGTCTTCCGGCATGGCGCCGCCGAGATGGCATTTATCGTTTCCCTGGCGGCCTGGCTGGTGTTCGAGTTCGTGATGAGGGCGCGCCAGCGGCTGCGGGCAAGCGGGCCGCCGGCCTGGGACCGCAGCGCCTTGGTCCTGCTTCCCTGCCTGGCGGCTGCGGTCGCCCTCGCGCAGGTGCTGGGCCGCCGCGGTGGGCTGCTGTGGCCGGGGGGCCTGGTCTGGCCGGTCGTGGCGGGTGTTGTCCTGATCGCGGGCGGGATAGGCCTGCGGGCCTGGTCGATTGGCACCCTGGGACGCTTCTTCCAGTACTGGATCAAGGTCCAGCCCGGGCACCGGGTGGTGACGGGCGGGCCGTACCGGTATGTGCGCCATCCCTCCTACACCGGGATCGCGCTGGTGCTGGCCGGGATCGCGCTGGCCTGTGATGACATCTGGAGCCTGGTGGCCGTCGCGGTCCTGGGCGGGGCGGGCCTGGCGGTGCGTATCCGGGCCGAGGAGCGGCAGCTGACCCAGGCGCTGGGCGCCGAGTACGAGCACTTCGCAGCCGGCCGCAAGCGGCTCGTGCCCGGGGTATGGTGAGGACCCTGCGGTTCAGGTCACGGCCTGAGCAGCGGCCGCAGGTCGTCGAGCCGGTCGAACAAGTGCCACACGTACGCCGAGGAGCCGCGTTCCCGGTGCGGGTGCAGGTCGGCCAGCGCGGGGTCCTGGCGGTAACTGTCGAAGGCCGCCCTGGACTCCCACTCGACGAGGATGAGCACCTGCCGGGGGGTGATATCGCCGGTCACGCTTTCCCGGAACCGGCCCAGGGCCACCACGCGTCCTCCGTGCCGGGCCACCTCGCGGGCCGACCGGCGTGAGTAGGCCAGGTATTCCTCGCGGTCGGCGACATCGAACAAGTTCAGCGCGTAGACCTTTGTATCGTCGTGTGCCACATCCAGACTCTAGGCGAGCGCACCCTTGGAGCAGGACGTGGGCAGATCTTGAGGGACGGCTGCTGAACATGGGCCGCAGGCCGGGCGCCGGGACCTCTGGTCGGGGTCGATGCCGAAGGCGATGATGCGCGTGGGCCGTGCGGAGGCGGCCCGCCGCCAGTCCGGGTGTCCGCCGCATGCACCAATCCGAAATGCGTCAGCGGTACCAGCCGGCGAACGCGACCCTCACCAGTTGCCACCGATCACGGGGCGGATCTTCTCCATCAGCGGGATGAAACGTACGGAGTCGCCGTGCTGGGCCCGGATGGTCAGCCCGGGCCAGCACGGCGTGCCAGGTCCTAGTCCTGATTGCAGCCGGGCCTGCATATCGGGAGGACGCACGGGCAGGGGTCCGCGATGGCGTGGGATACCGTGGACACGGCGCGGGGGCTCGTAGCTGCTGCCTGAGTGGCCGACGCGCTGATCGCCGCGCCGGCCAGCAGGCCAAGCCCGGCTGCCGTGGCGAGAACGATCCTGCTGAGCCTCCGGCGCCAGTCCGCCGCAGGAGCTTCTTCCCGATTGGTGCTGGCGACTGTGCGTGCTTGTACTCGCCCCATTGTGAGCAATCCTTTCACTGGAACCTCAAGCGCACTGTGCCGGCCGCAGCTGAAACGGGACTGACGCGGCACTGAAATCCTGGCCGCGGCGCCGCCGCGCGTGGTGCGGTACGGAGCGGCTTCGCCTCCGCCAGCGACCCGGATGGCCTGCGGCTCATCTGCGATCGCTGCAGCCCGGCACGATCTAGGTATTCTTCGCCCGGTGGATGGCGCGGCTGCCGGTCCCGCTGACCGCCGCCGGCCAGGCGGCGGGGTGCTGGTGGGAGCTGCCTTGAGCGCCTCCCGTGCCGGCCAGCGCGAGCCGGGGCGCGGCGCGGATCGCGCCTGCGCGGCTGGGCACTCGCAGCTTGGCCAGGATGGCCGAGACGTGGTGGTCGACGGTCTTGGGGGAGATGAACAGCTTCGCGGCGATCTCGGCGTTGGTGTGCTCGGCGCAGATCAGGTCGAGAACCTCGCGTTCGCGGCCGGTCAGCCCGGACGGGTGCGCCTGGGTGGCCGCGCGCGGGCCGACCGGGATCGACCGGGCGCCCAGTGCCTGCAGGCGCTGCCGCACGATCCGGGTCCCTGGCCGCGCGCCCAGGCCGGTGAGGATGCCGATTGCTTCGCGCAGGGATGCCTCGTCGGCCGTTTCGGCCAAGGTCATCGCCGCGTCGTATGGGCAGCCCAGACGGGTCCAGGCCTGGGTGGCCTGCACCGAGTATCCGTCGAGCAGCAGCCGGTACGGTTCGGCTATGTCCCCGCCTACGGCGCGGGTGGAGCCGGTGCGCCACAGCCAGGCGGCGACGGCACCACGGTGCCAGGCGTCAAGGCCGGTGCAAGCGTCGGCGGCCTGCTCGGCCTCACGCCGGGCCGCGTCCGGCCTGCCCTCCAGCCAGTGCGCCTCGGCGCGGGCCAACCGGGCCGGTACCTGCTGCTGCGGCTCGCCGGTCTGGTCGGCGGTGGCGGCCGCCTCGTCCAGGCACTCCCAGACCCCGGGCTCGCCTCGCCGGGCCCTCAGCGCGCCGAGCCGGATCAGCGTGCAGAGCCGGTTCGCCGGGGACGGGCCGGCTTCGATCAGGATCTCCGTGCTCAGCGCGATGGCCTGGTCCCATCGCCCGGTGCACTCCAGCATGCTGGACTGCGAGCCGCGCAGGCAGAACGCGTACGTGGTGAGGTCGTGCTCGTCGCAGTACGCGACGCCCTCCGCCAGGTACCGCTCGACCTCGGCGAACTCCCGCTTGTCGGCGTGGATTCCGCACAGGTTGGCGTAGGCGCGTGCCGCCTGGTCGTGGTGGTTCCCGGCCAGCGCGATGTCGAGCGCGCGGCGCATCTGCCCGGCCCATTCCAGGTCTTTGGCCGAGATGCACGCCGCTTGCGTGTTCAGCGCGTCGCTGCGCACGTCCGTGGCGCCGAACCGGGCGGCCAGCTCCTGTGCCCGCAGCGCCAGGTCGATCGCCGCGTCGCGGTCAGCGTGCAGCATCCGCTGGTTGGCGGACGTGGCGTAGGCCCGCGCGAGTTCCACTCTGGGCCCGAGCGCCTCCAGTACCGATATGGCAGCCTCGGCGGCAGCGACCGCCTCGCGGCCGCGGTACATGTTCCACCTGATGCGGGACAGCCGCCGCAAGGCGTCGCCTTCCCGTAGCCGGTTGCCCGCCTCGCGCCACAGCGCCAAGGCCCGCTCCGCGGCGACGTCGGCGTCCGCCCACCGGTCGAGCAGCGGCAACTCGTCGGCAAGCCCTTCGCACAACCCGGCGAGCGTTGCCGGATCCGCGCCGCCGGAGAACCGCAGCGCCCGCTCGAACTGCGCGGCCGCCTCCCGGTGCGACCCCAGCCCGGCGGCCCGGTGCGCTGCGGCGGACGCGTACCGCAAGACAGCCGCCCCGTCGCCCGAGGCCTCGGCGTGGAACGCCATGCGGGCGTCGTCCTCGCACCCGAAGGACCGCAGCGCTTCCAGCACCAGCCCGTGAATCGCCTGGCCCAGGTACGCGGGCACCGCCTGCGCGACCGCCAGCCTGGCGATCTCGTGGCGGAACCGCACCCGCCCGCCTTCCCAGGCAAGCAGGCCGCTCACCAGCAGCTGGTCAATGGCTGACCGCTGGCAGCCGGTGACCGACTCCAGCAACCGCACCTCGATGCGGGAACCGGTCAGCGCGGCGGCGTCCAGTACCTCGCGCGAGTCGGCGCTCAGCGGTGCCGCCCGCGCCAGCACCGCGTCCCGGGCCGACGGCGGCACCTGTTCCATCCCCGCCCGCAGCACCTCGGTCACGTAGAACGGGTTCCCGCCGGTCAGCTTGTACAGCTCGGCCGCGGCCAGACCGCTCCCGCCGGCCAGCGCCCGCACCGCGTCCAGGGACAGCGGCGCCAGGCCGATGCGCCGGGTGCAGCGCTGCGAGGCGAGATCGCCCAGCGCGACGCGGAGCGGGTCGCCGGCGGCCAGGCCGTCGTCCCGGTACGTGGCGATGAGCAGCACCGCCGCGTCGCGCAGCCGCCGGCCCAGGTACCGCAGCAGGTCCAGGGTGGCCTCGTCGGCCCAGTGGATGTCCTCGACCACGATCACGTTGAGCAGTCCGGGCCCGCTGACCTGCCGCAGCAGCGCGCGGAACAGTTCCTCACGGCCGGCGCCCGCCTGGCACCGCTCGAGCAGCACGCCGCCGAGCTGATCCGCGAGGTCGAACAGCGGCCCGAGCGGGTGCGGCGTGAACAGGCCATCGCAGGTCCCCCACCACCAGCGGGCGTCGGGCAGGTCCCGCTGCAGCCGTTCGACCAGCACTGTTTTACCGACGCCTGCCTCGCCGCCGAGCAGGACCAGCCGTCCCTCGCCGCGGCGGGCCTGCGTGCCGTACTCGTTCAGTGCCTCCAGCGACAACTCGCGTTCCAGCAGCGGAGGTGCATCACCGGCGACCTCCGGCCTGCTCCGCGGGACGGCCCTGGCGGGGACAGTCCCGCCGCGCACGGCCGTGCCTGGCACGGCCGCGGTGGCTACGGCCTCTGGCGCCAGGCCGAGCGTGGCGTCCTGGCGCAGGATCGCCGTTTCCAGGTCGCGCAGCGGCTGCCCCGGTTCGATCCCCAGCTCATCGCGCAGGCTGCGCCGCAGCTGCCGGTACGCGGCGAGCGCGTCGGCCTGCCGCCCGCTGCGGTAGAGCGCGATCATGAGCTGGGCATACAGCTGCTCGTCGAACGGATGATCCTTGATGAGCGCCTCCAGCTCCGGCAGGAGCTGCGCGTGCTCGCCCAGCGCGAGCCGGGTCTGCGCGAGCGCGCGGCTAGCGCGCTGCCGCAGCTGCTCCAGGCGCCCGGCCTGCTCCTCCAGCCAGGGCAGCCCGGCCACGTCGGCCAGCGGCTGACCGCGCCACAACGCCAGCGCGTCACGCAGTTGCTGCGCGTGGGCGCGGTCGGCGGCCTGGGCACCCTGCCGGATCAGCCCCTCGGCGGCGGCGACGTCCGTTTCCACCTGAACCGGGTCGAGCCGGTATCCGGGCGGGCACGCCACGATCGCGTCCCGGCGGCCCAGCACCTGGCGCAGATGCGAGACGTGACGCTGCACCGTGTTCAGCGGCGTCGCGGGCGGGTCACCAGCCCAGACCACATCGGCGAGCCGGTCGTTGCTGACAATCTCGCCGTGGTGCAGCGCGAGCACCGCCAGCACCGCCTTGCGGCGCAGCCCGTTCACCGGCCGGGACGCCCCGTCCGCAACCACGTCAACCGGCCCAAGCAGCCGTATCCGCATCCCCTGCCTATCCCCCGAAAGTCAGCTAACCACATTGAGGTTTTCTCAGCAACTATCAGCTGATCATCTTGTGCTCGAATTGCGTGAGGACGAGTGCGGATTTAACGATGTCGCCGATCGTGGTCGGGCTGAGGCTGACGTGCTGGATGGCGCGCCACCGCTGGGACATCAGCGCGAAGCCGCGTTCGCCCTGGTAGCGCAGGGAGCGCAGCAGCGCGTTGCGGGTTTTCGTAGTGATATCGAGTTCGCCGCCGCGCGGTTTCCTCACCGGGACGTGCACGCCCGCGCCGGCGCCTTCATACCCGGAATCGGCCAGGATGGGCAGGTCTTTCAGGTAGGGATGGGCCCCGGGCAGGACGAGCTCGCGGGCGGCGGTCAGGTCATGGGTGCTGCCGGGCAGCACGTCGCTGACCCACAGCGGGACGCCGCGCGGCGCGGTCAGCGCCTGCACGTTACCGGCGGGCTCGTGCGCCTTGCCGGAGTACCACTTATCGATCTCCCTGCCCTTCCTGCTGGTCTTCTTGTCCGCGCACCGGTCGGAGGAGATAAGGGTGCCGTCCAGGATCAGGTAGGGAAGCCCCTGCTCAGCGGCCTTTTCCAGGGCCTCCCGCAGCGTGGGCGCCTTCGCCGCGAGCACTTCGACGGCCTCGTCCTTGTACCGGTACGCGGTGGCCTGCGAGATCCCGGACCCCTGGCCCAGCCGGCGGATGTCCGGCCGGTCCCGGAACCAGGCCAGCGCGAACACCGCCTGCTTCCAGCAGGTCAGGGCACGTGTCCCGTTCCGGGTGCCGATCTCCCGGCGGTGAGCCGCCAGCAGGTCCGACACGAACACCACCAGTGGCAGCGGGACGTCAAGAATGACACGATAGGACAGCACGCGGAGCCTCCGGGCCGGCGAGGGATCTTGGTCGAGACCTCTTCTACCGGGGGCTCCGCGTTTCCCCAGGGATCTCCACGCATGTCCGCGTGTCTACCCGTATGACCGTTACGCCGCGAACGCCGGATTCATCGCTGCTGAGAAAACCTCATTGGAACGTACGGAAGGGAATGGACGGTTCAAGCAATCAATCACCGGCCCGCGGATTGGCCGCGCAGCGGTGCGCACGCCGCTGCCGGACCGTCCACTCGGGACGGCCCGGCGAGGAGCGAGGATTATCTCACCTGAGGGTAAAGATCTGCGCCCAGTTGAACTGGTTTCTGCTGAGGTTGGTGGTGCAGTGGAAGATGTCGATCGGCGCGCCGGACGCGAAAGATCCCTCCTGGATATCCAGGCACCGGTTACCCCCTGAGACGTGAGATCGTATCTCGTCAAGATTGGGTCTCACGGAGCTGAGATCCACCTGGATGGACCAGTTCTCGTTGCTGATCCCCGTGCAGTCGATGGTGTCAACGACAGCGAAGTCGGTGTCAGAAAGCGCCCGCATGCAATTGCCGGTGGCCACGTTCTGCATGTGGTAATTCCGTTGCCGAGCGGCCAGAAGCGCCACTGGGCGGCGGCATTCCCCGCAATCGGCTTGGATGAGCTGGCCCAATCTGCCTGACCGGGCCGAAACCGCCCTGACATTGCCTTGAACGCCCAATACCGCAATTCCCCAGAAGCCTGGTATTTTCCTGAAGAAATGGCACCGAAAACTACGAGTTGGTCCTGGGCGGGTGTGCGTGTTCGCCTGGGCGGGTTCGTTTCTGCGGCGTTTCAGCGGCGTTTCAGCGCGCCGGGCCAGTGTGCAGCTACCCAGGACGGTAGGCCTTCCCGCATGCCGGGGGACTGAGAAGGGAGCCGGCCATGCGCCGCAACACACAAGCACACGTACTGAGCTCGCTGGCGGTCATGCTGTATGTCGCCGCGCCCACCACGATCATGCTCACGGCGCACGAGACCGTCCGGATCGACCGCATGTCGTACTCGGCGACCGGAGATGTCATCTCCGAGCGCCACGGATCGCCGGGGTCGCCGCCCTGCTGGCCGCCGTTCCGCCGACTGCGCTCATCACCGTCCTAGCGGACACGTGCTACGCCGCCGCGCTGTCCGGCTTCACCGTCCCCGCCACCATGGTGCTGCTGGCCGCCTGCGGCGCGAACCAGGAGATCCTGGCCAACCCGGCGGCCGGTTTCGCCGCCCGCCTGGAGCAACTGGTCCTCCCCGGCGGACAGTTCAATCCGCACTGCACCAGTTACCGCTGGCTCAACCGGCAGCTCCGCGAGGACTCCCCGGACGTGGAACGCCCCCGTGTGTGGACCAACCGCCTCTCCGCGTGGTCCCGGCGGCCCTTCCACCCCGCGAGCAGCCCGCAACGCCCGGTCCGCCAGGGACCGGCCAGTGCCGTCCGGATCTGGTAGGTGCGGCCGTGATGCGTTGCGTCTTCCATGCGACGGCGGGGTTTCTCGGCACCGGCGGCTCGTGGCACTCAGCGGCTGGCGGCGCGCACGGCCGCGATGCTCTTTTCGATGTCGTCGTCTGTGGTGTTCCAGCCGCTGACGCTGACGCGCATGGCTGTGCGCCCATGCCAGGCGGTGGGCCCGCACCAGCAGGTCCCCTCGCGCTGGATCGCGGCGATAACTGAATCGGTGCGGGCCGCGTTCCCGAAGTCCACGACGACCTGGTTGAGAACGACGTCGTTGAGCACGCTGAACC
>WNGK01010361.1_pt1 | contig 25773 bp, 19 predicted proteins | sample 5400601 | NCBI WGS metagenome assembly WNGK01 (sample SAMN13153376, study PRJNA577476) | soil metagenome | isolation source: 60 cm soil or saprolite under Garry oak tree replicate 1 | place: USA:California | collected 2016-06-15
GCTCCGCTCTCCTCACCCCGGTCAGGCCATGCCCGGGGAATTACTTTGTGAATGGTGAACGTATCAAGGCCAGTCCGTCGCGGGTCCTGTATCAGGTGGTCGTGTAGTCGGCCAGTTCCGGCCTGTCTCCAAGTCCTGAGGAGGGGTAAGCGATGAGGGAACTCGGCCAAGGGTATCCGCGCTGGCCGTTCATCGCGGGCTTCCTGCGCGCCCGGTACAATCTGAGGCGTTCTCCTTGACGCGGCCCAGCAGCAAGATCCCCGCCAGAGAGCATGACCTTGCACAGCCACCGTCCTCCGCGCCAGGACCGCCGCACCGCGCAGCGGACCGCCGGTCTTCGAGTGCCGTTTCCTATGAGGAATACCTCGGTCGCCGCTACTTCGCCCCGCTCGACGGGCTGAGGGCGGTGTCGATCCTCCTGGTGATAACGGCGCACTCATCGGATCCGTTGTTCACCAGGCTGCACGGGGCGACCGGGGTCACGATTTTCTTCGTGATCTCGGGCTACCTGATAACGACGCTGCTGCTTCGCGAGGAAGAGCGGAACGGGCGCGCTCGCATAAAGGCCTTCTATATCCGTCGCGCCTTCCGGATCCTGCCGCTGTATTACCTGACGCTCGCCGGGTACATCGTCCTCATCGGCGTCCTGCACCTGCAGGCAGGTGCCTCGTCGCTATGGCATTCTCTTCCTTATTACTTGACTTATCAGAACGACCTGGTGCCGAATGGAGCCGGAGTCTTCAATCACTCCTGGTCATTGGCGGTCGAGGAGAAGTACTACTTCCTGTGGCCGTTGATGTTCGCGATACCCATGCTCCGGAAGCACCGGCTGACCGTGGTAGGCGGTCTCGCGGCGGTGACGGCGCTGGCGAGCCTCTGGTCCGCCACGCATTACTTCGCTATCTACACGCCCATCTTGCTGGGCTGCGTGGTGGCCCTGGTACTCGACGACCCCGTGCTCTACCGGCGGGCCGTCCGGCTCGCGACGACACCTGTTGCCCTGCTGCTCATCGCCGCCCTGATCGCGTGGGATCTGAGCTTCGAGAGCGGCTCGGACGTCCATATCGTGTTCAGCGTGATGATCGCGCTGCTGTTTCCCGCGGTGCTTGTGGGCCCACGCTGGCTTTCCGCTCTGCTGAGCAATAGGGTCGTGGTCTATATCGGCACGCGGTCCTACGCCGTGTACCTGATCCACCGGATCGCCAAGGACGTCGTCGACCGGGTCGTCAGTTACGGGTCGAGTTCCGTCCCGCACGAACTCCTGCACTTCGTCCTGATCGTGGTCGTGTCGCTGATCGCCGCGGAGATCATGTATAGGCTGGTCGAACGGCCGATGATTCAGCTCGGCCGGCGTCTGGCATCGACGAGCCGCAGAGAACGGACGCTACCGGCCGGCGTTGAAATGAGTACCGGTTCATGAGTTCCTCCAGCGTCGCCTTCCGTGCCCGGCGCGGCGTCACCGTGCTGACCCGGGCCCAGACGGGCGAACACCTCGAGCGCGTGGAACGTCGCCGGGTCGGAATTGCCTGGGGGCTGTTGCTCTTCAACACGCTGACCTTCTTCCCCCACACGTCCCTCTTGCCTCTCCCTGGATTTGCGGGCAAGGCCATTGCGCAAGCGGCGCTGCCCGCGGCGCTGCTGGTGGTGCTGTCGATCAACCGCAAGGCCATCGTCCGCCCCAACGTGCTCCTTTGCCTGGTGACCCTGCTCGTCGTGGGCACGGTCCTGACCACCCTGCAGCCCGAGCATTTCGGCACGATATACCGCACCGCCCGGTTCGCCGGGTTCGTGGCCACGCTGTGGCTGCTGACCCCCTGGTGGGGTCGGCGTGACGTGCTGCTCCTGCGCTGCCATCTTGTGACGCTCGGCGTGTGCCTCGGGTCTGTGCTGCTCGGCCTGCTCGTGGCCCCCGGCCGCGCCCGGCCTGGGGGCAGGCTGTCCGGTGTGATCTGGCCCATGCCGCCCACCCAGGTGGCGCACTACGCGGCGGTAACGACAGGGCTGGTCGTCGTGCTCTGGTTCTGCGGTCACATGCGCGGCCGCACGACGCTCATCGTGTCCGTTGTGAGCCTGGCCGTACTGCTTCTCTCGCACACAAGGACCGCGCTGGCCGCCCTGGTCGCGGCCATTCTGGTAGCCGGGCTCAGCCTGATCGTGGCTAAGGCCCGGGTCCGCAAGCTCTTCGCTGCCATAGGCGCGACGGCCGCACCGAGGTCTGGGGTCCCCTCCTCGCCGCTCCTCGTGACAAGTTCCAGGAGATCTTCGGCTTCGGCCTGTCCAACGCCTCCTTCAACGGCTTCCCTATCGACAGCAACTGGCTCGCTTCCTACCAGCAGCAGGGATTGTTCGGGATGACCGTCTGCGCAATAATCCTGCTCTTCCTGCTCGTGGCGGCCTACTTCCAGCCCCGCGGAGCGCGACGTGCGCTGGCACTCTTCCTCGTGACATATTGCCTGATCGCGTCGTTCACCGAGGTGGGCTTCACCGACGCCTCGCCGTACCTCCTCGACCTCACCGTGGCTGCGTCACTACTCATGCCGTATTCGGAAAGCACCAGCCTGCCATGAGGATGGCGCCATTCAGCAAACCGCCTGCAAGCGGCGGCCTTCGGGAACGGGAGTTGAGTGAGTCCTTATGAACGAGCAAGCGATCAAGGAATTCTGGCAGGGGCATCCTTGCGGGGACGCGCAGGTAGGCGGGCTTCGTGACCGCTTCCACGGTGACTATGACAAGTTTTTCACGGACTACGATCAGTTCCGCTACCAGAACGAACGGCACATTCCGGCCTGCATCAAGGGGTTGAACGTGGCCAGAAAGAAGGTGCTCGAGATCGGCTTGGGGGAAGGCGCTGAGTCCGAGCGCTTGATCCGCGAGGGAGCCCACTGGTCCGGCGTTGACCTGACCGCGGAGGCCGTAGAAAGGGTCCGGACCCGGCTGACGCTCCGCGAGCTTCCCTACGATGAGCTACGCCAGGGCAGCGTGCTCGACCTGCCGTTCGCAGACGACAGCTTCGACATGGTTTTCAGCCATGGCGTCCTGCATCACGTGCCAGCGATCAAGCAAGCGCAAAGCGAGATCCACCGGGTACTTCGCCCGGGTGGCGTGCTTGTCATCATGATGTATGCCCGCTGGTCGCTGAACTACCTGGTGTCTATCGGCGTGATACGCCGCGCTGCCCTGCTCGCGGCTTACCCGCTCGCCCGGTCCGGGATCCTGAGCGACGATCCTTCCCGGGGAACGCTGGCCGCCCATCTCGCCAACGCCAGGAACCGGGGACTGGCCCGTTACCTGCGCCTGGACGAGTTCGTCCATCGCAACACCGACGGGCCCGCCAACCCGTACGCCCTGGTTTATGACCGTCGGCGCATCGAGCGAGACTTCCCGTCCTTCCGGGTCACCCGGATCTACAAGCGCCACATGCACGCCCCGCCCCTGCCGGTACACCGACTGCCGGGCGAGACCGTGATGGGCTGGCATTTGTGGGCCCACCTGGAGCCGGTGAATTCTCAGCACCAGGATGTCTACCCCGTAGAAGGATAGATCCGGATTGGCGGAAAGCGCGACGTAGGCAGAATGTCCACCGTTGACACCGACTTCAAGTAGTCATGTCCGCCCTTCGGTGGCTGCTCGGAGACGATCCCGTTTCGGCCTCGTTGCCGGGTTCGGAGGCCTCGTCAGGTAGTCGTCCTGCAGGTCGTCATAGCAGAGGTTACCGTAGAGCGGCTCTCCGACAGCGGCGATCACCGCGTTCAGACGCCATAGGCCCTGCAGTCAGTCTTCAGAGCACTCGACGTCGTACATGACTCCAGTATGGCCTGGCAGCCGATGAGCATCTAGCCGCGGCCGGACATGGCCTGCGATATCTTCACCCGCGGCCGGCCCCGCAACGCTCTCAGCACCGGCAAGAACACGGCCGGGAGAACCCGTAACCTGGCGGCCACACCAGGATCTCCATCCGCCTTGCGCTGCCGCGCCCGCCGGGAGAAGTTCACAATCCGGCCGCTTCCGGACTACCGTCCGGTAACATAGCGCGAACGGCCGCAGGCGACCTGGGCCGGCTCGCAGCCAGCGACGTCTCAGTAGACGAGAAAGACCAAGCCCTGGCTGTAGGGCACCTGGGGCTGAATGCTCACGATTCGGCCACTGTTGTATCAGGGCCACCCGCTACGAGTTCCTCTCTTAGAGAATCTTGAGGACGCCAAGGCTAAACAGATTTTGTGATGGCGTTGGGAGCGTGAGGCGCATGTTCGCGGTCGGGCAGGTGCGGGTCGGTGAACCGGTTGGCGTCCAGTCCGGCGATGAAACATGACCGGAGTCAGGGAGGCCTTGCTCGGGCCCAGTTACTTCTACCACCGCCGCTTGATCAAGGAGTCCAGTAGCTGGCCGCCGAACAAGATCCGGGAGTATCAGGGCGAACGGTTCCAGCGGCTAATCCGCCGGTACGGCGACGCGATTACCCGGAAGGAAGACTACCGGCAGTACCCAGGCCACTACAGTCGCTGGGGCTTCCCGTTGCTCACGCACACGGTGCGTACCGGCGGGACATCAGGTCAGCCTCTCCGTTTCACGGCCGACACTTTCGCGCGCCGTCAGAAGGAGCGCGCCTACCTCTTCGATATCTGGTCTAAGGTAGGATACAAGCCATACGATCTCAGGGTCCGCTACGCGGGCGATATCCACGGTGAGATGCTCAGCTACAACCGCTTTGAAAACGTATGGATCGTCTCACCTGGCGCGACGGTGGAGCCGGAACTCGGTGGATTGCGACAGTGGTTGCGCACGCTACCACCATTCTTTCTTCATGTATATCCGAGTTCGTTGTACACATTCATAGACCTAGTGGGCGAAGGCCTGTTCCGCGAACTTCCGGTCCGGGGCATCATTGCCGCCTCCGAAATGTTCGCGGCAAATGAGCAGGCACGATTCGAACAAGAGTTCGGCATTAGGATCGCTCATTGGTACGGTCATAGCGAGTATGCGACCCTAGCATACTGCTGCCGGGAATGCCGAGGATTCCACTTCTATCCGACGTACGGATATGTGGAGCTTCTGCCCTCAGAGATTGAGGGATGCCGACGCGTTGTAGCGTCGGCGTTCAATCGAGTTGGCACTCAATTCGTCCGGTATGACACAGGCGACTTGGCGGTCGATTCGATCAGGAGTTGTGCCGCTGATAATTTTCCCCGCGCCAGCGCCATCGTCGGACGATCGCAGGAGACCTTCATCGACAACTCGGGACGAAGGAGGTCGCTCTTCGGTTATGCGTTTGGGGACCTCGACCATGGCACGTTCTATGATCAGATACGAGATATCCAATTTGTCCAGAATAAGGCGGGCTCTTTGCGCGTCCGGATAGTAACGAACCCCGGAGCAGAAAGAGACCAGATTCAGCGGATCTTCGAACGGCGCATCCCGATGGCCAAGCTTGAATTCGAGTATGTGTCCGCCGTCGAGAGAAGCCCTAGCGGCAAACGAAGGTATTTCGTGGACGGCATGCACGCAGATGCGAAGGGTAGTCATGACCATTCGCAGGAGACTGGCGGGGATCCCCTGAAGGCGTGGACAATCTGATTTGGCTTATCGTGCCTGTCCTCGCTTTTGATAGCTGCCGATACATCGCGGCGCAGAGGCGGAGGCACCTCAAGGCCCGGCATACGACAGGACAGTCAGAGGTCATCGTTCAGGCTCAGCGGGGCGAGTGGTGAGCGAGGGGGTAACGGGCGCGACCTGTGCTGGAACACCCAGAACTGCGCCAGCCCCCACCGCGGTTGAAACCCGTGAGTCGCATGGCGCGAACGGATCGCGATTTCAGCACGTCGTCACCTGCCCTTCACTCTCATTGCGTGCTACACAAGAAGTGGGAGGTAGCGGGGCAATACGCCGCCATGGCTAGCCGCCATCACCATTCCTTGCGCCCCGACCGGCATCGCCAGCAGAAAGCGCAACGGAGTGACCAGGAAACCGAGCGGTGCGCCGAAGTCGGGGAGGGCTTGTCATGAGGGTTCGGGTCCGTAAGCCATTCAAAGCCTGCCTGGGAGCCACGCCGCGGGCGAACGCCACGGGCATCACCATGGTGCTGGGCGGTAAGGCGTACATCGCGCTCGCCTTGCTCACGCTGGTGCTTACTGCGTGCGGCGGCAGACCGTCCCCCAGCCCGACAGGCAAGAAAGAGATCGGACTGGGAAGTATCAGAAGCGAGCCGCTGCGTGTCTTATCAGCGGGTCACCTGAAGCCGTGGGTTGACCCGACGAGCACCGCGCCTTCCATATCCCGGAATAAGGGGAAGCATAGATGAAAGTTCTCGTGGCCGGCGACCGGGGGTACATCGGGGCCATCCTGGTGCCTGTGCTGCGCGCGGCCGGACACGAGGTCGACGGACTTGACCTCGGCTTGTACGACGGGTGCGACCTCGGCCCGGCGCCGGAGGAGACCGGCGCGAGCCCGGCCGCGGATATGAGGGACGTCAGTCCCGGCCGACTGACCGGGTACGACGCGGTGATCTGCCTGGCGGCGCTGTCGAACGACCCGCTCGGTGACCTAAGCCCCCAGGCCACCTACTCGATCAACATCGACGGAACCCTCCACCTGGCCCGGACGGCCAAGCAGGCTGGCGTCGAGCGCTTCCTGTTCGCGTCGTCCTGCAGCCTGTACGGCGCGGCCGCGTCCACCACGGTGGCCGAGGACGCGGATCTGGCTCCGGTCACGCCGTACGGCGAGAGCAAGGTCGTGGCCGAACGAGGCCTCTCCGAGCTCGCCGGCAACACATTCAGCCCCACCTACCTTCGTAACGCCACCGCATACGGGGCCTCGCGGCGGCTCCGCCTCGACATCGTGGTAAATAACCTCGCCGCGGTGGCGATGACGACCGGCCAGGTGAGGCTGGAGAGCGACGGAACGCCCTGGCGGCCGCTCGTCCATGTCGAAGACATCAGCCGGGCGTTCCTGGCCATGCTTGAGGCGCCCCGCGAACTCGTGCATGACGAGGCATTCAATGTCGGGCGCTCGCAGGACAACGTTCAGGTCCGCGATATTGCCGAGATGGTTCGCGACGCGGTGCCCGGATCGGCGCTGTCGATCGCCAAGGGCGCCGGGCCGGACCTGCGCAACTACCGCGTCGACTTCGCCAAGCTCGAGTCGACCTTCCCGGACCTCACCCTGCGCTGGAGCGTCCGGGAGGGCGTCGACGAGCTCGTCGCCACCTACACCAAGCACGGCCTGAGCTACGATGACTTCACCTCATCCCGTTTCGTCCGGCTGCGCCGGATCCGCGAGCTGCTCTCGGCGGGCCTGCTCGATGAGATGCTCCACCGCGCGACCAGTGCGCCGTTCCCCCCGCCGCGTGCCGTCGCAACGCCGGGGAGCGGCTGAAGCCTTTGGCCCGCCTCCGCACAGGCGGTACGCATGGCAGCTGAGACGGGGCCCGTGTGGGACGACTGAGGCAGGCCGGTGGCAATCGGAAGTCGCCACCAGCCCTAGCCCTGCGATGTCGACGCTCCGTCACTTCTTCACACGCCTGGCTCTCCGGCAGACTGGTGCGAGTTGCACGTGGTTCAGCAGACCGTCCGCACCGCGTCGGCGAGGATCGCCAGTCCGTGGTCGATTTCGACGTCGGTGACGGTCAGGGGAGGTAGCAGCTTAATTACCTCGTCCTCGGGCCCTGCGGTTTCCACTAGCAGCCCGCGTTCAAACGCGGCGGAGGATACCTTCTCGGCTAGCTCAGCGTGCTCGAAGGCCAAGCCGTGCGCCAGGCCACGGCCGCGCGACTGTATCACGGCACCGGGCACGGACCGGGCAAGTGTGGTGAGCGCTGCAGCGATGCGTTCTCCCTTGGACAGAGTGCTCTGCTCCAGCACGTTGTCCTGCCAGTAGACGCGCAGCGCTGCCGTACCGGTTACAAACGCCGGATTGACCCCGCGGAAGGTGCCGTTATGCTGGCCCGGCTTCCAAATGTCCAAGTCCGGGCGGATCAGCGTCAGCCCCAGCGGGAAGCCGTAGCCACTGATGGACTTGGACAGGCAAATGATATCCGGCTTGATGCCGGCGGCCTCGAAGCTGAAGAACGGCCCGGTGCGGCCGCAGCCCATCTGCACATCATCGACAATGAGCACGATGCCATGCCGTCGGCATAGGTCAGCCAGCTCGGACAGCCACTCCAGCGAGGCCACGTTGATCCCGCCCTCGCCCTGCACAGTCTCCACGATCACGGCGGCCACCTCGTCGAGCGTCGTGTCGCTGTCCTGCAGCGATCCGGCCATCCCCGGCGAGCCAGGTTTGCTGCCGTTGAGACGACAACCGAATCCGACAAGGAGGGCATGCGGCAGTGGCACCCCCGCACCGTCGCGATGGAACTTATTGCTGGTGACAGCCAGCGCGCCGAGCGACATCCCGTGGAAAGCGCCAGTGAAGGCGATTACCTCGGTCCGGCCAGTCGCCTTACGGGCCAGTTTGAGCGCTGCTTCCACCGCGTTGGCCCCGCCGGGGCCCGCGAACTGTACCCGGTAGTCTAGCTGCCTGGGCTGGAGAATAAGCTCATCGAAGGTAGCCAGGAACTCGCGCTTGGCGACGGTGTACATGTCCAAAGAGTGGATCACACGGTCACTAGCGAGATACTCCAGAAGCGCCCGTTTGAGTTCCGGGTTGTTGTGACCGTAGTTAAGTGCACTGGCCCCTGTGAAGAAATCTAGGTAGGCGCGGCCGTCCTCGTCATACAGCCAGCTTCCCACTGCCCGATCGAATACAGTTGGCCAGATCCGGCAGTAGCTGCGCACCGCAGATTCACGGTCCTCAAAGATTCCCATCGTTGATGCATCCTGTTCTGCATTCAAGCCGCGGTCAAGCGGTCCCTTGAAACGCAGCGCCTTCCTTCGACTCCAGCGCTTTATCACTCGACCGAGACAGTGAGGGACCACTTCGGCTTCCTTTTGCCCGGCGGGTCACCGAACGGGCGAGATAACCTGCCAGATTGTGTGTGCCAGCGATAAACCGCATCGAGGGACCGAGGCCGAATGCTGCCGGGGCGCCGGCAAAGTAAAGGCCGGGAACCGTCGATTCGCCGACACGAGTGAGTACCGGGTAACCGCTAAGCGTGGCGATACGCGCTCGAAGCTCTGCCGGCAGGTAGGTTAGCCGGTTGATGTCGATGCGGAAACCGGTGCCGGCGATCACATGATCAACCTCGAGGCTCGATTTTCTCGGACCGTCAAGCAGCAGCTTCACGCCGCTTCCGTTGGGCTGGACTCCTCGCACATGAGTCTCGCCCAGTATCTCGACCAAGCCTTCGACGCGATCCCTCAGCCACCAGGCACCAAGAGGCCCCAGCACTGTTCGCGCTTTGACCACCCTCACCTCTTGCGGCAGCCGGCGGAAGGCCGTAGGAGAGTTCCAGAAGGGGCACTTCCACCCCTCGCAGAGTTTGTTGTTCCGCAATCGTCTCACTGGGTTCAGCGGTAGTGCTCTCGAACCCCAGATCGGGGAGTCCGGACAGCGCACCACAAGCTGCACATCGCACCCGGTCTCATGCAGCAAGGCAGCTGTCTCCAGCGCTGATGAACCAGCGCCCACGACGGCTACGCGGCGTCCTCGAAAGCGGTCGAACTGGTGGTGGTCAGCGGTATGTGAGATAAGGTCGGATGGCAGGCCCGACAACTCGGCTGAGATATGGGAGTGCGGCAGGATACCTGTTGCGATCACGACATTCCTGGCCTCGACCGGTTCGGCATCGGCGAATGAGACGCGGAACCCGCTGTTTACAGCCTCGATCCCCGTCACCGTGACATCACTCACGTCGGGTACCAGCTGCTTGATATACCAGTCGGCGTAGTCGAGGAACCGTTCGATCGACAGCGGCGTCCCTCGCTCGATGCCCTCGATTCGCTCCGATCGGCAATAGCCCGCGAGATCATACCCAGCCTGAGGACACGACATGTCTGAGCCGTAAGGCTCAGATTTCAGGTACATACCGGCCGGCATGTGGGCACGCCAGGTATCCATTGGGCGGCCCACGATGACATGATCGATTCCCCGCCCGCGAAGGTGAGTGGAAATTGAGAGGCCGTAGGGGCCCGCACCGATAACGAGCACCTCACTGGCTCGCATGTAACACTCCGTTCTGTGCAGATAGACTGCACGCCACTAACGTCGGACGGCGGCTGCTGTGGTTCACGATTCAGCCGCGGCTGGGCTTGGGTTGCGTGCATCGGGATCGCCTAGTCACGTTAACAGGAGAGAGTTGAGTACTACTTTGATACTCGGTGCCACCTGATCTGTCGTTCTCTGCTCCCTGGGCCCGACCAGAGGAAAGTCCGCTACCGCCACGGGTATCGCGACCCAGGCCAGATTCAGAAGGCGAGGCTTGTCCGCAGCGGCGAGCCCGCGGTCGCGAATCCCACGCCGATCACGTCCGTGGCCGTGACCTTCTGGCCGAATGCTGGAGAGTACCAGCCCATCACCGGGTCTGTAGCGCCCCGCATCAGCGACCAGCCAAGCGACGGCGGCAGGGTCATCGTGGCCGTCGCCTCGCCGCCATCCCGCGCCCGCCACCGCAGCGTGAGGATGCGGCCGTCCAGGCTGGCCTCGACGCGGAACTCCACCGTCCGGCGGTGCGTGACCGGAGGGTCGAGCGTCCGGTAGCCGTCGTGCTCCGCCACCCAGCGACCTTCGTTGCCGCCAGGGGACGAATCGAGGCTCAGCCGCCGCGACCCGGCGTGGCGTATCCACATGGTCGGGCCGCCAGAGACCGACTGGTCCCGGCCGAGCACTTCGAGCGTGTTGTGACCGATCGTGGACCGGAAATAGCGGCGGAACGGCGGATCGCTGCTGTAGCAGTACGTGCCGGGGTCCGCCAGGATATCGGTCCCGTCGTGGCGGACCTCGACGGACAGGGCGTCGGCGTGGGCGTGCGCCGCGATAGAGAGGAACCCGTGGGGTCCGCTGTCGCAGCGACACCAGATCTCGGGCCCGTCGGCCGACTCGGACCGGAAGATCGTGATCCCGGCGTCGTCGAAGTGCCACGGCCGGCTGGCCGGCCGGTCCGGTAGCGGGCGGCTCCGGGCCAGCGCCCCCAGCAGCGTGCTGGCGACACCCGGTTGCACTGGTGGCCACCACTCGGGGGCGCCGAAGATCACCTGCCCGAGCGCGAGGAGCGCCTCCCAGCGGTTGCTCTCGGCGGAAGCGACCACGAGGGCCCGGCCCTCGTCGCTGTCGCCCTGACGGGGTGGCCGGAGTCCGCAGTCTAGGCAGGCGGCGGCCACATCGAGCATGCGGGCCAGACGGCGCCACGTCGCGTCTGTGAAGGGGCGTCCCGCGCGGTCGGCTTCGATGGCCGCGATCAGGCCCAGTTCTGCGACCAAGCCGTGATAGTCGAAGGCCAGCTCGCGGTTAACGCCGCTGGGGAAGCTATTGCTGGCGAGCTCCCGCTGGAGCAGGCTGGCTGACTCACCGGCCCAGGTGGCGCTCTCTTCGAACCAGGGAAACGCCAGCGCGGCCACCAGTTGTCCGGCCGCCTCGGCGACGACATGGTTGTTGGCTGACGAGCCGCGGCTACGGAACCGGGACAGGTAGGTCTGATGCCACCAGATCTGCCTGCGGGCCAGCTCGTTCTGATCGAACAGGCCCTCGACGTCATCCCAGCCGTCGAGCAGGCGGCGGATCCAGGTCCAGGAGATCAGCCGGATCCCGAGCTCGATCCCGCTCGTCCAGTGGATCCCGGACAGGAACGGGTTTTCCTGCCACCAGGCCCGGAGGTGGGAGCCGGCTCGCTCGGCGTAGCGACGGTCGCCCGTCAGCGCATACGCGCTGGCCAGCACCGTCAGGTGATGGTGGCGCGACAGCTCCCAGACCTGCTTGACGTTGCCCGTGACCGCCTGGTTACGGTGATTTATGCTGAAGCAGTACTCGGCCTGTGGCGCTCGGCGGCCGCTCAGCGGATCAAGGAACCAGTCAGGAGCCACCATGTCCTGCCGGGTGACCCCCAGCACCTCCCAGCGGCCGGCCAGGACCTCGTCAGCGGTGCGGATAAGCCCCTGAACGTCGTCGGCAGGAACGGCGTCCAGGGCGCCGGCGGGAAGAGGGGACGCGAAGCGGGGGGTCCCGGCCAGCCTGGGCGTCGCCCGGTTGCCATCCCGCGCGATACGGGCCAGGTACCGCGGCGCCGCCGCGGCGGCGGGAGAAACCTGCCTCGGCCGCCAGGCCCGCTGCCGGACGACATCTGATGACCGCCACACGACCTCCCGCGGCGACATGCACCGCAGGCGTCGCAGGTACCACTCCACGCGTGCCGCACGGCCCGACCGCATCTGAGCAGGTCCCGTCGACGGCGTGACCGGGCGCGGCGGCGTCGCGTCATCGGCGGATCCCGGCGATCGTCCGGCTGCCTCAAGCCGCATGGATAGCGCCCGCGCCCTCAGGGTCGGGCGCACGTTCCAGCAGGCGGTCGTAAACGGCCAGGTAATGCGGCTCCTGATGACTCCAGGCGAGCTTCTGCTCGATCCTGCGCCGGCCCGCCGCGCCCATGCTCCGCCGCCGGGGCTCGTCGTCCAGCAGATCGACGAGCAGGCGGGCCATCTCTTCGACGTCGTTCGGGGTGGCGTAGGCGCCGGCTTCGGCCGCCGAGGCACGGGTCTCACGGAGGTCGAAGGCGAGGACAGGGAGTCCGAAAGCCATGTACTCCATGGTCTTGTTCATGGTCGAGACGTCGTTGAGGGGGTTCTTGGGGTCCGGCGACAACCCGATGTCCGCTGTCGACAGGATGTCCCGTACCGCCTCGTCGGGCGCTCGCCCGGTGAACTCGACGAAATCCCGCAGGTCGAGTTCGTCGCGCAGGGCCACCAGTTCGTTGAAGCAGTCCCCGGATCCGATCAAGGTGAACGAGATGTCCGTGCGCTTCAGCGTGTTGACGACGAAGTGGGCCATCTTGATGACGATGTCGACTCCGTCCTGAGGGCCCATCACACCGATATAGGCGGCGAGATGCGCGCGTCCTCGCCGGATCGAGGGAACGGCTTCGGCCGCTTTCAGCTTGTCGGGATCAGGTCCCGTTCGTACCACCGTCACCCGGCCGGGTTTGACGCCGTCACGATCCATCACCAGCCGCCGGTACGACTCATTGGTGGATATCACGTGATCGGCGAGCCGGGTCGTACGGCGCTCGAGGAAGCGAAGGCCACGGTACAGCAGCGGGGAACCATCCACGAAGCGCGACTCGAACGTCTCCGGGCAGAGGTCGTGGTGGTCGAATACGAACCGGGAGCCGTGCCAGAACCTGAAGAGAAGGCCTATGGGCCAGAAGATGTCAGGGGGGTTGCAGCTCTGGACCGCGCCGAATCGGCCGGCCCTGGCGGCCTTGAGCGACAGGAACAGGGTGGCGAGAAACGAGTAGGCATACTCGACGAAGAACGTCGCGGCGCCGCCTCCCGGGGAGTACGGCCGGTACTTGTAGATCTGGACTCCATCGACGACCTGGTAGGAACGGTCTCCTGTGCCCTTGGGGCAGACCACCGCCACCTGGTAACCGGCTCGGGTCAGGGTCCGGCACTCCAGCCAAACACGGCGGTCGAACGGCACCGGCAGGTTCTGGACGATGATCAGGACGCGGTTGGAACCGTTTCCCTTAACCTTTTTCAGCAAGGATCCGCTCCCCGCGTTTCGGCGAGCGAGGACTTGGGCGCCACGGCAGCGAGCCTTTCCCGGCGGTGACCGCTCCGTGACAGCAAGGCCTTTACCGCCCGGACGCTCACCGAGTGCGCTGTGTTCACGAGAATGGCCAGGTCGAGGCCGAGGGACCAGTTGTCGACGTAGAGCAGGTCCAGCCGCCGGTACGCGCTGAAGGACGGGTTATCCCTTGCTTCGGTCTGCCACAAGCCGGTTATCCCCGGCCGCATCACGGTCCGCCGCTGCAACTCCTCGTCGAACTTGGCGGCTTCCTTGGGCATGGCGAACCGCGGCCCTACCAGGCTCATCCGGCCGATCAGGACATCCCAGAGCTGCGGGAGCTCGTCGATGCTCGTCGCCCGCAGGATGCGGCCGATCCGGGTCACCCGCGGGTCGTTGGTCGCCTTGAAGAGGGGACCGCCCTCCCTCTCGTTCATCGCCGCCAGGTCGTCGGTCATCTGGGCGGCGTTCGGCACCATCGTGCGGAGCTTGAGCACGACGGTCTGCACCCCGTATCTGCCGATCACGGCATGCCGGTAGAGAACCGGGCCGCCGTCCTCCAGACGGATGGCGATCGCGACCGCCAGCAGCACCGGCGCGGTCAGCGGAAGCAGGATGGCGGCGGTCACGATGTCGATGGCCCGCTTCGCCGCTTTCTGCCATTCCGGCGGCTTGTGCGCCTCGACGTAGAGCATGGGCAGACCGGATACGGGGGCGGTGCGGATCCGGCTGCTGAGCATTCCGGCTAGCCCGGGCCAGAACTGGACATGCAGCCCGCAGGCCAGGCTGCCGTGTACCGCGATGGCGGTCTCGGCTGCGGTCAACGCGCTGCCAACGAGGATCACGCCCTCGGCGTCGACCTCGGCGGCGAGCTGCGGAAGATCGGTCATCGCCGACCGGTGCGGCAGGCCTAGCCAGGGCGCCACCTGGGCCTGCTTGCCCACGACGCCGCCGACCCGGTAACCGAGCTCTGGCTCGTCGGACAGCATCTGCCACATGGCCGCGGCGTCCTCGTTGGTCCCCACCAGCACCACGGTTTGCAAGTAGTGCCCGTCCGCTCGCTTGTGCTTCAGCCATCTCCGGTAGCGCCAGCGCAGCATGATCATCAATACGGCGCCGCCCGCCGCTCCCTCCGCGGCGGCCGCGGCGGGTGTGTCCGAGGCAGGGCCGGAGGCTAGCACGCCGGCCGCCACCAGCACGGACCCGCCGACGACGGCGGCCACGACTATCCGGGCGGCCTGGCGGGAGAACTCAGAGCACACCCAGGACCGGTACAGGCCGGCCATCTGAATCACCACGAGCGTCGAAACGGCAGCCGCCAGGAACACGACTACCGACTGGTCCGAGCGCAGCTTGCTCTGGAAGAGCATCGGAAGTCCCCAGGCCAGCGTGATGGCCGCGACATCACCGAAGAAGAGCTGCTCGCGGAGGAAGCCATCGGATCGGTTTTTCCGGGCAGGCCGAACCGGACCCGGGTCGGCGATGGCCGATGCCTCGCGCGGACCGAGCGAAACCACGGCCGGAGTCTCGTCCAGTCGCCGCGGGCCGCCATCCGCCGGACCCGAAGGCATTGCGTTTGTCACTGAAGCCACGTGTTCCCCCCTCGCCGTCTAGTGCTGGCCGCATCACTGGCCTTCGTCTTGGTCCACACGACGCTCTCAGGATCTTTGAAGAACCCGATTTGATACACGTGGGCCGCTTTTGGGGAGACCTTTTTGGTCACATCGGGTATACAAAACTGACCGGCACGCACCTCTTCGGCGGCGTGCGGCGTCGTACCAGCTCAACTGGCCTGTCATCCGACCCCGAACGCCCCTGTTCTGGTGTTCCGGGCGCTGCGGGTGACTGGTCTTTGCCGGATCTGTCTCAGGCACCGGGGCGGCGGCGGGCACCGTGGGGCGGTGCCCGATCCCGGGAAAGATCATCGCGGACCCAGCGGGGACGCGCCGCGGGCGCTGAGGCGATCCGCGGTGCGCGGGAGCGGTCCTGGTCACCGTCCGCGATGCAGCGCCCGGCGCGGATGGCGGGCCGGTCAGGGTCGATTTTGGACCGATGCCTCCGGGTCCCGCCACCGCGTGGACGCCCGCACGCGACGCCGCAAATCCGAGGACAGGCAGGAACTTCACGAATTCAGGACGCAGCCGGCTTTATGAATAAGGCTTCATATTGATGGCGAAGTTGTTGATGGCGAACTTCTCGGGTTTACCGTTCGTCGACACGAGTTCGACGCCATGGCAGATCTGGTACAGCGTCGATGAGCCAGGCATCCAGCCCTTCGAAATCACGTAGTTAAAGAAGTGGAGTAGGTTGACACTACCCGACAGGTCGTCCCGGACGGCAACAAAGGCAATGTATTGCTTCGGCGGTGGCGAATAGTACACCACATAGGTGCGGCCGCCGTCAGTGAACGATCCGATTGGCGAACCGTTCGGAGTCTGGCCGTTATTGTAAGTCCAGATCATGACCTCAGTCGAATTGCTGTCAGCGAGACCGTTGAGCCAGATGTCATACTCGAACTCCCAGATACCGTAGTTCGGGCCCGCACCCGGTGGCACGTCAGAGAACCGACTGGTGATGGATTTCCAGCCACTCAGCTTGGTTGGGGTGGGGTACCAGGTTTCCTGGACATTCGGCGACGTTTTGACGGCGCCGTCTTCGGCAGCATTGTTCATAGTGGCAATCGCGTACCAGCTGTTGTAGTTGCAGACGTCAAGCCGCTGCGACAAATCACTGTAGCGGTTAGCATTCCAGGTATCGTTGGTGACGAAATAATTGCCTTCGGTCACGCCGCTCTGGGCGTTGCCGGGATCCATCGGGATAACGGTCGGCTTGGTACAGGTGCTGCCGGCCGCCGGCGCCGTAAGGGTACCGCCCCCGGCTCCGGAACTGGCGTAAAGCGACGCGGCACGGGAGCCGGAAAGAAAATACACGTTCAGGCCGACAAATGCTACCGCAGCTGCAATCGCAATGATGTTCCGAAGCCCGTCCCGGCTGGGATGCGGCGGGCGGAGTTTTATGACGCCGCGCTTTAGTCGACTCATGGATGAGCCCTTAGCCAGCGGGCATGCGGACACGAAAACCTCATAAGGAATGCTTGCTGTCGGCTTCCTATGGCGAGCCCTCGGCTATGCAAGGCTCCCTTACGCCCGCTCCAGCTCACAGCCGGCGCGCCACAGCTCGACAGCGCGGGGGAACACGTCTTCGCCGAGCCCGGATCCAGGTCAAGACCCCTTAGTCCTTGGTGTTGCGCTATAGGCAGAGGAAGCGTCCTGCTGCCAGTTGGATTTCCAGGTTGAGAAGCCAAGGACCCCACAGGCGCCAGACGGCATGCTCTTGCTCGTGGCTGGGTCGGTCGGCAGCGGGCTGCAGGTGCCGTACAGGTACGCATACCAGCCCCAAGGACCGTGGTACTCGTTATTCGACCAGACATTGTTATTCGGCGCTATGCCATTGTCCGGCGGCATTCCCGGCACGCTGGAGAGGGCGTTCAGGTTGGAAAGCGGGCCCTTCGTGCAGCCAGGATCCCATGACGGGCACGCGGTGAGGGAAGAGTGACTCATCATCGCGTTGGCGCTCCGTTGCGTATTGAACGGAGCCTCCCCGCCTACCTGGTACGCCATGAAGTTGGTTCCGCAAGCGTCCGCGTGCGCCGCGGTGCACGTCGTCGTTTTCCCGCCGCCTACCAGGGGCGCGCTGGACGCGATGACCGATGGGTGGAACTGGAAGTCATTGCCGGTCACGGAGATGCCCTTTGTCTCCCACTGACAACCGTCCCAGTAGGACGTGCCGTCGGGAGCGAGGGGACCGGTGGGGAGCGCCGAGCTCGTGGCGTAGAGCTGGCAGGTGCCGGCGTTGCTGACCACGGCGCCGGCTGCCTGTGGTGCGGCCAGGGGTGGGGAGATCGTGAGGAGGCAGTCGTTGGCGTAGCACTTCTCGGCGGTGACCTTGTAGGGCTGAACCTCCCGGACCGGACCGGCCAGCGTCCCGGAGCCCCGGACCAGCGAGACACCCGTGAAGCTCGTCGGCGTGGTGCCCTTGTAGGAAAGGATGGCGCCGGTGTAGCTTCCGCCGCCGTCAGCCCAGGCCGCCGACGTCCCGACGCGGAGTTGGCCCGAAGAAGGGAAGCCGGCGGTCTTCGCACCGATGGTCCCCGAGCCGGTGAATTTGGCCACGTCCGATTTGTCTGCCATCGTCGTCGATTTGGGATCGCTGAAGCCGATCTGGTCGTTGAGCGCCCCGGCCCCGGCGACCAGGATCGTCGAACTGCCCGCGGTGGCCGGTTCCGCCAGGGAGGTAGTCCCGCCGTGGGCCTGGTCGCCCACATGGGAGAAGTAGTACTTCCCGCCCGAGGCCGCGGAAGCGCTGTTCGGGAAGCCGCCCGAGCAGTACGCGGCGTCGTTGGGCCAGCCCTCACCCGAGTTCTCGCAGGAGCGGGCGCCGGCCTGCCAGATGGTGATGCCCTCCCAGTTATTCACGAACTGATTACCGGAAACGAGAACTTGGTTCTCGTAGCGGCTGCCGGGAACGTTGAATCCTCCTGAGCTGTTCAGGTTCACCGCGCCGTTGCAGTTGTTCCCGCACCCGCCCGAGCCCTTTCCCCAGCCGCCATCCATGAAGAGGTTGCCCGTGACATTCAGATTGAAGCCGGTCTCGCTGACGATCGCCGAAGAATAGCTCTTGTAGAAGTAATTGCCCGAGATGAGCGTGCCCGAGTTCCCGTTGTCGAGCCAGATCGGGGTTCCGCCGCCTGGGCTGTCGTTGACGAACGCGTTGCCGACGATGTCAGCGTTGAGCGTACCCCACCACTTGCCCCCGCCTGAGCAGCCGCAACCAGGGTCGGGTTTGTAGTTCGACTCGAAAATCTCGTTGTAGTTGAACTTGCTGCCGGTGCCGAAAAGGTTGACGCCGTAGTCGCCCATCCTGGACAGGCAGTTGTACTCGATGGTGCCATGGTCGCCACCGTAGATGGCGACGCCGTTGCCGGGAGTCGAGTAGCCGTCGTGGATGTTGTTATGGGTGATCGTCCAGCCCGTGCCGGTGTAGATGGTGCCGGTGGTGGTGTGGAGATCATGGGAGATGTCGAGGTACTCGACGCTGACGCCGCCGGCCGGACCACCGTAGTAGACGGGGGTACCGGCGGTAACGGGGATGTCTAGTCCGCCACTCAGGGTGACGGAGTAGCCGCTTTGCCGGCCGGCAACCGCATCGATCGGGTAAGAGTTCGCCCCGATCACCACGCTGGCGTAGCGGATGAGCGGGGTGGTGGCCGCGCCGAGCCGCACCGATGTCGCGCCCCGCTGGGCCGCTGCCGATACGGAAGCGATCGGGGGTTGCCTGCTGGCGTACACGGCCGTGCCGGAGCGTTCCGCGGTCGTCAGCCCGGTTGCCAGCGTGATCGTCTTGCCCGAGGCTTTCGAGATCTGGTATGTCTTGCCATCGGCAAAGGTCAGCCAGCCGATATAGCCTCCGATGGGTGACCTGGTGGTGATCGTTTTAACCCCGGTCGGTGCCGCGGACGCCAGGGTGCTGCCGCCGCCGGAAAAGTCGTAGGTGTCGTTCTGGGCGTTGATCCCCGCTGCCGTGCCGCCATTGTTGAAGGCCGGCTCGGGGTGGCCGGGGGCGGACCCGCCGATGAACTGGTCACCAGGTACCGCCTCCAAACCGAGCTTTCCGTACGATCCGCCCTCGAAAAAGTAGAGAAGGGGTGTCTGAGGGAAGGCGTAGGCCGGCTGACTGACATTGCCCCCGGGCGCGTAGATGATGGCGGCCTTCGTCGTGGGGCTCTGGTTCGCGATGTAGGAAGGCAGGGGCGGCAGGGTCTTCCCGTAACCGGGAAGCGCCTTGTACTGCGCAACCGTGTAGCTCCGGCTTCCCGACGCGAGCGCGTGGTATGTCCATGGGCTTGTCAGGAATCGCGACGGCTGGTCGCAGATCTGGTAGTCCTGGCCGAGGACATGGGAGGCGGAAGGCCTGCCCGGGTGCGGCGCGGAGGAACCTCCGGAACTCGGGGAGGAACCTCGGAAGAGAGGAGGTACCAGCAGTACTCCTGCCGCCACCACGAGTCCCAGGGCCAGCATGGGCCAGCCTAGGCGAACTATTCGCTTGTTCATCGAGACCATCGCCAGAGGTTGAGGGGATGCCGGGGGACGGGAGACCACTGGGGCCGAGAAGGGCATCTGCTGGCCGCGACATGACCCAGACGCCGGTAGCGCCGGCCTCGAGCGCGCGCTCAACCGCCAGGTCTACCTCGGGATTCGATATGCCCGCGGCAAGCTGCCGCTTGGCCTCCCAGCCCTTGCGCAACGCGTCGCCGACCGCGTCGACATCGCCGCAGCGCAGGCGATCGGCGGTCAGGCCGGCCAGGTCGCGCAGCAGGTCGAGCTGATCACGGGTGGCCTTGACGTTGGCGGTCTGCTCGGCCAGTATCGAGTTCGCGCTCCTGGTGATGCCCGTATAGAACAGCATGATCTGTCGCTGCAGGTCGCGGCGGCTGGCGGCGGGCAGCTCCAGGTCTTCGGCCAGCACCTGATCACCGGGCCCGAAGCGGATGTCCCTGATACCGCCGTAGGCGGCGATGTACTGGTCCTGCTTGCCGATGGGTTTCCCGCAGCGGTCGATCTCGATTATGCAGGCGCGATCGGCCAGTTCCTCCGCCGTGACCTGCCGCCCCCGGTATGCGAACAGGGCATGCAGCAGCCCGACCGTCACCGCGGAGGAGGAGCCGAGGCCGGAACCCCCCGCAGACGGGATGTCGGCCAGCGTGGTGATCTCCACGCCGCTCGTCACGCCGGTCATCCACATCGCCTCCCGGACCAGTTCATGCTCCAGATCCTCGACGCGGGAGACTATTTCCTTCTTCGAGTAGTTGACGTAGATATCGTTGTCGAACCGCTGTTTGACGATCACGTAGATGTACTTGTCTATCGCGCAGTTCAGGACCCGGCCACCGTGTTCACGGTAGTAATCGGGCAGGTCAGTGCCTCCGCCGAGCAGGCCGATGCGCAAAGGCGTCTGAGTGATGATCATAGGGCGGCTCGCACTGGCCACTCCTGCTGGGCGCGCTGATACGTGTCGACCGTTCCCAGGTCGCGGAGGTAGCCCTCCACCAGTATGGCCTTTGCCCGGCCGACCAGCCGCGGCAGCAAACCATAGCCGATGTCGAGCGGAGGCGAGCCGCCGATCTCGTCGAGCACGCCCGGATGGAAGGCGTACATCCCGGCGTTCACCAGGTCGGAAACCGGCTGGCTCGGTTTCTCCGTGAACCCGGTGACCGTGCCGACCGCGTCGAGTTCCACGACGCCCCCGGCAGATGGCCGCTCGGAGTGGAATACGGTCAGGGTCGCGATCGCGCTGTTTTTCCTGTGCGTCTCGACCAGGGAGCGCAGATTAAAATCGGTGAGGTTGTCGGCGTAGCAGGCCAGGAACATCTCTTCTCCCTCCACCCAGGCCCGGTTGGCGGCGAGCGTCCCGGCGCTGCCGAGTAGCTCCGGCTCAAAGAAGGTACGCACTGCTGGCGTTCCGGCCCGCGCATCGAGATGGTTACGTACCACGTCCGGTAGGTGGTGCAGGTTGACGAGGACTTCGTCGACGCCCGCGCGGTCGAATGCTTCGAGCCATATGTCGAGCAAGGGCTGGCCCCCGATGGGGATCATGCACTTCGGGATGGTGTCGGTGATCGGCCGCAGTCGGCTGCCGACGCCGGCAGCGAGCAGGAAGGCCTTCATGTTCCCGCCTTCCTGACCACCCCGAGCGCGCGCATCCGCGCGTCGGCCTCGGCCAGCACGCCTTCCAGGCCGTCCATGTCCTTGAGCCAGGCGGCGTACGCGGCCACGGACTCGGCGGGGGTGCGCCGAGGCTCCCAGCCCAGTGCCCGCAGGGCACTGATATCGGACAGGATGTGCCGCGTGTCGCCGAAGCGGTACTCGCCGGTCACCATTCCGGGCTTGTCCGTCCCGTACTGGCGCATGACGATGTCGGCGAACTCCTTGGTGCTCACCGCCGTACCGCCCCCGACATTGAATACCCGCCCGGCGGCGCGGTCGTCCGAGAGCACCAGCACATTGGCGTTCACCACGTCCTCGATGTTGACGTAGTCCCGCAACGCCCCGCCGTCCTCGTAGAGGACGGGCGCCCTGCCGAGCAGATAGCTCAGGCAGAAGATGCGGCACGCACCCGAGTAGGCGTTGTAGACCGACTGCCGGGGGCCCTGCACGATGCTGTACCTGAGCGCGACGGTCGGGATGTCGTAGCGCCGCCCCAGGTTGATCGCGACCATCTCCTCGGCAAGCTTGGACATGCCGTAGACGTTCTGGGGGTTGGAGACTCGTTCGGGCGTGGTCCGCATCTCTAGCTGGCCACCGCACTGCGGGCAGGGGATTTCCCACTGGCTCGCCGCGAGCGCGCTTTCCGGCCGCATGCCGGGGATCTGATCTCCGTCGGCCGGGCACCAGTAGAGCCCTTCACCCATCGCCGACTGCGACGAGGCCACCACGACCCGGGCCAAGTCAAGACGCTCGGCCACGATGATCTCATAGAGCAGGGCGGTGGAGACCACGTTCACCTCGGAGAACCGCGAGAAGTCCGGCAGGTAGTCCTGGTAGGCGGCGAAGTGGTAGACGGCATCGACCCGGCGCAGGAGGTTTCTGAGCAGGTCACGGTTCCGGACATCGCCCTGGTAGAAGTCGGCCTCCGGACTCAGGAACGCCGGATGCCCGTCCCGGTGGACCGGCGGAGTCAGCGCATCGAGAACGACGACGTCATGGCCCAGCGCCAGCAGCCGGTCGCAGGTGTGCGAGCCGATGAACCCGGCACCGCCGGTGACGAGGATTCTCATTTCCGTCGGTGCTCCCTGCGCTCGGCGGCTTCGCGGTACACGTCCAGGGTGGCCGCGGCGGTGGCTCCCCAGGTGAACTGGGCGGCCCGCTTGAGCCCCAGGTCGCGCATGTGGTCCCTTCCTGGTCCCAGAATCTCGACGATGGCCTTGGCAATCGATGCGGGATCCTTGGGGTCCGACAACTCCGCGGCTCCTCCCGCTGTCTCGGGCATGGCGCTGGTGTCCGAGGTCGCGACCGGGCAGCCGCAGGCCATGGCTTCGAGAATAGGCAGTCCGAAGGTTTCGTTGAGTGACGGATAAACGAAGGCGTCCGCTGCCCGGTAGAAACTGACGGTCTCGGCAAGCGGGACCGCGCCGACGAAGTTCACATCTGACGCTATACCGAGCTCAGCCGCGAGCGAATGCAGCAAGGCCTGGTATTTCTCGTCTTTCCCGGCGCCGACGATCGCTAGCTGGCGGCCTCCGAGCTCGTTGCGGGCCAGCGCCCACGCGCGCAGCAGCCCGTCGCAGTTCTTGTACGGCCACAGCGAGGACACGAACAGCACGAACGGCTTGGTGACGCCGTACCGGGCCACGTGCGCGCGCGCCGCGGCCGCATCGCCCGGCTGGAACAGCTCGTGGTCGACCGCTTCGTAGATCAGCTTGAGCTTGGCCGGGTCGACCTCCAGGTAGCGCTGGACCTCCGACCGCAGGCTCTCGGAGTTGATGATGATCGCGTCAGCGACCCGCGCAGAGCGCGGGTATTGCATCCGGCGGTAGAAGCGGGCCAGCGGAGGAAGCGACCCAGGGGCCGTGTACGCATGCATGGTCTTGAAGTGCAGCACAAGCGACCAGGAGAGGTTCACTGGCGGCGCCATCAGCGTATTGAACACGTCGATGCGGGAAAGCGGCAGCCGCACCGGTGAGTACAGCTGCTCGCTAAGCGTGCGCAGATTGCGCTTTTCATTCGACCACGGGTAGGTGATGTACCGGACGCCCGGGCCGTAGCCCTGGTGATGGTGTCGTGACTTCGGGCTCACCAGCAGGTGCAGTTCCTCGCCGGATTCAAGTCGCTTAGCCATTTCCGGGATCACGCGGGTCCAGAACCAGTGCGCGCCGGAAGGGTGCTCAGGATCCTCCGTCAGGAGATTGATCGCCACGCGCATTTTCACCTTCCGGTTCCGTCCTGCGGTTATCGGGGCGCCCGGTTTTGGAGTGACGCCGGAACTTCCATCGGCTGCCATGATTTAGAACACAGTCGCTGAGATAGTGTCCGCATCCATCCGCGACTGGCGGATGTACTGGGCCAGGGAATGCATGATGACCTGATGCAAGTCCTCGACGATGCCGTAGTTCGTGCAGTCGACGTGAACGCTCACCTCGGCTACGGACCTGGCGGCCCCCCCGTCGAAGCCGGTAATGGCGATGGTGCGGAGCCCGGCATCACGGGCCCAGGTGAGCACGCGAACGATGTTGGCCGAGCCGCCCGAGGAGGAAACCGCGACGAGCACGTCTCCGGGCTCCGACTGGGACTGCAACTGGTAGACGAAGACGCTCTCGTAGCCGATGTCGTTCGCTATCGCGGTGAGCAGTTCCACGTTCGTGCTGAGGCTCAGCACCTGAGGGCTGAGGTCGGTGGTCGACCGGATGCCCTTGACATGGTCGCACTGCATGTGGTTCGCGATCGACGCTGAGCCGCCGTTACCGCATGAGAACATGCGGGCACCGCTCAGGTAGGCCTCGAGCAGGATCCCGGCCGCCCGCTCGAATGCGGCGGGATCGATGGTCTTCGCAGCCCTGGCCATCTCCTCGACATAGCTGTCGAAGTACGAGGCCGCGCTCGCATATGGTGCGGCTGGGAACTTAACCGAGTCGCTATCGGCAGCCGATGGGAAGGCCTGATAATCGTACGTGGAAGTCATATAGCAATGTGCTCCAAGATGAATGGGGCCGCGGCGGCCAGGCTGGGGAAAGACCAGACGCCTGGGCGCTCGTAGCGATCCGCTCCGACATGGACGGCCGACGCCCCGACTGCCTCGGCGAGGCCGACGTCCTCCTGCCGGTCGCCCACGACCCACGATGCCGTCAGATCAAGATTCAGCGCGGCCTGCGCTGCCTTGGCCATGCCCGGCCCCGGCTTACGGTCCTCGCTGGTGCGGGTGAAGGCCTCGACGGTTCCCGCTGGATGATAGGGACAGGACGCAAACAGGTCGATATGCGCCCCGCATTTTGCCAGGCACGCTGAAATGTATTGATGCACCCGGGCGACATCGTCAATTCCGTAAAATCCCCTGGCGACTCCGGCCTGGTTCGTCACCACCGCGACTGGGATGCCTGCCCGATTGAACTTCGCGATCGCTTCTGCTGCCCCGTCGATGAATTCGACGCGGTCGACGGAGCCTACGTACCCGTGGTCTACGATGATAGTGCCGTCACGATCGAGAAGGATCCCGGGGCGCGGATGCGGGCGAGGCGTTATCAGCGTCTCACCGATGGGACCATCGGCTGCTATAGCTTTTCTCACCTCAGCTCACCTCGCCTCGTTGCGCGCTCTCGGGACATGCATAAGAGCACGCGGCGGGCGGCCGTGATACGACGCCTACCGCGCCGGCCGGCAATCGGGCTCCCGCACCAGTCATGGAATTCCGATCAGGCCTTCGCCGATGGGCTGCCGAACACCAGCATCGCTTCGGCCGGCGGCGCGCCGAACAGCTTGACCACCGTCTCCTCGTCGAAGCTGCTCTCGTCGGCGACATTGATGAAATCCCGTATGGCGGTGCCGGTGCAATGTACGTCCGCCAGGGGGGCGCCGCGGCCCGCCATCAGGTCGCTGACGTCGACCGTGCGGAAATCGACGCTGAACCTGGCGCGCCCGGACGTATTCGGAATCGACGCGTGCAGCTGGGCGCCGGAGAACAACAGGACCTCACCGGGCGCGGGCAGGATGATCAGCTCCTGGTCGGGACGGTGGTCCAGCGCCCCGGGCCGGGTCTGGCGTTCCTTGGTGACCTGCGCCGCCGTAGTAAGCCGGCTGGCATTGTTCTCGTAGTAGTCGAAGGTATCCGAGCTGTTCGGCACCGCCCGGTCGAAGCTGGCCAGGTCGAAGCTCATGGCATTGTCCTCCCGCACCGGGAAGATCGGTAGCCACCAGTTGACCTGCTGGGCCGGGGCGCTGTACCAGACGTCGCGGTGCCACGGGAAGGCGAAGGCCACGCCGGTGGTCAGGTGACCCACCGGGAAGGACGTCCGCGGCTTCGGCAGGTCGTAATGGGTCTGGCCGGCCAGGAACCCCGCCTCCTGGATGACCGCCCGGA
>WNGK01004393.1_pt1 | contig 25746 bp, 25 predicted proteins | sample 5400601 | NCBI WGS metagenome assembly WNGK01 (sample SAMN13153376, study PRJNA577476) | soil metagenome | isolation source: 60 cm soil or saprolite under Garry oak tree replicate 1 | place: USA:California | collected 2016-06-15
ATCGGAAAACCACCCCGGCCTCGCGATAAGCGGATGCTTCGCGATATTTTCTGAATCGCTCGGCCACCCCTCCTTGCAGTGATGCAAGGAGGGGAATAGCGCTTGATTCCAATTTTTTCACAGCTTCCCCGTCTGCGCCCGGCTAAGGTGGCTTCGTGGCATTATCTTAATGGCGCAGCCACCCCTCCTCGAAGGAGGGGAAAAAGGCCTTCTCGAACATTTCTCCCCAAACTCCAGAGGACGTATATTTTTCGCAGAGCTGCTTACGCTTATTAATGGGTGAGTGTGGAGACCGCTGTGTCCTTGCACACACGAGTGCGTACGCTATTCAGTTGCTTGTCCCGCCGGAGAAATGTTTAATAGGCCTGACAGCAGAACAATCGTAGGAGAGTTTGGAGGCTGACGAAATGAAAGTGAAAAGTCATTTTCTATTCGTTGCCGTTCTGTTTGTACTTTTTGCTCAGCAGGCCAGAGCGGAATACCGGTTCATCGTACGTGCAGGTGGCGGGTTGTCGGGCATGCAGCGGATCTGCAGGTTACTTACCTGTACGGTAACGCGAGGACTGGATGGCACGCTGGGCCAGTTGTTTCTGGTCAGCGTACCCGATTCCGCCGACCCCAACATATTCCTTGCATTGCTGCAAATTCAGATTGGCGTGTCCAGCGTGGAGTTGGACGTACCACTAAACATTGCACCGATTCCTGTCAGCAACGTACTGCCAAGTGGATTAGCGGATTCGCGCCCGTTCGACTATTTCGGCAGAACGGTGTGGAACGGCTATGCCAACCAGCCGGCGTCTCTAGTGATTCGCCTAAACGCCGCTCGCACAAATTTCAAAGTATTGGGTTCGGGGATCGTCGCAGTCATTGATACCGGGATCGATCCCAGCCATCCTGCGCTGCAGGGTGTGGTGGTCATCGGCTACGATTTCACGCGCGACACGCGGGGAATACCCTCGGAGTCTTCGGACTTGACGCAGCCTGTGTCGCCAACGGTTACCGCGTCATCACCAGCTCGCGTGAATGAGTCCACGGCGGCCGTGCTGGATCAGAACTCAGCAGTGTTCCTCAGCCAGTATGGGGCGTTTGGTCACGGCACGATGGTCAGCGGAGTGATCCATCTGGTAGCCCCAAATGCGCTGATCATGCCACTAAAGGCATTTAGAGCGGACGGAACGGGCGCCCTGTCGGACATCATTCGCGCGATCTACTACGGCACACAAAACGGCGCCAAGGTCCTCAACATGAGCTTCAGTACTCCTAATTATTCGAAGGAGCTGTGGCGGGCTCTGAATAATGCGGCGGCCAACGGAGTGATCAGCGTGGGGTCGGCAGGGAACGATGGACAACAGATTCTGGTTTATCCGGCTGCCCTCGACGACGTCATGGGAGTGGCCTCCACCGATTACATGGATCAGCGTTCCTCGTTTTCGAACTATGGCAGCAGTCTGGTATGGGTGGCCGCTCCAGGCGAAGCGATTATTAGCACGTATCCTTTCGGCACCTATGCGGCGTCGTGGGGAACTTCCTTCAGCGCACCGTTCGTAACAGGCGTAGCGGCACTTCTGTTAGACATCCAATCGGATTGCAGCCAGAAGCAGGCCGCAAGGGCGATATCCAACGCCCGCAAGCTCGGTCCGGAACTAGGCTACGGCCGCCTGGACGTTTACCAGGCAGTGCTCGCCCTTATCAATTCACGCTGAGTCCCAAAATCGGCAAACTTGGCAGAATGCGGGATCGGGAGGATCTGACCAATGTTCAATTCTCAATGCTCAATTCTCATCCGAAAGGAGAAGCGGCCGCATGTGTGCGAGCCGTTTAGCAATCCGACATCCACTTCGGATGAGCATTGGGAATTGAGCATTGGTGAGATCCCCGGTCGGATTCATGGCAGCGGATTCTGCCCAGTTATTTTTGCCCGAGCCCTTAGCCGAAACGTTGTCGCAATATGTAGTCGCGGGCTTTAGCCCGCGTTCCATAAATTTTTATCCGGACCTCTATTTTTTCTGTCCGAGCTGACCCTTGTGGTATAGGAAGCCGGCCAACGTTCTTGGCTGATCGCCGGCTTTGGGACGAATGAGGATGAAGCACTTTTCCACCGAAACCTTACTTGATCTCGCACGCGGTCTCTTACCGTCGCTGAAGGCGGACGAGGTCAAGCAGCATCTGGAAGGCTGTAAGACGTGCCGGGCGTCTTACGACATGTGGCGCGCTGTAATGGAGGCTGGTCGCAGGGAAAAGAAATATCGACCCAGCGAAAGTGCCGTGCAGCGTGCGAAAGAGGCGTTTGGCTTACGTGACATGTGGCGGCCATTTGCGCGAAAGACGGGAGCTCGATTGATCTTCGATAGTCTTCTCCAGCCCTTCCCTGAGGGAGTCCGAAATTCGATGGCCGCGACGCGACAGCTCCAGTACCGGTCTGGACCGTTGATCATTGATATCGATCTGGCGAAGGAGTCGCACGGTCCGGAAGCCACGATATTGCTGATGGGCCAGATTCTCAATGCCGACAAGCCCGATCAACGGGTTAAGAATTTTCGGGTTTTTCTGCTCCGTGGAAAACGTATCACGGGGCAAACGAATTCCAGTCCGCTAGGCGAATTCCGTTTCGAGCTGGCTGACGCGAAAAACTGGAACTTGCTTTTCGAAATCGAGGGCCACGAAGTCGTTCCGATATCTCTTCCGGGACTGACATCACGGCCGGCGAAAGAAAGCCGGTAACTGCAAGTCAGGTTCAAGGCTTGCACGTGTGGAGAGAGTAGGGTGAGGCTCGTTCATTAAAGGGTCGCACCTGACAGGGCCGGAGCTGGGCTGTTCCTGCAAAACGTCGAGTCTTCCCCCGAAGCCAACCCGAACTGTAGCGCGACCTATGCCATGTCTTTGAGACTCATCGACGTCTCAAGTGTTAACACAAAAGATTTAGAACTTTAATGGAAAAAAGCGTCCGACTGAGCACGACGGCAGCTATTGGCGCTCTAGTCGGTGATGTGATGCGGTGTGACTGGGCCGATCCGCACGGGCAAGCGCTGGCAAAAAGTCCCCGAGGGATATCGAATTCATCGAAGTCCCGCTCGACAGCACGTATATTCCGGCGATGCGAATAGTACCAATTCGAACGACCCTGGTCCAACTCGACCACGGTTCCACAAACCCAACACGATCGGCCTTTGTGTAAGGCGTCGATGTTGACCGTGAATCAATATTCACATCAAATCGGAAGGGCTCATATCGCCCGGAATATGCAGGCAGGGTGAGGCTTGTTCGTTAATGGTCGCTCTACTGTGCGAGACGGGCAATTCACTGGCAGATCTTCTCAGATCGAATTGGGAGGAATGTGCCGGTTCTGGTGCGCACAAATATGCCCCCTCGAGCAGATTTCCGTGGACAGACCAGCCAATCGACGCTTGCTTAAATGCGACATCCATGCCTGCAAAAAAAGTCGGACCCTCCGATGCGCACGCGCTCGAGGACTTCTATGATTGCGCCGTTCCAGTTTGGCAGGGGCCGACACAACCCTTGTGATGAAAGGTTGGCGCGGTGTTCATGGAGGCGCCAACGAGGACAGGAGTCCGGAATCGATGTCGCGATGGATGAGCGCCGGTTGAGTTGGCGGGCCCGTGTGCCTTACCCCGCACGGTTATGGGCCACGGACGGGGCGGGTCGGGCGTGGAAAGAGGACGTGCTGCTCGACAACCTCAGCGCCAGCGGTTTGTACGTGCGGCTGAAACGGAGCGTCCAGAAGGATGCGCAGTTATCGATTGCTGTGCGTCTGTCGACCGCTCCCAGCGCGAGTCCGGCATTGAGGCTCGTCGCGCGGGCGGTGGTATTGCGGGCCGAACCGCAGCCGGACGGCACGTGCGGCCTGGCTCTCGAGTTCGGCCGGCGGCGGGTGTTGTGATGACAGATCTGGGGAAGGGGAATTCGATTCTTCTACTGCCCGTAACGACCATGTCACGCGGCGCAGAGCGACACATTTGTGCCCGCCCAAAAAGGTCGGACCCTCCGATGCGCATGGGATTCAGGACTTCTATGATAACAGCCGTTTCATTGTTGAAGGGGTTGCGGAAGGCCTTGGGCGAGCGCGTGCGCCTTACCCCGCACGCCTATGGGCCACGGACACCGCGGGCCGAGTATGGCGAGAGGATGTGGTTCTAGACAACATCAGCGGCGGGGGTTTGTACGTGCGGCTGAACCGAAGCCTCGAGAAAAACGCCAAGCTATCCGTTGTCGTGAGCCTGGCCACCGCTCCCAAAACGAGTCCCGCATTGCGCCTCGCCGCGCGGGCGGTGGTATTGCGGGTAGAACGGCAGCCGGACGGCACCTGCGGCGTGGCTCTCCAGTTCGGCCGCCGGCGGGTGTTGTAATGGTGGATCTTTGGAGGACGGCAGACCGAGCGATATATGACGAGATTACACACGCCGGAGAAGAATATGGACGCAAATAATTCGCGTTCCTGGCGGAAGATTTCTTCAGTATCACAGGCATCGCCGAGGAGAGGAATGAGACGGTTCCTTTACGCGGGACTGCTGATTGCCTCGCTTGTTCCGCGAGGGAGCGCTGAGTTGTCGAATCCGGAGAAACCGAAACCGGAAAATGTGTTCCTCTCCCTGGATGGCGCCCCGGCGATGGGTGATGAAAAGGCACGCGTTGCGATCGTCGAATTCGCCGATTACCAATGTCCATTCTGCGTGATGCACGCGCAACAGGCACTGGCGCAGATTGTTGCCGGCTATGTGAAGACTGGCAAAATTCGTTATTTCCTGAAGGACTTTCCCATTGAGAGCCTGCATCCCCAAGCTTTCAAAAGAGCCGAAGCGGCCCGTTGTGCGGGAGAACAAGGCAAGTATTGGGAAATGCACGACCGTCTCGTGAAGAGCCAGCAGCTTGAGATTATTGATGAACTGCCCGAATACGTCCTGGCCATGGGCATGGATGTCCCCAAGTTCAATGTGTGCATGGAGAAGGGAACGTATGCCGATCGAATACGCAAAGATATTCAGGATGGATCGAAATACGGTGTGCGAGGAACGCCCACGTTCTTCGTGGGAATGGTGGACACCGAAACCTCGGGCATGAATGCCGTTACGGTGCTTTACGGAGCCCAGCCCTACGCCGCGTTCCAGAACGTTTTGGATCAGATGCTCGACCCCTCAGAGGAGCAGAAGGAAGGTGACAACGAAACAAACACCCATTAATCGGAAGGAGGTAATGGCATACCCGAACAGGAGTCCGGGTTTGCAAGCGTAACGATAAAAGCTAGATAGCTAAGCAGTAGGAAACTAAATCAAAAAGGAGAGAATCATGTCTCGAAAGTTGAAAGTACTTCTTTGTTGTTCCATCGGGCTTCTGGGCCTTGTGGGCCTTGTACTCGCGTTGCCTCCGGGCGCCATATTCGAGCTCGACGGTAACTCGACGGTCGAATCGACACACGACTGGAATCAGCTGAACACATCGGTAGGAGAGCACACCGGATTGGGCGGTTCGATCATTAGTACGTTTATTGCCTCGGAAAATCCCCCCAAGATCTTTACTAAGGGCGGATCGAAAGACCCTATCGACGTTTCCAGTTGGACTTGGAAACCTGCGGACACCGTACCGGACAAGGACGCCATCACGAACGCCTACGCAGCCGAGTACGTAGCTACCGATCAGTTCTTTTTCTTCGGTGGTGAGCGTTACGCTACAAATGGGGACTCCAATATTGGAGTCTGGTTCTTCCAGCAGAATATCGGGCCCCAAAGTGATTTATCGTTTGGGCCAGGCGTGCATTCAAACGGGGACATCTTTTCGGTTTCAGCGTTTACCAACGGCGGCGGCAACCCCGGAATCAGCGTGTACAAGTGGGATACCTCTTGTACCAAAGCGCAGAAGAGCCCGGTGGCGAATCTTAACGGCGGGCCCGCCTCTTGCGCGGCCATAAACCTTTCGCTGGCCTTCCTCAGTACCGCTGGCGTGAGTTGCAACGTAGGCGATGACGCTTGCGCGGTCGTCAACCACGGCAACATCACTGTGGGTTGGCCCTACGCGAACAAGTTTGGTGGCAGCGCCAACACGGTCCCGGATTCTGGCTTCTTCGAGGCGGGCATCGACGTCACCGCATTGTTCCCCAGAGGTGAGGCGCCTTGCTTCTCCAGCTTCCTCCTGGAGACTCGCTCCTCACAAGAGCCTTCTGCCGTGCTCAAAGACTTCGTTCAAGGAGCCTTCAATACTTGCGGAGAAATTACGGTTGCCAAAGATTGCAACTGCACCGGAGTGACTGCAGATTTTTCGCAGTACGTGTATAGCGTCAATGGCACCGTCCACAACACCAACTCGTTCGGCCCGTTTCACAGCGTAGTCGTTACCGATGGCGCCCTGACCTGCACCATCGGCGACGTTGCCGCTGGTGCTACAGTGGCTTGGGGGGCCGGAACTGCGTTCCCTTGTAGTCCGCAAAGTTCCTTCACGTCAACCGCGAAGCCGGCAACGAACACGGCAACCGTCACGTGGAGCAGGACAGTGGGCGGAACGACTCTTGGACCGAATAGTACTGGTTTGACGACCTGCGACGCTTCAGCCGCTGCGTGCGTACTGAGCCCGGGAATACACATCGAAAAGGTGTGCACGGCTACTCCAGTAAGCAATGGCGGTGGTCCGATCACGATTCAGGTGGATTACTCCTTCACTGTCTCGAACACAGGGAATGTCCCTCTCACCGGCGTCAACGTTTGCGAAGATGACGACCAGACCATTCCCCCTCCCGCGACCATTACGTGCGATCAGAATTTCACGATCGGTAACCTTGCAGTTAGCGGCAGTGGCTCCTCGGCGACGCGCACTGGGAGCTACATCGCGACCCAACTGAATCCAGTGGCTCCGGGCAGGATAGCGTTCCTGGATACGGTAAAGGCCACCGCGAACAAACCCGCGTTGAGCGACACGGCGCCTGTGGATAACGCTTCGGCGACCTGTGTGCTATGTCCTCCGGGTTCCGCGGCATGCCCGGTCCCCTAGTCAAGTGACAGAGCGGGGAAAAGTCCCCGCTCTTTCCAACAAACCATCCGGATTTGGGCGGCAGCGCACTGTGGGCCGCCCGTTCGGAACTACAGACGCCCCTTCCTCTAGGAAAGAGGGAGGGGCGTTTTAGTTTTGCGTCACTGTGCTCGCGGCCGGCATCGTTTGTGGGTGGAATCGTAGATAGCGGAGGAAAGGGTTCTGCGGCTTGTCCGGCTCGCTAGAGGGGCCGCGAACGGGCGATCGTTCACCTTGCGGTCACTGTGCTGAGGGCCGATGCAGTGTTTCCTGCGGCATCGTAAGCAACCACCCTGATGGTGTACGACGCGCCGTTTTTGGCTGGAACTTTCCAAGTGGCGGCGTACGGCGTAGCGGCGTCCGTGGCCACGAGCTTGTTGGCAACATAGAATTCCACTTTCGTCACACCTACATTATCCGAGGCTGTGGCGGTGATGGTGACCGTTGCATTGCGCGGCACCACGGTTCCACTCAATGGGCTCGTTATGGCGACCGACGGGATGATCGCGTCGGTGACTGTGGGGATTGTGGCGGTCACCAAAGGCGAGTCGCCTGCGTTGGCTGCGACATCGTGCGCTATGGTTTGCAGCGTGTGTGTGCCCTTTGCCCACTTGCTCGTGTCCCACACGAAGGTATACGGCGTGGCGAGCGCGGCACCCTGCACCACACCATCCACCAGCAGGTCCACGGAGGACACGCCGACATTATCGGAAGCTGTCGCCGTGACGGTGACGACTCCCGACACGGTTGCGCCATCGGCCGGACTCGTTATGGCAGTGACTGGCGGGGCCGTGTCGGGAGGGGGCGGAGCGGCGCCCGAAAGCGAAAAGGCGTGTACCTTCACGTCAGAAGTCCGAAACGCCACCTGCGGTTGGTCGGTGCGATAGGTGAAAGAGCCAGGATCTCCGTGACCGCTGCCGTCGTGCGCAGTGTAGTTATCATAGTTGAAACCCACAAGAACGGGAGCATTCCAGGCATTGTTGAAGTAACTGCTGGCATAGACCTCGTTGAAACTCAATGACTGGTGGTTGATGGGCTGGTAGGCCAGCCATAGCGTTCCATCAGACAGCACTGAAAACCCGAACTGAGAATCTCGTTCCATATAGGCCGGGAAAGGGATGAACGTCTTAGCGCCGTCCGCCCTGATCTCGGCGATCGTCGCTGTGGCCTCTTTGAGGAAGACTCCGCTCATACCGAGCGCTGCGTCATAGAAGACAAGGCGCGCCTGATCCGTCTCATAGGCAAGCAATATCGCGTTGCGGGTCGGATCCGCCACGGCGCTCAAAAAGGGAAACTCAGTTTGATTACCGTTGGCCCCATCCTCTAATTGGCTGATAAAACCATTTTGAATCCAATTCAGGACAAAGCTACCCGATGCCTCGGTGAAGTGGAGAGCGATCAATTGGTGAAAGGAATCCCGCTTGTCGAAGACCCAGATGCTGTCGTCGGCCGGATGCTGCGCCATGCTCATCCGCGACCACGTGATGTTCCCTCCATACGGGTTCGGGATGTTTACTGGGAATTTGACGGTCCAAGCGCCCGCAGGACTGCGGTAGGCAAAGCCGGCATCCACAGAGTCGTCAGACTTGAGAGTGTAATCTTCATTCCAAGCCAGCATCAAGCCGCCGCTCTTCAGGCGGATCATCGCCTTTGGGAAGGAACCACTGTCGCCTAAGGACTTTATGGAGAGAAGAGTCGCGGAAGACGGAATAGGGGAGCCGTTAAGCCTGTATTGGCTGACGGCCATGTTACCACCCCCACCGGCCAGGCTACCTGGCGTAAAAGATAGGGCCCACAGTTCGGTTGCGCTGGTGAACACGTAATCCGTTTCGATCTGGCGGTAGCCGGGATAGGCGTGAAGGAGAAACCGCGAGCTCTGGTTCGTATCCTCATCATGGATGTAGAGCCAGGTATCCAGCGTGAGACTCGCATTCTGTATCGCATAGATGAAGGCCGTCCGGGAGCCATAGGTCGCGATAGCCTTCCCTAGCGGTTCCATGTAGGCCGAACCAACGATCTGTTCATTTGGAGAACTGGGACAAGCCGGAGTGGTGAGGGTCTGCGTGTTGCTGGCAGCCGACCTGTTTCCGGCGTAATCTTGAGTAGCGACGGTATAGGTTAGTGTCGCTGAGGACCTCACGTAATTGGTGTCGGAAAAAGTTGTCCGGCCGGCGCCGATGGTGATTTCGGTCGAATAGCGAAATGGTTCACCATTAGGATCAATCCGAGTGATGATGTGTGCGTAGACCCCGGAACCCCCAAGCTCATCTGTGGAGGCGTTCCATCTGAGATCCACCTGTCCGCAGGTCACCACTGTAGCGATGAGGTTCGCAGGCACACTAGGAGGAGTCACGTCTGCCGCATGCAGCACAACTGGCGCAGATAGCGCTATTAGAATAATCCACAGGATGGCGGGAATTCGTGATGTGTTTCTGTTCGTTCTGAGCACACTCTCTCTCCAGTGATGGAAAGGACTCAAGCGTCCGGCATGGCACGACCACAGCCGAGACGGCAATTCAACTCATGAATAACCTTGATGGGGTGAGCTATCGGGAGGAGCAATTGGGTGTAACCTTATGAGTTTCGAAGGATATCAGTGCATGAAAGGCGGGCGATCATCGCCCGTTGAGCGGGAGTGAATCGTTCTTTCTTCAGCCAGGTTGACCCCACGGAATCCATCTAGTTTATGGAATTTCATGAAACTTTATTTCTATCCACCTCGGATTGTGACGATTGAGTGACGCGGCGTCTATAAGGGAGGTTCCGTACTTACTCGGCAAACAAGCCTTAGGAGATATAAGGTGTTGACCTTAGTACTGCATTTCAGAATTACGGTAACGTATGCCAGAAAAGATGAAGACAAGATCTGACCAATGCCCAATTCTCATAGCATTGGGAATTGAGCATTGGGAATTGAGCAGTGGTCAGATCGTTGTTTCCTCATACGTGACCGTATCTGTGAAAAGCTGTACTTAGTTTAATTTTGATAGGAATCCTGGTAGACCTTTCGCACTGGGCGCCGCTTCCGGTTTTCCGCCCTCGTAACCTCATGGGGTCTTTTTCGAACGGTTCGCGGGAGTTCCAGCGGACGGCTGCTCAGGAAAACGCGGTGAACGTACGACTCCCCACTTAGCGAGGCGAAAGGAGAGGCCGGTGGCAAGGCAGCCCAGTCCGTAGCGCACGCTGCGCCGGAAGTTGATCGACGACGCGTCAGGAGCATAGTGCGTCGGGCAGGAGATCTCGCCGATCTGAAATCCTAACCAGATCGTTTCGGCAAGAATCTCGTTATCGAAGACGAAGTCGTCGGAATTGGTGTCGAGCGGCAGCCGCTCCAGCAATTCGCGTGAGAAGGCGCGGTAGCCTGTGTGGAACTCGGACAGCTTCGTGCCCAGCAGGAGGTTGCCGGCCAGCGTCAGTCCCCGGTTGGAAACATATCGCCACAGGGGCATCCCACCTCTTAGGGCCTGCCCGCCCAGGATGCGCGATCCGAGGACGCAGTGGTACAAGCCGCTGGCGACGAGACCGGCCATTGCCGGTATCAGTTTCGGCGTGTACTGGTAGTCTGGGTGGACCATCACGACGATGTCGGCGCCGTACTGCAGAGCCACCCGGTAACAGGTCTTTTGGTTTCCGCCGTAGCCCCGGTTGCGCGGATGAGTGTGCACAATGACCTTGTCGAGGCCTCGGGCGAGCTCTACCGTAGCATCCTTGCTCGCATCATCCACGACGATAACCAAGTCGGTGACGTCCTGATCCACGACTTCTCGCCATGTCTTTTCGATCGCAAACGAGAATCCCGTGCTCGTTGCAAAGCAGCATACTCCACCTCAGCAGTGAACTATAATTGGCCTCCGTTTCGGGAAAGCTGGGGCCTATTGTTCTGCAGGAGGTGGCGCGTGAGCTCAGGGAGAGGGAAGGGAGCCGATCAAACGACGGCCACGACCAAGGGCCGCGCTGGGCGAGGCCCTTTATCAGTCTCCACCCAGGTCTCGATATCCGGTTCACCGCCCTCCTTCGTGCGGGCAGCTTTCTCCGGTGGGGCGCTGTGGGTGTGCCTGAGCCTGATCGCGGCCAATGTGATCGTCTATGCCCCGGTGTGGCATTACGACTTCGTAAATTTTGACGACCCCCAATACGTTTACGAGAACCCGATCGTGTCTGGCGGGCTGACGTGGCGCGGAGTGTCATGGGCATTGACAACAGGGCACGATGGCAACTGGTTTCCTCTGACGTGGCTGTCCCACATGCTGGACGTTCAGGTCTACGGTTTGAAGGCCGGCGGACACCATCTCACCAACGTAATGCTTCACATTGCCGCCACACTCCTGCTGTTCGGGCTGCTGCATGGAATGACTGGGGCGCTGGGCCCGAGCGCGTTCGTCGCCGGGTTGTTTGCCGTCCATCCCCTCCAGATGGAGTCGGTGGCGTGGGTCGCGGAACGTAAGAACGTCCTCTGTACGCTATTTTGGATGCTCACTCTCTGGGGATACGTTGGTTACGTGCGGCAGCCTCGGCGGGGACGATACCTGGTTGTGCTCCTGCTGTTCACGTTGGGTTTGATGGCCAAACCGATGCTGGTCACGCTCCCATTTGCGCTGCTGCTGCTTGACGTTTGGCCCTTGGGTCGTGTGGCCCTGGACACCGGTCCTCCAGACCCTTTGAGATCGGCGCCTGCCCAGGACCAGCGGTCTATCGGGCTCCGGTTGGTGTGGGAAAAACTCCCGCTGTTTGCCCTTGCCATTGCGTCGAGCATCGTTACCCTTGTTGTCCAACAGCGGGCTGTAATCACCCTCAATGCGCTCCCGTTGAACCGCCGCCTGGCAAACGCGGTAGTGTCTTACGTCAGCTACATCGGCGAGATGCTGTGGCCCACAAGGCTGGGAGTATTCTATAACTATCCCGGATCGCTACCCGGATCGCGAGTGGCCGGCGCCATCCTTATTCTGTTTGCCGTGTCCGTCGCTGTGATTCTGGCGGCCCGGCGACACCCCTATCTTCCCGTGGGATGGCTGTGGTATCTGGGGACGCTAGTACCAGTTATCGGCTTGGTCCAGGTGGGAAACCAGGCGATGGCGGACCGCTACGCCTATGTCCCGCTGATTGGCTTGTTCATCATGACCGGATGGGGGGTTCCCGACCTCCTTACTGGCTGGCGGCGCCGGAGTATTGCGCTTCCGGTTGCGGCCGGAGTCGTGATTGCGGCATGCACGATCACCGCGCGCGACCAGGTCCAGTATTGGAAGAATAGTGTCGCGCTTTGGGAACATACGCTGAAAGTAAGCACCGAGAACCATATTGCGGAAACCAACCTGGGAGATGCGTTTGCGGCCCAAGGGAGAGTCGACGAGGCCATCGCTCACTATGCCGCGGCCTTGCGCATCGCGCCCGGCGGGGCACAGCTGCACTACAACCTGGGAAATGTCCTCGCGAGTCGAGGGAGGTTCGATGAGGCTATCTCCCACTATGCCGCGGCCCTGCGCATCAAGCCCAACTACGTGGAGGCACACAACAATCTCGCGAATGCACTGGTAAACCAGGGAAGAATCAGCGAGGCTATCGCCCAGTACTCCGAGGCACTGCGGCTCAAACCTGACGCGCACGTGCACTACAACGTGGCCGTCATGCTTGAAAAACAGGGGCGCCTTGCGGAGGCCGTCCAACATCTCGCGGCCGCATTGAAGCTAGACCCGAGCTTTCAGGAGGCCCGGAGCGCATTGGGAGATCTGGCGAGGCAAAGCCCGAGATCCGGACCGGGCAATCAGTGAACAGCACACCGGAACACCAACCATTCGCAAGGTGTACTTGAGTATCCGCCGACCTTTGATGTCTCTAGAGCGGCGGCGCCGTTCTCGCCGTTGTTTGTGATCGGCGGCCAGGATCACAGTGGATTGAAGAATAAGCTACGCAATGGCAAAAACTAGGACGAACAAGAATCAGAAAACCAAGTCACAGACAACTCTCGAGAACGCGTTTCTCGCACCGCTGGACCCCGCTGATCGCCTGCGTCACGAGGTGACGAGCCGGGAAGCCAAATGGGACATCATTTTCCTGACCATCGTCTTGCTAGTTCTGTTCATTGCGTTTACCAGGAGAGCCTTTCATATCGACGACCCATTGTTTATATGGACTGCGCGGCATATTCAGACGAATCCCACTAATCCCTATGGGTTCTCCGTCAACTGGTACGGTCTAGACATGCCAATGTGGGAGGTGGCGAAGAATCCGCCTTTGGTCTCGTATTACATCCTGCTTGCCGCGTCTATGCTCGGTTGGAGCGAACCTGCGCTTCACTTTGCCTTCATGGTGCCGGCGCTTGCCGCCGCGATCGGGATGTACCTGATCGCCCGGAGGTTCTGCCGGTATCCGTTGCTGGCCGTGCTCGCGGGTCTTCTGACCCCGGTGTTCTTCGTTTCAACCCTCACGGTGATGTCCGACATGATGATGCTGGCGTTCTTCGTTTTCGCGGTTCACTTTTGGATAAAAGGGCTTGACTCGAACAGCTACGGCTGCCTTGCGCTGGCGGGTCTACTCATAGGAATCTCTGCAATTACCAAGTACTTTGGGATGGCGCTGATTCCACTCCTCGGCGTCTATTCGATCTTCAAGAAGAGGCGCGTCGAGTGGCGCCTTCTCTATCTCGGCATTCCGATCGCAATTCTCATATGGTATCAATGGACTACCGCTCACTTGTATGGCCGGGGCTTGCTGCTCGACGCAGCAGCTTACGCCACAGAAGGGGGATCTGCTTTCGGCAGGTTCTCTATTACGAAGGCGTATGTCGCCTTTGCCTTCTCGGGTGGATGCATAGCCACAATACTGTTCTTCTCTCGACAACTCTGGTCCCGCGCGGCCATCATCCTCGGCCTGTTTGTCGCCGCGGCCGTCGCGTTGATACTTTTCCAGGCCCGAGCCCTGGGCTCATATCCATTGCCTGGCGACGAAAATGCACATTTTCTGGTCGCACTTCAACTGAGCATCTGGGGCGTGGCCGGAATCAGTCTTCTGAGTCTTTCGGCGCTCGATTTTTACGGCCGGCGAGATGCGGACTCGCTGCTTTTGTTTCTCTGGATGATGGGTACGTTGCTCTTCGCAGGATTCATCAATTGGACAACAAATGGCAGGTCGATTTTGCCAATGATTGTGCCTGCAGGCATTCTCATCGCACGCCGCTTAGAGGAGCGCGTGCAACCCAAACAGAAAGAAATGTTGCCCGCAACGATTGTACCGTTGGCATTAGCGGCGGTCGTTTCATTCGCGGTTGCCAGGGCTGATAGTGCGTTCGCCAATACTTCGCGAGTGGCCGCCGCGAGAATTCATGAAAAGTATAGCGCGAAGGCCCAAACCGTCTGGTTCCAAGGCCATTGGGGATTTCAATACTACATGGAACAGCTTGGCGCAAAGCCACTGGACGTGAGACAGTGGACGCCCCAGCGCGGCGATATTGTTGTTGTGCCCGCCACAAATACGAACCTTTTCAAAATGCCCGGCGATTGGACCTCGCTTCGAGAAACTTTTGATCTCCCTTCAAGTGGCTGGTTTGCGACGATGAGCCAAAACGCCGGCGCTGGGTTCTACGCCGACGTGTTTGGGCCATTGCCATTTGCAATTGGATCAACGGCAATGGAGCGTTTCACGGTTTTTGATGTCAAGCGATAACGACCTTCAGGGCCTTCAGGGAGGCAGGGCAGGGTGGCAGCGTGAGTTGGCCGATTTGACGAAGCGAGGGAACAGATCCGGTGATCAAGTGGTCGCAGTCGACGGTTTAGTCCGTTCGACAGATTCCCATCGAGGCCGATACGGTTTTCCATGTGAAAACGACGCTACTCATACCGCGGACAGGGGAAGCCATACCGCTTAAAGCCGGCACACCAATCTTTTGAGGGTAGGTTCATTACCCTGGTAATGTGAACGCATGACACTTGCTCATTCTAAGGTTACCGCGCCGGGAGCGGATCTTGGTTCGCAGGCGTCGCCGGATCCGCTGTCTCGTCTCATCCATCCGAGGTTTTGGTGCCTGCTTCAGAAACAATGCTCGATGGATTTCATTGGATGTATAGCGAGCCGCCCGCCGGACCGCAATAGTCTCGCCTTCTTCGTCCCACTCCAGGACTGACCCCGGACCAACGCCAAGCCTCCCCGCACTTCAACGGGCAATCACCTTCTCAAACTCCGCGGCGGGCTGCGCGCCGCTCAATAAAGTACCATTGATGAAAAACGCGGGGGTCCCATTGACTCCCAACCAGGTCCCCTCCTGCAAATCTTGTTCAATCTTTGCCTGGAACCTGCCGCTGGTGAAACAACTCTCGAACTGCTTCGGATCGAGCCCGATGCTTGCGGCGTGTTCCACCAGGGACGCCCGGTCTAGCTTGTTCTGGTTTTCAAACAGCCGGTCCTGTTCCCCGCGCAACGGGAAGCTTCGGCAGCACCCTGCGCCTGGGGATGGATTTGCCTTAAAGGGAAATCCCGGTAGGCGACTTTCACCCTGTCTTGTACTTGGCCATCACGGCCTTCAGCACAGAAAAGGCTTGCCCGCAAAACGGGCATTGGAAGTCCGAGAATTCCACAATGGTGACGGGGGCGTCCGAATTGCCGCGCACCCGTGCGGGGTCAAGGCTTACTGCGAGCTTGGGCTCGTTCAAATAAACGGCCACCTGTGCTTTATTTCGCAGCTGACGGATAAAGCCTTCCTGAGCCTGCTGGAGCTTACCCTGCTGGAGCGCCTGACGAATTTGCGTCTTCACTTCATCCAGTGGCCGGTTGATTCGGTCCTTCTGCGCCAGGTAGAAGGCCTCCAATTCCGCATCACTCGGCGCGGCGGCTTTCGAGTTGACCTCCTGCTCCAGCAGTGCGGCAACCGTAAGACCCCTGGCCTTGGCTTCGCTTTCCAGCAGCTTCTGTTGGATCACGCTTTCCATCGCCATGTTCTTGATCTGGTACTATTGTTTCCGAACCTGGAACATCTGCGACTGGATCATCGGCATGAAGTCTTCCTCATAAATCCGCCTCCGTTCTCGCTGTTCTTGCTTCTCTCGAAGCCTGAATGCCACACGGGGCGGCCTTTTCTGTTTCTTAAATTAGCGATAGGTAGTTTCTGTCGCGAAACCTGTTAGCAACTGATGTGACGGTGATATGCACAGAACACCACGTGCCATATTGCCCGCCCATCAAAACGGAAAGCAGCACTGCAGAGAAAGATGTAACGCGCCTCAGAAAAAAGGCAACGACGCAAAGAAAAGAGCAAGGTTCGCAAATGTTTAGGCATCGACCCACAGAAAAAAGCATCGCCACACAGGGAAAAGGAAGGCCTGCACATTTTTAGGCCATCGATACAGAGAAAAGGGCATCGACGCAGAGAAAAAAGAATAGTTCGCAAAGTTTTAAGCATTGACGCGGAGGGAAAGGCATCGACGGAGGGAAACCAACAACGCTTTTTTGTACGGCTTCATGACGAAGCCCCAACTTTCAAAGGAGATTCAGTCTCCGCTCCGCGAACAAATCGGACTTGGTCCGTTGTTTTCGCATACGCAAGCCGCAGGAATTGAGGGCTGGAGATTGGTCCCGCGAGAAAGGATATTTTTTCTCCCGCTTTGGAAATGGCTCTACGCTCTGAAGCGCCGGCACACACAACAAGCGCGTCCGCCGATCCTACCTTTTGGTTGGCCTCCTTGGACCGCTGCCTTAAGCTCCGAATCGATTATTTGTTCACAGCGGATGCAGGCTGGGCGCCGATGAGAGCGACGTCGTTGACGAAGAAACCTGGTGTTCCATTAACTGTGGCCTTCACTGCCGTGTCCAAGATCGCGAAGTGAAAACAGTCGCGTGTCATGCGCTTTGGACAAGTTGTCCGGTGACCCGACCGAGATGATCGGCATCAACGACGGAGATTGGAACATGCGGAGAAGGAGTATAACCACGGTAATACTAGGCTGATATCTCGCTGGTCTCGGGATGCGGGACCCAGCCGGGTTCGACGGTCCAAAGCCATTGCGACCATCAACGGCTAGTCAATTCATGATGATGATTTGTCGCCTCTCGTGTTTGATTCACGGTGGTCGGAACCACACTCACTCGTGTCGTGATCGCGACATACGAAAAATGCCGTCGTGTCGGCGTCAACGCTCGTGCTCGGCCCGCATGTGGGAGAATCAATAGAATGGGTCTCCCTCCTTGCCCTCGCCGAGGCGACCTGGGAGCTGGCAGCAGTCTACGAACGTAGCGCTTCTCAAATTGCCACGGCGGTCGAGATGCTGAATCACCAGGAATTGACCCTGCAAGACTCGGATGTCGTGGCGGCGGCTCTCGATGCTCTCCGGACGAGGCCAAAGCTGGGCTTCTCCGGCTGTCTGCTGCTCGAGATTGCTCGAAAGCTGGGACACCTTCCGCTTGGCACTTTCGATCGCGACTTGAGCAGACTCGACGGAACCGAAAAGCTGTAATCGTACAACACGTCATTCGCTTTCCATGGCCTTGGATCAAATCCGGCTTTTTCATTTGTATCACATGGTGATCGCGCCTTTACGTCAGAGTTCGCCCGTCGGCCATTCAATACACGTTTGCAATTCAACGACCGCGACGCCAACATCGTCCACGCGGTTTAGTCCAATCCGTTTTTAGCCCACCGCCGCGGCTGGCCACATCTCGGCTTGACCTGAACATGATTCGCCGCGTCGCCGGCCTAAAAACGCTCTGCATAATGGAGAGATCTCCATTACTTTTCGGAATCGTCACTGTCCGAAGTGCCAAACCAACACACGAGAGAAGTGGCTTCGCCGCCGGCAACAAGAGTTGCTGCCAGTTGTCTACTTTCACATTGTCTTTAGCGTTCCGCACACATTGTTATGCCACGGAAAGAGACATCGGAAGACGTGAGGCGCTGGTTTCAGGGAGCCATCCGGGACCTCTGGCCCGTGGCCTCCGGATCGCTGTCGTTGCGCAAGAGCCCTTGTATCCGGCCGCAGTGCAAGTTGTGTGAGTCGGACAGGGGCATTCGAGATCCTGGAACTCAATCACTCCACATTGGAACCATAACCTTGCCGCGCGGCAAAGTTATGGGTTAAGTCACACCAAGCGACACATTAGCCGAGCAGCAGGCCAAGATGTCCGAATACCTCGACAATGGCGCCGAGCTCGGCTGGCTGATCGATCCCTTCGATAAACGTGTCTACATTTATCGTCCGGGCGAAACCGTCAAATGCCTGGAAAATCCCACGTCCATCAGCGCCCGATGATCTCACGGGCCTTGCCGCCAAGATCACGTGCAACGAACTTCCTTAGGCTTGGTGTCTGCCGGATCAATGGGCAGAAACGCGCCGTCCCGAGCAGATTGTCACGCACGCGATGCCGGCGCGACAGCCGCGGCTTTGCCGTGAAATAGGCCGTCGCATCCAACGCATCAATCGCGTTGCCGCCCGTCGCGTCGGGCATATCCAGAGACCGGCCGGTCAGCAGTTCGTTAAAGAACCACGCGCGCCGGCCTGGGACGCCTGTTGGTGCTCTCCGAAGTAGGTCGGCACAACGTTCGGGTCCACGGCTTCAAAAACCCTCTTCAAAATTAGCAGGTCGATCCCTTCATGCCGTAAGGCAAAAATGAGATGGTGCTCAACATCATCTCCCGGCCAATATCTCTGATCGAAAATGGTCCAGAGTCCTTCGTCACGGCGACTTCCCTTACATGTTGGTCCGAGACGCAACTCGGCCGCCGGACGGGTGCCTTTATGGAGAGCGCCTGCACAAGCGCTGACCATCCCGCAGACCTCGTGTTGGCAGGAAATATGCTTTCCTGGAAAGTCCGGACATCGCTGCGTTCAAGTCTCATCGGTCGATAAACCCAGTATAAGGTCGAAAAACGCGTTGTTTTCTAGCATGTAGTCGAAATTCAATTTGACACCAGTTCGAGGTCGAAAATTGCATAGAAATCGGCACCTGTCGAGTCCGGAAACCTTCATCGGTTCATTGGGAAATGGCCTCTTGCCGAAAAGTCTCCGGCTGAGAATTTGTAGAATTTGATCGAGAGTGGGGGTCGAATATGCAAGACGCTTGCGAGATAGGGACGGGTTGGCGCGATCCCGGGACAGGTGTATCCCTCTGGGAGGCTGGTTGATCCGGTTCGGAACGACTTGACTCCGCCCCGGAAGCAAGTGTTTTCGTGATGGAACAACGTGTTTCCGCAAAAAAGCAAGGTTTCCTGGACCTGGAACTAGGTTGCATTGTGACGGAACAAAGTGTCTTGGTCAGGAAGCAATGTCGGTTCGTGAAAAAGCAACGTCGTTTTGGGGTAAAGCCACATTGCTTTTTGAAAAACCAATATGGTTTTGCGCCAATGTAATGTTGCAATGTGAAAAAACAATATGACTTTACGCCAAAGCAATGTGTCGCCGGAGCGTGTGGCGCTACCCCATTGAGGGAGGAGGACTTCCGCGCGACAAAACAAATTAAATTCGTGGCAAAGCAATGTTGCAATTTCAAAAATCAATGTTGCTTTGCGATAAAGCAATGTATCGCCGTGACGGATCGAATTGTCTTGGCCGCAAAGAAAACTGTCGGCGTGACCCGGATAACCGGCGCCGTCAGGGCACTACCTGTTTCGGTCGCGAAGAAAAGCATCAATGACGCGTTGCCAGTTATCTCTGAGACGGAGTGCATCTTCATCGGGGAAAGCAAACCTTGTTGAAAGGCAGGCTCACGGCCGGAGCGGAAACGGGTTGTGACACATGACGGTCACCAGATGTCGGGGGGAGCCAACATTGATTCCGATATTTCGGCCGCGACAGCGCCCGTTTGAATTTCAGATCGTTCGCCGGACACCTGCGGGGTTCGTCCAGCTCCAACAAATCGGTAGCCGCTTGAGGATTGCATTGCAATGCACTACAATGCACTCAGAGTCAACAGAGAGGCCCATATGGAAGACCAGTTAACGATCCGGTTGCCTCGTGAGTTGAGCAAGGCTTTGAAAAACAGAGCGGCACAGATGCAGCGCAGACCGTCCGAGGTAGTGAGAATGGCGGTGAAGGAATTTTTGCAGATTCCTGAACAATCGCGTGCGCGCCCAGCCGAACGAGTCCGGGACCTCATCGGTTCATTGGACAGCGGTATTCCCGATCTGGCAACCCGCCATCGCGAGTACGTGATAAAAAAGCTCCGCCGTGGCCGCTGAGCTTCTGCTGGACACTGGTGCTCTCGTCGGCTTGCTCGATCGCAGCCAGAGTGTCCATCGCGTTTGCGCTGCGTTTTATGCCACGTGGAAGGGGCCAGTGATCACGAGCGAGGCGGTTCTTGCGGAGTCCATTCATCTGCTATCCGGAGTGCAAGGCGGTGGTCCCGCTTGCATTGATTTCATCTTGCGCGGAGACGTTGTACTCGTGCCGTCGAGCACGGTGTCGCTCCAGCGCTGCCGTAAGCTTCTGGAAAAATATTCCGATTTACCGATGGATTTTGCAGATTCAACCCTGGTCGTCCTCGCCGAAGACCTTAACACCGATCTCGTCTTCACCCTTGACCGTGATTTTCAGATCTACCGCATTCGCGGCCGCAAGCGTTTTCGGATCTTACCCAAGGAGAGTGCCCACTCCCGGAACGCGGGCTAAAGCCCGCGACTGGAGTTTGGACATTTTTCGAGGTTGCGCAAAAAACTCTACTCCTTGGCGAAGGAGGGGTGGCCGCGCCATCAAGAATTGCTCCCGTTCCTTTGAAAGGCGCGGCCGGGGTGGTTGGTTCAAGCAACCGCTGATTTTCTGGACCAACACCACCCCGTCTGCGCCTTCAAAGGTGGCTTCGCAGCATTTTCTTGATGGCGCAGCCACCCCTCCTCAGCTGAGGAGGGGAATTCGGACTCACGTTTCGCTTCCACGACATACCCACGGACGAAGCTTGAAGTTGAAGGCATCGATGCTATTGCTATTGACCAAGAGTTCCCCAAAATGTCCAAACTCCAGTCGCGGGCTTTAGCCCGCGTTTGCTTGAGTGACGGAAAGCGCGGAGATTGGCCGGGTCGAACTCACCGGCCGACCACTTGCATTCGACGGCGACGGGTGCCTGGCCGCGCTCTGTCAGGATGAAGTCCACCTCGTTCCCAGCCCGCCACGTGCAAGCCGTCTTGCGTATTGTTGAACCAAACGCAATCCGAGTTGCTTCCTCTCTGTGATAGATCGGGGCGAAACCGTCGAATGCCTGGAAAATCCCACGTCCCTCAGCGGCGATCCCGTCCTGCCTGGATTCGTGTTCAACGTCGCGGAAATCTGGTAATTATTGATTTTTCTTCTGCCCGCCGGCCGCGATCTCGGCGTCAATCACTTTCTCAAACGCAGAGGTCGGCTGCGCGCCACTGATGAGGGTGCCGTTGATGAAGAACGCGGGGGTCCCGTTGACTCCCGCCCCGGTCCCCTCCTGCAAATCTCGTTCAATTTGTGCTTGGAACTTCCCACTGGCCAGACAACCCTCGAACTGCTTGGGATCGATCCCCACGCTTGCGGCGTGTTCCACCAGGGACGCCCGGTCGAGCTTGCTCTGGTTTTCAAACAGCCGGTCATGATACTCCCAAAACTTGCCCTGTTCCCCCGCGCACCGGGCAGCCTCGGCGGCGCCCTGCGCCTGGGGATGGATTTGCCGCAAGGGAAAATCCCGGTAGGCGAGCCTCACCCGGCCGTCGTACTTGGCCAGCACTGCCTTCATCACAGAATAGCCTTGCTGGCAGAACGGGCATTGGAAGTCGGAGAATTCCACGATCGTGACGGCAGCCTCCGTGTTGCCGCGTACGCGCGCCGGGTCAAAACCCAACACCAGCTTGGGTTCGTTCAAATAGACCGCCACCTCTGCTTTGTCTCGCAGCCTATGCACAAAGCTTTCCTGTGCCTGCTGGAGCTTGCCCTGCTGGAGCGCCTGGCGAAGCTGAGTCTTCACGTCATCCAGAGGCCGGTTGATTCGGTCCTTCTGCGCCAGGTAGAAGGCCTCCACCTCCGCGTCGGTCGCCGCGGCGGCTTTCGAGTTGACCTCCTGCTCCAGCAGTGCAGCGACCGAAAGGCCCATGGCCTTGGCTTCGCTTTCCAACAGCCTCTGCTGTATCAGGTTTTCAACAGCGGTGCTTTTGATCTGGTACTCTTGCTTCCGGACCTGGAACATCTGCGACTGGATCATCGGGATCAAGTCTTCCTCATAAATAGGTTGCCCCCCCACTTTCGCTACCGGCTCCTTCGCCCTGGCCGGTGCGCTTTCTTGCGACCAGCCCAGCGGCAGAAGCCCAAAGCAAACAAACGACAGCATCCATACGCGTCTTAGTATCATTCCTGCCTCCTCATATGTGAATCCTGTGAGAAATATCTTCTTGTTTTCTGGCAAGTTTTTTGCCACGAATTACGCGAACTACGCGAACCGGCGCATCAATAAATTCTTTACGCGCCGGTTCGCGTAGTTCGCGTAATTCGCGGCAAAATTTTGGTTGCGGCTAATGCCGCGCTGTGTGTTTTTGTATGTTTATTTATTCTTGACTGGAGCCTTAAGCTGCGAATCGATGATTTGTTCAAAAGCGGATACAGGCTGGGCGCCAATGAGGGCGACGCCGTTGATGAAGAAACCGGGTGTTCCGTTAACTCCTGCCCTGACGGCGGTCTCCAAGTCCTCTTGAATCGAAGCTTGAAACTTGCCACTCGCGACGCATGAGTCGAACCGCTTTTCGTCAAGACCCAGGACGCGGGCGTGCTCCTTTAGGGCGGCTGCGTCAAGCTTGGTTTGGTCGAAGAAGAGCTGGTCATGGTATTCCCAATATTTTCCCTGCTCGCCGGCGCAGCGAGCGGCGACCGCAGCCCCTTGAGCATTTGGGTGAAGTTCGCGTAGCGGAAAATCGCGGTAGGAAAGCCGCACCTTACCGTCATACTTGGTCAGCAACTGTTTCAAAGACGGCTGGGCGGATTTACAGTAGGGACACTGAAAGTCAGAGAACTCGACAATCGTCACTGGTGCGTTCGGGTTTCCCCTCAACCGGGCAGGATCGGGAGCCACTTCAACCTTAGGAGGACTCAGGAGAATGCTCACATCCGATTGCGAGCGGAGAATCTGCGTGTAGCCTTGCTGCGCCTGTTGTATCGTCGACTGCTTCAAGGACTGCCGAATCTGGTCCCGCACTTCGGCCAGCGGACGCTTCAAGGCGGCCTTATTGGCCTCGTAGGCCGCTTGAACTTGTTCGTCGGTGGCCTCGCTCACCTGCGACCGGACTTCTTGCTCGAGAAGTTTCTCGACCGTCATTCCTTTTTTCTTTGCCGCGGCTTCGAGGAGTTTCCGGTCAATCAAAGTCTGCAAGGCCTGACTTTTGATCTGGTACTCCTGAGTCCGAAGCTGCTGCAGTTGAGAACGAATGGCGGGTAATAGGTCATCATCGTAGATCGGCTGACCATCAACCTTCGCGACAGGCCCACTCGCGACGGCCTCGTTCGATTTTGCGGCCGGGGTCGTCCTCGCCACACATCCGGCACCGAGGCCGCCGTAAACGAGTGTTGCCAATACCGCTCTCAAGACTGCGATCCGCATTTGTTCACCTCCAAGCCATTTTCGGCCACGTCTACAGTAAGAGTTGAGCGTCCAGAAAAAAAGGAAAAATCATCTAACACTTCTGTACGATCTCAAGTCACCTCTGGACTATTCTCCATTCTTCGTAAGATTTGTATCTTGTGTGCGTCCGACCAAACACGTCGAAACGAGAGTAAACAAGCAACATTCCTCCAGGCGGTCTTCATTCTGAAACCGCTTTTAGAAAAACTACTCGATTCGAAGCTTCGGTGAGCGCCGGGCCTAAAACGCAGGTGCAGTTACCGCTGCGCACTGTATGAAGGTGCCGTTCGCTGAAGCTTCGTACACGCTGGACTCGTCTATACTGAAGTACCAGCGGCTGGGTCACCTCAACCCAATTTTTGGGTTCCTTGGTCCTATGTGTGTCTGGGCCACTTACGAGCCATTCTCAAATTTACGCCAACGAGTATTGTATCCGCTGGGATTCGGTCGAAAGTATTAAGTCACTTTTGAGCAGGGACGCCCATTGCGGATGTTTTGGAGGAGAGCAAGAAGCTCAGCACCACCCATTCTTGAACCCCCGAACTCACACCGTTCAGCACCTCACCCGTTAATCCCTCGTAGCCCTACTTGATCACAGGGCATTTGCTGTAACTCGTTCTCGTTTCGCCCGGGAAGTGTGAAGTTGCCGTGGCCGCGCTCGTCGTGTGCCCGCTTCTCGAGCCAGTACACAACGTGTTTAAGGGAGGTCAATGATGAAGTTGAAGAGGTCGGCGGGAATCCTTAGATTCCTGCTTGTTTTATCGATTTGTGTCGTGCCGGCCGCGTTCGTGTTCGGCATGTTCGCAAAGGAGGCACGAGTCCGGCAGGGACTCAGCCCGGGCGAACGCGCGAAGGCCGGTCCGGTCATACGCACGGACAAAGAAAGCTACCTTGCGGGAGAAATAATCGCCGTTTCCGGCGCCGGCTTCGCGTCCGGGGAGAGCGTGATGCTTCAGGTGAAGCACACCGATGGCACGGTGGAATCCGGAATGGGCCACGAGCCCTGGTGGGTTTACGCCGGTGCCGATGGAACGATCAATGCCACATGGGCGCTGGACGCTCACGACACTGCCGGAATTAATCTGGCGATCGAAGCCGCCGGCTCCTCGGGCGCGACCGCGCAGACCGGCTTTGCTCGAACGGCTGCTTTCATAGCGAACCCGTTTTCAAATCGGCGGGAAGATAAGACACGTGTCACGGCAGCTGGTTTCGATCCCAATGAGCTCGTGACGATCCGGGTTAAGGGCGGACATAGCCAGGAGGCAGTATCGGCAATGTCGGATGGAAATGGCCGGGTTGCGGTCGATCTGGACCTGAGGCGCGAGGCGAGCGCCGGTCCTCTGACCGTTGAAGCAGAGTCCAGTCTCACTGGACTGAGCGTCATTGCTGCTGCGGATATCTTCTCCGACAGCGGTTTTTTTTCAATCGTCGACAATGCCCTTGGGGCAAACGGAGCGCCCTGTGCGCCGCCGGCCGCCATCGGTTGTAAGGACGACGTACCGCTTGAGAAGGATCTCACGCAATTGGGTCGCAACGACAGCGATCCCTCCAGATATAAGATCTACTTGAGTTGGAACTCGGTCACCTCGTGGACGGGGACAGGCCAAACTGGTAATGCCTGCGCCTTATTCGACACTGGCGGAGATGGCGGAAAGATCGACTTCGCGATCTGCGTCTCTGTCAGAAACGATCCTGCCGATTCCAGCCACGTGATACAGTCCGTCGGTTCGCCGTACGCATTTAACTGTGCGCCCGGTAATGCTGGGGCACGCAAGATCGATCGCTGCGCGCAGCCAAGCAATCCATTAATATTCGACACCACTGCAGTGCGAGCTGGTGTTTTTGCGAACGTGGCAAGTTCTACGGGAAATCTCGTCACATTTACGGATCCGTTCCCGACAAGTCCGGGGGACTTAGACCATCCGAACCGTGACACAACGATCGAAGTGGACATCCTAAAGGCCGGCCAACCGAACAGCATCCTGCCTGCCAACGCAAGCTTAGCCAATGTCTGCTCGTATCCCTCCGCAGGAAACGGCGGCAACAACAACCCATTCGATTGCATCCTCAAACCGGGTAGTGGCCTTCTGAAGATTGTCAAGAACTCAAAGACCGACGTTGGTACTTTTGAGTTCACGGTCAAGGACTCTCAAAACAACGCGGTCGTTCCAAATCCAACAATAACGACCACTGCTGATG
>WNGK01005024.1_pt1 | contig 25729 bp, 19 predicted proteins | sample 5400601 | NCBI WGS metagenome assembly WNGK01 (sample SAMN13153376, study PRJNA577476) | soil metagenome | isolation source: 60 cm soil or saprolite under Garry oak tree replicate 1 | place: USA:California | collected 2016-06-15
GGATAAGGATGGGTGGACGACGCGTCACTGGATATTAAGCAGCGAGAGCGTAAGAAGTTGCTGGTTTGGCAACTATTGTTTTGTCGGTTGTTTAACGAGAGTGCGTACCGACACCTCGGCCTGCAATTCTTCAACCTGTTTGCCTGTCGAAACCCGACATCCCCGGGTGAAGATACACTGGAAGCAGATGTTATCTACTCCCTTTTGTGCTCCTTTATGATAGCATATTACCTTACAAATAGCAAGCTTTGCTCATCATTTTTCCAGTCCTTCATTGCCTCCCGCGGCAGCAGGGAGGTGAGTGAGGGCGAGGACACCTCGCGCTCCGCTTAGGGGCGGCTGCCCCTAAGAACCCTGCTGTGCGTCATTTCTTCATGAAGCGGTCCAGGTTGACGATGCGGCGCTCGTGCTGGCCTTCGCCAATCTTCTGCTTTTCATCGTATGCCTCGACTTTAAACACCAGGCGGCGGCCGTCGATTTCGACAAGTTCCGCTGCTGCGCGCACGCGTTGACCAGGCGGAGTAGCTGCCAGGTGGCGCACGTTGACCAACGTGCCCACCGTGACATAGCCCGGTTCCAGGTCGTTAGCGACAGACTGCCAGGCAGCCTGCTCCATTAGCGCAATCATCATGGGCGTAGCAAAAACTTCGACGCCGCCCGCGCCGACACGTGCAGCAGTATTTTCGTAAACGACTACAGTAGTAGCCTCGCCTGTCACACCGGGTTTGAGTGACATGTGTGGTATCCTTTCTGGTGGATTGTGTTGACATAATACAACAAACAATGTGTATGATGAAGGAGGCTGGCGAGTACTTATGAATATACATGTGCAACGTGTGGCCCACCGGGGCGGCTCCCACCTGGCTCCAGAGAATACGCTGGCCGCGTTCCGCAACGCGCTCACGTTCCCCATCGATGCTATCGAACTGGATGTGCATATGAGCCGCGATGGGCACGCGATTGTCTTCCATGACTATACGATAGATGGGCGAACAAATGGCCATGGCAATATCCTCGACCTCGACTTCGCCTACCTGCGCAGCTTGAATGCCGCTGCCCGCTTTCCCGGCGGCTGGCCTGAACCACAACAGATACCGGCATTGCACGAAGTGCTCGATCTGGCCAAAGATAAGGTGCAGGTCTATATCGAGATCAAGCCGAGCAAGCGCAATGGGATGCTTGGACGCTACCCCCATATCGTAGAGAGTGTCATCGATCAGGTACGCGCCGTTGGTATGCTGGACCAGGTATTGATTATCTCCTTTGACTGGTTCGTATTGCCGCTGGTGAAATCGCTGGAGCCAGCGCTGCAAACCGGCGCTCTGGTCTCTGACGACGTGTGGGCATCTGGCGACCTCAAAATCCTCCTCGAGCAGGTAACAGCGCTGGGTTGCAACTGGATCAACATGGACTGCAAACTCTTTACCGATGATATGCCGGACGCCGCGCACGAGCATGGTTTCAAGCTGGGGCTCTGGACGGTCAACACGGTTGACGCAATGCGGCGCTTTGCTGCGGCGGGCGTCGACTCTCTTACCAGTGATCGCCCGGACCTGTTCTCAGTCATTACGATATAGGTATAGCATTATACGGTTGCTTGCGTGTCTCTTTTGATGCTTCGTCCGTTCTGTATATTAGTAAAGAGCAGCAAAGGTACCATATACTACTGTCTTCGAAAGGCAGTATGCTATAATAGGCGTCAATCAGAGGCGGCGAGCGAGGGCATAGCCCCTCAAGGCCGTAATGGAGAGCATCAGGTATGCAGCAGACAGAAGTATCAACGATCCTTGTTGAACCGGCAACTAAAGAGCTGGAGTCTTCAGAGCAAGAGGTAGCGCTCTCGATCGTCGTGCCCATGATGGATGAAGAACAGAGCGTGCGGCCTTTGTTCGAAAAGTTATCGACGCAGCTCAATAGTTTCGGGAAGCGCTACGAAGTGATTTTCGTCGATGATGGCAGCAAAGACAGTACGTTCAAAGAACTGAAAGCACTGCATGGCGAGCATCCCGGCATTGTGCGCGTGATCCGCTTCCGCAGGCACTTTGGCAAGACACCGGCGCTGGTCGCCGGCTTCACTCGTAGTCGTGGTGAAGTCATTTTCACGATGGACGGAGACCTGCAGGACGATCCAGAAGAGATACCCAATTTCCTGGACAAGCTTGACGAAGGGTACGACCTGGTAACGGGCTGGAAATTCCCGCGGCTGGACCCCGTCTCGAAGACCTTCCCCTCGCGTGTCTTCAACGGTATGGTGAGCCGTTTCACAGGCGTGCACCTGCACGACATCAATAACGGCTTCAAAGCCTACCGGCGAGAAGTGATCGAAGATGCTCACCTCAAGCTCTACGGCGAGTTTCACCGCTTCGTGCCGGTAATGGCCCACTGGCGCGGGTTCCGCGTCGCCGAAATCAAGGTCCGTCACCATCCACGTAAGTATGGCGTCTCGAAGTTTGGAGCGAAGCGTTTTGCTGCTGGCCTGATCGACCTGCTGAATGTGCTCTTTCTCACGACCTATCTACGCACTCCCCTACGGTTCTTTGGGCCGCTGGGTTTCTGGACCTTTGTAATAGGATTTCTGGTGGATGCCTACGTTGTGGTGCGCAGCATTTTCATTTTGCACCAGCCGATCCATACACAGCCGCTGCTCTTTGTGGGTATCCTGCTCATGATCTTTGGCGTCCAATTCATTCTCACAGGCCTGCAAAGCGAGATGATCCGTCACTACGCCTTCCAGACGGGTGAGGAGTATAGTATCAGGCAGGAACTTGATTAATGCAAAGGCCTGCCCTCAAGAAATTTGCTAAACGTCTCTTGCAAATTGGCCTGCCGCTGGCGATTCTTACAGGGTTCCTGTACCAGGTGAGAAATGACTGGAGCAACCTGACGGCGCACACCTTCCAGTGGAATCCCTGGCTGCTTGCGCTGGCCTTCGCGAGCTTTCTCCTGCAGGAACTATCCTACGGCCTGATCTGGCAATCGATCCTGGCCCGCCTCGGCTCACGACTAGATCTGCGCACGAGCCTGCGCATCTACCTGGCCTCAGAATTTGTGCGCTATATTCCTGGCAACGTGTGGCACGTGCTCACGCGCATCTTATGGGTGAGCAAGTACGGCGTTTCACGGCCTATCGCCTTCGCCAGCATGACCATCGAATTGATTACAAAACTGGCGGCCGGGGCCCTGATCTTTGCAGTTAGCCTGTTGTTCTGGCATGACCTTGGCGCGATAAACCAGGCCTCTACCGGCACGTCCATTGTAGTAGTAGGCGTGGTGACCATCCTTGGCCTGCTGGTCGTGCTGTACCCGCCTGTTCTCAATGGACTGCTCAATTTCGCTCTGCGCCTGTTGAAACGCGAACCTGTTGTACTGGCGCTACGCTATAAGGACATCCTGCTTATCACCCTGGCCTGGTGTGTAAGCTGGTTGGTGGCGGGCTGCGCATTCTACATATTGTTGCTCGCGCTCTGGCCAGCCACGCCACTGGCGGCGCTGCCCATTTGCATCGGCATCTACGCCATCGCGTGGGATGTTGGCTTCGTCTCCTTTATTACTCCCAGCGGGCTGGGATTTCGCGAGGCGACTATTATCGGCCTCTTCGCGCTTGCACTGCCGCTCCCCGCCGGCCTGGGAACCATCATCGCCTTTCTTTCCCGCCTTGTTTCTACTATGGCCGAACTTCTCTGTGTCAGCATAGCCTACCTGAGCGGTATCCGGCAAGTGCGCGCAGTGCAGCAGCAAACCCCGCCTGGAGACAAAGAGACCCCGGCCGGGGCACCGATGAGCGTTACAGTTGAGGGGGGGACGCACAATGACTAGCCCGACGTGGCGGAAACGCCTCTCGGTATGGCGGAGTCGCCTCTACCTCTATCCACCTCCCGAGCCTATGCCCCGCACGTGGCTGTTCTGGCTGGCCACCAGCCTGGTGGCACTTTTAGCAGCGGCGTTCTCGGCCTTCTTTATTATTTACCTGACCACCCGGCACAGCGTCTATATGACGAATGCAGAAGACCTGGGCAACATGGACCAGGCGATCTGGAGCGTCCTGCATGGCCAGTTGCTGCACCAGACCATCTGCAACCCGGCCGGTATCTCGCGCTTTGCCATTCACTTTGAGCCGATGCTCTTCGTGGTCTCCCTTTTCTACCTGATCTGGCCCGACCCACGGATGCTGCAAATCATCCAGACCCTGGTGGTAGCAAGTGGCGCATTTCCCGCCTTCTGGCTGGCACGCCTGCGTTTGCGCAATGAGCTGGCGGGCGTCGCAATCGCCGCGCTTTATTTGCTTTACCCGGTGCAGCAGTGGGCCGTTGTCAACGATTTCCATGCAGTGACCTTCACCGCCGCCTTTTTGTTCTTCACCCTGTACTTCATGTACACTCGCCGTACGGTCTGGCTGTTCGTCTTTGCCATCCTCGCCATGGCGTGCAAGGAGGAAATACCGGTCCTGGTCGCCCTCTTCGGTTTGTGGTCAATCGTCTTCCAACAACGCCTGCGTAGTGGCCTGGCATTGATCCTGCTCGCCAGCGCGTGGGCTATTGTGGGCCTTTTCGTTGTTCCTCATATCTTCAGTCCTACCGGCCACTCGCTGCTGACGGCGCGTTATGCCAGCCTGGGTAATAGCCCTTTAGGGGTCGCAAAAACCATCCTGCTGCACCCCATTTACATACTCAAGCACTATGTGCTGGAGCATAACCACCTCTTCTACCTGCGTGTACTGCTGACGCCAGCAGGATACTTGCCCCTGCTCGCGCCCTGGGTGCTGGTGCTGGCGCTGCCGACGATAGCGCTTAACCTGTTCAGTTCTTACCCTAATATGTATAGTGGTCTCTACCAGTATAGTGCTGAGATCGTGCCAGTGCTCGTCTTTTCAACCGTCGAGGCAATCGTGCTGATTATCTGGGTGGTGCAGTGGTGCATAGCCAGAATCCGCCAGCGGAGCGAGCGAGCGGCCCCAGCAGATAACCCGCCTGTTCGCCCCGGGAGCGCCAATCGCTGGATACATGCGACCTTGCTTGCTGTCCTGCTGGGGTTTGTCCTGGTGAATGTTGTCCGCGCAGACTATGCCCGCAGTCCAATGCCATTTGCGCAAGGCTTCCACTGGCCCGTGCGCACTGCTCATACTGACCTGGCGCAGCACTTCATTGACATGATCCCGCCAGAAGCACCGGTTTCAGCGCAATCGGGCCTGGTTCCACATATCAGTCATCGAACCAATATTTACCTGTTCCCCTACGCCGACAACCAGGCTGACTACATCTTCCTGGATGTGACAGGCGACATTTACCCGTTCTTTTCTCATGATTACGTCACAGAGGTAAAGAAGGTTTTATTGAGCGGGAACTATGGTATTCTGGCGGCACAGGATGGATATCTACTGCTCAAACGTGGGCTACCTTCAACTGGCGTCTCAGCAGGCTCACCTTTCCAAAGTGGCGAGAACGCTCTCGTCAACCTGCCCGAAAGCTTTTGCTCGTTCGTGCGTGTCGCACCACGACAGGCGACGAATCCACTACAGGTTACGTTCACAAGCAGCAAGCCATCTGCTACCATGAACCTGGTTGGTTATGGCGTCGCCACCCCACAGATATTTAGCCTGAGCACGAGCTACATGCAGGTTATTACATACTGGCAGGTGAGCGCGCCGGTCACGCTTCCACTGCAAGTGATAGCCTTGATTGTCGACAAGAGCGGCCAGGAGCATCTCGCGACGACGTATTTCCCTGGCATTTCCTGGTGCCCGACTACTAAATGGCAGCCTGGCACAGTGTTGCAGATCAGCAGTGGGATTTTCTATTTAGGAGCCATTCCTACCGGAATAGCCCATGTGTCCATTGCTCTCTTGCCTCTTGCGCATCCATCCAGTACAATACTGGACGTACAAGACCGTCTTTCGTTACATATAATGAACGCACCAGGCACGGTAACCGCCACCCAGGGGACGAATACGCTGCAATTAGCGACGATCGAACTCGCTCCCTAGTGTCAGTACAGAGTTCATATTTACAGAAGGAGAAAGGGGTTGCGGTGATGGGCATTTTTCTAGGTCAACTGCCGCCTGCCGAGGTGGCGCGATTGAAGGCCGAATTGGCAGAGACATTGATTGCTAATTTCTGCTACCCGCGATATTTTGATTATCGCACCAACTCGCTACGCATGCGCCCGGTTGATCGTACCAAGCGCCAGGAGGTCTGGCACTATCTGAGTTCAATCGATTTCTCTGTCTGGAATCGTGTAGATCTGACATCACCGGACTTCCAACGGCAAGTCGAGCGCCTGATCATACACTTTGTGCAGCGAAACCGCGCCTTCTTTGGGCAGCAGGGACGCAAACGCATGGCCGATGTACGCATGCTGATTAGCTCGTGCGCTCTGCTGGTGGCCGAAGGTTGCAACAGCAGATGCAGGAGATCCGTGGCGAGGTTAAAACTACCCCGGTAAACGGGGTACGCTCTATCCCTGTTCCAACAAATGTAAAGCGCACAGCATGGGGACGCCCAGCAGAAAACGGTACGAGCGCAGTCGAGCGCGAGATCGCTCTGGCTCAGCAGGCACCTCCATCTCAGGAGATGCGCGCTGCTCCTCCTGCACCTGGCCATAGAAGCACTGCGTCCCTGCCCGGGTCTACCCCACCTGTACATAAAATTGGCGTGGTCGTGCCGCCTGTCGAGTCTCCGACACTGCCGATCCCGGTAGCCGATAGACCGGTAGAGGCCACGATAGCGCAGGCATCACAGCACTCATTCGCTGCGGGCCAGGTCAAAGATGTGGTCTCCCCGGCCAACGAAGATGTCGCTATTTTCCAACAAATGCGCCACCAGCTTGTCGTCTGGCTGCGTGTGGAGGCAGTACGCTCAGGATTGGATATTTCTGGTCTCTCTCCACTGCAACTGCTTGAGTTATTGCGCCAGCAGCGCAGCTTTGACGAGACGCGCCTGCAGATTATCTCAACCTTGTTGAACGTTTCCAACCAGGTCATCAAAAGCGGCCAGGCCAATCTCCTCGATTACAAACAGGGGTTGATGTTTTATCTCATCCATGCACAGCACTAAGGTTCCAGGAGGAAAACGAAATTACGCGGCTGTAGTGATGGTGGGTAACAGATTACGTAGCTGTTCCAGCCAGTTAGGGCCAAAGAGACGGCGCGGGATACGCACCACGCCTTGCTGGACGCGCGCATCATTGCGGAAACGCCGGTAAAGTGCAATGCGATTGGGAATAACCGTACGCTTCACCGTGAGCACGAATTCATTATCTTTTACGGAAATGGCTTCGAAGCCCAGGTTTGCCGCCTCAACCTTCAGGCGTACCATCGCCAGCAGGTTCTGCACGGGCGGTGGTGGCACACCGAAGCGGTCGTTCATCTCTGCCACCATGGCCTCGACCTGATCCGGCCGGCTCAGATTTGCCAGGCGCTGGTAGAAGTTGACTTTGAGTGCGCGGTCGCCGATATAATCGTCGGGCAGGTAGGCATCGAGGGGCAGGTCGACAGTGGCGCTCGGCGCTATCACCTCGATCTTCTTCCCTTGCAGCTCCTGCACCGCTTCAGCAAGCAGTTTGCAGTAGAGATCGAAACCTACCGAGTTCATAAAGCCCGATTGCTCTGCACCCAGCAGGTTGCCGGCGCCGCGAATTTCCAGGTCTTTCATAGCTATACGGAACCCAGCGCCCAATTCAGTCGCCTCGAAGATGACTCGCAGGCGCTTCTCCTGAACAGAGGTCAATTTCGCATCCTTGTTGTAGAAAAAGTAAGCGTAAGCCTGCTGGGTCGCCCGCCCGACGCGGCCGCGCAGTTGATAGAGTTGCGCCAGGCCAAAGTAGGCCGAGTTGTTCACGATGATGGTGTTCGCGTTGGGAATGTCCAGGCCGTTTTCAATGATGGTGGTCGAGACAAGCACATCGTACTCACCGCTGGAGAAATCCACCATGACGCGCTCGAGTTGGTCCTCGGGCATTTGCCCATGACCGACGGCGATACGCGCCTCCGGGATGAGACGCTGCAGCTTTTGCGCGATTACCTGGATGCCCTGAACGCGGTTGTGGACGAAGAAGACCTGGCCGCCACGATCAATCTCGCGCAGGATGGCCTCGCGGATCAGGCTTTCATCATACTCGCGAATGGTGGTGCGAATGGGCAGGCGCTCCTGTGGGGGCGTCTCGATCGTACTCATGTCGCGCACGTTCACCAGCGACATGTGTAGGGTACGCGGGATAGGAGTCGCGGTCATAGTCAGCACGTCGATTTCGCTGCGCATCTGTATCAAGCGCTCCTTGTGCACGACGCCAAAGCGCTGCTCCTCGTCAACGATTAACAATCCCAGGTTGAAGAAGACCACGTCCTTCTGCAGCAGGCGGTGCGTGCCAATAACAATATCCACCTTCCCAAAGGCCAGGTCCTCCAATACCTGCTTCTGATCCTTCTCCGAGCGGAAGCGGCTCAAGAGCTCAACGCGCACGGGAAAGGGCTTCAGCCGGTCCTTGAAGGTGTTGAAGTGTTGCAGGGCCAGTACTGTCGTGGGCACCAGGACGGCCACCTGCCGCCCATCGAGGACAGCTTTGAACGCCGCACGCAGGGCCACCTCGGTTTTACCATAGCCGACATCGCCGCACACCAGCCGGTCCATCGGGCGGGGCCGCTCCATATCGGCCTTGACCTCTTCAATGGCGCGAGCCTGGTCTGGTGTCTCTTCGTAGGGGAAGGCATCTTCCAGTTCTCCCAGCCACGGCTGCTCTGAGTCGGGTGGGTATGCATGGCCAGGAGTAGCCTCGCGCAGGCTGTAGAGGCGCAGGAGATCGCGTGCAATGTCCTGCACGCTCTCCTTGACCTTAGACTTTGCGCGTGTCCACTCTGTCGTACCCAGGCGGCTCAGCGCTGGAACCGCGTCACCCATGCCAATGTAGCGTGTGACCCGGTCAAGCTGGTCGGTCGGGATGTAGAGCTTGTCGGTGCCCGCGTAGCGAATCAAGAGATATTCACGCTCAACGCCCGTTGTGCTCAGCCTGACAAGCCCCTCGAAGCGTCCAATACCGTGCTCCTGGTGAACGACATAGTCGCCCGGGTTGACCTCGGCCAGGAACGAGGAGGGGGTAATCGGCTTGCGGCGCTGTATATTGCGCCGCCTGGACCAGCCGAAGATCTCGGTATCGGTGAAAACATAGAGCGCCATGCCCTGTGATTGCCATCCTTCCTGGAGCTGGCCCTGGATAAGCGTCAGGGTGCCAGGCTCGGGAGGTTGATTGATATTTACGCCAGGGCTGGCATGGATGGCCACATCGTGCAAAATGGCCTCGTCGCCCAACACCTCTGCTATTCTTCGCGCCTGCGCCGTGACGATGACGACACGGCCACGGCCATTGAGCAGTTTGCGACAATCCTGCACGAAGGCACGCAGGCGACCCCCGTATGAATTAGCGCTGCCGAACATGGGCATGAGATGCTCGGTTCCACCGTGCTGGTATGCCTCAAACTCGCCTTCGGAGGCCGAGAGCATACCGGCAAAGCGCAATTGCCGGCGCTGCTGCAGGCGCGGCTCTAGCTGGTTCCAGGAGACATGCGCATCGCGCAAGTGAGGGGGATTCTCGCGGTCGCGTTCAAAGCGCTCCTTCATCTCCTGCGCCTGCGCATCAAGTTCTTCAATGCGGTTCTGGAGGCTTTCGGGATTATCGAGGATGACGAGCCCCCCCGGGGCAAGATAGTCCAGGACCGTAGCGGTGGGATGCAGGTAGGGCAGGTAAAAAGCGATGTCATCAAATGAGCGGCTATGGCGTAGTTCCTCCAGATCACGCTTCCAGCGCTCCTCGGCGTCCCGATGCAACATCGCACTATTGAGTTGCTCGAGTTCCCTGGCCGCCTCTGGCCCGCGTAAAGGCAGCGCTTCGCGCGCAGGGGCTATGATACAGGAAGCAACGGGGTTCAGTGAGCGCTGCGTCTCCTGGTCAAACGTGCGCAGCGACTCGATCTCGTCGCCAAAGAACTCAATACGAACGGGCCTGGGCAAGGTCGGCGGGAAGAGGTCGACGATGCCGCCACGATGGCTGAACTGCCCTGGCTCTTCTACTTCCGCCACCGGCTCGTAGCCAAGGTTGTAAAGGTGTTCCAGCATCAATGTGAGGTCAACCTCCTGCCCTGGCCGCAAATCGTAGAGTGCAGCGGAGAGTTCCTGCGGTGGTATAACAGGCTGTGTCAGTACCCGCGCTGAACAGACGACGATAGCTCCGCGTTCATGGTTTGCCAGGCTGATCAGCGCGGTCATGCGCTGCTGCATGGTGGCGGCATCGCTGATCAGCCGCTCATAGGGCAGCGCATCGCGATCCGGCAGGTACAGGACATCGCTGGAGCGCTCTGCCAGCATCTTGAGCGTGTCCGTCACCTGGCTGGCCTGCAGTTCATCAGCCACGACAACGAGCAGTGGCTGCTTGAGTGCTGAGGCGAGTGCTGCGATAGCGAAGGGGCGTGCAGCTTCGGTGATACCTGTAAGGGCCGGCAGTCCCTCGCCATCCTGGAGTTGTTGTACTAAGCGGCAAAAATCTGGTCTCTGTGATAAGAGAGCAAGCAGTCCCTGTAATGTCAAGTATTCCTCACTACGTCGATAGTATGCTAACCATTAATCCCGTTGTAGTGTAGCATAGCAAGAGCGGTACTGTCGAGAGCTTTGACGCTGTCGAGCGAGGCTATTCGAATGTCACCCCGGCGTTCGTAGGTCCCCGATTTATCGTGGGACCGCGATTTATCGCACCTGTCTGAGGGAGGCGCAATAAATTGCGCAGCTACAAACATGAGTATGACATGGAAAGAACGATGTCGTATGATAAAAGTGCATCATGAGGAATCTATGTGCATTGAGACGTGTAGAGGGAGAGGATATCCATGGAAATCCTGGCAGTCATAGTTGGCATTATTTTAATCATAGGCATCCTGATAGACAGTTTCGAGGCGATCGTTCTGCCGCGCAGGGTATCACGGCGCTTCAGACCGTCGCGCTTTTTCTATATGACGACCTGGGTGCTCTGGTCGACAATAGCGCGCAAGATGCGCCCGGGGAATCGACGTGAATTTTATTTGAGTTACTTTGGCCCGCTTTCACTCATTCTCTTGCTTGTTTTCTGGGCGGCAATCCTCGTCGTTGCCTTCGCCCTGGTGCAATGGGGACTGGACTCACCCATGCACTCCCCGGAGAAGCAAATGACACTTGGGACCTATCTCTATATGAGCGGGTCGACATTCATTACGCTCGGATTGGGTGATGTCACGCCATTAACAGGGCTGGGGCGGTTCCTCACCGTTGCAGAGGCTAGCATGGGCTTTCTCTTTCTCGCCCTCATCATTGGCTACGTTCCTGTGATCTACCAGGCGTTTTCGCGCAGAGAGGCCCAGATAACCCTTCTCGATGCACGTGCTGGTTCACCACCAAGCGCGTCAGAATTGTTGCGCAGGCATTACCGGGACCAGCATACAGAGGAACTGATCCAATTTCTGCGCGAGTGGGAGAGATGGTGCTCGGAGCTGCTGGAGAGTCACCTCTCTTATCCAGTCCTGACCTACTATCGCTCCCAGCATGAACGCCAGTCCTGGCTGGCAGCGCTCACCACTATTCTGGATACCTGCACATTACTGTTTGTTGGCTTCGAGGGTATTTCCACACCGACGATACGCTTCACCTTCGCGATAGCACGTCACGCGGCGGTTGACCTCGCTCAGGTCTATGGAACTCCGCCTGTAGATTCTAAGCTCAATCGCCTTTTACCGGCTGATTTTGCACGCATGCGCGATGCCCTCTCAGAGGTAGGGCTGCGACTGCGGCACGAGGAAGATGCTGAGAAGCGTCTATACGAGATGCGGCGAACGTACGAGCCGTTTGTCAACGCGCTGGCGAATCACCTGCTGTTGAACCTTCCTCCCTGGATTCCAGCCACAAAGACGGTCGACGACTGGCAGACGAGCGCCTGGGATCATTTCGCCGAATGGTCGCCTGAGAAACTCGATGAGATCACGCACATCATCACGGATCACAGGAAGAAGATCCCTCTGCAACACGGACACGAGCACACGCACCAGCAGCCCGCCGCGCAGCCATCCGTAGATGGCGGTGGGCGAGAGGCATCTTGAGCAAGCTAGCAGGGCGAGGGCATTACCTGCCCCCCAGGCAGGGCACCCTCTCTGGGGGAGAGGTATCCTCGCCCCTACATTTCACAGCTTCCCGTTTAGCTACAGATTTGACTACTCTGCCGAAAGGAAGGCTATCGCGGCAACGCCCAGGACCAGGCCGATGAGCTGGTAGGGGCCGGCTTTTTCTTTGTAGACAAGCAGGCCAATCAATACAGCGCCAGCAGCTGAGAGCACCGAAAAGAGCACTGCGCCTTTGCTCAGTTCTGCACCTGTGCGCAGGCTAATGAGCCAGGCCACGTTGGCCGCGATGTAGCCAAGGATGGAGAGGACGGCAAAAATGAGCTTCCCATTCAAAGCGAATTGCTTTGCCAGGATGTCGGCAATCAATTCAAAGAAAACGAGCAGCAAAAGAAAGTAGAGCCACCTGGGCGGTAACATGGGGTAGTCCTTTCAAGAATAGTGAAAGAGCACATCAGAGAAGGGAAGTGGATGGCGTAACAGGCCAGCACCGCATCAGTAGATTGATGCTCTGACGCCCGCATACCGCCTGGGGGGCAAGATCAGCGCGTGGAGGAGATAGAGGACATTATGAAGAAGACCATTATATAGAAAACCCTTCTTTCTGGATCGAGATTATTGTATGGATATGATAACACAGGGGACCGGAAAAAGCGACAGGACAATAAACCAGGGCGACCCGTGAGTCGCCCTGGCACTGCTTCAGAAGAACTGACTATTCGCCCGCGTCTTACGACGCGCGCTCGGCTGCCTTCAGAATAGCGCGTTTGGCCATGACGCAGGCCATTTGAGCGCGATAGGCTTTGGAGCCGTGGATATCCTCCACCAGTTCGAGGCCATCGGCGGCGTGGCTCGCAGCATTCGCAACGGTCGCTTCATCCAGCTTCTTACCGGCGAGGGCAGCCTCGACGGCGCTGGCTCGTGTTGGCTTTACCGAAGCCCCGGTGATGACGATGCTGGCCGCCGCGCAGGTCCCATCGCCGCCAAGAGAGATTACTGCTGCGCAGCCCACCACGGCGTAGTGTGAGGCTTTGTTCGCCAGCTTGCTATAGGCACTTCCTGTATGAGCAGGTGGGAGCGCGAAGCGGATCTCGGTCACGACCTCATCTGGCTTCAGAGCAGTCGTAAACAGATCCATGAAGAAGTCATCGGCCTTGATTGCGCGTTTGCCACCGGGACCCTGCGTCACGATATCGGCCTTCAGCGCCAGCACCATGCCTGGCATATCGGCAGCCGGATCGGAGTGGGCAACGCTGCCGCCGATGGTGCCGCGATTGCGTACTTGCTGGTCGCCAATCATGGCCGTCCCCTCGGGCAGCAGAGCGAAATGGCTGCGTAAGAGATCGGATTGCTCAATTGTCCTATAGGTCGTCATAGCGCCGACAGCTACTAGTCCATTATCCTCGCGGATGTAGGATAGACCGCTGATGCGGCCAATGTCGACCAGGTGCGTGGGCTGCGCCAGGCGCAGCTTCATCGTGGGAAGCAGGCTATGCCCACCGGCCAGTATCTTGGCTTCGTCGCCATATTGCTGCAGGAGCGCAATAGCCTCATCCACCGTGGTAGCGCGATGGTAATCAAATGCTGCTGGAACAGACATACTGTTTTCTCCTTTCGGGCGCAATTAATTGGGCCCCTACTTCTGGTGGATGACTTTCCACAGCTTTTCTGACGTGTACGGCATATCGAGATGCGCTACACCCAGCGCGTCTGCAATTGCGTTGGCGACCGCGGGTGTAGAACCGATCGTGCCAGCCTCGCCGACACCTTTCACACCTAATGGGTTGACCGGAGTCGGGGTGACGGTGGAATCGGTCTCGAAACTGGGAAGCTCTGTGGTAAGCGGCATGGCATAGTCAGTCAGCGTTGCCGTCAGAAGCTGACCATCCTCACCGTAAACGACTCTCTCATACATCGCCTGACCAATGCCCTGCGCAAGACCACCGTGAACCTGGCCTTCAACAAGCATGGGGTTGAGCTGGCGTCCACAATCGTCAACCGCTACATAGCGCGTAATCTCTGCCTCACCGGTGTCTTTGTCTATCTCGACCACACACACGTGCGTGCCGAAGGGGAAGGTATTCCCTTCTGGCTCCCAGAAGACAGTGGTCTCCAGGCCAGGCTCAATATTTGGAGGCAGTGTATTGGAGAAATTAGCTGCCATGGCTACTTCAGCAAAGGTAACAGCTTTCTGTGGGGAGCCAGCCACAAAGAATTTGCCATCCTCCAGCGTTACATCTGAAGCACTGGCCTCCAACATATGAGAGGCAATCAGCTTCATCTTTTCCTTCAGCCTCTGGACGGCGTTGAAGAGAGCAGTACCACCTACCGCCGTGGTGCGACTTCCATAGGTGCCCCGTCCTTCCGGTGTGGAGTCTGTATCGCCATGCATTATCAGAATGTTATCCATTGGAATGCCAAACTCATCAGCGACAAGCTGGGAAAACGTAGTCTCTTCACCCTGCCCATGTGGTGACGAACCGGTGTAAACCATCACAGTGCCACTATGCTCGACACGTACACGGGCGCTCTCATAAAGACCCACTGGTAAAGAGCCCTTCGGGCCAATCCCGCAAGCCTCAATGTAAGAGGAAAGGCCGATACCCATTAGCTTGCCTTCGGCACGCTTCTGAGCTTGCTCGCCACGCAACCCCTGGTAATTCACCAACCCCAGAGCTTTATCCAGCGCAGCTTCATAGTTGCCACTGTCATACACTCCGCCGGCAGGCGACTTATACGGGAACTGCTCCGGCTTGATAAAGTTGAGCCTACGCACCTCTGCCGGGTCCTTGCCCAATTCGCGCGCTAGAAGGTCTACAGCTCGCTCAATGATGTAAGTTGCCTCGGGACGGCCAGCCCCACGGTAGGCATCTGTGGGCGCTTTGTTGGTGAAGACAATATCAGCACTGAGATGTACGGCCGGTATGTCGTAGGCGCCACAGGCAACGGGGAAGCCAAGGGCAATCATAATCGCGTCGGTTAAAAGCTGGCAGTACGCCCCCATGTCGGAGATCCCATGAAGCTTCAGGCCTGTTATTCTCCCATCTTTGGTCGCAGCAATCTCTACATAGTCAACCTGGTCGCGTCCATGAATGGTCACTGCCAGATTCTCACTGCGATCCTCAATCCACTTGACGGGATGCCCTGTTCTCATAGCAGCGAAGGCCACCATGGGTTCCTCAGGGTAAATATTGATCTTGGAGCCGAAGCCTCCACCCACTTCTGGCACGATGACACGCACCTGGTGCTGGGGCAGGCCGACCTGCGCCGACAGGATGTTACGCAGTAGATGGGGATTCTGTGACGAACTCCAGACGGTAAGCGTTCTATCGACCTTGCGCATTTCTGCCACAACACCGCGCGTCTCCATTGCGACAGGGGCAAGACGCTGATTCACCAGGCGCTCTTTGACGACAACGCCGCCATCCGCCAGCGTCTGAGCGAAGACTTTGTCTATCTCATCGGTAGGTGGATGTATGCCAAATGGGACATTGGTACCAAATTCCTCATAGAGCAGCGGAGCGCCTGGCTGCATGGCTTTTTCCATATCAACAACGGCGGGCAGCGGCTCATAATCGACTTCAATCAAATCGCGTGCATCGCGTGCAATATAACGGTCTTCCGCAACCACGAAGGCGACAGGATCACCATAGAATCGTACTTTGCCCTCGGCCAGAGGACCACGTACGCCCATCCCTTCTGCGATTTTCCCCAGGGGGACGGCCACAGCAATATTACCTACTATCCCCTTGATATCTGCAGCGGTGTAAACAGCCACAACGCCGGGATGGCTTCGGGCGGCTTCAGTGTGTATACTCTTAATATGTGCATGTCCATAAGGGCTGCGAAGTACAGCCATATAGAGCATGCCGGGGAGTTTGATGTCATCAACGTAGGTGGCCTGACCGGTGATCAGGCGCGGATCTTCACGCCTCTTAATAGGCGAGCCAAGCATAGCTGCAACACCCATATGTATGCCTATCCTTTCTCATCGCGAGGATCAAAAGTTTTGAGCAATTCGCTACCCTCCCGGGCGATGCGAACGCCCCTGAGGGCAATGTCGGGCCTTCGTGATTGCTACTCGCCTGCTCCTACCGGCGCGGCAGCAGCCGTTCGCATCTGTTCGGCAGCATGCTGGACGGCGCGTACGATGTTTTGATAGCCGGTGCAGCGGCAGATGTTGCCTTCGAGACCCTTGCGAATCTCAGCTTCAGTCGGATTGGGGTTGTTCTTGAGCAGTTGGTACGAGGCCATAATCATGCCCGGGGTGCAGAAACCGCACTGCAAGCCATGCTTTTCCCAGAACGCATCCTGGATCGGGTGCAGGCTTCCTTCCGGGGCAAGTCCTTCGATCGTGCTCACCTCGCTGCCATCCGCCTGTACAGCCAATACTGTACATGCTTTCACAGAGTCGCCGTCGAGGAGTACGGTACAGGCACCACATTGCGAAGTGTCGCAGCCGATGTGAGTTCCGGTGAGGTCCAGCACATCTCGTAAATAGTGCACCAGCAACAAGCGCGGCTCTACCTCCGAATGGTACTGCTTCCCATTCACGGTCACGGTGATTGCGCATTTGTTCGCCATTGAGCTACCTCCATCAGATGTAGTTGTGGAAATACGTTCTCCTTACATTTCAGGCCTTTATGAGCTTGAAAGTCGATGGTAACCAGGGTCTTCGCTAAGACTACCACTCCTTTCTGTCAGGTTCGGATCAGACGCCTTCCGCTAGTGAATACGCTTTAAAGTTTCAGTGCCTGGCGGCACTGCGCGACGTTAGAAAAGAGTACGATGATAACGAATTAAAGCGTAGCACACACAAGGCAAGCATGTCAATTGCGACAAGGCCAATAGGGCATCTCTGTATCCCCTTGCGCACATACAGTACAATAAACACTGACTCATCTTAAATAGTGTCGAACGAGGGAAGCGCTTATGCATCGCCGTGCTCCAGGCTTTCATCCAGGATTGATGACGGATATGTATCACCCAGATTCCGCGTACGTCTCATGGCGTACAGGTTACAATGGTCTCACCACCTTTGATCTCTATACACGCACAGCGCCGTTCGGGGGAGCTTACCTGCTGGTGGCAGGAGTGGAGGCTGCGCTAGAATTCGCGCAGTCCTTCCGCTACACCGAAGAAGAGCTGCGCTTCCTGGCGCATATCCGCGATTACGACGCGGCCTTTCTCGATGAGCTGGCAAACCTGCGTTTCACAGGCGAGATTCTGGCGCTGTCGGAAGGTTCAATTGCCTTCCCCAACGAGCCTATCCTGCGCGTCACCGCCCCATTTCGCGAGGCTCTGCTCTTAGAATCCGGTCTGTTGCAGGCCATCAACCTCTCCACGCTCATTGCTACAAAGGCATCACGCATCGTCTTCGCCGCCGAGCAGGGGCACGTGCGCAGGGTAGCAGAGTTCGCTTTCCGGCGTGCCCAGGAGCCAATGACCGTGGCACGCGCGTCCTACATTGGGGGATGCGCCAGCACTTCTTTACTCAACGCTGCTTACGAGTTTCGCCTGCCTGCCACCGGCACCGTGCCGCACGCGCTCATAGAGCTGTACTCTACGGAAGAAGAAGCCTTCGAGGCGATAGCAGCCGCCTACAACCGTTACACGCTGTTGCTCGACACCTATGATCCCCGCCACGCCATCCACACCGCTATCGGCGTCGCTTTGCGCTCTCAAGAGACTCTGGGTCATACACTAGCTGCCGTGCGGCTAGACAGTGGGGACGTGGCTGGCGACAGCATTTATGTGCGCGAACAACTTGATAAAGCAGGCCTGGCCGAGACACGCATCCTCGCAAGTGGCGATCTCGACGAGTGGAAGATTACTGAACTGCTGGAGGCGGGCGCCTGCATCGATGCATTCGGGGTTGGCACTGCGCTGGGCTATGGCGCCGGGTCGCCAGAACTGGGCATTCCAGGAGGAGCGCTTGGAGCTGTTTATAAAGAGGTGTGGTATGTTGACGAAACGGGTACAGAATACCCCAAAGTGAAGATTGCAGGACCTAAAAGCACCTGGCCAGGCAAGAAAGAGATCTATCGCCACCCGCAGTGGGAAGAAGACATCATTCAACTGGCCCACGAACCTCGCCCGGACAACTACCAGCGCCTCCTGCGGCCTGTCATGCGCAATGGAGAAATGATTCCCGGCAGCCTGCCGCCGCTCTCGGAAATCCGCGAACTGGCCCAACAAAACCTGCATGCCTTGCCCATCAAGTACCGCGTGCTCTCCGTCGAACAGCCCTACCCGGTCCACTTTAGTGAAGGCCTACAAGCCTTACGCAAGCAGGCTGCACAGTTGGTAGGGGGGACGATCTAGCAGAGAAGGATGAATTTATATATGGCAGAAAGTCCCGTGCAGCCGGGCACGAAATCCACTGAAGAAGCTGTAGCGACAACGACAGCACTGAACGAGTCCCCTGCCAAAGAGACGCAACAAGCAGTCCCTGCGCCGCCGATTATCTGGACTCCGCGCTTTATAGTGATATTCGCCCTGGCACTGGTGGTGGGACTGGCTGCCGAGGGGCTATTTGCCGAGGGCTGGACTAACAAGCTCTATCCAGGCGGTTGGATACTACTAATTCACGCGATCCTGGCTCTTGGCTGGTGGACCTTCATCCTGGTACGCGCTCGCTCGTGGTGGATTCGCACCGGGGCGATTTTTGCATGTATCTGGGGATTGTTTGCATGCTTAAAGGCTTTGATGGAGATGCAAGTAGTTGATTCCAGCCCGGCCATCATTGCTCACGTAATTGCTGCCAGCAGCAGCGCCTTGCTTGGAGCCTACGTATGCCTCTCGCTTGATCGCACTCCCCTGCGCCGCTGGGACGCCTGGTTTTTCAGACTGGCGCTCGTGCTTGGGAGTGGCGCTGTTGCGCTTTTTTATTTCTTGACGCCGGCGGCTAGTCGCTCACTTGCGGTACTGGAAGGGGACCTAACCGCCACCGCGCTTTTTCTGTGCGTATCCGTGTGGTGGCTACGCCCATCGTGTTGGAAAGCCCGGCCAGGACCAACCTTCCTCTTCGGTATAGCCCCCGTTATCCTGCTCTTTCTCGCTATTCCTAACATTGTCGATGGCGGCACAAATCTATTTCTCAGCCAGGTCGTGTTTCTCTGTATCATCCTAGGCATTATGCGACTCGTCCAGTGTGAACTAGTTAATTGACCGCGTCTTTCAGATCAACTATACTGTCCCTAACAGCAAGTTGGTTGAGCTTTAAAACACCCGAAATCGCAGCACACACAATTTCTCAACTTAGAGAGAAGATTGCATAGTCAGTGGCGAGGTGCATAATGTCTATATATGAGAATCAGACAGGAAGGCTTCCTCCCCAATCCCTGCTCCAGCAGCGTTACGTCGTTGTGGGACAAGCAGGCAAGGGCGGAATGGGGGCCGTCTATCAGGCCATAGATACACGCGACACTCACCGTCGTGTCGCCATCAAAGAGATGAGTCAGGGCCACCTGAGCGATGCAGAGCTTGCTGAAGCTACTGCACAGTTTCAACGTGAAGCCACCCTACTGAGCAGGCTCTCCCATCCCAACCTGCCGCACATCTACGATGCCTTTAACGAGAGAGGGCGCTCCTATCTTGTGATGGACTTTATTGATGGAAAGACGCTGCTACAACTGCTCAAAGAGACGGGATTCCGCCCACCGCAGGTCGCACAGGTCCTGGGCTACGCATTGCAGTTGTGCGATGTGCTGGCTTATCTTCACCAACAACAACCGCCTGTCATTTTTCGCGACCTCAAGCCAACCAATGTGATGGTGACAGCCAATGGGCATGTTTTCCTGATTGATTTCGGGATTGCACGCATATTCAAAGAGGGACAAGAACAGGATACCGCGCTCCTGGGATCGCCGGGGTATGCAGCGCCCGAGCAGCATGGGAGTGCGCAGACAAATCCACGCTCGGACCTCTATAGCCTCGGCGCTACACTCCACTTTTGCCTGACGGGAAGAGACCCTTATCACGCCGAGGACCGCTTCACATTTCCGCCTGTACGGCAGTATAACCCGCAGGTGCCGGTCGAACTTGACCCCAGTACGGAAAACTCCCACCGGCCTCACCTCCAATACCGTACATGTCACCAGCTCCCGATGCCAACCAGGGGCCGCTAGTGCTGCCTCCAACAGCAGCGGTTGGACCTTCAGCCCAGCCAGCCAGCAGAGCAGCGCCACAAAAGGCAGGTGTCTCATCCAGCTTTGCGCGCATATGGACGATGCCTTTCACCACACTCTTTGGTCTTATACTCGTACTCACTACTGGCGGCAGTCTCTACGCCTTCAACCTCATTGGCGCATCTGATCACCTGGTTGAGTTCGGCATGGCGGTGCTCTTGTTGCTGCTCGCTTTCATTGTCAGCGCGGCGATGCCCAGCCCTGCCTCCAAAAGCATACCGCTCTTCACGGGGCTCGCGGCACTGCTAGCCAGTCTCGCCTTTGTATTACAGGCAGCCCCCATCTCGCGGCAGCCGCTATCAACCACTCTCACATCCCTGCTCCAGTTTGTAGTGCTCAACCGGCTGTTCACGGCAGGATTGGCGATTGCCACCATTATATCACTGCTCTGGCTCACGCGCCCCTTTGCCGTCGTGGATCGCATTGTCCTGCTCATGATTTTTGGCATCGCGGGCGTATGTACAGTCATTCAGTATCCCTTCAATGATCAGGTAATCGTCAAACACGTGTTGTTGCTTGTCGTCTTGATCATGCTGATCCTGGGTACGCTGGTAGCATCGCAGATGGAACGCGTGCGAGCAGGTACGGGCGGAACTTAGTTCCTTTGGGCAGGCACAGGATGATGCCCCAGCCTGCTTTGCCCTTTTCTCCCGCAAACGTCTTCACGGATGGCCGGGTCAACACTTTCAAGTACTGGCCCGGCAGTTCGCGTATTGCCTGCCCGAGTGGGAGAGGTGCAGTGATATCATAAGCTGGACTTTGATTTGAGGTAGTAGCCATGTTATTTTCCTCTTCCTTGGCAAGTAAAACTTGCACATCGAGTTCGTAAAAATCGCACAAAGGGCTACACCAGATTTGGGACTGGTGCAGGTGTCACCACAGGTCTGTCCACGCTTGCTCGCCGCAGCACACGGACCATGAGCACCGCCCTGATGATAGCTGTGATGAGCAAGAGTGCGAAGATCACCAGCAGCCACGAGACAATATCTGGCGCGTTGAAAAACAGCCCACGCCATGTTATGTAGTTGTTCAGAATTGGCAGTCCAAGTAACAGCGCAGGAAAGACCAGTTCCCACACGAGCCGCAAGCCAACACGCACGATATTGAAGCCTCGCTTCCAACGGCCCGGCTGCCGCCAACGCCGCCCAAACTTCTCGCTCCAGCGTGACAAGCGCAGTGCCGACCACAGCACCAGGGCCGAGATGAGCACGAGGATACTATCGATAATGAGATAGAGTGTGCCCACAGCAGGTCCAGAAGGTGGAGGCTTTTGACCCACAAGCATATTCATCACTCCACCGGCAATATTTTCTACGCTGCCTGAAAGGAGTGCCGTAAGCCCACTCTCATTTGAGAGTACGACAATACCCCATTGGCTTTCCGGCACAAGAATCATGTCCGAGTAAAAATTCCCCGTGCTCCCATTGTGCCAGATGGTTTGTACACCATTGATTGGACCATTGGCCCAGCCCATGCCATACGAGGTGCCTGGAAACATCACGGCTGCAGGCGCATGCAGCGCGGCTCGCAGGTTCTCATGTTCCCGCTCCAGTCGATCGAACTCCGCGATTTGCTCCTCGCCAAACAGGCGCGGCTCTGCTTCTTCTGCCAGCGCTAAATAATAACTGGCATGAGCCCGTCGAATGGCATCCATCTCACCACTCACCTGCAGGCCCTCCAGGCCGTACTCGCGGATCGTTTCCAGCATGAACAGGCATGGCTCTTCATCCTCCTGCTCTCGCTGCTGCAATAAATGCTTGTCCAGCAGCGAGATGACGGCATCTAATACGTTAACGACCGTCTCAGCGGAGGAGTGGTATGTTCCCAGGCAGACTGCCTCCGCCGCTTCCAGGGTACAGCCGCCAACGAAGACGGCCAGGAGTCGAAAGAGTCGCTGTTCTTCCCGATTCAGTAAGTCATAGCTCCACCTGATGGTATCGCGCAGGGTTTGCTGTCGCGCGGGCAGGTCTCGCGCCCCACCGGTGAGTACCTGCAAGCGCCACCCGAGGCGCACACAAATCTCGACTACGGCGCGAGCATTGACGGCGCTGAGCTGAAAATCTGGCTTGACAGATTGTACGCGCTGGATGAAGAGCGCAACCGCGGCATACCAGGATAGAGCCTCCAGAGGCGGGAGATGGCTCAGATCGGGAAGTGCTAAGGGTGTCACTGGAAGTAACTGTTCATAACTTAGTCGCAGTGCCTCCCGGCTGGTCACCAGCACCTTCAGCGACGGAAACTCCGCCAGGAGTTCTGCCAGGAGCGGCGCTGCCGTTATCACCTGCTCGAAATTGTCGAGCACCAGCAAGAGATGCTTCGCGCACAGGTATTCATTGAGTCGATCAAGCAGAGACCTGCTGCCTGCTTCCCTGAGGCCAAGCGTTTGCGCAATCGTGGGAACGACGAGGGCCGTATCGCTGATAGGAGCCAGCGAGACAAAGTACACTCCATCAGGAAATGTAGGCAGCATTTCGGCGGCTACCTGCAACGCCAGGCGTGTCTTGCCGACGCCGCCGGGCCCAACGAAGGTGAGCAGCCGCACGCCAGTTTGCCCAAGAAGCCCGCTGGCATGAGCAACATCGCGCTCACGCCCCAGCAACGGTGGAAGTTGCGCCTGGAGGTTGGATTTCACACCCCCGGATGCATAGGTTGATCCATCCGCGTCCACTGGAATAGCTGCCAGCTGCTGGGAGGTATCCGCGCTCACGGGAGAGGCCGGATGTCCTTGCAAAGTTGGTTCTTGTGCGCCTGAAGTTTTCCCGGCCAGGCTTTCTCCAGACAGCGCGGCTGCAATCGCGTTCAGATGTTCGAGCGTCAACTCCTCCGACTTACCAAGATAGGCCCGATGAAGCTTGCCATTACGCTTGTGGTATGCTTTCCAGTACCACCCGCCGCGCCTATTTCCTGCCTGTTCCTTGCGGGCCGTGAAGGTTCCATATGAGCTGCTGAAGGCAAAGGTAGTGACTGTCTCCAGCCATGCATACCAGGCCGGTGTTCCTACCGCCAGCGAGCATTCTTCTCCGTCTCGCTGGTAGATCAGCACGTCAACCTGCACAATAGGGGTTGTTCGCGCCATAGCTCCTTGCTCTGGCAACATAGCATTGCAATAGAAAAGTTCCCGTACAGTATAGCACATGTTAGGGAACTTCTCTAGTGAGGAAGCTCCAGGGCACCGCAAGGTCGCCCCTACATTTTACGGATTCGCTTCCTAAACCAGCCTTGACTTTTCTCATAGAGATGTAGCAAGGAAACCCCTGTGCTTCAGTCAGGGAGGAAATGCCACGCACCGCAGTGCACCGCAGTGCTCGGCGCCTTGCCCTCCTCCTTTCTTGACTTTTGTTATGTGATCTGCTATACCGTTCCCATGAGCAAAACACTCACTAGAACCATTTGCATCAAACTCGACGTAGACGGTCATGAGGTAGCTTTGCAAGAGACACAAAAGTGTTTCAACGAAGCGGCCACGTGGATTGCTTCTATCTGTTGGCAGGAACACATCACCAATACCAATACCGCTCATCATTGTGACTACAAAGATATCAATCACAACCAGATGTTGGACTATAGTTGCTAAAAATATAGCGTTTTCTCACGCTGGGTTCATGCAACTACCAGCGGGCTTCTTGGGAAGCAGCAGTTGAGAGGGTCATGACACCACCAGATGTGGTTCCAGTCGGGTGCCTCTGTCGGTATCCATTAAGGGTAGCGGAAACGTGAAGGTGTGGATACTGCAAAAAGCTCTCTCAACAGCCGCAAGGAGCATGTCACTCCGAAAGGAGGGCCTAGAGCCACCATGTATGTATATGTCCGCAATCAAGATAGTACCCCGTTGATGCCTTGCACGCCAGCCAAAGCACGCAAGCTGTTGCAGGCAGGCAAGGCCAAGGTGGTAGAACACCGCCCCTTTACCATTCAACTCAGATGGTCCTGTGAGGGGCACGTTCAACCCGTCACCCTTGGCATCGACAAAGGAAGCACCACCACGGGGATGGCCTGTGTCGGAAACGGCAAGGTCTTGCTCGCTGCCGAGGTCCACCATCGTCGGGATATCAAAGCGAAAATGGATGCGCGTCGAGCTCACCGCAAGAGCCGTCGGGCACGACAATGGTATCGCCCTGCACGTTTCGCCAACCGAGCTGCAAGCTTGCGCAGGGGGAGAATCCCGCCGTGCATCAAAACCAATGCCGAAGAGGTGATCCGGCTTGTCAAGCGGCTACCTCTGCCGATCAGCCAGATCATCATCGAAGATGTCCAAGTGGATATCGCGCGGTTGAATAATCCCGATCTCACAGGGAGCCAGTATCAAGACCCGACGCGACTGGATGAGAACCTGCGCCTGGCTTGTCTGATGCGCGATGGCTATGCCTGTCAGCAGTGCGGGAAACACCACGTGCGCCTGCAAGCGCATCATCTGGTGCCTCGAGCACACGGTGGCAAAGATACGCTGACCAATCTGCTGACGCTGTGTGAGGCTTGTCACCAGAAGGTTCACCAAGGTCAGCTCACCTTGCAGGCGACGGGTGTGAGCGGGCATCTCGATCAGATCGCTCAGCACACCATGCAAGGCAAAACCTATCTGTATGCCACCCTCGGAGCGCACATGCCGCTGTTCACGGTGTTTGGCTATCAAACTGCCACGTTCCGCAAAAAGAGAGACTTGCCCAAGACCCACATCAATGATGCCCTCTGCATTGCTACCTATCACAGCGGCGAAATGGTGCCAGAGCCAAAGAATAACCGCTATCGGATCAGGTTTCGCGCCAGGCAGACGCGCAAACAGTATCAGAGCCTGCCTCAAAAGGGCAAAGGGCGAGTCAGGTACCAGGTCAACGAGGAACGCGAAGGCTTCCACAAAGGGGACATCGTGCGCGTGAAAGGGTGTTACGTCAAACAGATCAACTCGATCTACAGTGATGGACGCCTCGCCTTCAAGCGGGTGAAGGGAGAGCCTGCTTCTGCTTTCCCCAAGGATTGTCAGGTGCTTGAACGAGAACGAACCATCATGTGGGAAAACGTGTCATGAAACGCGAGAAAACACAAGAAAACGCGAGATTCTGCGATACTGGTTTCGATACCCGTACACTGAGTCGCAAGAAGGTGAAGTAAACAGGAGAATATAACATGTTAGAAACACTATCACCGATCACAGTCGCTGGCTTGAGTGTCCAGGAATATGGGCCTGCCACGGCACCAACGATTTGCTTCCTGCACGGAGGAGGAGTCAGTGGCTGGATGTGGCGCCCGCAGGTCGAGGCTTTGCATGACACCTATCATTGCCTTGTCCCCGATATGCCGGAACATGGACTGAGCGCCGCGGTCCGGCCTTTTAGCATCGCGGATACCGCTCGTCGTATTGCAGAAGTGATCCGTGAGCGGGCACATGGCGGGCGCGCACATGTAATAGGTCTTTCTGAAGGGG
>WNGK01004004.1_pt1 | contig 25727 bp, 25 predicted proteins | sample 5400601 | NCBI WGS metagenome assembly WNGK01 (sample SAMN13153376, study PRJNA577476) | soil metagenome | isolation source: 60 cm soil or saprolite under Garry oak tree replicate 1 | place: USA:California | collected 2016-06-15
CCGACTGCGGGCCCGGGTCGACGGGCGTCGAGCCGACCTGGTCGAACCGGAGCGGGTTCTCCAGCGGCATGCTGAAGTTGTACTTCTGCCCGAGCACCTGGAACGCCTCGCCGACGGCGTCGGCCGTCGCGTCGCGGAATGCCTGCGCCGCCGCCAGGTTGTTCTGGATGCGCCGGCCCGCGCACGTGGCGCCGGGGATCGTCACCTCGGCGTCATCGGAGTCGAACCGGTAGCCCCCCCGTCCGGCGGAAGTAGTGGTCGGTCGCGGTCGCGAAACCGGCGAGCGGCGTGTTCGCTCGCGCGTCGGTCAGGACACCCTTCCAATACGCGAAGAGTTCCTGCCAGCCGTTGACGGTCGGCGGCAGGTTGAACGGATCGCCTGCGTTGCGCGGGTCGCCGTCCGCACCCGAGACGCGGTAGCTGTACGCCTTGGCCATGGCGTAGAGCTGGCTGTACAGGTAATCGCCGCTGACCGACGGCGCGGCCAGGTGCGGCGCGGTCTGCCCCACGGCGGTCGCCGTGCCGCTCGCGCTGACCGTCATCGGCACGGCGACCGCGATGCAGACGATCAGGACTGGCCACCGTCGCCGCGGGAATCTACGAAGTGCTCTCATGGTGAATGAGACCTCCTTCGAGGGCCTGGTCGCCGCTTCGGCTCACCGCCGGCTACACCGCCGGGCGGCTGATCGCCGCCAGGCCATGCGACTGCACGATCGGCCCGCATGAGCCACCGGTGGTCGCGGGGTCGTCGTCGCTCTGGTCCGGGCTGCGGTCGGGCTGATCTGCCGCCAGCTCTGCCCGCTGTTCGTCGACTCGAGGACGTACCGCGAGCCGGTGGACACCGCGTGCGGCTCTGCCGGGTCGGTGAGGAGCGGGAAGGCCCGCTGGGCGCGGCACCTGAGCGCTCCCGCCGGCGATGTCTGACTCCGCGATCCAGACATCGCCGCTCGCATGTCAGCCATATCGTACTTTACGGTAATTCTCGGAGGGCTCACTGTCAACGAGGCGGAAACAGCGCTCCGCTAGGCTGGCCCGGTGCCGCGCAACATCACTGAGGAGGCGACCGGCTGCAGTCGCCACATTCCTTGGTGGCAGTGCGCGGTCTGCTCGACGGTTTCCGGCACGAGATCCTCGGCGGGCCGGATCGTCCTGAGTGGAGAGGCCCACAGTGACACCGGCCCGAAATCGCGTGACGCCGACGGGCGACATCGAGGCGATCCCGCTGCGGGGTGCGTGGACGGGCAACCGCGGCATCCTCCATTCCGGCGAAGAGATCGTCCGCTTCCACGCAAGCGACCTCTGGATCACCTGCTCGCTCGAGTTCCGAGGTCGCTGGCATGAGCAGTGGCAGCCGCATCACTACACGTTCCTGTATTTCCACGACGAAGCGGTCTCCTTCGCCGCCGGACATCGCCCCTGCGCGGAATGCCGGCGCGACAGCTACAACGCCTATCGCGCCGCCTGGGCTGAGGGCCTCGGCGCCGGCGTGCCGTCGGCAAAGCTGATGAACCAGCAGTTGCACGGCGAGCGGATCGTCCGGGGGACCCATCGCCGACGCATCCACCAACTGCCATGGGCCGATCTGCCTGACGGCGCCTTCGTTCTGCTCGACGGGTCGCCCGCCGTCGTCGTCGACGACCACCTGACCGAGTGGACGCGCGAGGGATACCGGGGCCGACGGGCGCGCCCCACGCGGGGAACCGCGCACGTCATCACGCCGCCCTCGACGGTTGCCGCGTTACGCGCCGGCTGCCCAGTCCAGATCGATAACGCTGCGCGTGAGTAAGAGCGCGCGGATAGACCGGCGCCGACGTCGCTCTGGGCAATCCCGCCACGACACTTGAGGAGGAGTCACGTGAATCGTGTGACGTCGAAGGATGGCACCTGGATCGCGTACGAACGCGGTGGAAGTGGACCGGCCGTCATCCTGGTGGGCGGAGGTCTGGTCGACCCGGCCACCGGCCGGGCTGGCCGCTGGGAGAACGCACCCCTGGCCAGGGAGCTGGCGGAGCGGTTCACCGCGTACAACTACGACCGGCGCGGCCGAGGCGACAGCGGCGACACCCTGCCATACGCCGTGGAACGCGAGATCGAGGACATCGAAGCGCTCATCGCCGAGGCCGGCGGATCGGCGCACCTGTATGGCGTCTCCTCCGGTGGTGCGCTGGGGCTGGAGGCTGCGGCAGCCGGGATCGCGATCGACAAGCTCGCGGTGTACGAGGTGCCCTACAGCATCGGCGAGGAGGCGTCGCGGCGGTGGCGGGACTACGTCGAGCAACTCGGGGCGGTGCTCGCCGAGGGTCGTCGCGGTGACGCGATCGAACTGTTCATGCGCCTGGCGGGCGCCTCCGAGCAGGACATCGCGTCGGCAAGGAACTTGCCGATGTGGCCTGGCCTGCAGGCCATTGCGCACACGCTTTCCTACGATGCGGCCTGCCTGGGAAACGGCCAGCCACCCGCCGCCCGGCTCGCAACGATCACGCGCCCGATCCTGGTGGCCACGGGCGGGGCGAGCCCAGACTCGTTCGTGGGCGGGGGCGGCGACTTCTTCGAGCAGGCGGCCGCCGCGATCGCCGCCAGCATCCCGCAGGCGCAACGCCACACCATCCAAGGCCAGGCACACGTGGCCGACCCGAAGGCGCTCGCTCCCGTGCTCGAGCAGTTCTTCAGAGAATGATCTCGCCAGGTTCACTCCGTCACTGAGCACACTTGGCGTGCAGCCGCACGTCACTTGCGTCCCGTGAGCACGAGGTCGTGCAGGGTTTGGCAGGTGGCGGCAAGGAGCTGGTCGCGGTCGACGAGGCAGAACGTGAGTGTGCGTACGCCATAGAGCACCTTGTCATCGGGTAGCGTGATCGTGCCGTCCGCGCTGGCCAGTGGGTAGCTCCGATACTCGTCGACCGGCGTGGCCCCGTAGTAGACGCGCAGCGTCGCTCCGGCGGGCAGGCCGTCGAACTGGTAGCGCACGGCGCTGGCAGGGTCAGCTGGGCGCGGTTGTGCGGGCTGAGGATGCGCACTGCCTGCGACCGGACGCCGACCACGCTGACCACCGTCTGTCGGCCGGCGGGATGGCTGCCGCATCCGGCCAGCAGCCCGATAGACGGCAGCGACAACACGACAGCTATTACGACGACAGACCGGCGCATTACAGTCCGACGCCTTCGGCGAACCGGCCGTGCTGCCGGTGGATCCACTCCAGAGCCTGCTGGCCGGTGGCGTGCGAGGGCAAGCTGCCGATGAGGGGGATGTACGGGTCGTCCCCCAACTCGACAGCCAGGTGCGCGTCCTCGTCGGTGAACTCACGCAGGACGACTGACCCGTAGCTCGGTGGTGTGGTAGGCCAGGATGGGAGCTGCTCTATCATGTGTCGATTGTCGCTGTGGTCAGCGTCCCGCGCCGCCCAATATTCGCACGCTCATGCTGCCGACACGACGGTCAGGTCACAACGGACCCTGCCACGGCGAGTAGCTTCATGTCGCGGAACTGGCGAAAGCTCTCTTTAGGTGGCCGGCCAGAAGGAGTCGAGCACGTACTGATCCGAATAGTGCCCAGACCTCGACAATCTGCCCCGCCTCAACCCTCATCAGCTGGCAGGCGGTGACGTCGAACTTCCGGCCCTCGTGCTGCGCGGAGCCGTGCTGCACCGCGACGATATAGTGCTCGCCGACCGCTACATCGAGCAGCCCCCCCCGGAACGTCCCGCCGGAGAGCGGGCCAATCCTCGCCTGGAAGTCTCTGATCGCGTCTCGGATCGCCGGCCGGCCTCTGTGATCGCCGGCGACCGCACTCTTCCCCGGGAAGTGCCAGACCGCCTCCGGCGCAAAGCAGGACTCCATTGAAGACAGATCACGCGCTGCATAGAACCGGCGGACGGTCAGAATGTCGGCATCGCTTATCGGCATGCTGCCTCCTGCCTCGAAGGTGCTCTTCTGCAGAAAGCATCCTTGCAGTTTGACCTATACAGGCTCGCGCTCTCGGGCGAGACAGCGCGGAGGCCGTGCAGCCCAAGGAGCTGCAGGGGACCTTCCGGCGTGTCACAGGAACACGCGAGCCTCTTTTTAGCGGTGGTTTGTTGGATCACGGAAAGGTGCAGGTCACGGCTCTCGTTCGTCCGGCGGCGGAGCGTCTGCGCAGGTGGGAGCAGGGAAGTGTGGCATCAGTGCTCCGACCTCAACAAACCGCCGATGAGGACATTTCGGAATCTGGCTGGGTGCGAGACATCGAGGTCTCTACGCCAATGCGGCACAGTGGGTCACAGCACGTAGCGGAGATCGCCCTGATACCAGCCGTCCGTGGTGAAGGGATGCATCACTGGTCCGCGCCACCCAGGTTGCTGCTCCGCTGATACCGCTCGACGTTGCGGCATGAGCCGCTCTCCTGTCTCGGGTCCTTGGGTCAGACGGCGTGGTACGGCCCGCCCTGCTGCACAACGACCTCGCGCGGCTGCACCAGCTCGGCGATGCGGGCGGCGCGCTCGGCGGTGTAGGGCTCGATGTCCACGCATACCACGAAACGGCCCTCGCGAAGGCCGATGCCGACTCCGTGGACTCCTGGCTCGGTCCTCGTCGTCAGCAGCATGGCGGCGATCTCCTCATTGTCGGCTTGGACCTGCCGCCAGGTCCGTGGGGTGGCCGGGACCGCCAGCCGAGCTGGCTGCGTGACCCGGCTGCGCAGCACGCGGTCCGGTGCCGGTCGACCTCGGCGGTGAAGAGCGCGACGATGGTGACGAGTGGTTCGTTGTCCCAGTAGCAGCCGCCGAAGTGGTCTGCTGCCTCGTCCCGGCCGTAGCGCTGCACCAGCTCTAGGTCGTCTCGGAGTTGGTGTTGGGCCCGCGCAACCGGATCAGTCTCGTCCATAGCGGCGACGGTACCGCAGGCGGGTTCTGGACACGGCCGCCCGGCCGGCAGTTGGTGGCTGCCGGCCAGGCCGCCGGATTGATCAGTAGACGGTGACTCGGTAGGCGTTCGCCGCTTCGGGAACGGGCTGGTAGAAGGTGGTACCGCCGGACTTGCAGTCTCCGCTGCCGCCGGAGGTGATGCCGAGGGCCTTGGTGCCGTCGTAGAGCGGGCCGCCGGAGTCGCCGGGTTCGGCGCAGACGGTGGTCTGGATCATGCCGCTGACGGTGCCGCCGCCCTGGTAGCGGACGGTGACGTTGAGGGCGGTGACGGTACCGCTATGGGTGCCGGTGGTCGAACCGGTGCGCTTGACGGACTCCCCGACGAACGCGTTGGCGGCGGTGAAACCGCCCGGGTGGCTGAGCGAGGTGTTGTCGTAGCGCACGAGGGCGTAGTCGTTACCGGGGAAGCTATAGTCGATCGTGGGGCCGATCAGAGTGGTATGGCTCGAGTTGGTGTACCAGGTCTTGGCCACCTTGCCGCAGTGTCCCGCGGTGAGGAAGTAGTAGGTGCTGCCCTGGACGACGTTGAAGCCGAGTGAACACCTGTACCTTCCGCCGTAGATGGCATCACCGCCCGACAGCAGCGGCCTGAACACGCCGCTGGTGTGCTTGACCGCGATCGCGTCGGCGCTGGCGCCTGCGCTGCGCTTGACAGTAGCGACCTCCGCGGCGGAGACGGTGCTGTCGGCGATGACGACGACGTAGCCGGCTGCTGTGTCTGTGTGCCAGGCGATGCCGTCCACACCTGAGCGGGCCACCGCCGCGCTGACGGCGGAGAGCTGGGGTGCACCGATGTACTTCGCGGGAATCGCATCGGCGGCCGGCAGGGCGTAGGCGGAGGCGGCCACCACGCCGCCGATGACGATCAGGAGTCGGGCGGTCCGGGCGATCCGGCTTCGGACAGAGCTGCGTTGGATCCTCACAGGCTCCTCCAGACGGAGTTACGGGGACCTGAAGGTGTGGTCCCACTCGGAGCTGTCGACCGAAAGACACAACGGCGAGTGGCCATCGGATTACCGACTGACCAGCTAGAAGTATTGAGCCCGGCGGACGAGCCTGCAAGAGTTCAGACCCCAGCAGAGCATGAATTGCCGACCAAGGTTCTGCAGGCCGGTCGAAACATTCTCGCCGAGGCATGCGGTCGGCGATCAGCGTCGGGGCACCTCGGGGTGATGCGCGTGGACCGCGCCGCGCTTTTCGATGCCCTCTGCGCAAGGGATGCCCGGCGCGGGGATGGCGCGACCTCAGACCTCGTTCCGGCCCTCAATCTCGTCGAACCCACGGGGATTGGATCACCGACAAGGAGCATGAAGCGGTTCGCGCGCTGTCGCGTTCGGCCCACCAGTTGAGGGATTCAAGCTGGCTCGAACCCAGCGAGGTCCATCAGGTTCTACCCATGCAGAGACACCCCATCGGCGAGGGGAGCGGTCTGTAAACCGTGGCCACCGGCTGTGCAGGTTCGACTCCTGGTCTCTGCACCACCAGCCACACGGGGACGTAGCTCAGCCGGCAGAGCGCGACGCTGGTAGCGTCGAAGGCGCGGGGTGGGCTTGCTCACATCGATCACGTCGATTCCGATTTCACGTAGTGGTATATCGCTATCGACCAGACCAATCTTCGTACCGACCAGCCATCGCGACGGAGGCAAAGCTGGCTCAAAGGTATCGGCGGACCGAGGTCCTGTAGCTACAGTACGAAGTGCCGAAGCGGGCTTCCAGGGAACGCTCCTCCCGGACCACCACGACGTGGGTCATCAGCAGTACAAACGGCAAGAGGAGCAGGAGCCAGACGGCATTGATCACCGAGGCGACCCCGACGTAGACGAGGGTGCAGGAGACGTACATGGGGTTCCTGCTGAAGGTGTACGGTCCGGCGAGGACGATCCGGCTTGGCCGTCCCATGTCCACCTTGCCAGCCGCCAGCACCGCCCACGCGGCCAGCCACAGGCCGGCGAGGATCAACGGCCACCCGACGGCCTGGCCTATCCAGGCCGGCCATGCCAGCCTCCACGACCTGACGACGTGCAAGATGATGCCCGCTCCGAGGCCCACCAGGTAGGTCTCCGGGAGCGGGACGTTGCCCCATCGCCATGCAGCAATCTTGCGCACGCAGTCATCCCCGCGAGCCCGGCAGTCCGTCATAGCGGGCCGGCGTGAACAGGCCGAGGGAATCCCAACGCCTGGGCTCTGAGCCCGGGGCGGTCCGCTGACTGCGCTTCCGCGCATCGTCTTGCTTTCTCATTGCAGCTTCCCCCGCCAGTCATTGAATCATTGAGGCGACGAGGTCACGCGTGGTCTCGCGATGAGCTGTCAGGCGACGCCGAGCGCGTTGCGCAGCGCTGCCAGGAACGCTTCGGGCTGTTCGGAGGCTGGGTCGTCCGCGGCGTTCTCGATGACTTGCAGCGGCCAGTCGTGGCGGACGCTCGCCACCTCGGCGGCTCGTAGCCGCACCTGGCGGTCGTGTCGCCCCCAGATCAGGGTCGTGGGAACGGCGATCCGCGCAAGGTCCTCCGGCGGGATCGGTGGCACTCCGAGCCGCGGCATCAGGCTGCGGAGCGCGGCCTTCTGGCTGGGGGCGTGGGCACGGTCGAGGGCATATTCCTCCAGTAGCTCCATGACGCCACCCGCCTGCTCACGCAACCCGTCCAGGTCGACGAAGCATTGGCGGAAGAAACGATCCTGCTTGCGCCTGGTCGGTCGCGCGAGGTAGGCGATCAGGGTGAGCGCGAACCTCGGCGAGGGCCGCAACCGACCCAGACCGAACGTGTCCACGAGCACCAGCCCGCTGAGCCGATCAGCATGGTCGCTGGCGAAGCGGGCCGCGATCGCGCCGCCGAGCAGATGTCCTACCAATGCGGGCGGCGACGGACAGGTCCGCGTTATCAGCTCGTCGAGCCATGCAAATACGCGGCCGGTGTCAAGGCGGCCGTCGGTCACCTGCGAGGCGCCGTGGCCGGGCAGGTCAGGGGCGATGACCCGATGGGTCGCCACGAGGCCGGGGATCACCCGCATCCACGTAAGGGCGAACTCTCCGGGTCCGTGGAGCAGGACGACCGGTCGGCCGTTACCGCCCTCCAGCATGGCGGTCGAGACGCCGGCCAGTTGCAACCGTCGCTCCACGACGGGGATCTTGGCCACCAGCTGCTCCCGGGCTCCTCTCCCGGCGGCTGGCAGGTCGTGCCGCTCCACGTCGTGCTGCCCTGTAGTGGCTGCGTTCCTGTCAGCGTGGGATCTGGTCATGGCTCGCTCCTGGCTCGCGTCGACCCGTAGGCCGACAATGGGAGCCGGGCGGTGGCCACGCATCGGTGGAAACACCCAACTTGCGCCGGGTGGGCGCGTGGGTAGTTCTCGCCAGTCGGTGATCAGATGACCCGATGTGCGGTCAGGGTATCGCTCCTCACTGGTTGTTGCCGAGGAATGCCTCGACATCGGCAGCAAACTCCGCGTGATACTGAAACAGGAACCCGTGTGCCGAGTACGGGTAGATCTTCACCCGAGCTTGCGGGATCAGGCCTGCGAGCAGGTACGAGTAATGAGGCAGGATCATGGGGTCGCTGTCGCCGTTGGCCACCAGCACCGGCAGGTCAATTGCGCCCAGCCTCTGCAGCAGCGCGTGATTCGGGATCCCCCAGGCACAAACTGCGTCGTACTGCGCCTGGCGTGTTTCCCAGGTCGTTGCCTGGTCCCGGTCCTCAGTTCTGGCGACCATGCGCCGCAAGGACTGCTCGCCAGCTTGCCGACTGGAGGACGACCGGGCATAGAACACGTCGAGGACGCCATCGGGGCTGACTTCGGGTGCGCCGACCGCTGCCATGACCTCCGCGGCCCAACCGTGCATTCCGGCCGCACCCTGCGGCGCTGAAGATGCCAGTATCAGCCGACGGAGCAATCCCGGCCGTACAGTGCGATTTCCTGCGCGACGAAGCTGCCGATCGAGAACCCCAGGAGATCCACCTGGTCGAGCTCCATCGCGGTGAGGAAGGCAATAGCGTCGTGTGCCATCTGCTCGACGACGTGCGGCGTGGCTCCGGTCGAACCGCCCACGCCCGCGTTGTCGAACGTCACGACACGCCGGGTGGACGCCAGCGCGTCAATCAGTGCGGGATCCCAATTGTCAAGATTTCCGTGGAAATGCTGGAGCAGAACCAGCGGCACCGTTCCTTGGCCAGCCTCGCGATACGCATAGTCAATGCCGTTGGCGGCGCTGATGAGCTTGTTTGGAAGCTCTGAATAGGTCGCGGTCATGCGAATGCGACCTCGCTGACATCTATCGAGACGATCAGCGGCTCGCTGAGCGCTTGGCCGTCTGCCGCTCGCGGAAAGACCCTGTGCTTGGTAGGGAGCATGATGCCGGCCACCTGCGTGTAGTCGGAGACGTAGTGCGCACCGGGGTTGCCGCCCATGATCTCGACGTCGTAGTCGTGGCGCCGGATCAGGCCGTCTTGACCGAAGTACAGTGTCTGCTCGGTGCTGTGGGTGGCGAGGTAGCTCGGCCAGATCACGTGCAGCCTGCGCCACTGCTCGCCCTGCTCCTGCCATTGGTCGAGCTCAGCCGTTTCGAATCCCGGGAGGGCGAATGTGAACGGCTGCGTGACGAAGACGTCATCGAGCACGCCCTGCTGGCCCTTGAGAGCCCAGAGGGCGCCGCCTTGGATCAGGCGCGCTGAGACGGTCTCCAGCTGGGTCCGGCGCGTAAGGCCACCGTGGGCCTCAATGACGGTCTCAAGCAGATCGGTCATTACTCCTCGTTCTTTCTGGCCCGCCGTTGCGAGACGACCTCTCCAGGCCATTCTCAATCGAGATGGTTCTCTTTGCGGGTAGGCGTGCTGCCGTTAGGGCTTGAGTGCGCGCGCCGACCACCAGAGCATGCCGGGGTTGACGCGTTCGGGGTAGATGGCGAGCATCTGGTCGTACAGCGCTCGCGCGGTCTCCGTCGTCTCCACGATCCGGTCGAAGTCGCGGACGTACTGGCGGGTCTCCTCGATGATCTCGGGGCCGTCGTGGCGGCCGGCGCGCTGATGCCCGGCGATCACGGCCCGAGGGCCCAGGGACTGGATGGTGTCGAGGGCGGCGAGCCACGCGCGCCGGCCCTGCGGGCTGGACTCACGAAGGTACTGGTGGACGTCGTTGTAGACGGCGTCGCCGGCGACCACCAGGCCGATCTCCGGGACGTGCAGGCAGGTCGTCTCGTCGGTGTCGGTGTGCCCGAGCTCAACCGCGACCAGGTCGTGGCCCTCCAGGTCGATGGTGTGATCCGGCAGCGGATCGGCGAGGACGAGGTCGTCTGGGATCTTGCCGGGCAAGAGCCCGTTCCAGAAGGCGAGAAGGTCCGGCGTGGAGCCTTGCCGCATCGCCTCGATCACCGCGGGCACGGCGAGCGCTCGTGCCTGGGGGAAGCGGTCCAGGATCATGCGCAGGCCGAACCAGTGATCGCCGTGGCCGTGGGTGATGTAGACCGCTGTCAGGTTCTTGCCGTGGGCGGCGACCCAGTCGGCGAGGTCGCGTGCCTGGCCGACGGTCAGGAGCGGGTCGACGAGGACGGCGTCCTCCTGGCCGGAGATGAGCGTCGCCGCTATCGGTTGCCACAGGAACTGCTGTGCGCCGGGAGGCGGGTCGTCGCTGGCGGTTGGCTCGAGTGCCGTCACGTACACATCCCAGGTGAGCGGGGCAGGTTGGGTTGTCATCGGAGCTCCTTTCATGTCAGCCCGGGAACTTCAGGCCCTCGCGGCCGAAATCGTCCGCGTGCTGGAGGAGGAAGGCGCGGAAGTCGGTCAGCCAGGTGTCCACACACGACCCATGGCCCCTCCTTCACTTTCGGCTCCAGCCGCGCCACCTGAAGTCGGCGTCCATCGCGATGTCATGTCCGGAGGCAGCGCTCGTATCCACCAGGGCACAGTGCGAGTGGCCAGCATCTGGTGGGCGGTGCGCAGCTGCTCGCGCGCGTCAGCGCGGCGGCGCTCGCGGCGCAGCCACTCGCCGTAGAGCAGATGGGTGCGGGCGACCTCCGCGCCGAGGCGGGTACGGCCCAGGCGCGCGACCGACTCGGGGTAGAGGCGCTCGGCGACGTCGCCCTCGCTCAGCAGGGCGCGGACGCGGGCTTGGATCCCCAGGGCCCACTTGCTGGGCACAACATGCGTGCGCTCGGACAGCCACTGGAGTGCAGCCCTGGTCGACGCATCCGGCGCACGGAAGTAGTCGAACAGGACACCCACCGGCACTCCCGACTCATCACAACCACGTCATTTGAGTAGGCACGGCAATGGACAATTGTGGGCAGCCAAGTCGTCTGCCGGGCGGGCGCGGACGGCCATCGTGAGGGTCGTCCCGTGCCGCGTCGCCAGCACGGGAGGATCGCTCTGTAATGGTCGTCGCCCAGGCTGACGATCACCGAGCGCCTCGCCGACGGGCGGAAGGCTTGACAGAATCGTGCTCCAGGATCTCCGTACCGGCGCCCAGATGGGGGCAGTGGACGGACGTTGGGTTCGGCGGGGTGGTCTGCTGGTGGTGCGGTCGCGGATTCCATCCGGGATGCCCAAGGAAGGCATACTGCCGCCGCTGGCCTTCCAGGGCCGATGGCGGCGCTATCAGGAGCTTGCGCTGGAGGCGTTCGAACGTGATCGGCGGGCGGGCAGGCGCTCCACCCACGTGCTTGCCCCGCCGGGCTCCGGCAAGACCATGCTGGGGATGGAAATCGTCCGCCGCCTCGGCACGCGAGCGCTGGTGCTCTGCCCGAACTCGGCTGTGCAGGCGCAGTGGCTGAGAACGGCCGAGCTGTTCGGCGCGTCCGATGGCGTCGCCGCACCAGGTCCAGACGCCCCGATCGCCTGCCTGACCTATCAGTCGCTCTGCCAGATCCAGGATCCGGACGTGGCCTTGGGGAACGCCGCCGAGCGACGTTGGATCGCCGACCGTGCCCTGGCTCTGGGCGTCCCGCCCGCCGAGGTCGAGCGGGAGGCGGCGACCTGGCGGGGCGAGGCGGCGAAGCGGCGGTCGCGGGAGATCGCCCGGATCAAGGCCGCGATCAAGCGGGAGATCGCCCGGGGCGCGCACGAGGGTGTCGAGTTGGCTGACATCCTGGAGCCGACCGCGCACCGACGGGTGGAGACGCTGCGCCAGCTCGGGGTGGGGACCCTGGTGCTGGACGAGTGTCACCACCTCGCCTCCCTCTGGGGCTATGTCGTCCGCGCGGTCGCCGCCCTCCTCGGCGACGTCCACCTTGTTGGGCTCACGGCCACTCCGCCCGACGAGCTGACCGAGCTGGAGGCGGAGCTGTACCAGAGTCTGCTCGGGCCGGTCGACTTCACGATTCCGACCCCGGCCGTGGTGCGCGAGGGGTTCCTGGCGCCCTACCAGGAGTTGGCATGGCTCACCGAGCCGCTCGAGAGTGAGGCCAGTTGGCTGGCAGAGCACGACCTGCGCTTCCGCCAGCTCGTCACCGACCTTCACCACAAGGACATCGGCGGGTCGCTGAGCTTCCCGGAGTGGGTCATCACGCGGCTGCGCGTACGAGGGGCAGGCCCGGGGGAACCGGAGATGCCGTGGGCGTCGTTCCAGCGGCGGCATCCCGCCCTGGCCCGGGCGGGCCTCCGGTTTCTCGCCTCGGCCGGCCTGCTGTTGCCCGAGGGTGCTCCAAGGGGCGAAGGCTACCGCGAGCCACCGGCCCTCGACGACTGGCTGGTCCTGCTCGAAGACTACGCGCTGCGCTGCCTGGCCCCGGACCCCTCACCGGCCGCGGCCGAGCGCTACCAGGCGATCGCGGCGGCCCTGCGGGACCTCGGCTATCGGCTGACCCGCCAGGGAATCCGCCGCGCCGCCTCTGACGTGGATCTGTTGCTGGCCAATTCGGCGGCCAAGACCCTGGCGCTGGCCCAGGTGCTGGCCTGCGAGATCGACGCCCGTCTCGCGCGGCTTCGTGCACTCGTACTGTGTGACGCCGAGTTGGTCCGCAAACCCGGCGTCGCGCTGGTCGGCGTCCTGCGGCCGGAAGCGGGCACAGCGCCCGAGGTCGTCCGAGCCCTCGCCGCCGACGAGCGGACCGCCATCGTCCGGCCGTTGCTGGTCTCCGGACGCGGGCTTCGCTGCGCCCCATACGACGCCGACCATCTGCTCGCGGCGCTGGCGGAGGCGGCCGCGGAGGCTGGCGAGCCCCTTGCCGGGTGGCGCGCCGAGGCCGACGGCGAGGGTCTGGTCCGGCTGGTCGCCGCGACCCCAGCGTGGCAGCCCGGCCGCTGGGTGCCCCTGGCGACCCGCATCCTCACCGCCGGGGCGACATGGACGCTGGTCGGCACCCGCGCTCTACTCGGAGAGGGATGGGACGCCCCGTGCGTCAATTGCCTTGTCGATCTCACCACGGCCACGACGGGCGTGTCAGTCCGGCAGATGCGCGGCAGGTCGCTACGCCTGGACCCGGGCGACCCGGAGAAGATCGCGTCCAATTGGGACGTGGTTTGCGTCGCGCCCGATCTCTCGAAGGGCAGCGGCGACTACGACCGGTTCGTGCGCAAGCACCTCGAGCTGTACGCGCCATCGGAGGACGGACGGATCGAGGCCGGGCCGACGCACGTCCATCCAGCGCTCGGGCCATTCGCGCCGCCGCGCGCGGCACAGTTCGCCGCGCTCAACCGCGCGGCCGCTGCCCGGGCCAGAGACTACCAGCTCGCCCGGGCGCGCTGGCGGATCGGGACGTCCTACCGCGGCGAGGACCGCGACACGCTGTTGGTGCGCCACCGCAGGCAGCCCCCGAAAGTCAGGCCGGCACCCTCCGAACGAGTGCCGCGCTACCCGTACAAGCAGTCGGGCCCGCTCACGCTCGGGGCCGCCGGGGCAGCCGCTGGAGGGATGCTCGCCGCCCTCTCCGGCCAGCCGGCGGCCGCGCTCACCGCCGCCCTGCTGCCCGCGGGGCTTGCCTGGGCGGCGGCCCGCCTGGGGCGGGTCAGGGCCGAGCTCGCGGACGCGCTGCCGCTCGACCGTGCCGCCCACGCCGTCCTCGATGCCTACCAGGACCTCGGCGAGATGAGCGCCGAGGCAGCCTCCTCCCTGGCGATCGAGCCGCGCGCATCGGGATATCTGCGCTGCCTGCTCCGCGACGGGACGGAGGAGGAGAGCTCACGCTTCACGGGTGCGCTCAATGATCTGCTGGCCCCGCCTGAAGCGCCACGCTATCTGGTGTCGCGGCTGCTGCCAGGGCCAGCCGGGCGAGGGCGCCTGCTCCTCAGACTCCTGACCAGGCGGGCACTCTTCCCGGTTCGGTGGGAGCCCGTTCCGGGCGACCTGGGGAGGCGGAAAGACCGCGCCGAGGCGTTCGCCCGCGCCTGGCGACAATGGCTCGGTCCCAGCGACCTGGTCTTCACGCACCGGACCCAGGCTGGCCATGCCGCACTCGCCCAAGCCGTCGCGCAATCGACCGACTACGAGACCAGCGCGCGCAAAGTCTGGGTCTGACGCTGCCACGGCAGGGAAGAGGGGCTGTGGACCCCCTCTTCCCTGGTCCGCGATCGCCTCAGCCCGTGGTCGAGCTGAAGATGTCGTTGTTGCCGAAGGCCGGCGGGCAGTCGCCGAGCGGCCAGGGCGCCGGCAGCACCACATGGCCTGCGTTGAACGACGCCTGCCGCCAAGCGTCCATCGCCGGGCAGTCGGCGGTGCGGCGGACGTCGGTCCATGTGCCCGCGCCGTAGCTGTTTGTGGCGACGGCGTAGACGTAGTCACCCAGGAATTCGTTGTACAGGATGCGCCCCTGCGAGGTCCCCCGAGCGTCGCCGGTCGGCCCGCTGGAGGCCGTGACGAACGCTCCAGGGGCCCCATTGGCCCCGATGGCGGCCACACGCAGCACGCCGTGCTCGGGCCGGGGGTTGACGGTGGTGTTCTGGAACGGCGCCCGGAACGCCATGTACACCACGTAGACAGTCCCACCGTCGGGTGAGATCGCCGGCGCGGAATACACCGACCGGTCGCCCTCTTCGGAGACCACACTCGGCGCGCTCCAGGTGGCTCCGCCGTTCGTGGAGAACGACAGCAGCGTCTTTTCGTTGTTGAAGCCGAACCGGCCGTCGCTCCAGGCGTCCACGAGCTCGTTGGTGGCGCCCTGGCCGGTGGGCGCCCCGTTGGCAATGTCCACGCTCGGCATGGCCGCCAGGTCGGTGCGCGCTCCGGCGATCCCGTCCGCGACGCAGCGGCCGCTCACTCTATCGATGAAGAAGCACGCGTCGTTCATCGACATGATCTCGACGGGCGGGGTCCAGGTCTTGCCGCCGTCGAAGGACTTGATCATGGTGTGCGTCCCGATGCCCGGGGTACCGACCGCGAAGTGGGTCCAGAACGCGTACACCACGCCGTGGCTGTCGGTGCGCACCGTGCAGCCCTGATGCGAGCCACGCTGGAAGTTGGCCACCGGCGGAGCCACCACGCGGCTGGTCCAGGTGACGCCACCGTCGGTGGACGTGGCGACGAAGGGGAACAGCGGGAAGCCCAGTCCCCCACTCAGGCTGTGGAAGTCGACGTAGCACACGTACGCGTTGCCAAAGAACGGGCTGGAGGCGGCGTTGTCCGCCCAGACCTGCTCCTTGTCCAGGTCGGCCGTGGCGGCGTTGCGAGGCGCCACCAAGAACGGCCTGGACCAGTTGGCCTGCTTATGGATGCGGTCGGGGGTGACGTTGTCGATGTGCGAGACGGCGACCTCGGTAGCGGTGTTGACCGGGGCGCCGATACGCGTATCGGTGAGGTTGGTGGCCAGGTTCGAGTAGTACAGCCGCGAGCCATTGGCCCAGGAGAATTTGCCGTCGACCGGAACTGGCCCGAACGCGACTCCTGGGTCGCTACGGGAGCGTAGCCCCGCCTCGAAGTAGTTGGGGACGGTGTGGATCGGTCCGACGTGCGGGGTGCAGGGCTCGACCGTCGGGCTGCAGTCGGCCGCGGTCAGCCCCGAGTAGGTGGGCTGGGTCCAGGTGTGTCCCCGATCGAACGAGAAGTACAGGCCAGGACGTCGGGCCTGGAGGCGTCGACCGCGAGCGCCGGCTCGTTCTGGGCGTTCTGCGGGTGCTGGTTGGTCGGGCTCCCGACGCTGACGAGAGCTTGCGCTGCGGCTGCCCCCGCCGGCGAGAAGCCCGCGCCGGATCCAATGATCATGACGGCACCGAGAAGACAAACCAGCGACCGTCGCACGATCGATCGGCGCATCATCACGCTCCTTTCTTCCCGGCCGAAGACTGGTGCCTTCCGTCTCCCGACGAAACCATTCCGCTTCGACAGGGATCTGTGGACCGGCAGGAAAGGGCAGCCCGGCGGCGCGCGCGCCCTGACCGGTGGCCAGCATGCGCGAACGACGCTGGCGCGGTGGCGTGGTCGTGTCCGGCTGCCGCACCGTGGCGGCGTGGTGGTGGACTCCATCGACGGCCGGTCCTGGTCGGGAGGGCCAAACCTCCCGAGATTAGGCCATCCGGTCGGCAGGATCGATCCGGCGGATGACGTATAGACGACGTAATCGAACACGTCCGTCGTGGGCCGAGCATCGGAGAGGGCCAGTCTCCCGGGCTGGTCAAGTGGATTGCCCTCGTCCACCCCGTCCGCCCGGGTTGACCTTGGCGGATCGGTTTGCGAGCCTCATTGGACCGGGCGTCTGCCCAACGGGGGGAGACTGCTACCGGTGGCCGGGTGAGGAGGTCTTGATTCAGCGGTACGGCATTGGGAAGCGCCAACGCACGGGTCACCCGCGACGGCACGGCTTCGAGCTATCTGCGCTACGACGGGTCGACTGACGCCACGACCAGTGCGTGCAGCACGGGTCGGCGCTCGCAGAATGAGCCGACGGTGGCGGTCGACCCCCACAACACCCAGGTCGTCGTCGCCGGGGCCAACGACTACTGCGCCCAGATCGTCAACGGCGACGTGTGGACGGGCTACTACCGCTCCACCAACGGCGGGTCCAGTTGGCAGGACAGCCTGGTGCCCGGGTATCCGGCCGACGCATCGGCGGCAGGGGTCGCCTCCCCGGTGCACGGGACCTGCGGCGCGGCCGGCGACCCGTCCCAGGCTTTCGACCGCGACGGCCGCCTGTTCTACGCGTTCATCTGTTTCAACCGCGCCAAGCCCGTCAACGGCGGGGTGTTCGTGGCGCGCTATACCAACGACGGCGCGGCCTACGACCGGACCGTCCTGGTCAAGCGCGGAACCCCGTCCGGGCAGTTCCTCACGGGGCTGTTCCAGGACAAGATCAACCTGACGGTCGACCAGACCGCTGGGCGGTTTGGCGGCAATGCCTACGTGGCGTGGTCGCAGTACGACGGCTTCGCCCCGAACAACGCCGTGCTGTTCTCGCGCTCCACCGACCACGGCCTGACGTTCTCAAAGCCGATCAGGGTCACGCCGGTGGCGCTTGGCACCGGGTCCTTCGCCGATCTTGCCGTCGGGCCCGACGGTGCGGTGTACCTGGCCTTCCTGACCTACCCGTCGTCATCCAATCCCAGCAGCGACGTGTGGCTGTCCAAGTCCACTGACGGCGGGGCGTCCTTCGGCGCGGCAGCGCACGTGGCGACCATCGAGCTGTTCGACTCCAGCCAGTTCAGCGGCAACGGCGCGACCGACTGCGGCGATGGACCGTTCGCCTGCCCGAGCGGACTCACGTTCTCCCGGTTCACTACCGCCCCAGCAGTCGCCGCGGACGCCACCGGCGTGCACGTGGTCTGGAACGCGAAGCTGGCGAGCGGGCAGTCCAAGGTCTTTGTGCGCAATTCGCCGGACGGGATCGTCTGGCCGGCCCCTGCAACCACGCTGGACACCGTGGCCGTGGGCCACCAGTGGACCCCCGACATCGCCTCCGCCGGCGGGGTGATCAACGTGGTCTTCTACGACTCCCGGGCCGACGCCGCATATTCGCCGAGGCTGCCACCAGGCAACACCGCCAGCGGGCAGAACTCCGGCGACGTGATCCACACGTGGGTGGCCGAGTCCACCAACGGGGGCGCGGGCTGGTCCGAGACGCAGATCTCTACGGTGGGCAGCAACTTCGGCTGGGAGACCCACGGGGCCCGGCGGGACGGGTTCTGGGGCGACTACATCTACGTCTCGGCGGTCGGCGGGACCGTCATCGCTACCTGGACCGATTCACGTGACCTGGTGGCAGGCACCGACCCGCGCGAGACCGGTGCCGCCGACGACCACGACGGCTTCGACGTGTTCCAGCCATGCACCTACGTGCCCAACGACATCAATGCCGCGTCCTACTCGTCCCCGACCGTCGGCGACCCGTGCCTGTCGCAGGGAGGGCTGGACCAGAACATCTACGCCGCGGGCGCCTGAGCTCGCGCTGAGCTGATCGGCGAGCGCCAGGGCGACAACCCGGGCGCTCGCCGACCCTGTGGGTGCTACCGGAGGGGTGGCGACCGCGTGGCACTGGCTGGACCCCAAGGTGCGCGTTGCCAAGGCGGCCCGGGCACTGCGGCCAGGCGGCGCGCTGGCCACCATCTCCACCCACCACGTCGCGGGCGGCACCGAGGCGTTCTTCGTGGAGGTGCAGGTCTGCTACGAGCGTTGGGATCCCGCCACTCCACCCGGGTTGCGACTGCCCCCCGCCGCTGAGGTTGGCCAAGATCGCCAGGAACTGGACCAATCAGGCCAGTTCGGGCCGGCGGCCGTCCGTCGCTTCCAGTGGGAGCGGTCGTACTCAACCGCCGCGTACCTGGAGCTGCTGCGGACCTACTCCGGCCACAGGGCGCTGGTGCGTGCGGCCAGAGCAGGCCTGTTGGACTGTATCGCCGGGCTCATCGACAGCCGCTACGGCGGCCAGATCACCAAGTGCTACCTGACCGAGCTGCGGGTTGCGCACCGCCAGGTCCGGTGACGGCGGCTCGGCGAGTGTCGTGGTGACCGATCGGCGTATGGGGTCACACCCGACTCCGGCCCGCTGGACGAGCTGAAGGCAACGAAGGTTCCACCGCCGACCTCCTGGAACTTCGAGGCCGGCATCTTTGACATAGCTCTCGGCCAGGTCAGGCACTGTCAACAACGCTGGGGACCGTCTTGCTTCTGCTGCCACCACAGGCGGATAGTGCGAGCAGCCAGATCATCGGGAGAGCGACTGCCGGTCGAGACACGAACTTTTGCATGACCTCTGCTCCAGACGAGATTGCCATCCAAAATGGCGTCTCCCACGTATCCTTAGCTGCCTACCCAGATCGTCGACCGGGGTTACGTGCCGCAGACCGGGCAGATCATGCTCGCCGACACCGCGCAGCTGTTCCTCAAGAACCCGCCGATGCGGGAGGGGTGCCTCGGCGAGCTGACCTGACCGCGTCACGCGTGACGCGCCGGTTGTCTGGCGAGGAGTGATGGCATAACTGAGTAGCGGTCGCTAGGGCGGCCCGGACATAGGAGAACGGGATCATGTTGGCAAGCGCACGGAGATGGCGGCTGCTCGTCGTCAGCGTGGGCCTGGCTCTGGCGCTGGTGGCGTGCGGCGGCAATGGTACGAAGAGCGGGGGTACCACGACGACCACGGGCGCGGCCTCCTCGGTCGACCAGGCGCTCGCCGCGAAGGTGCCGGCCGCGATCAAGTCCGACGGCAAACTTCTCATCGGGACCGACTCGACCTACGCGCCGAGCGAGTTCCTCGACACCGACGGGAAGACGGTCATCGGCTTCGACGTCGACCTGTTCAACGCCGTCGCGGCCAAGCTCGGCCTGACCACCCAATGGACATCAGCCAAATTCGACGCGATCATCCCAGGTGTTCAATCCGGGAAGTACGAGGTCGGCGTCTCGTCGTTCACCATCAACGCCGAGCGCAAGCAGCAGGTCAACATGGTCAGCTACTTCAACGCGGGCACCCAGTGGGGGACCAAGAAGGGCAACCCGACCGGTATCCAGCCCGACAACGCATGTGGAAAGAAGGTCGCCGTCCAGACCAGCACCGTCCAGGACACAGAAGACCTGCCCAAGCGGGTGAATCAGTGCAAGACCAGCGGAAAGTCGGCCATCACCATCGACCGCTACCAGGGGCAGGACCAGGCGACCGCCTCCGTGGTCTCCGGCAAGGACGACGCGATGCTCGCCGACTCCCCGGTGGTCGCCTATGCGGTGAAGCAGACCAACGGCCAGCTCGAGCTGCTCGGTAACATCTACGACTCGGCGCCATACGGGTACGTGGTCAAGAAGGATCAGACCGACTTCGCCCAGGCGCTCTCGGGCGCGGTCGCCGCGCTGATCTCCGACGGCACGTACAAGCAGATCCTCAGCAAGTGGGGCGTCGACGCGGGCGCGATCACCAACCCCGCCGTCAACCCCTGACGTCGGAAAGGGAACGCGGCCCCATGACCGACACTGCAACCAGACCGGCGGAGCGGGTGCCGCCGCCAGAGACCATCAAGGCGGTACCCGTCCGCCACCCTGGCCGTTGGGTCGCCGCCGTGGTCATCGCGATCCTGGTGGCGATGTTCGCCCACATGCTGGTGACCAACAAGGCGTTCCAGTGGCGCTTCATGTTCGACAACATGTTCCGCCCGCCGGTGATCGAAGGCGTCCGGACGGCGCTGGTGGTCACCATCCTCGCGATGATCATCGGTGTGGCCCTCGGCACCGTGATCGCGGTCATGCGGCTCTCTCCCAATCCGGTGCTCTCGAGCGCGGCCTGGGTCTACACCTGGTTCTTCCGCGCCGTGCCGCGGATCGTGCTGCTGGTCCTCTTCGGCAACCTCGGGATCCTCTACGCGCGTTACGAGTTCGGGCTGCCGTTCGACCGGCAGATCGGCAACCTGTTCGGGATCGACTTCAGCGCACGGCTGTTCGGCTTGGATGCCCGAACGGTGGTGACCGGGTTCGTCGCCGGACTCCTGGGCCTGGCGCTGTCCGAGGCGGCCTACATGGCCGAGATCGTCCGGGCGGGCATCCAGTCGGTCGACCCCGGCCAGCAGGAGGCCGCCCAGGCATGCGGCATGGGGCGTGGCGTCACCCTCCGCCGGATCGTCCTTCCGCAGGCGATGCGGGTGATCGTCCCGCCGACCGGCAACGAGACCATCGCCATGCTGAAGGACACCGCGCTCCTCGCCTTCGTCCCGGTCACCAACGAGCTGTTCTTCCAGCTCCAGGCCATCGGCGCCCGCACCTTCCGGGTGTTCCCGATGCTGGTCGCAGGCGCGCGCCCGCGAGACGGCGAGGAGTGTTGGATTTGGCCACTGATCCAAGCAGCACGGCGGCCGCCGGTCCCGAGGCCAAGCAGGCGATGGTCAAGGCCGAGGGGGTCCACAAGCACTTCGGCCGGCTCGAGGTGCTGAAGGGCATCGACCTGGAGGTGAAACCCCGCGAGGTGACCGTCATGCTGGGGCCCTCGGGCTCGGGAAAGTCGACCTTCCTGCGCTGCATCAACCACCTGGAGCAGATCAATGCCGGTCGCCTGTGGGTGGACGGCGAGCTGGTCGGCTACCGGCAGCACGGCGACAAGCTCTACGAGCTGAAGGACAGCGAGGTCGCCCGCAAGCGGGCCGAGATCGGTATGGTCTTCCAGCGCTTCAACCTGTTCCCGCACATGACCGCACTCGGCAACGTCATCGAGGCACCGATGCGGGTCAGGGGCGTCCGCAAGGCTGACGCGACCGCCCGCGGCCACGAGCTGCTCGCACAGGTCGGGTTGGCCGACAAGGCCGACGTCTACCCCGCGCAGCTCTCCGGCGGCCAGCAGCAGCGGGTGGCGATCGCCCGCGCGCTGGCCATGGATCCCAAGCTGATGCTGTTCGACGAGCCGACCAGCGCGCTGGACCCCGAGCTGGTCGGCGACGTCTTGGACGCGATGCGGAAGCTGGCCGAGAACGGCATGACGATGATCGTGGTCACCCACGAGATGGGCTTCGCCCGTGAGGTCGGCAGCCACCTGGTCTTCATGGACCAGGGCATCGTGGTGGAAGAGGGCCGTCCCGCCGAGGTGTTCGCCAACCCCCGCCACGACCGCACCAGGGCGTTCCTGTCCAGGATCCTCTGAACGGGGATTGTCCGTGAGGGCCCAAGAGCCTTTGGCTCCGTTCGCGCGTTCTCTACCCGGCCCTCGGACCCCAACACCATTCGCTGCCAGGCCATCCGACCAACCTGCCAAGCTATCAGTAGCCGGCGCCGAAGTCGGCGCGTGGCACGGTCGCTAGGACCTGCTGCTGGTAGTAGACCGGGCCGCCCTCGTCGGCCGTCACGTTCGACGGGTAGTGGGTCGAGACCATCAGCGCGTAGATATTTCCGTTGGAGATCGCGAGGCCGAAATAGTCGCCGATGAACGCGTCGTGCGTACAGGGATCGATGGCTGCGGCGCAGGCCATCTGCCCGATCCCGTCAACGTGCTGGGCCGGGTTCATCGGATCCCAGGTGAACTGCGAAACGCGGACGTTCGGTCCGACCTGGACGGCGCCCGCGCCGCTGTCCTTGTAGGCCTGGAGCGAGGTGTCGATGCAGAAGTTGGTCCGCCCGACGTCCTGCGGAAGGACGCTGGCGTCCTTGGGGCAGGCGGCGCGGCGGTCGTAGAAGGCGATGGCGACCGCGCCGCCGGAACCCGCCGCGACCGAGGGCTGGAACTGGTCGGTCGTGGCGGAGTTCGGCGCGTCGTTGACGACGACCGGCGTGGACCAGGTCGAGCCGCCATTGGTCGATTGGGTGAACTTGACGTCCATCTGCGTCCCGTTCCAATCCTCATAGGTGAGGTACAGGTGGCCCGGATAGGTCGGGCCGGCGGCAAGGTTCTCCGTGATCCCGTCCCGGAAGGTCGTGTTTGGCAGCTGCCCGGTCGGGAGGAGCCCAACCGACGTCACGGGCACGAACGGGCTGAACGTCTGGGCGTCGTCGGTGGAGCGAGCAACGTAGATCGTCGAGGAGGTCCCATTGGGTGGGAACGAGACGACCGCGACGTAGACGTTGCCGGCGGCGTCGATCTCGGGATAGACGTAGGTCACCGCCGCCCCGACCTGCGACGGCGGGCTGATCGTCACCGCCTTGGCGAAGCTCACGCCGCGGTCCCGAGAGACCGCGATCCGTACCTTGGTCGCCGTGCCGTTGAAGACCGACCAGGCCGCGTACACGTGGTCCTGGAACTTATTGCCGGGGGTGTGGTTGACGGCAACCCATTGCTTGTCCTCGACGTGCCCGGCCTGCTTCGCGGAGGCGTTGTTCGGCGGCTCGAGCGGCTGGCCGCCGTTCCCCTTCACCCAGTGGCGACCCATGTCGTCGCTGTACGACAGGTCGATCTCGCCGTCCGGATGCAACTTCGTCGCGTCGAAGAACGAGTTGAACGGAAGCACCGTCTGGTAGACGCGGCCCTTGGTGTCGAAGTCGGCGTTGGGGTCGGTCGTGTCCGTCCAGCTCGGCGGCATGGCCTGGGTGCCGGTCGAGATGCAGTCGTAGCCCTGCACCTGGTTGTTCGAGACCGGCGCCCCGTTCAGGATCTGGTAGGCGCCGAGATAGAACATGTAGAAGGTCGAGTACTTGTCGAAGAAGAACTTTGAGCTGCCGACCAGATCCTCCGTCCCCGGCTTGACCGCGATTCAGGACTCGGAATGGTTGGCATTGAACGGGCCAGACCGGCACGTGCCGGCCAGCGGGACACGCGAGCCTGACGGGACGGGATAGCCGCCGCCGGTCGCCGGCGAACTCGCGACCACGTTGGTGAACGGTAGGCTTGCGCTCCAGAGGGGGCCGGCTTGGCTGGCGGGCGTGACCGAGAGCATGAGCGCCGCTGCTCCAAGGACCGCGATCACAGCCGATCGTCGTTTCACGATGCTCCTCCCCTTCTCCTGCCCCGCGCTCGAGGAACACCGCCGCGGTGGCTGCCAACGGTCGGCGCCACCCGCAAGGGGGATTTCGCCACGAGATTCCGCAAGCTGGCGATCGCGCTTGGTTTGCCTGCGTTCCGCAGTTGAGCGCGGGTCTGGGACACGTCCCGGGATAAGGATGCAGGTCAGAGGATTGTGGCTGGCACCACATGTTGCGAATGCCTAGTACACGAAGTGGACAGTATAAGTTGTTCAGCCTGTATCGATACTGATAGTGTCTGGGACATGTTCTTGCGGGAGGTGCGGCGGCGGAACAAGAACGGCACGCAAGTGTCGTACCTGCAGCTGGTCCACAACGAATGGGACGCGGCGGCGCAGGCGTCCCGCACGAAGATCCTCTACAGCTTCGGCCGGACCGACCAGGTGGACCCGGCCGCGATCCAACGGCTGATCGCCTCCCTGTCCCGGCTGCTGGACCCCGCCGCGGCGTTGCGGGTGACCGCCAGCTCCGAGCTGACCTTCCTTGAGTCCCGGCCGCTTGGCGGCACGCACGTGCTGGACGGCATGTGGCAACGGCTGGGCGTCGACAAGGTGATCGGCGGGCTCCTCAAGGGCCGCCGCCGGGATCCGCGGGTGGAGCGGGTGCTGTTCGCCTTGGTCGCCAACCGCGCCTTGGCCGCCTCCTCCAAGCTCGCCGCCGCCGGCTGGGTGTCAGACGACGTGCACATCGACGGCCTGCCACAGACAAGCGACGATGCCTGCTACCGGGCCATGGACTGGCTGCTAGAGAGCAAAAGCGCCCTCGAGAAGGAGGTCTTCTGGCAGGTCGCGACCCTGCTCGATCTTGAAGTCGACCTGCTGTTCTTCGACACGACCTCGACCTACTTCGAACTGGACGAGGCCGACGCCCCCATGGCGCGGGACGAGCGCGGCACCACGCTGGCCGACACCACCAACGGCGACGGCGCGACCAAGGCGGGGTTTTGCACCTATGGCAAGTCCAAGGACCACCGCGATGACCTACCGCAGATCATCGTCGGGATGGCGGTCACCCGCTCGGGGATCCCGGTCCGGGTGTGGTGCTGGCCCGGCAACACCACCGACTCCGCGCTGATCCGCCAGGTCAAAGCCGACCTGCGGGACTGGACGCTGGCGCGGGTCATCTGGGTGGCCGACCGCGGCTTCGCCTCCGCCGAGAACCGCCGCTACCTACGGCGTGGCGACCACCACTACATCATCGGGGAGAAGTTGCGCTCCGGATCGGCCGAGGCGACCGCCGCCCTATCGCGCCAGGGCCGCTACGCCGAGGTCGCCGGCAACCTGCGGGTCAAGGAGGTGCGGATCTCCGATGCCGAGCGGTTCGTCATCTGCCACAACCCCGATCAGGCCGACCGCGACGCCGCCGTCCGCGAGCGGCTCCTCGCCCAGCTGACCGAGCTGATCGACGGCACCGACAAGCTGAGCGCAACCAAGCGGGCAGAGCTGCGCGGGGTGATCTCCACCAAGCCCGGCCTGCACCGCTACCTGCGCGTCACCCCCTCCGGGCTGCTGCGCATCGACAAGGCCACCGTCAAGGCCGAGACCAACTTCGACGGCAAATACCTGCTGCGCAGCAGCGACCCGCACCTGAGCGCCGAGGACATCGCGCTGGGCTACAAGCAACTGCTCCAGGTCGAACGCGGCTGGCGCGACCTCAAGCAGGTCATCGACCTGCGGCCGGTCTACCACCGGCTGGAAGAGCGCATCCGCGCCCACGTCGTGCTGTGCTGGCTGGCGCTGCTGCTGGTCCGAATCGTCGAGACCACCACCGGCGCGACCTGGCGGTCGCTCACGGCCGAGCTGAACCGCCTGCAGGTGATCACCTTCACTGGTCCCCAGGGGACCTTCCGCCAGCGCACCGAGCTGACCAAGCCCCAGCGTGACATCTACGCCACCCTCCAGCTCGACCCGCCCAGCAAGATCATCGAGCTGGCCACCCCAAGCTCCTGACCAGGCACGACACCGCCGCCTAGTAACACACGCAGCGCACGTCCGCCGCGGCATTCTCGCAGGTCAACCCACGAATTCATGTACTAGACGATCCCCCCAGCTGCGGAACGCAGG
>WNGK01001444.1_pt1 | contig 25717 bp, 20 predicted proteins | sample 5400601 | NCBI WGS metagenome assembly WNGK01 (sample SAMN13153376, study PRJNA577476) | soil metagenome | isolation source: 60 cm soil or saprolite under Garry oak tree replicate 1 | place: USA:California | collected 2016-06-15
AGCAACACATCATTGGGACAATACCGAAGAGACAACTCGCGAAGAGACAACTCGCTTGACGCACTGTCTAGTGCATGTTAGTTTGCCGATCTAATCAAGTTGCATTTCGCGTGCTCCGGATTTCGTCTTTTGGTAAGACAGGAGATAGCTTTGTCCGCACCCGCGCCTAAACTTAAACGCACGCCGCTAAATGCCGCGCACCGCCAACTGGGTGGACGCATGGTTGAGTTTGGGGGCTGGGACATGCCGGTGCAGTATTCTGCGGGCACCGTCGCAGAGCACATGCGGACCAGAACGCGGGCCGGACTTTTCGACGTGTCGCACATGGGTGAAATAGATGTGCGCGGCCCCGATGCTATTCCATTTGTTAATCGTCTGGTTTCCAACGATGCGTCGAAGTTGATTGACGGACAGGCGCAGTATTCGGCGTTAACAACACCTGAAGGAACCGTCATTGACGATCTCCTGGTTTATCGTTTCGCCGCAGATCGCTTGCTTTTGGTAGTAAATGCGGGAACCACTGATAAAGATTGGAACTGGATCAAGTCGCATCGCGCTGCTGCAGACCTGGAGTTACAAAATCGAAGCGCCGATTATTGTCAGCTTGCCCTGCAAGGTCCCAAAGCGATTGGAATTCTCCAGAAACTGACCGCGGTTCCGCTTTCAGAGATTAAGTATTATCACTTTCGCGAAGGTCGTATTGATGGTGTTCCGTCGATTGTCTCGCGCACCGGCTACACCGGCGAAGATGGGTTTGAAGTTTACGCCGGCCCCGACAAAGCTGAGCAACTTTGGAACAAGATTCTCGACGCGGGAAACTTTGGATCTGACGATGGTGTCCTGCCGTGCGGTCTGGCGGCGCGGAACACGCTGCGACTGGAAGCCGGCATGTGCCTGTACGGGCATGAGATTGATGAAACCACAACGCTGCTGGAAGCAAACCTCGGTTGGATTACCAAACTTAACAAAGGTGATTTCATTGGTCGTGAGCCATTGCAGAAACAGAAAGAGGAAGGCATCAAACGCAAGCTCGTCGGGTTTGAAGTGACTGATCGTGGCATAGCGCGCGACGGGCAGGAAATCTTGATCCAGGGCAGCCGGGCCGGTCGCGTTACATCAGGCAGTCCCGCCCCTTTCCTGAAAAAGAATATCGGCATGGCTTATGTTCCGATCAAATTCGCAAACGAAGGGCGCGCGATGGAAATCGATGTGCGCGGTCGACTGGTCGGAGCACAGATCGTCGCGCTGCCGTTTTACAAGCGACCAAATTAGTTTTCAGTTTGAGTTTTCAGTTTTGAGTTTTCAGTTTTGAATCTCTAATATCAGTGTTGACTGAGGCGAGACAAAGCGGCACCGTTTGCATTTCAAAACTCTAAGCTAAGAACTTAAAACTCAAAACTCTTAGGAGCATCATGGCCAACGTTCCGGATAATCTTCACTACAGCAAGGACCACGAATGGGTTCGCGTCGAAGGCGAAACGGCCGTCGTCGGAATCACGGATCACGCGCAGGAGCAACTCGGCGACGTCGTTTATGTCGAATTACCCAAAGCTGGCGACGAATTCGCCCCCAACGAATCGTTTGGCTCAGTCGAATCCGTAAAAGCGGTTTCGGAAATCTTTACACCGGTCTCGGGCAAGGTTTCAGAGGCCAACGAATCGCTAACGGACGAGCCTGAGAAAGTTAATAAGGATCCGTATGGGGAGGGCTGGATGATCAAGATCAAAATGAAAACTCCCGGCGAAGTCGATAGTCTTCTGACCGCCGCCGAATACGAAGATTTTACGAAAGCCGAGACTGAATAGCATTGCGTTACATCCCCAATTCGCCCGACGAGCGCGCCGATATGTTGCGACAAATCGGCGCGACTTCAATTGAAAAACTGTTCGATTCAATTCCCGAAGATCTACGTCTGGAAAACCACCTGGACGTGCCGGCAGCTTTGTCAGAGATTGAGCTACTGAAAAAGTTCGACGAATTGGCTGAACGCAATCAGGCAGCGAGGCGCGTGAGTTTTCTGGGTGCCGGCGCTTATTCTCATTACATTCCAACAGTTGTCGACCACCTAATCTCGCGCTCGGAATTCTTCACTGCGTACACGCCTTATCAACCTGAAATCTCGCAAGGCACTTTACAAGCAATCTTCGAATTTCAAACGCTTGTCTGCCAATTGACCGGGATGGATATTGCCAACGCGTCGATGTATGACGGTTCAACGGCGCTGGCGGAAGCCGTGTTAATGGCTGAGCGGGTTACCAAACGTTCGAAAGTGATGGCGTCCTCGGCCGTGCATCCGCAGTATCTTGAAGTCGCGCACACCTACGTGCAGCATGCGGGAATCGAATTACAGCATGCGCCCTTTAATTCCGAAACCGGACAAACGCTGAGCACTGCGTTTGAATCGATTGACGATCAGACGGCAGCAATCGTCGTACAGTCCCCGAATTTTTTCGGTTGCATTGAAGATGTCGCCGCGCTGGCTGAACGAGCACACGACCGCGGCGCTCTGCTGGTGGTCGCAATCACTGAGGCAATGTCGCTCGGACTCTTGCGCTCGCCGGGAGCTTGCGGCGCTGACATTGTTGTCGCTGAAGGTCAATCGTTCGGTGTGCCGTTATCGTTCGGCGGTCCCTACGTCGGATTATTCGCCACGCGGGACAAATACGCGCGACAGATTCCCGGTCGTTTGGTTGGCGAAGCGTATGACAAGAACGGCCGCCGTGGTTTTGTGCTCACGCTGGCAACACGTGAGCAACACATTCGTCGAGAGAAAGCTACTTCAAACATTTGCACCAACGAAGGATTGATCGCGCTGGCCGCGACAGTCTATCTGGAGACAATGGGTCGTCGCGGCGTGCAGGAAGTCGCGCGTCAGTGCGCTCAAAAGGCTCACCATGCAGCGCGCGAGATTGGCAAACTTCAAGGCTTCTCGCTTCCCTTTTCGGCGCCGTTCTTTAATGAGTTTGTCATCCGTGCCCCTCTCGATGCTTCGTCTCTGCTTGAGAAACTTGCGCGCGCGAACGGAATTGACGGCGGCATCGCGCTTTCGAGATTTGATTCAAACCGTCCGAAAGATTTTTTGGTTTGCGTGACTGAGATGAATACGCGGGAAGAAATCGATGCGTTAGTTGAGGCACTTCGCTCGCTCACCACATCTTGACAATCTTTTGTTTAGGGGCGGGCCACTGCCCGCCCGCTTTGTATGTCCGACAAGCTTTAGTTTGTCGTTACTGTGGAAACAACTCAGGTTCGGAATCAGCGACAAACGTCAAAGTTTGTCGGACAGATGAGGAGCAAGGGTATGTTAAGAACAATTCGCGGTCCCACTGTCTGATGATTAGATGCTGAAGAACTTTATCGGCTAATTGCTCCATATGCGGGCGGCGTCGCAATTGATGTTGGAACGGGAGATGGGCCAGAGATTGAGTCAACCTGGGCGAAGCGTTTGCAACACAGCGCGACGCGAAGCTTGATTTATCTGCGGGCCATGTCCGACAAACTTCAGTTTGTCGCCGCTGGCCCGCGCGGCTCTTCTCGAAAACCGACGACAAGCTGAAGCTTGTCCTACATCACCTATGAAGTTTCGTCAAACTTTGAAGTTTGGCGATTGAGTGTAACCCTCTCCCGTGATGAGAAGGTTTAAGGGGAGGGGCTGGCGCGCACAAGCCCCACTCCAACACCCAGCGGGCAGGAAGATTGCAGAACGACAAACTGAAGTTTGTCGGACATTTTCATGGACTCAAAAATTACCAAAATAACCACGCACATTAGTCATAACGAAGCGCTAATCTTCGAACGCTCGCAGCCTGGCCGCGCGGGTTTCAGCCTGCCATCGCTCGACGTCGATGAAATCCCGCTCGATGAGATTATTCCGCAACGATTTCAGCGTGAAGACGATCTTGCGGAAATGCCGGAAGTAACCGAGGTTGACGTGATTCGTCACTTCACACGCATCTCCGCATGGAATTATTCGATTGACCAGGGCATGTATCCGCTTGGTTCTTGCACGATGAAATATAACTCGCGTTTGAACGAGAAGGTTGCGCGCATTGCAGGCTTTGCCAATCTTCATCCGCTGGCTGCTGAAGCAGAAGCGCAGGGAGCGTTGCAAGTGATTCACGAACTGCAACAACACCTTGCCGAAATCACCGGTTTGCCCGGCATTTCATTGCAGCCGGCGGCCGGCGCGCACGGAGAGATGACCGGCATAATGATCATTCGCGCGTTCATCGACGCGCGCGATGGCATGGGAGCATCGGCGAAACGTCGCACGATGCTGATTCCCGATTCTGCACATGGAACGAATCCGGCGTCGGCGCATTTATCGGGCTTCAACGTCAGAACTATTCGCTCGACCATTGAAGGGCTGACCGATCTCGACCACTTACGCGAGCTCTGCTCACATGGCGACGTGGCCGGCCTTATGCTGACAAATCCAAACACCCTGGGCCTATTTGAAAGAAAAATTCAGGAGATTTGCCGCATTGTGCATGACGCCGGCGGTCTGGTTTATATGGATGGCGCGAATATGAATGCGCTGGTGGGCGTCGCACGGCCCGGCGACATGGGCGTCGACGTCATTCACCTCAATCTTCACAAGACTTTCTCTACTCCGCATGGGGGCGGCGGGCCGGGTTCTGGTCCCTGCTGCTGCACGAAAGAACTAGAACCATTCCTGCCGGTGCCTCGCGTCGTTGTCAGAACCCGGAGCGGTAGCGACGGGGTTGAGCACGCAACTGGAACCAAAGCCGGAGATTCGGCCGCTTTCAAACTCGATTTCGATTATCCGCAATCAATCGGACGCGTCAAAGCTTTTCTCGGTAACTATGGAATGATGCTGCGCGCGCTGGCATATATCCTCACACACGGTCATGACGGACTGCGCGAGGCAACCGAAGCGGCTGTGCTCAATTCCCGTTACATCGCCCACGGTCTCGTTTCAGATTACGAGAAGCCGTTCGACGCGTCGCCTATGCATGAAGTCGTCTTCACCGACAAGCGCCAGGCCCGCAAAGGCGTGCACACTCTCGACATTGCCAAGCGCCTGATCGATTACGGCTTCCATCCAATGACGATCTATTTTCCGTTGATTGTTTCCGGGGCGATGTTGATTGAGCCTACGGAATCGGTTGGCCGTCAGGAGCTCGATCAATTCATCGATGCCATGCGTTCGATCGCGCGCGAGGCGATCGAAGATCCCGAGCTTGTCTTGAACGCGCCGCACACGACGCGCATCGGTCGCCTAGACGAAGCCGCGGCAGCGCGTAAGCCAGTGCTGCGTTGGAGACCAGCGCAAGCTGGTACAGAACCGCGCGCGGTAGCGCGCGGGTAATCTTTGGAAAACACGCAGAGGCGATTATGGAATCAACAAAGAAATGTCATGGAAGTGCTTCGCGAAGCCAAGACGATTGCGCAGGAATACCGTAATAGGTCTTCTCGATCACTGCCTCGAAGCGTTTTAAAATCTACGAAGCTGACCGTCCAGCAGTCGTGGCAGCGCTGATGGTGCCGGGCTCGACGGCCCGTAACGAGCGTCACGCAATGGCTGTCAGCAAATTCAAATCGATTGGGCGATTAAGATGGAAGGGACAGCCCTCTTGACCCGCGCGCCCGCAGACACCAAAATCAATCAGGAGATGGGAAGAATCAGTCAAACGATCAAGGTTGATGGGCAAGAGTGCTGGACGTTATTCGACACCGGCGCGCGGAATACTTATGTGATCCCCTCAGTGGCGCAGGTCTTGAAAACGTCAACCACGCCACGTGCGTTCCGGACTGCGCTCGGAGGAGAAGTGAAAGAGACGAACACAGCGGCGATTCTCGAAGCGGAGATTGAAGGCCATCCGATCACGACTCACGCCTTGGTTATAAATGATATCGGCAGCGACGAAAACGGGAAACCGATAGAGATTTTGTTTGGCGCTCCGGCAATGCAACAGTGGGGCATCGTGCCTGATGAAGAGCGACTTGATCTAACTCATTATCCCGAAGAGTTCATCGAATTCTAGAAAGTCTCAACCCGTTCCCTAAACCCTCCCTGACGACTACTGACACACTAGACTTCCCAATCCGCGTTACTATTTGATTCTTCCGCAATGCCCTCAGCCGGAACTTTCAAAAGCGCCAGACGCTCGACCACTCGATCATTCAACAGGTGCTCTTCGATGATTTCGGGAACGTCCGAGGCGCGCACCTGTGCATACCAAACTCCATCCGGATAGATCATCACCGCCGCTCCGATGGTGCAGAAACCTACGGAAGCGCATTCCGTGAGCACAATGCTTCCCATGGGGTTCTTCCCTTTTGCTTCTTTGCCGAAAAGAATTCCGCGCGCTTTCAGTTCGCGCTCGAATGCTTCCTTCACTTCGGCGCTGTCTCGCGCCGAGCACGATTTTCCCGTGCACACGAAAACGTGGTGATGAATTGGCGCCGTTGCGACAGGCGCCAGGGCACGCAGCTCTTCAAGACTTTCGATGAATTTGGGCTCAGTCAATACGATCTTATGCTAACACGAGGACTCGTCTGAGCCCTCCCTCACGGCCGGACTACTGCCCGAAGCTGTTACATGCAAGAGTTTCTAATAGTAGTCTTTGCTCGCCGTTGAATTCATTGTAAGATTGCTTGTGAACGGGCGACCGCTTGACCGACCGCCAGAGCTTGGAGCGGTCGCGGAGTGCGGGCGCCTGATTTAGTAAGAAAATGCAAACTTTCCGGAAAACTCCAGCACAAAATTCAAACGGGCTCGTAATTCACGTCTCGTCACTCAATGATCGCTCGACTGAAGTGGTCATGCGCGAGCACATCACTATTGGCGCGTGTGACGATTGCGACGTCAAGATTCGTTTGCCACAGGCGGCCGGGCAAACGAACGGTCCGGTTATCGAGTTAAGTCGATTAAACGGAGTTTACCGCATCGCCGGTTTCGACCCGGCGCTGGAAGTAAAGCTGAATGGCCGTCCCATCAAACCCAACAAAGGAATCTACGACGGGGATGAAATCTGGATTGGACCATCGGGACCTTCGATTCACTTCTTTCCGATTGCTGCAAGTGCGGCTCTCGTGCCCGGACGGCGCGACGGCGCGCACGTAGCGCCATTCATCGAACAGGCGGCCATGGAAGCTTCTGCGACGGCCCGGCGCGACGACGCGAAGATTTTCTTACGGGAGTTCACTCGTGAGCTGGTCCGTGAAATCAATCCCAGCACCAAAATTGTCACGTTCGCCATTTTGATCGTAGCACTCCTTGGCGCGCTCTACATCGGCTTTGGGCTTTATAACGAAGTCAGACGCACCCGCCGTATTATTGACGATCAGCGCGCGCAAATCGCCGCCGCCAAGGATCAGGTCGCGCGAACCAATCAACAACTGACTCAGCTCGATCAATCCAACAAGGACGTCATCCGCAGCCTTTCGCTTGCGGTCAAGCTGCGCAGCGATTATGGCAGCGGCGTCTGCCTGATCGCGGGCTCATTCATGTTTGTCGAGTCGGGAACTGGCCGACCACTACGTTACCCCGAAACCAAGACCAACGAGTCTGGAGATGCCATTGAGAATTCGAACGAATCGCCGAGATTGACCCCCGAAGGCTCCGGGGCGGTTGCTGAGTTTCCTTTCGCGGCCACCGGCTTTCATGTGGGTGACGGTTTCGTCGTGACAAACCGCCACGTAGTCCAGCCCTGGCTGGCCGACGAACGCGCCCAAAGTTTGAACAGCACGGTCAGAGGCCAGCCGCGGCTGAAAAAGTTGATGGCTTTCTTTCCGGATCAGACTCAGCCGGTTACCTTGAAATACAAGCAGGTGTCGCAGCGAGAGGACGTTGCGGTCTGCACAGTGGATTCCAAGGATCTTCCGCCCAAGCTCGCTGTGCTCCCGCTGGAAAGAGATTCAAATGAGGTTGTCGGCAATATGGTGGTGACGATGGGTTACCCTAACGGCCCCGATCGGCTGTTGGCCCTACTCGATGAAAATGAGGCCCGCGGGATTCAGCAGCGTTACGGCTCGGTTGAAGCCTTGCTTGGCTACCTAGCTGAGACTAAACACATTCAGCCATTGACTACGCAGGGCAACATTACTGATTTGAACACGCGTCGGATTGTGTATGATGCCCGAACGGGTGAAGGCGGTTCGGGAGCGCCGCTGTTTGGACCCTCGGGCCGCGTGATTGGTATCACGTTTGCCATTTTCACAGAGAACACGGCATCCAATTTTGCCGTGCCGGCGCGATATGCAATCAGTTTGCTGGAGCGATCCGGCTGGACTGCTCCGCCAAATTCTGAGACCGAGCAGAAGGAAGCGACCAATATAAGTCAGGCTAATTCACGGATAGGTGTTCAGGCGACTAATTCGCACTAAGAAATGTTCTTTGACGTCAGCCCGATCTCGAAATGCTGGCACATGTGTTGCTCTCGGCTTCTGAGTTGAGAATCTTGCTCCTGCTGCCGCAGAAGATCTAAACAAGCCGCAGGAACATTACTGCTTCTGGAGCGTTTTGCAAAACATGCAGACGAAAAAAGATCGCCCGCCAAGTTATTTTCGTGCGCAGATCAAGGTTGCGAGGCATAATCTCCATTCTGTTCTTTTTCTGGCTGCATTCCTGATCGGTAGCGCGCAGTGCGTCGCACAGCCAGCTACCCAGCTCGCCATTACGCCGACGATTTCACCTACAGCCATTGATTCCGATCCGGAGGAAAACCTGGCGCCAACCCTGCCTGCGACATCGGTAGAGCAGACAAAAGCAACTATAAAGCTCTCAGGGAAATTCAGACTTGAAGCGCCGCCATTGTTGGAAACAGACTCGCCTAAGTCAGTTCAATCTCAGTTTCGGATTGAACAGATGCCTCTGATCAACGGAGCGGAACTGCTAACAATCTTCGGACGACTTGACGGCATGCGTGGAGAGGGTAGACCAGCGCTCGAGTTGCCGCTGATTAGCATCGTGCGCGACACGCTCGGCGACAGCGATCCGGAAAATGATCGCCTGCGTTATGTCTGGATGCTTACCTACACCCAGCCGACCGCGGCCAAGCGAATTGCTGCGTCAATTCCATTTCTTTACCAACATCTGGGGAACAAAACGCACGGATCAAAGCGCCCTACGCCCATCATCGATCTGGCAAACATTCGTCAACAGACATGGAATAAGTTCTTTTGGCTTGGCTTGCAAAATATTTTCCTCGATACATATGGGTTGCCAGTCAAAGTTTCCAGCCGCAGCTATCGACGCAACCTGGCAGATTATCGAAGCGCGCACATGATGCAAGCGCTGTCGATTCTGGGAACCTACGAAAACCTGCGGCAGCGGCTGCGTGATGAAAGTGAGTTGTTGGCGAGCCGGCAACCCTTCGGCGGATCCGATACCTTTTTGAACCCCGATGTCGCAGTGAGCGACGCGGGCACGCCGCTGCTTGCAGGATCGCCACCCGGATTTACTACCAGCGAAATGCTCGAGCTGCGCGCGCGGCTAATCCTTTCAGACAAGATCTTTGGCGGACTGCTGGGACCCGGTAATTTCAAGTCAACTGTCGAAAAGCGCACAGAAAGAACCATCGATATCCGCGGACACAACTGGGAGATGCTGAGGCAGCGAGCTGAAGCTGAAGGCCTTTACTTCGAACCGCTCACCATGCCGGATGGCGCTGCAACCCACGCACTGCTGTGGATCGCTAAGAGGGATTTGACACAACCTGATCGAGGTTTCAACGGGCGCTTCCTGAACATTGCCAATCCGTGGAACGATCCACGCCTGCGCAACTGGAGTGGCTACACGCAAACGCGCTACTTCGATTCTGAGGGCCGAGCTGTGACCCAGAGCAATCCCATGGTGCGCGGTGTGGAAATGATTCCACTGGCCTTGTATGGATTGGATCATCCCAAGGTTCCCGCAGTGCTGATTGATTTTCGCAATGGCTTCAACCCCAAGAAACGAGAGTTATCGCGGCGAATCTGGCACGATCTGGCAAAGAATATTTTCTCGCTCTCGAGCTTCGGCAATATTCCCTATTTTCTGGGGCGATCCACTTATGATTTCGTTACAGGACGACGCGGAATGGATATCAATCAACCCTCGCGCCTCCAGAGTTACTCAGAATTGAAACTGCTGCTGTCATTCAACGGCTCAATCGATCCGAAGCTGCGCAGAGAAATCGAGCGCCGCCTGGAAAATGTGTCGCTTAACCCTTTATCCAATGACAATCAAGCTGAAATTCAACTGGCGCGTCTGCAATACGCCTCTCTGATCGATTACGCTCGGAACCCAGATGGCTTACCGGCCAAAATCGAGCGCGATCGGCGAACCGAAATGGTTCCGCTCAAGCACGGCCGGGCAGCCCGTATCTTCTTCACGCTGGGAAACGTGCTGACGTTTGGTCGTTACGTTCATCGCGAGAACGCGACGCCGGAACTCACCGCGAGTTTGGAACTGGCGCGTCGGGTCGAGCATCATGCGCAACTGTTAAACGCAGTCGCAGAGTCTTCTCCGCAGATCGAAGTAGTTTGGGACATGAATACGGTGAGACGTTCGTTGCAATTCCTTGCCGATCAAGGCGCCGGCGCGAATGGCTCGGCGGCGCGGGCTGCCTCCGCCATTTTTCAACGCACTAACGATGAAGAAGCGCGGCGCCTGTGTCTCGATGCTCTTTACAAGATCAATGACAAGACAGCAAAGAACGAACTGCTTTGGCTGTATCGCGACCAGGAAGCGGGCTCAGAATGGCGATTGGCAATCGCCGAACGTTTACGCAAAGCGGTGGCGGAAGACCCTCGCATGAAACCTGCCGAGGTCCGGTCAGTCCTGGGTCAGGTCGGGCAGCCATGATGGTGTTTCTATAATTGATAGTCTGCGTTCGGAGTGCATAGTTGGCTAAGGATCATTCAATGAACCTGCGATGCGGGTGGAAGAATTTAGTCCAGGGCGGCCAGCGAAACGAAACGAAGCGCAGCAGAGCGCAGCCCTCGGTACCTTGCGAACAAAATCCCCAGGCCCGCTTTGGCGCGCGAAAGAACGATGTGGACCGTTTTCTGTCGCCCGGTAAAGTGGCCTTAAGGTTTAGATTTCTGGCAAACCCAGCGCTTCGCTTGCTGCCCTCGCTTCAGCAGCCCAGTAGAGCTGCGTCGCTGGGAGCCTCGCTACGCCCGGCGCTAAATTCTCCCACCTGCCTCGCAGGTTCACCGCTTCTGATTAGCGGGGCCTTTATTCTGCTGGCGGTCTTTTTTCCGATTACGGCATCAGCGCAAGCTCGCCGTGTCGTTGTCGTCAAAGTTGACGGGCTGCCGTATGAGATGGTCGATCGCTTCGTGCGCGAGCGCGATTCGCAAACAGGCAAGAGCCTGCTGCCCTGGTTCGATTACGTTTTTTTTCAAAATGGTTCACGCATTACAAACTTCTACGTGCGGGGGATGAGTTTGTCTGCTCCGTCATGGTCGATGGTTGATACCGGGCAGCATCTGCAAATCAAAGGCAATGTAGAATTCGATCGCGACATTCTGCACACTTACGACTACCTGAATTTCATTCCTTTTATCATCAAACAAGGCACGCGTGGCAACGTCGACATGCCAGGAACGGAAGTGTTGGATTGCGCAGGCGTGCGATTGTTGATCGATGCATTTGATAACTACGAGCGCCTGCCGGGCGGTCAGCTATACGGGCGAGGCTCCCCGCTCGCTACGCTGCAACGAGCCGGTGAAGAGCAATTCTTGAAGAAGCCAATCCAACTGGCAGGGGATTTTGTCTTCGGCTTTGACCTCCGAAATGTTGTCGTCGATCAGACCGAACTCGAGCTCGAACAAAAGTTGAGCGATCCGCGCATCCGCTATCTGGATTTAATGACGGGGTCTTTTGACCACCTCGCGCATCACAACAACGATCGCGAATCACATCTGGCTGTGCTGCGCGAGCTCGATGCACTACTCGGCCGCTTGTGGACATCGATTCAAAAGAGCCCGTTAGCTTCCGAAACTGCCCTGGTTATTGTCTCTGATCATGGTTCTAATACCGATGAGCAGGTGATCAGCCAGGGTTTTAATCTGGTGAAGCTCCTGGGCAGCTCCAGCGGCGGCGGACATCACGTGGTCACAAAGCGGCGGCTCTTGATGGATTATTCCGTTAAGGCCATCAATCCTTTTGTGCCCCCGATTACGACCGCGTCGGCGCAGTCCTATTATTTGAAAGGCCAGAGCGTAGAATATCCCACGGCGTTGCTGGACTTCGACGGTAACGAACGCGCCGGGCTGCATTTGCGCAACAGCGATCTAAACGTGCTGCACATCCTGCTACAGCAACTGCAGCGGCAGGATCTCCCGCCGCAATTGCGCAAGGCGACGGCAAATGCTTTTTTTGCCACCTTGACTCGCAACCACACTCAATGGCAATCCGATCTTGATCAATTCAGTGAGGAACTGGCTGCACTGCATCACGCGACGGAGAAGCAGCGCGCTCTTTGTGAGTCGCAACCGAAAAAGTTTTCGCCGGCCGACAAGGAACTAGGACGTGACGATGACGCGCGTCGCGTTTGTATTCAGGCGGTTCAGTGGACGGAATTTGAAAAGCGCTATGGTATATACGTCGCCACGATGCGAGATTTGTTGGCCCTGCGGCGCGAGGATTTTGAGCCGTCCAAACCCAAGATCGACGCATTGATTCCCAAAGAGGCGATGGGCCAGCGCAACACGATTCACGATCTGCAAAACTACGTGGTTGGCCTGGGTCGCGACGGCTTGCTTCTCAAGGGTGACGGCTCGGTTGATTTCGAACGCAGCTTCACGCGCATCAATTATTTCGATCTTATTCACGAGCAAACGGTGCGTAATAACGTCCAGGTCGGCATTTCAGATCATCCGGTAGACTTCATCGCGACGCGAATTCCCCGGGAATCAATTGCGGCGCTGCTCAGCGAGGATTTGCGGCCCGACGATGATCCAGTTTGGCTTTATGGCGGACCAGATTACCAGGCGCTGATTTTGGCGCGCGGTGAAGCTGGCGGACAATTGCGCCTCAGGTATTTGCCAATTGCGCATCTTACTCAGGATGAGCTGGGCGTAATTCATTTTCAAGCTATCGACTGGCAGCCCGGATTGCCGCTGCGAATGTTGGAAGATGTGAGGCTAGATGTGCCGATAGCGGAGCGCATCGGCTGGTTGAATGCCTGGCATTCGGATATCGAGTGGTTGCACGCCCTGCACAAGACGCAATACTCTAATGGCTTCATCGGACTGCACGAGCAGTTCACGTTCTTTCCTGCTCCCGCTACGGACGCCGGCGCCGCAAATCTTTCCGCGGATGAACGCCTGCTGCGGAGCTTTCGAAAGCGCCAGCGAAGGCTGGTGGAAACGGACATGCTAATCGTCGCGAACAATCATTGGAATTTCGACGTGCGTGGCTTTAATCCCGGCGGTAATCATGGATCGTTCTTTCGCATCTCGACGCATTCCACGCTGATGTTCGCCGGCGGCGAGCGCACGGGCATCCCGCGCGGGCTGGCGGTGACAGAGCCTTACGACAGCTTGAGTGTTGTGCCCACAATCCTGGCGCTCATAGGCGACCTGCAGAGCGACAATCGACCGGTTGATAGTTTAGCTAAGCGAGGCTTTGTGAAATTTCCCGGCCGGGTCATTCCCGAAATCGCCGGACAAAACTTTGGCGGGCATAACGGGCAACCGGCGCAATGAATCCCTCGATGGAACGTTCATTCGACGATCGCAACCTTATTGAATCCGGCGCGGCCCACTCAACGACCAGGGCATCGCGGGGCAAGCGATCGATCGCGTGGGCCCAGGCGATCGCATTCGTGCTCGGCGCTCTGCTCCTCGTTTACATCATTCGCAAAGTAGGCGTCCAACCAATCTTCACTGCGTTGAGCCGCGTTGGTTTTGGCTTTTTCATCGTGGTTGCACTGAATGGATTGCGTCACGTACTGCGCACGATCGCGATGAGTACGTCGGTCCCGCCAGAGCATCGACGCTTCACATTCTTTCAAGCGTTTGCCGCGCGACTCGGTGGCGAATCGATGAGCTTCCTCACGTTTGCCGGACCGCTTTTGGGCGAAGCCACCAAAGTCGCATTGCTCAGAAAACGCGTTCCCCTGGTTCACGGTGTGCCGGCGCTGGTTGTTGACAACCTGCTTTACAACTTGTCGGTCGTGCTGGTTATTTTTGGCGGCGCTTGCTTGATGCTCTTCGCTTATCCGCTGCCGCCAGTCGCGCGCGAAGTGCTGATTGTTATCGCCGCGGTCGCCTTTCTTGGTTTGGTGGCGGCCGCATTGGCAACGCGGCGCCGCGCTACATTGCTGACTGCCTTAATCGATCGCCTGGCGCGCAGAGGTTTCCGGCCCAGGTTCCTGCGCACGCGACGTCATCACATCTATCGCGTCGAGCTTACCGTCTACGCCTTTTTCAAGCGCCGGCGTACTGCGTTCTTGTCGATGATTGGTCTCGACCTGGCGTCGCATGTCAGCAGTGTCCTGGAAGTCTATGTCACTCTTCGAATGCTTGGTTTTTCGGCGAATATCGGAGCCGCTTACATCATTGAGTCGCTCACCAAGATTATTAACTTTGCCTTTGGATTCGTTCCGGGAACCATCGGCGTCTACGAAACCGGCAACGGAATAATCCTGCGCACGCTCGGTTACACCACCGCGATAGGCGTGGCCCTGGCCATTGTGCGCAAAGCGGCCATTATTTTTTGGACCGTCATCGGTGTTTTCGTAATCACCTGGAGAACGGTGCCGAACGCCTGGCAGCGCGTGCTGGATCGCAGTCCTCGGCTGCAAAAACTTATGGACAGTCTGGTCCTTTCAAATATCGCTCATCGTCCCGCGCGCACGGCCGTTAGCATTGCCGGCATCGCGCTCGGAGTGTTGCTGGTTGTGTTTACCGTTGGTTTAGCGCACGGACTCTTGCGCGAGCGCGGCCGACGCGAAGCGAACATTGGCGCGGAGATCATGCTGAGACCCGCGGGCACGATTGGTCTCAGCGGCGCGCAGCCCTTTACGGTTCCGGTTGCTCATGCCGCGGAGCTGGCGCGCGTCGAAGGCGTTCGCATGGCCGTGCCCATCGGCCAGAACCTGGATAAGAGCGACACGGGTTTTGGTTCGCGCCTGGTTGAAGGCATTCCGTTCGATCAGTACGCCCGGCTGAACGGATTAACGATCAAGGAAGGAAGGAAGCTCGAAAAAGGCGATGAAGTCATTCTCGACTCCGCCTGGCAACAGGAACGTCACGTCAACATCGGCTCGATCATGCAGATTTATGAGCGTCCCTTTCGCGTGGTCGGCATCTACGAACCTCCAGGCGGTGGACGCATCAAGATTCCGCTTTCCACAATGCAGGATCAGGTCGGAAGCGAAAATCGCTGCAATGCCATCCTTATCGCCTGCATCGATCCTTCGCAGCAGGAACAAGTCGCCGCGCGCATCAAAGAACGCTTTCCCGACGATCAGATCATCTTCACGCGCGAACTGCCCGAGCTTTACATGTCCAGCGTTCCAGCACTGAACGTCTTTCTAAAAGTAGTGGTCGGAGTTGCGGCCACCATCAGTACGCTGGTAATTCTGCTCGCGATGTATACGACAGTGACCGAGCGTACACGCCAAATCGGGATTCTCAAATCGCTCGGCATGTCAAAGTCAGACATTGCCTGGGTCATTGAGCAGGAAGCGATCCTGGTGAGTTTTCTCGGCGTATTTATCGGCGTCCTTCTGACGCTCGTGCTGCGCTTCACGGTGATGCGATCGACTTCGCTCGTGGTTGACGTTGAACCAAAGTGGATCGCGATCTCGCTGGTGGTCGGCTTGATTGGCGGGTCCATCGGCGCGCTCTATCCGGCGCTGCGCGCCGCGCGACAGGATGCGGTTGATGCTTTGAGTTATGAGTGATGGGAGCCATGCGTCGTTAAGTGGTCTCGTCAAGTTGAAGAAGTAGTTAGGTGTGTCTTGGCTTCCGCGTCTGGCTCCTGCTTAACAATTACCGAATATTACGGATTTAGAAACCATAATTGCGCTAATGCTTTGGGTCGCGATTGGCGTTTCTTATATGTTCGGCGCACGAGGGGCCACGATCAAGGTTGACGCTACCTATGAACACGTTGCCGTCGTGCTGCTCTTCAGCCATGTGGTGAGTGGGCAGAGAGCAAGTTCAGCGGGATTAACGGTTGGCGTACAATCGCCGCGGCGCTCAGCCAGTCCAGGCCCATGGCAGCACGACTGGATATTCTGACGTGTTTTTATCGACGAGGAGGAAGAAGCATGAGATTCCGACTATTGACTTCGACTCTGCTGTTCGTACTCGCTGGCAGCCTGTTCGTGACTGCATCCGTCGCCTCGGGCGGGTCGAAGGAGGACGTTGCCGCCGCGACCATGCAATGGGCCCGGACTTTGGGACAAAACGATCCTGACAAAGTTGTTCTTCTCTATGCCACTGATGCAGTTCTCTGGGGAACTCTCTCTCCTACCGTGCGAGCGGATCGAGCAGCGTTGCGCGACTACTTCGTCACGGCGTTCAAGGTCTTGCCCAGTCTCAAGGTCACATTTGGCGAGCAATTGATCCGCGTTTATGGCAGTACCGCTGTCAACACCGGCTACTACACGTTCTCGTATATTAAGGACGGCGAAACCAAGACGCTGCCAGCGCGTTATAGCTTCACATTCGTGAAAGAGGGCGAGAAATGGATGATCGTGGACCATCACTCATCGGCGATGCCCGCCGCTCTTCGGTAGGCAGACGCTGAGGGCCGGACGGCCGTGCTGGAACGGGATCGCGGATGACCTGAGATATGGCCGACAAGCGAACTTTTCGAACTCCGCCGAACAAAGGCATGGAGCCCGGCGTTCGGCAACTTTCCCTACTCGGGAGGACAAAGTTGAAATTAACGGAAGGCACCTACGTGAAACACACAACGAACCCCATTCAGGGTCGGGTTATTGGTGTTACACGCATCAAGAACTTATTCGAACTTGCCGACGACAACGTCGAATATCGCGTTCAAACTAACGACGGTATAAAAATCTGTTCCGCGAACAATCTTGTTCCTCAGGTGCCGGATGGTCGCTACAGCCACTGCTATCGTTGCCAGTTGCAGGTCGACCCGAACAGTGTCATTTGCCAAAGATGCGGCTGGTTCATTTGCGAATGCGGCGCTTGCGGCTGCAACTTTTTTCGATAACGACGTCGTCGCCCAACAAATCGTGACCCCGGGTTACGCTCGCTGCTGCGCTCGCTCACCCGGGGCTACAATCTGCCGCCGCTCCGCGGCTGGTTGAGGTCGGACAACCAGCTTGAGTTTATGATCACGTCGTTGACGCTTCGGTCCTGTACCAAGGGTTCAGCTTGAGTTTATGATCACGTCGTTGACGCTCCGATCCTGTACCATTAAGGCTTTCTGTTTGTATTTCCGGCGCAACCCAACGTCCCGTTGGACCGGAGCGCGGATAACCTTTTCTCAACTTGAATTTGCCCGCCCGCGACCGCAGGCGGTTCTGACATGAATGTAATCGCCGCGCCCAGTCAATCGTTAAGCTGCGCCTTCGGCGTAGTAGGCGATTTACGATTCACGAACTGGTCTTCACGGCGCTTGCCAGCGACCGCCATGACTGTCGCAGCAGCTCGTTTATCCTGGCCCAATCTTCTTCACTGACGCCGCCGTCTTCTGCCTTTGTGTCCCGAATCGTCATTGCCTCAGCGCGCAAACGGCCATGCTCCATCAAATAACCAGCACCAAAACCAACGCCGTGACACGTACCACAATTTTCCGGGCCCGTCCCGGGCTTTGACTCGACATTATCGAATTCGACATGATATGTGAGAAGCGTTCTTATACCACAAGATTCTCCATTAGGACTGAGGAGCGACATGGCCTATACACATCACGAATTGAAACACAAAACGCTGGCGGAGCTGCGCGATATCGCCAAGGATATTGAGCATGACGCGGTCAAAGGTTACACGCAGCTAAATAAAGAGCATTTGATAGTGGCTCTTTGCCAAGCGCTCAACATCGACATACATGAGCATCACGACGTGGTCGGGATCGATAAAGCAGTAATTAAGTCTCGGATTCGCGAATTGAAGAAACGACGCGACAGCGCACTGGCGGCGCATGATCATGCCCAACTGAAAATCGCGCGGCGCGGCATCCATCGGCTAAAGCGACAAATTCATAAGGCAACCGTGTAGGGATTCGCCCGTAAACTGGCATCGTTACCGCCTCGCAACGAAACGACAAGAATTTTCCACCCCTCGAAGCGACTAAGAGGATAGACAATTGCCTCAACCGAGGCGCTATACTTGATTTGCCCTTTTCTCCTCAATTTTTCGGGCCGGCAATGAACTATTCTGATACTTTGGAGGGAAGAAATGAAACATAAAGCAATAACTTCACTGGGCGCCATCATCCTGGCGGTAGGTTTCGCTATCGCGATGGCGACGACGGCGGTGGCGCAAGGTAAAGGACATGGCGGCGGAGGTGGCGGTGGAAGAGGAGCATCCGGAATGGGACAGCCTACGGGCGTAGGGGTTGACCGTGGAATAGGGCGCTCTTCTGACGCGTCAGCCGGGCGCGCTGACACTGGTCGTGGCAACGCTTCCGATAAGTCTAACGGCCGTTCCGACGCGGGTCTCGATCGCGCGCGCATAGCGAGCGAGAACCTGAATAATGCGAACCGAGACCTGTCCAAGCATCCCGGTTTGGCAAACACACTGCACACAAACGCAAACGATCTGCGCGCAGGTTACCAAGCAGCGTTGCTTACGAATCGAAGCCTGACCTTTGGCCAGTTTGTCGCGGCCACGCGCCTGGGTCAAAATTTAGGAGCCAATCACCCGAGTATTACCAGAGACGCGATTCTGGCTGGTTTAGCAAGCGGCAAGAGCATCGGTCAGACCCTGCAAAGCCTGGGACTTACTTCGGCGGAGTCGAAGGCCGCTAAGAAGCAGGCCGAGAAAGAGATCGAGCAAAGCAAGAAATAGCAAACTCATCAGCGTTGAATCGTAAAGAGCGTGTCTCGTCAATCGCGACACGCTCTTTTTTAGTGACATGCCCAAGTGATGTTACTCCCACCGTAAACCTTATTGACTTTCGGCTCAAACTGACATAGAAGACACAAGCAGTAAAATCCGGAAACCGAACTTAAATCTAATTCAGCGAGGTAGCTTATGAAACAGGCTATCAGCATCAATGTCAACGGTGTGGATTATCGCGGCGAAGTTGAGCCAAGGCTTCTGTTAGTACACTACCTGCGTGACGTGCTCGGACTCACCGGCACGCACGTCGGCTGCGAGACTTCGATTTGCGGTGCGTGCACGGTTTTGATCGACGGTCAGGCGATAAAATCCTGCACGATGTTCGCCGTGCAAGCCGACGGATCGAACATCACAACGATCGAGGGGCTGGCGGCGAACGGCGATTTGCACCCAGTGCAGGAAGGCTTCTGGGAACATCACGGTCTGCAATGCGGTTACTGCACGCCCGGAATGATCATTGCCGCTACGCAGATCATCGATCGCAATCCCAATCCGTCGCGGGATGAAATTCGCCATGGCCTCGAAGGAAACCTGTGCCGTTGCACGGGGTACCAGCACATCATTGAGGCGGTAGAGTACGCGGCGAAGAAATCTAGCGCGGCAGCAAAGTAATCATTAAGGAGGCAGCTAATGGCGAATTATCTGTTCATCGAATCGCGCGATCCGTTTGAATCTCGCGACACAAACTTCGTTTCCGAGACTGCGGCGGCTTTGCAGAAGCGTGGAAATGACGTCACTGTTTTTCTGGTTCAGAACGGCGTTCTGGGCGCGCGAAAAAACGCCCGCGGCGCGCATCTGCCGAAACTATCTGAGGTGGGCGTGCGCCTGCTCGCCGATGATTTCGCGCTTAAGGAACGCGGCATTCAGGACGATGAGCGTGGATTCTTAAAACTTCGTTAGACTGCGGACTTGTCCGCCGAATCGCCCTGCGGGACAAGTCGCGCCGCTAAACGGCGATTCCGAATGATCGGAGGCATCATGGCTAAATACGTCGGACAAAGAGTGAAACGAACAGAGGACCCGCGATTGATTAAAGGCTTGGCGCATTATGTCGATGACATTCGTCTGCCTGACACGCTGCATGTCGCGTTTGTGCGGTCAGTCTATGCGCACGCGCGCATCAGTAGTATCGACGCGATCGAGGCTTTGAAGGCGCCGGGCGTAGTGGCTGTTTATACCGGTAAAGACGTGGCCGTAAAGGTAGGACCAGTCCCCTGCGCCAGTGCTCTTCCCGATTTGAAAGTGCCGGACTATCGAGTGCTCGCCACGGACAAGGTTCTTTTTGTGGGGCATCCAATCGCGGCCGTGGTAGCTGCTGATCCCTACGCCGCGCGCGACGCGGTCGATTTGATTTCGGTTGATTATGAAGAACTGCCGGCAGTCGTCGATGTCGAAGGAGCGGCCAGCGGAGGGACAGTAATCCATGAAAAGTTCGGCGACAACGTGGCTTATAAACTTACTTCCGGTGAAGGTGACATCGAGGCGGCAATGAAATCCGCCGATCGAGTTATCTCTCAAAAAATGATTCATCAACGCCTGGCTCCAATCGCGATGGAACCTCGGGGAGTGCTGGCGAGATATTTTCCGGGCGAAGAAGAGCTGACCATTTGGTCATCGACGCAGATTCCGCACCTGCTACGCACGCAGCTCGCTTTGATGATCGGTATTCCAGAAAACAAACTCCGGGTGATCACACCGGAAGTTGGCGGCGGTTTTGGCTCGAAGCTGAACGTGTACGCGGAGGAAGCTTTGCTCGGATGGATCTCGATGCAGCTCGGCAAGCCTATCAAATGGATCGAGTCGCGCCGCGAAAATGTACAGGCAACGATTCATGGTCGCGCGCAGGTCGGCACAGTGGAAGTTGGTTGCCGAAACGACGGCACGATCACTGGTCTCCGCTACAACGTCTTTGCCGATCTTGGCGCTTATCATCAACTGCTGACTCCGGCAATTCCCACGCTGACTGGATTGATGCTTTCGGGTGCGTACAAGATTCCGGCAATTCAAATGAACGTAACCGGCGTTTTTACTAACAAGATGTCCACCGACGCGTATCGCGGCGCCGGACGTCCGGAAGCAACGTACGTAGTCGAGCGGGCAATGGATATCGTCGCCGCGGAACTCAAAATGGATCCGGTCCAGCTAAGGCGAAAGAATTTTCCCGCGGCCGACGAGTTTCCATTTCACACTGCCACGGGACTTGATTATGACAGCGGCAATTACGAAGCCGCGCTAAAAAAAGCACTCGATCTTTCCGGTTACCAGAAGCTCCGGGATGAACAGAAAAAGGCGCGCGCGAACGGTAAACTCATGGGAATCGGCATCTCGAGTTACGTTGAAATTTGCGCGCTAGGTCCCTCGCAGGCAATGCCCGCCGGCGGCTGGGAAAGCGCAACCGTCCGCATCGAGCCTACCGGAAAAGTAACGATCATGACGGGCGCCTCTCCACATGGGCAGGGTCAGGAAACTTCATTTGCACAGATCGCGGCGGACGAACTCGGTGTGGACATCAACGACGTCACGGTAATTCACGGCGACACTTCGATCGTGCAGTACGGCATAGGCACCTTTGGCAGTCGCGCCACTGCGGTAGGCGGCACGGCGGTGCTGATAGCGATTCAAAAGCTAAAAGAGAAGGCGGCAAAGATTGCTGCGCACATATTGCAAGCGGATGCTTCGCGACTCGCTTTCGAAGACGGCCGATATTCTTTGCAAGCGGCTACCGCCGCAAGCGCCACTGGTGTCTCCGAGCCTGTCGTGCCGGTAGGACAAGCACCGGCGGGAGCACTACCAGAACCGCAAACCGAAGGCAGGACAAGCCTGACAATTCAGGAGATCGCCTTGGCAGCCCATGTGGCCAAAGAAATCCCGCCCGACACTGAACCGGGTTTGTCGGCAACTTACTTTTTCGAGCCGAAGAATTTTACGTTTCCTTTCGGCACGCATATCTGCGTCGTGGAAATTGATAAGGAGACCGGTGAAACTAAGATTGTGCGTTACGTCGCTGTTGACGACTGCGGAAAAGTCATCAATCCCCTACTGGTCGATGGGCAGGTGCACGGGGGCATCGTGCAGTCGATCGGCCAGGCACTCTATGAAGAAGTCGTTTATGACGAACAGGGACAGCTGGTGACGGGCGAGCTGATGGACTACGCTTTGCCAAAGGCTTCGCAGGTTCCCTGGTTCGAACTTGACCGTACAGAAACACCTTCACCCGTCAATCCCCTGGGCGTCAAGGGCGTGGGTGAAGCGGGAACGATCGGGGCCACGCCAGCCATCGTGAATGCGATTGTGGATGCGCTCTCACCTTACGGAGTAAAACATCTGGACATGCCGGCAAGGCCCGAGACCGTTTGGAAGATAATTAGGGGCTAGTATTTGGATTGGCAGTTGTTCTTGGTCTTTCTCCCTTCTCCCTCTGGGAGAAGGGCCGGGGAAGAGGGCCTAGCTAATGATAGGCGCTAGCCTTAAGGCCCCTCTCCCCCACCCTCTCCCAAAGGGAGAGGGAGTTAAAGCAGCTAGCGACAAACTGAAGTTTATCGGACATAAAGCGCCGTCGACGCTTCGCTCTGCCGGCGCACTGCAAAAAGGAGGCAGTCATGATTGCATCACAATTCGATTATGTTCGCGCTAAAACGCTCGATGAAGCTTTGTCGCTTCTGGCACAAAACGAGGACGCAAAAGTTCTCGCCGGCGGCCACAGTTTGATTCCCGCGATGAAGCTGCGTCTGGCGCAGCCGCAATTGCTTGTTGATATCGGACGAATTGCGGATCTTACCTACATTCGCGAGGAAAATGGCCAGATTCACGTCGGCGCGATGACGACGCACTATCAAATCGAATCATCCGATCTGCTGAAGAAGATCTGCCCCCTGCTCCCTGAGTGTGCCGGTCATATCGGCGATATGCAGGTCAGAAATAAAGGGACGATCGGTGGCAGTGTCGCGCATTCCGATCCCGCAGGGGATTGGCCGGCAGCAGTCATCGCTCTTAATGCAGAAATGATTGCTACAAGCAAGAACGGCGATCGGACAATAAAAGCAGACGAATTCTTTGTCGATCTCCTGACGACCGCGCTTCAGCCGGGCGAGATTCTGCGCGAGATTCGCATTAACAAGTCGACTGGCCGCACCGGTCACGCTTACGCCAAGATGCATCACCCTGCATCAGGCTTCGCTGTGGTGGGCGTCGCTGCTAACCTGTCGCTTAACGGCGGGCAGAGCTGTCAAAACGCGAGTATTGGGATCACCGGCGTGTCGTCGAAAGTTTATCGTGCTGCCGCAGTTCAATCAGCGTTGGCTGGTCACGAGCTTGACGAACAGACGATCACGGACGCAGCTTCGCACGCGATCGACGGTGTCGATGTAAACGGCGACTTGTTTGCTTCGAGCGATTATCGCCGGCACCTGGCCGTCGTTTACACAAAGCGCGCGATCACGAACGCAATTGAATCAGCTAAATGAATCGCCGCATATTGTTTAGAGGCGGGCTACTGCCCGCCTTTTCGTCAAGCATTTCTCACTGGGCAACGTACGACTCCAATTCCAGAACCACGCGACCAATTAACCTTTGAAGATGGCGGGCAGTAACCCGCCTCTAAACAATGTTTCATGAAAATCGAAGGCACGCATGAGCTTCACGTCCCGCGCGAACGCGTATATGGAGCATTAACCGATCCTGAAGTCCTGCGGCGCTGCATCCCCGGCTGCGAATCTCTCGAAGCAATTGGAGAACATGCTTACACCGCTACGCTGAAAGCCGGCATCGGCGCGATAAAGGGTACTTTCAAGGGCAACGTGCGGCTCGAAGACATGCACGCACCGGATCATTACCGCATTGTGGTTGAAGGAAAAGGCGGTACGGGATTTGTGAAAGGCTCCGGCGATTTTGATTTGGAAGAAAAGGACAGTGGGACTCTCATCAAGTACGCCGGGGAGATGCAAGTGGGCGGCACGATTGCCGGCGTGGGCCAAAGGATGATTCAAGCCGCCGCGAAAATGATGGCGTCGCGATTCTTCGTTGCTCTGGAAGCCGAAACAAAGAATCCGGTGGTCTCCTGATTTGAAATTCTCTGCGCCTCCTCAGCGCCCTGTCTTTCTGCGGTGACTGTATTTCAAACTATTCACCGCTGCGATGCAGAGGTCGCGGAGACTACGCAAAGAAACTGAAAATTGGAACTGACTAACCAAGTCTAGTCCTTTAGACGAGCGTTCCTCTTCGCTGCCTTTTCTTCTTCCGTGAGCTTGAAGTTGTATTCGTAGATCGAGTTCTCCCAATTACCATACATCGGATTAGGCAGCACGATGAATTGGGTGCCGAATTGAGACTTGTTCCGCTCGGCCGCAGCAATCCTGCTTTCGACGGTCTTGCTCTTTTCAAATACTTGGGCAAAGTCGTTCAAGTCATCTCCCATCAACAGAACGACGTGATATTTCGCGCTAATCGCCTGACGACGAGGTTCTTTACTCGAACTACCTGATTCGGGAGCGACCAGCAGCGTTTGGTCGTTGACTTCAGGAAACCCCAACTTCATCAGGTTCCTCGCCGTGCCTTCTTTTTCGATTGGTTTACGGTTCGTGACATAAAAAACGCGCACGCCTCGCGAAGCCACGTAATTAAGGAATTCAAGGGAACCAGGAGCGGCGGCAGCCTCAGCTCGATTGATCCATTCCGTCCAGCCCAGGGGATAATTCTGCCGTTCTTTCACCAGCTTCGCTTCATAACGACTGTTGTCGAGGATTGTTTCGTCCAAATCGACGATGATGGCGCGTGGCATCCTGATTCGACGATTCCTTAAATCGCGATCGAGCAGCATGCGCGCCAGCGCGAAACTTTGATAGGCCAATGCACGCTCCTCGCCGGAAGATTGTTGCCAGAGAATCGCGCCTTCGATGTATTCGTTGTCAGTCTTTGGCGGATTAGATTGCGCAATGCCCGTCGGTAAACAAGTCAAGAACAAGAGCGTAAGGGCAAACCGATGCGCTCTGGAAAAGTTGACGACTCTCATACTTCTTTTTCCTCAGTCGAAAGTATCCATTGATGGAGCGAAATTGAGTAGTGCCAATCATGCAAGCTAACGGTTTTCGCTACAGACCAATTCGCTGTACGAGATTTGCGAACCTCGGATCAGAGCGCAGGCTGTCCCATCTTGGTTCCACGTTGAGCCATTGCAACTGAAACGCGTGCTCATCGTACCCCTTTTCGAGCCAGACAAAAGCCTGATCCTTCTCGCCCAGGCCCGCGTAGATGAGGGCCAAGCTGGGCGCGGGTATATATTGTTCTGCGGAGAGCTGCTTAAGTTCGTCGAGCACCGTCCGCGCCTCGGCTTTCTGACCTGAAACCGCATAGACGTGGCCTAGCCCACCCATTGAACTCGACCATTCACTGCTTCGTTTCAAGGCAATTGACTTTTTAAATTCTGCGATCGCATCACCGTACATACCCTTCTGCTCATAAGCGGCGGGAAGGAATTGGTATGCCGGCGGGAAGTTCGGGTCCAGTTCCAGCGTTTTTTGAAATTGTTCGATCGCGTGGTCGTAGTCGCGGCCGTAGTAAAAAGCCAACCCTAACTCAAAGCTGAGGATGGGAGAGAGTGGATCCAATTCCTGGGCTCGTTTTCGCTCTGCCATAGCTTCATTACGGCGGCCCTTTACCTCTAAGTATCCACCATACCATTGGTGAGCAATCGCATAACGGGGGTTCAGCT